>WNGM01011280.1_pt1 | contig 11075 bp, 18 predicted proteins | sample 5400571 | NCBI WGS metagenome assembly WNGM01 (sample SAMN13153378, study PRJNA577476) | soil metagenome | isolation source: 100 cm soil or saprolite under Garry oak tree replicate 2 | place: USA:California | collected 2016-06-15 | reverse complement strand
AGGGCATGCTCATTCCTGCATGCATTTCTGAACAATCGTGGTGAAGCGAGCTTCACCCCAGTACTTGACGGGGCACTTCATCGGTCACTTCACCCGAGCGCGGCGGGCAAAACTAGACAAGTTAATCCGATAGACGTTCTAAAGACTGTGGGATTGCGCAAGGACTGGCACGGCCTGAGGACGGGAGCGACCCCACCCTCTGACGCACGGTGCGTTGCGGTTGCCGTGTGGTCGCTCCCGCCCTCGGAGGCGCTTCGCGTCGACGTTTTGTGCGATCGCACTGGGCGGGCCTGAGGATTTGTCAGACAGAATGTCTGACATCTTGATGAACACGAAAGGAGAAGCCCGTTGTCGATTCTCAAATCACCACCAAAACAACCAAAAGCCGTCACCGTCCAAGCCCGTGTCGAGGAATCAGTAAAAACTCAGCTGGAACTCTATGCCGAGTTTATTGACGCTTCGACGTCCTACGTAATTACCGAGGCCCTGAAGCTGCTCTTCCGCAAGGATAACGACTTCCATCGCTGGGCTGACAAACACACAAATAACCACAACAACGAAAAAGTCAGAGGAGAGGTTCTTGCAAAGACCGTATAACAAACATGAAGTTCCGTCCAACTCAACTCGGTGTGCGCGAGTACACAGCGTCCACAAGACAGCATGCCCCGCGCCTTGTAGAAAGCCACTCTCAACCCCAGTCGAATGGAGCGTCAGGAATCCCCAGTGGAGATGAAAGTTCCCCGCACATGCCCGGTGCAAACTCATTGTTCGAACCATCCGTCGCTGAGGCCACGAACGCAGCCACAGGAGGAGAGAAAACGGAGAGTGCCCAACTTCTCAGCGTCCACGACGTAGCTGAACTTCTGCAGGTGCCAGTCTCCTGGGTATACGGGCACACGCGCAACAGATGTCCGGACCGTATACCCGGATTCCGTTTAGGAAAGTATTGGCGTTTCGATGAGGCGGACGTGCTCGCTTGGATTCAACGCCGACGGGTGGAAATGCGACGAGATTCTTTCGTCTCAGAGTACAATGGCACACGGTGAGGAAAAGGGCGCGCGAATCGGAAAGGAGTTCACGATTCGCACGCGTTTCCAAGAAGGACATGTTTTTCTACGGCGCGGCAAGAGAAGAAAGGTCTGGACAGCTCGCTGGCGAGAAGACGTGATTGCACCCGATGGTACGGTGAAGCGGATTCTTCGCTTCGCAGTCCTCGGGACAGCCAGTGAGATTAAGGGCAAGAAGGAGGCTAGGGATCTCCTTCAGGCCAAACTCAGGCCAATCAATCAAGGCCGTCAACGTCCACAATCGACCATGACTCTGGAGCAATTCATTAACGAGATGTGGAGGCCAGGCGTAATACCCACGCTTCGGTCAGGATCCTCTCGCTACTACGAAGTGCAGCTCCGGTGCCACATCCTTCCTACATTCGGCCCAAGAAGGCTTTGCGACATCACGCGGGTGGATGTCCAAACGTTTTTGGCCGACAAACGAAAGAACGGCTTTTCTGGTTCGAGCGCGCACGGTATGCGGACTGCAATTTCGAAGGTATTGCAGGCCGCTGTTGATTGGAATCTTCTTGAGCAAAACCCTGCAAGAGGGATTCGCATTGGCGACCGTGCACCAAAGACAGAGAGGCTCTATCTCAATCCGAAGGAAGTAGGACGATTACTTACTTCCCTTTCCGAACCGTGTCGTGCTCTCGTGCTCGTTGCAGTTCTGACAGGCATGCGAATCGGCGAAATCCTTGCACTGCGATGGAAAGCCCTTGATTTAGATCGTGGTGTCATCCAAGTGCGAGAGACAGTCTCGGAAGGTAAGTTTGGTTCGCCAAAGACAAAAAGCAGTAGACGGGATATTCCGATCAGCAAGCCTGTGTGTGACGCCTTTGAAACACAGCTTGCCCGCGCTCGGCAAAGGGGTCCGGAGGATCTCGTCTTCACAACCCGCAAACAGACGCCGCTCAACCCAAAGAACCTACTTCGCCGTGTTCTGCGACCAGCGTGCAAAGCCCAGGGTCTACCCTTGATCACATGGCACAGCTTCAGACACACGCATGCAACGCAGCTCGCCGAGGTGGGTGAATCACTCCGAACAGCCCAATCACTTCTGGGCCACTCGGACCTTGAAACAACGCTAAATGTCTACACGCACGCCATCCCTGATTCACAACGGCGTGCGGTCGACAAAGTTGCTGAGGTTTTGTTCACTAATGTTCACAAGATTTCAGCGGCTACAGAAAATCAAAAGGTCAACTGATTGATGTCGTGGGACTTGCAAGAACGGTGGAGCCGAGAGTGGGAGTTGAACCCACGACCTGCCGATTACGAATCGGCTGCTCTACCACTGAGCTACCTCGGCCCGATTTCTGGAAGCTATTGTAACATAGGGTGTTGCACGTTCTCAGTTGACCGGCCCCTTCGCATTTGGTGCATGATTGGTGCATGTTTCGCAATTCTGCACATCTGGACAAGGCCGCCGCGGAAAAAGTACAGTAAGCAGCGAGGGAGCCCCGGCCCATGCATCAACTGTGGTGCTGGATCAACGCCAACGCTGAAACAATCACCGCAGCGGCCGCCTTTATCGCTGCCCTCGCGACCGTCGCCTACTTGTTCGCCACGATCCTGATTTTCCTGCAAACCGTCAAGTCGGCAAACGCTGCCAAAGAGTCCGCAGAGGCCGCAAAGAAGTCAATCGAATTGTTGGATACACAGATCAAGCAAGAGGCAACCCGCCGTAGGTTCGCTGCTAAAGCCGGGATCGCTACGGCGCTCGAAGCCACTGAATTTTGGAGAAAGAGGATTGGCGACCTCCTCAACCTAGTCGGTCGAAGAGAACTCCCTCCGACGCGAAACCTGAACCTGCCTTATAGTATTGCCGAGTCAGCGGCGCTGATTGACCTCGACGACGCCCTTACACTCTCATTCGTCTTGGATGACATGAGGACGGCCCGAGACCTCATCGAGAGCGTACGGCACATCGACAACCCGCAGGGCGCAAACAACGGACCCATCGAGCGAGCGCGCGACGAGGCGGCTATGCTTCTCGCGAACGCCAACGAAGAACTGAACAACCTCTCCAACACTTTCGACACTCCAAACAGCTAACGCCCCTAACCACTCACGAAATGTAATCATCCTTCAATTGATTCGTGTTGCGTTCTCGAATTCCTCTCCAACGAGTTCCATCGCGGAAACCTGCGATTCAGTCAGAGCCTTGATGTAGCAGGACTGCGTGACCGCGATGTTGCTGTGACGGAGAATCGCCTGGATCTCCTTGTCCGCAACTCCGAGCGCGTGAAGGTTCGTCGCGAGTCCTCGGCGGAAAGCGTGCCACCCTCGCCACACCGGGAGATTCTTGTCTTGCTCAAACAGATGGCCGTCTGTCTTGTGCTCGGCCTCCGAGACTTTGCAGATGCCGCACTTCTCGATCGCGGGTTGAATCACGCGCCTCGCAAGATTGTCGAGATTCAGCGGCTCACCTGTGCCGCCCTGGAAGATAGGCAGGTTCGGCTGCGCGAGTTTACCCATTCGCTCGCGGTGTGCTTCGAGCGCATCGGCTAACTGGCGCATGACCGGTACCGCGGCGCCGCTCGCTTTTGTTTTTGGTTCGTTGATGATTCCATTCCAGACGGAACGCTGAACCCTCAGCTCTTTGCCGGTGTAGTCCTCCCACCGCAATCCGGCGATTTCACCCTTGCGGAGTCCGCTCAGGGCGGCGAACAAAACCACGGTGCGCGCTGGCTCCGGGACCGCGTTGCGAATTGCCTTCACTTCGGCCAGCGAGTACGCGAACGTGTCATGGCCGCGCGTCCCTTCCGGTGTCGAAACATCCATCATGGGATTGACGCCATCGAGGATGCCCAGGCGCTTTGCCTGTTTGAAAACGCCGCTGAGAAAACTCTTCATGCGCGCGAGAGAATTTTTGCTTAAAGGCTTCTTTGTTCGGGGTTCTAAATCCAGACGCGCGATATCGGCAAGGATCCGCTCGCCGTCAACGGTGCGAAATTCTCGAAGAGTCCTGGCAGCGATGCGGCCTTTCAGGTGTAACCGCCACACGTCCTTGTAGCCTTTGAGAGTGGACGCGCGACGGTGTTCCTCGATTTTCGGCAGATGCTCCTTCTCGACAAAGTCCACGATCTGCATGGTGGACTGCACCGTGACAAGTCCCCGATTGATTGGCGCCAGTATCTCCGCGGCGAACGGCCGCACGCTCTTTTTGGTGCGGTATTCATCGCAGTAGGAAACCTCAAGTTTTTGGGATACCTGCTTTCGTTTGACTGTGCCGTCCGATTGAAGAACATCGTCGAAGTAGCGCACGAACCAACTCTTCCCCCGGCGATAAAGGTGTCCCTTTTGCTCGCTTGCTCCCGCGCGAAAGTTTTTCCCGCGCAAGTTCCGAAACTGACAGACCCGCACGCTTCGCCTCTGCGGATAGTTCGCGGAATTCCCTCGGCGAGAGTCGCGCACACACGACAAACTTTTTACGTTCTGCCGCTGGCTTTGGTGGTCTGCCTATGCGTTTCATCGGGCTTAATGTATACACAAACTATAGCGCGGTCAAGGGCTTTCTATTTGCCGCTGCGCATCCATGCGCAAACGTCCGGCCAGGCGAAGCGTAGGTAACGCCCTACTCGTAGACAAGGGAGTGGTCTTCCCCCATGTCTCCCACGCGCGCGAGACTTCTCGTACACCCAGTCAACGCTTACCTTCAAACGCTTCGCCAGCTCGCCCGGCGTCAGGATGTCCTCGGGATTGATCGCGGCATTCATGCACGAACCGTTTACGGCCTCTCCTAAGTTCCTGATTCAGCAGCCCCAAAAACTGACTAGCGGTTAGCTCATCGGCTATTTCACGTAGCCGGCCCGCGTCGCCCAGCGGTTGTCCTTTACCGTGGCGTTGAGCTGATGCCGGCGCGTCGCGTTCCACAGATCTGCCTCGCGATCCTGGGCGACGTCGGCTTCCAGTCGGTCCACTAGGATGCCGGCGCGACGGGTCTTCGGATGAATCATCAATCTGCCTGAGACGCGCACTTGCTCGCCTTTCGTCACCTTCGCCAGCGTCAGGGCGCGCTCGGCATAGCAAAACAAGGTGACAGGATCGCTTTTCCGGTCGAACAGTAAATGGACGGCCGCAAAGGGTTCACCATTAGGCTCCGTGCGAGTCATCACTTCGCCAACAATCGTGCCGCTCACTTCGACTTTGTTCATGGCTTCATGGTCCCCCTCATAACGGCGTCCGCTGGAAGCGGTGTTCCACTTCCGCTTTTTCGATCTGGCGTTTGTTCTCAAAAAAAATGGCGGGTACCCGGATGTGGTCGCGCTGACACCGCTTCGCCGTCCGCTCCATCGCGTCTACGAATCCCCCACTGCCGGGAGGAATCTTTTCCCACTCGGAAAGCCAAATGGTTTGGAAGCGGGGATCTCCGAAGGGTTCGTCGCAGCCCAGGTCACGAAAAGCGGGATGGGCAGGAGCAGCAGCAGCCTCTTCTTCTGCTCCGGTTCTCTTATCCGGTTTATCCGGTACTCCGGTGGGGGTGACTGGCTCACCCTTTCGTTCACCCTTTTCCGGATCTAGATTCACCCTTTTGTTCACCCTTTCCAGATGTTCTAGAGGGTGACTGGCTCCCCCTTTGTCTTCTCCTGAAAGGGTGAATAGCTCCCCCTTTTCTAGCGCGATGCGGTACTCGTTTGCGTGACCGGATCCCCGCGTCCCTTGCTTGACCAGGACCAGGATTTCGGCTCTCAGCCAGAATCGGATTGCCACCTTCACGGTGTTGCGGTCGTAACCAGTCACCTCGGCAATTTTCCGACTGCCCAGAAAGATGTGAGTGCCGTCTGGATTGGCGAAGGTTGACAAATAGAGCAATATGGCTTTGAAGGCAGCGGAACAATCGAAAACCGGAAGCACCGTGTCGCGCACGTAGAACATAGCTGTCAGTTTGCCCTTCACGATTTTCGTGAAGCCTCCATCACCAGGACGCGCGCTTCATCACCCAGGACGACATTCCCGTCCGGATCTCGTTTGAGCCATCCGCACTTTGTCAGCGATTCGACGAAACCTAGGCGGCCGGCGCGGTAGGGCTCGCCCTTGCGCTCGGCTTTGAGCACCGCAAGAACAATTTCAACCTCGGCCCGGGTGAGTTGACGCGATAGGAGTCGGCGGATAGTCGGCATCATCCCCTCGCAACTTGCGCCGGCGAGTTGACTAAGCGAAACCAAGAATGTCTTGCGCCGTTCACGCGCTGAGTTCTGTTCTCAATCAAGAAACCCATGCGACGGAGTTCGAAGATTCGCGCGTTGTATTGCGCGACGCCGAGCTTCAGAATTTCCGGCAGGGGAACCCATGAGCCATGAGCGTCTATCAGCAAGCGAAGGATCTCGGCGGCCTGGCTCTGCACGAATGCTGCACTCGCGTTTATAACTGCCGTGTTTTCTGGCGCGCAGAAGTGACCATCCGTTTTCAAATCGGAAGGTCGCGCTTGATTTTCCGGCGGATTCGAATTATCGTTCAACGTATCGAGTATCTCCATTTTTTCCCGCGCCCGCTTTCCCCCGAAGGCGGACGCTTCTTTTTTGTGTCACGAAGGCCGCGTGAAATGGCCTACGGCGAAAAGCATTGGTGCCGTCCTTGCTGCGTATCGTTGCGCATGGGGGTGAACACCTTCGCGTTCTGAGATCGTGCGTCTACGGGCTTACGTTTTAGAAATTCGGGCAGCGTAGGTGGGCTTACGTTGTGCCAGCAGTTTTTACAAAAGGCCGTCCCATGCACAATGATGAAGGCCTGCACTTCCTGTCCCGTTCGTTCTCGATGCGGCTGACACATCACTCCCATTGCGGCTTTCGTCGGAGGGTAGACCGGCGACCGGAACTCCGGTTGAGGTGGTATCGCCTTTTTTCCTTTGCTCAATGCCGCACGTCCTGACTGTCAGAACGATTCTTAAAACAGGGGACCGAAGTGTTCAGCTCACTTCGGCCCCCGCGCCCACCCTTGGCAAGTGGGGCTTTGCCGGCGAAGGAGACTAAGCCCGTCCGGCAAACTCAGCGCTCCTGGAGCCCGAACTTTGCCAGAATAGGGTCACGGCCTTCGAGCTCTGCCGCGAGTTCCAATTCGGCCTCCATGAGTGCGGCCAATTTTTTTTGTTCTTCGGGAATCGTCAAGATCTTTAGTGCGTTCAAGAACTGACCCAGCTCGCCGGCCTTGCGCTCGGCTGTCGCCACTTTCGCATTCGCCGATTCGATTCGTTTCTGGGCCGCTTCGATATCTTTACGTGAGGCAAAACGGCTCAGACCCTTCAAGGCTTGCTCGGCATCGCCCGCTTCCCTCTGCGCCAGGCGACGGGCATTGTCCGCCTGGATCCACTCCTGGCCGTCCTCGTATAGTTTGGCCGCGAGCTTCTCGATCACGGCGCTCTGCTCCCGGACCGCGGCCTTCGATGCCTCGTGCTGTTCCTGCAGGTCCGTGCGCCGATTGGCCAGCCGGCGCTCGACATGTCTCAGAGTTCTCGTATTCAATTCAAGCCGTTCGCCTAACAAGACCTTCAATTCCTCCTGGTCCGCCGGATCCTTTGGGCGCGGGAGAGCTGCCAAGAAGGCGAATGTCCCATCCGGGAGTTTTAACTTTTCTTCGGGTTGTGCGGCCACGTCGCCGTCGCCGGCGTGCGTGACGCTTCCGCTGAAGCGCGCTCCGGGAACAGAAACAATTCTGGCTATACTGCTCATGTTGTTCCTTTCAGTTGACTGCGTTCAAAAATGCCCGCACAACTTTCGCGTCCAAACTCTTCTTGGCTTTGGCATCGCCGCGGAATCGCGCAAGATAGCCCTGCAACCCCTGCCACAGGATTTTCGCGCCGCCGTTGGTGTCGATGTGTTGCGCAAGGCGGGCCAGCCACGCGCTGATGGTCTCGTTTTCTTGCGGCGCGAGCTCGAGGTCATCCACACCAACCTTCTTCTCGCGCTGATTCTTTCGAGGGTTCTCGACTCTATGCCGCTGCTCGTCCCGTCTCCGCTCCCACTCCTCGCTCACGTGAAACTCATCCGCCGAATTTATGACTCCCTTGGATTCAAGCAAGCGGATGATTTCCCTGCCCTCGGCATCGCGGGGCTCCGCATTTTTCCACCAGCCTTCTCGCGCGAAATTGAGCGGGTCCGTCGCGGCGGCTGTGCGCGTGATCTGAATGGGAGTATCTTTCCAGTGAACGTGCCCGCCAAGCAACGCAAGCTTAGCTCTCTCTTCGATGTTCAGGGTTTCCATGTTTCTCCTTCCTTGAAAAAATCAGCCGATTGACAAACCGCTGTTCACTCCTTCGCCTGAGAAAAATCAACTACTTGCAGGGGCAGGTGCATGAGAGGTGCAGTTTTCCGCATCCCTCACAATTTCGCCTATGGTGTCCCACAACCGCCCCCGCGGGCTAACTTCCGCCGCTTTTCCGATCGCCTTGGCTACTTCAATCGCGCGCGGACTCGAATCCGGTTGAGCAGCGGGGTTTCTCGCCGCACGCGCCAGGTCGAACGACGCGAGCAAGACTTCGAGGCAGTCGTTCCGCTCCAGGTAGAAGCTCTGCTTCGAGCCGTCGCTGAATACGAGGCTGAGACCGCCCGCGCCGTGGGCTTCTTCGATATCTCGGACTCGTCGCTTGAGGGAGCTAGAACGTCTCACGTTTCTTCTCCAAATCGCTGATCCTTCGCTCAAGCTCTTCGATCTCGTAACCTTCCAACGTCAGTCGAATTGTCTGTGTGGCCGCTGCAACTCGTGCGCCGGGTGTGGCCTTTCGGTCGTCAAACACTTTTCTCAGGACGTCGGCCGCTCGGCCGCTGTTGGCCGTTAACTTCGCCGTCGCCTCGCGCACGAGCCTGCACTTCGCGTCGCGATATGCGCTCTCAAATTCCGGTTGCTTCATCACGCGCTGGAGTGTGCGACTGGAAACGCCGCATTCGCGGGCAGCCGCACGGATGGTGGGCTTGATGAGCAGCGCAGCGACAGCGCGCTCGACCAAACGAGTTTTCGCTTGAGGTGTCACGTTTTGTCCGATCCTGTCGCCTTTTGAGTCGCTTGAACGCGACGAATCTCGGCGGGCGTCAGATGGAGTTTGACTGAGGCCCCTTCCAGGTTCACGAGCAGTTTGCCGTTCGATGCCTTCCCTTTGAATAAGCCGCACATCCCCACGTAGCCTGGGCGCAAAATCACGACTCGGCTCCCAACTCGAAGCCATTCGCCGCGCAAAAAGATTCCGCCTCCCGCCATCACGCGATCCGCGTCGCTTTCCAATCCACGCGCTGCCCCGAATGCTCGGCAACCATTTCGTATTCGGGCATCCGTAACTCGACCGGAGCCGGAGCGGGGAGCTTCGGATTGCAGCCCGGCGCAGTCGGCTGGATGCCAGCCTGCGGTTGGTTGTGGAACGCGGGATCAACTTCGGGTATTTTCTCTTCCGCACTGAAGACGTTCTTCACAGCTTCCTCCTTCGCCGTTTTGCGGCGATTCAAAAAACTTTATGCCGCCGCGCTCACCCTTTCGCATCGAGCGCAACCCCTCGACCGTCTGCTACCGGCATGGGAATAACCCATCGGTTTCCTCGGCGAGTCGCACGGATTTTCCCGACACGAATCTGCCGGTAGATCCAATCGAGGGACTGTCCGCGCTGCCGCGCGAGTTCAACGGGCGTGAGATTTGTTTTCTTCATTCGGCCTCCCTTGACTTCGCCGAGGCTACTGCTTATTCTTCTGAGTTGCAAACGAGCCTACACACGATATTCCGAAGAACGTATGACGGCATTATTAGTGGAGGAATTTCAATGGCTTACGTCGCGATGACGCCGGCAGAAGAAGCGGAAAACCTGCGCGAGACGGTCGCCATGCTGAACGACGCCAGCGTACCACGCGATGATTGGAGGGGTAAGAATTGGTCCCACGACGACGCAGTAAGACTACGTCGCATGGTCCGAGCTTGGACCGCCGCTGGCCGTGATCTGAGCAAAGCCCGCTTTGAACGGAAGGACAGACAGTGCTTAGAGAAGTTCACTCAGCGGATTAGGACCACAACCGAACCAAACGGAAGATTGTTGGTGATCGACTTCTACGGCCGCGACATCGCGGCGATGTATTTCGCGCGCCTCATTCGCAACTCGCGGCAAGCGCTGTTACGCGAACCATGCCGGACGTGCGATAGCTGGTATGTCTCCAAGACGAATAGGGAAACTGACTTCTGCTCGCGGGCCTGCGCCGGCAGTGCTGCCCAGGCAGCAAAACGTAAACGAGAACATGATCGCAAAATAAAAAAAGCGCGGGCAGCGATTGAGAATTACCCTGGCCGACCCATGCGTTTCGCTGAAATGGATTGGAAGCAGTTTGTGTCAAAGGCAACGGGAATCAGCAAGAAATTCCTGACCGCCGCCGTCAGAAATGGAGAAGTGCTCCCTCCAGAAGTGAAGTGAGCAACCCCCGAATCATACGTCCTCTGGTTTCGGCGGACCGCAGATCGCATGATTCGTAAATCCCCTTCCCTCGGTACGCACTAAGTCAACCAATAAGAGCTTGAAGTACTGCGTCATCGCCCATTCGATAGCTTTGTCCCCTGCGATTTGGTTCGTCGCAGGCGGTCGAGTATAAATCTGAGTCACCACGTTCTCAGCGGCGATTCGATAGTCCTTGTCGGAGACTCTGATGCGTGAGTTTGCTGGCAACTCTTTTGACGATAGTCTCGATTTCGTCATCGGGGAACTTGGGGAACACGTCGGCCCTGACTGGCATTAATTTCACCTCACGCGCGGGCGCGCCCTTTCAGTGCAGACACAGGTGCATGTTCGCGAGCAGGGTTAGCCCGACTCACACCGACACAATGGCATCGTCTACATTGATGGAAAGACTACGACGGGGGATGAATCGGTAATTACGAATCGGCTGCTCTACCACTGAGCTACCTCGGCCCTCTCTAATCACAATAACATCCGCTGAAAATTACTGTCAATTCATCCACGAAAATGGCGTTCTTTCAGCGTGAGAACGGGTACATCGCCCACCCGATTCCCACGCCGATCAAAAGAAAGAGGAACAGCGACCACACGATATATTTCACGCG
>WNGM01004716.1_pt1 | contig 11077 bp, 7 predicted proteins | sample 5400571 | NCBI WGS metagenome assembly WNGM01 (sample SAMN13153378, study PRJNA577476) | soil metagenome | isolation source: 100 cm soil or saprolite under Garry oak tree replicate 2 | place: USA:California | collected 2016-06-15 | reverse complement strand
AGCCAGCGCTCTAGGCTCTCGCGCGATCGCCCGCTGACCACGTGCACCGCCGTGCGCGGCCGCGCGGCGAGGGTCCGCAGGAGGTCGAGCAGGGGCTCGTCGGGTGTCGCGAGCTCCGGCACGCTGGCGTGCGGCACGAGCGTGCCGTCGTAGTCGAGCAGCAGGAGGAGATGCGGGGCAGCACGCAACCGCTCGGCCACCGCGGGCGGGGTGGCGGCCGGGCTCGGCGGCGAGGCGGCGAGCTCGCTCGCGCCGGTGGCCTCCTCGAGAGCGCCGAGGAACGATCGCACCCAGTGCCCCACGTCGTATGTGATGACCCGCCGCCGCAACCCTAGCATCCGCGCGCGCATGATAGTAGATCTCGGACGTGCGGTCCACGTCGTAGGGGTTCACGTGGAGGGCCTCGGCGAGCTCGGCGGCGGCACCGGCGAACTCGCTCAGCACGAGGACCCCGTCCTCGTCCGTGCGCGCCGCGACGAATTCCTTCGCCACCAGGTTCATGCCGTCTCGCACCGGCGTGACGAGCATCACGTCTGCCGCACGGTAGAGCGCCACGAGCTCGCGCTCGGACAGGCTCCGGTAGACGTAGTGCACCGGGGCCCAACGCGAGGTGGCGAAGGCGCCGTTCAGCCGCCCCACCAGCGCATCCACGTGACGCCGGAACTTCCGGTAGACCTCGATGTGGGTGCGCGAAGGGACCGCCACCTGGATCAGGCGAACGTGCTCGCGCAGCGACGGATGCCGGCGCAGCAGGCGGTCGAAGGCGAGGAGACGCCGCGGGATGCCCTTCGTGTAGTCGAGGCGGTCGATCGCCAGCAGGACGGCGCAGTCTCCGGAGCCGCGGAGCGCGCTCACCTCGCGCGCCACCTCGGGGTCGGCGGCCACGCGGGCGAACCTCGCGGCGTCGATGCCCATCGGAAAGACCCCCAGGCGGACGGTGCGCTCTCCGAGCTGCGCGCGGTCCACGTCGACCGCGATGCCGAGGATGCGCAGCAGCGACGAGGCGAAGTGGCGCATGTACGCGGCGGTGTGGAAGCCGACCAGGTCGGCGCCGAGCATGCCCTCGAGCAGCCGCTCGCGGTTGGGCAGCGTGCGGAAGACCTCCGACCCCGGGAAGGGGATGTGCAGGAAGAAGCCGATGCGCGCCCCGGGCACCAGCTCGCGCACGAGCTGCGGCACGAGCATCAGGTGGTAGTCGTGCACCCAGACGAGGTCGCCCGGCCGGTGGTGGGCGGCGACCACCTCTGCGAAGCGCCGGTTCGCACGTTCATACGCGCCCCAGTCCCGCACGTGCAGGGGCACCTGGTTGATCAGGTAGTGGAAGAGGGGCCAGAGAACCCCGTTCGAGTAGCCCTCGTAGAAGCGCTTCACGTCGTCGGGATCGAGCCACACGGGAACGGCGCGGTGGTCCGTCAGCTGGCGCGCGATCCGAGCGCGCTCGTCCTCGCTCAGCGCCTCCGTCGAGCCCGGCCATCCGACCCAGAGGCCGCCCAGGCGCTCGTGTGGGCCGGCGAGGCCGGTGGCCAGCCCACCCGCGCTCTGCTCGAGCCGCACCTCCCCTCCCTCTCGCGTCAGGGAGAGCGGGAGTCGGTTCGAGACGATAATGAGTCGAGGCATGCCGTCCCATCCCCCGCGCGGCCCTCCGGGGCCGACGCGAGACGATACGCTTCACTCATCGTCCGGGAGCCTCATTATCGCACGGGACGGCTCTAGAACAACGGCCGAAGTCCGGCACGGATGCCGCCGGCGGCCTGAACGATCTTCGTGGACGAGGCGGGCTCGGCTCGCGCCAGGCGCTCATCGCTTGCTCTCCTCCCAGCCGAACGAGCCGTGCTCGGGGGGCCTCGGCCAGGGCGGCCGGCTGACCCGGAGGTCGTCATGGACCGACTTGAGGCCCGTCACCGAGCGTGCGGCGAGCGCGGCGGTGAGGCGCTGCTGCTCGGTCGGCACGGTGCCGGTGAGGCGCGCGACGCCGTTCCTCACGTCGACGTCGATGCGCGCGTCGCTCAGCTCCGGGCGGCTTTCGAGCGCCTTTCTCACCGCGCGCTCGACGCGGTCGTCGTGCGCCTTCACGGCCTCCTGCTTCGACGGCGGAACCACCTGGAGCCGGTTCACGACGCGCTTCACGCCGCGCGCCCTCCACGCGTTCTCCTCGGCCGCCGCCCTGGCCTCCGCCGACGGCACCATGCCGAAGAGCGTCACCGCTCCGTCGTGGGCATCGACACTGACATCGAGGGCCGGCGTCCGCTTGTCCGCCACGAGGCGGAGCTTGGTCGCCAGCGTGATCCACATGTCACGCGCGGCGGCGACCCCGTAGTCGCGCGCGCTCTCCGCGGACTCTCGCTGGCGCGAGGTCTCCTCGTCGGCCGGCCGATCCGGGCTCCCGATCTCGCTCGTGATCCGACGGACGCCGGGGACGCGCGCGGCGTCGCCCATGGCGCGCAGATCGTCGGTCGGGGTCTTCGCCTTTCCGCCGAGGAGCACGACTCCATCCTTCACGGAGCGCACGAAGATGCGGCTTCCGCTCAGCGTCTCGTCTGCCTTGAGCGCCTCTTCCACCTGCGCCTTGATTCGGGAATCGGACTGCCGCACGACCTCCCGCGCGCGCGCCGGCGCGCGAACAGCCAGAACGGCGGCAAGCACCGCTCCCGTGAGCCACGACGCTGCGCGCATGCTCGTTCCCATCACCGGTCGTGCTCGTCGGCCCCGCTCGCCCCGCGCGTTGGCGCGTCGAGCCGGTCACCCGCCGAGCGCAGGATCCCCCATTTCGTACCGGAGCACGTTCCGGGCCACGGCGAAGATTGGACGAAGGGCGTCAGGGGCGACCAAGCTTCCTGTGAAGTCGGGGCAACGGTGGCCTGTACCGGTTACAAGACCCGTGTATGGTTTACACGGAACAGCGTGGCGTCGCGTGCGAAGGGGGCTCGCGACTCGCCGGCCGGCACTAGAGCGCGGCGATCGTCTTGTACCTGTTCAGCTTGTTGTAGAGCGTCTTCAAGCTGATGCCGAGCGCCTTGGCCGTCTTCTCCTTGTTCCCGCCGTGCTCGTCCAGGGTGGCGAGAATGAGGCGGCGCTCGGCTTCGGCGAGCGGGCAACCGACCTTGAGCTGGACCATCCCGCCCGCCGCCGGAGCCCCTGCCTCCGGCCCGTTCTGGGCGTGCGCTCGCAACAGTGGAATGTGCACGGGCTCGATCTCCTCGTCGGCGAGGATGAAGGCGCGATGCACGGCATTCTTGAGCTCGCGCACGTTGCCCGGCCACTGGTGCCCCCGCAAGAGATCCAGCGCGGCGCGGCTGATTTCCTTCTGCTTCTCCTCGGCGGTGTTCAGCTCGGCGAGGAACGCGCGGACCAGCAGCTCGACGTCCCCCGTGCGCTCGCGCAGCGCCGGCAGCCGGATCGGGAACACGCTCAGGCGGTAGAGCAGGTCCTCGCGCAGCTTGCCGTGCGCCACCGCCTGCTCGGGCTGCCGGTTGGTGGCCGCCTCGACGCGGACGTCGACCTTGAATTCGCTCTCCCCGCCGACCCGCGCGACGACCCCGGTCTCGAGCACGCGCAGCAAACGCACCTGCAGCTCGATCGGCATCTCGCTGATCTCGTCGAGGAAGAGCGTGCCGCCCTCGGCGCGCTCGAAGAAGCCCTTGTGGGTGCGTGCGGCGCCGGTGAAGCTGCCACGCTCGTGCCCGAACAGCTCGCTCTCGATCAGGGTGGGCGACACCGCGGCGCAGTTGAGCGCCACGAACGGGCCCTTTCGCCGGCGGCTGAGCTGATGCACCGTCTGCGCGACCAGCTCCTTTCCCGTGCCGCTCTCCCCCTGCACCAGCACGGTCGCCTCGGTGGGCGCGACCCGTGCGACCATGTCGTACACCGCCTGCATGGCCGGCGAGGCTCCGATCAGGGGTCCGAAGTGACCGAGGGTGCGGAGCGTACCGCGCAGCGCTTCGATCTCCTCCCGGAGCTCTCGCCGGCGGACGACGTTCGCCAGCACCGATTTGAGACGCGGGATGTCGACCGGCTTGGTCAGGTAGTCCGAGGCGCCGCTGCGGAGCGCCTCCACCGCCGAATCGACGGTGGCGTTGCCGGTGATCAGGACGATCTCGGTGGCGACCTGGCTGTCGATCTCGCGCAGGAGCTCCAGGCCGCTGCCGTCCGGTAGCCTCAGATCGACCAGCGCCAGGTCGGGCATGTGCTCGCGCAGATACGTGCGCGCTTCGCCCAGGCTCGCGGCGGTCTCCACCGAGAACCCCTCCGCCCGCACGAGCTCGGCCAGGGCCGCCTGGAAGCTGACGTCGTCGTCGACGAGGAGTGCGTCTGCCATGGGACCTACGAGCTAGACGCTAGCTGAGAGGCGTGTGGGGCAAACGCCATGCCAGAGTACTTGCGGAAGGCCGTCCCGGAAGCTCGTAGGGGGGAAGACCTTACAGCCCACTTGTAACAGCTTCATGCTCATTCCACACGCCGACGCAATCGCCGCCGTCCGGACGCGGTGGCACGGGAGCTGCTGATGCCCGGCAGCAGCAGCATTGCTGCGAGGGAGGTGCTGTCTATGAAGGGCCATCCAGGCTCGAGGAATCCCAGTGTCTTCGCGTTGGCTGGCGTCGCGTTGCTAGCGTGTCTTCTGGCATTCGCCTCGCCCGCCGGCGCGCAGTCCGCGGGGCATAAGTTCGGTCGCGGGCTGGCCGACGTGACGACCGGTGTCCTGGAGCTTCCAGGCAACGCCATGGTCGAGACCGAGAAGCACGGTGCGGCGGCGGGAGTGCCCATCGGCATCGCAAAGGGCCTCGGCATGATCGTCTCGCGGGAGCTGGTCGGGGTGTACGAGGTCGTGTCGGCACCGTTCCCCGTGCCCGCGGGCTACCGTCCGCCGATCTCGCCCGAGTACCCGTGGAGCTACTTCGATCGGACGCCGCGGCATGCTCGTGGCGAGCGGCGATCCCCCGCCTCGCGCGGGTAGCCGCGCGTAGTGGGCGGCGGGCGGAGGCGCGGCATGGACCGCGCCTCCGCCCTTCACTCGGCGTGCGTGCCACCGGGGTTGCCGGTCTTCTGCCCGTTGCGTGTCCCGAGGCGTGCGATCAGCGCCGTCAGCTCCTCCGGGTCCGCCGGCTTGGGCAGATGCACGTCGTACCCCTCCGACAGAGCCCGCGCGCGGGTTTCCGCGCTCGCGTAGCCGGTGAGGGCGACCGCGGGGACGTGGCCGCCCCGCTCCTGGCCGAGCGCTCTCACCTTCCGAATCAGGGCGAAGCCGTCCTCGTGCGGCATCCCGAGGTCGGAGACGAGGACATCCGGGGGCTCCCGCTCGAGCGCCCGGAGTCCCTCGGCGGCGCTCTCGGTCGCGGTCACGCGCGCCCCACGCTGCCTGAGCAGCGTGCCGAGCGACTCGCGCGTGTTGAGATCGTCCTCCACGAGCAGCACGCGCACCCCCTCCAGGGTGGGCGCCTGCCCCCCTGCAGGCTGCCGTGACTTCCGACCCGCCTCCAGCGGCCGGACCGGCAGCAGCGGGAGCCGGACGGCGAACGTCGCCCCGCGCCCTTCTCCCGGGCTGTCCGCGTGGACGGAGCCCCCGTGCAGCTCCACCAGGTGGCGGACGATCGCCAATCCGAGCCCGAGCCCGCCGTGCGTGCGTGTGGTCGACGAATCGGCCTGGAGAAAACGCTCGAAGACATGGGGCAGGAAGTCGGGCTTGATACCCTGTCCCGTGTCTTTCACCGTGATCTGCGCCCACGACTCGGCCCGCTCCAGGCGGACCTCGATGCGGCCGCCCTTGGGCGTGAACTTGATCGCGTTGGAGAGGAGATTCCACACCACCTGTCGCAGGCGAGCCTCGTCACCGGAGATCGGCGTCACCGAGCGGTCGAGCGCACACTCGATGTGGATGGACCTGGCATTGGCCGCCGGCCGGAGGGACTCGATCGCCGCCTCGATCGTCGGCCCGGGGTCGACCACCCCGACCTGGAGGCCGAGCTTGCCCGTGATGATGCGCGAGACGTCCAGGATGTCCCCCACGATCCGCTCCAGGGCCTTCGCATCCTGCTCGATCATCTCGAGCGCGCGCGCCGTGGTCGCCTGGTCCAGCGGGGTCCCGCGCAGCAGGCGCGCCCAGAGGAGAATCGCACCGAGCGGTGTCCGGAGCTCGTGGGAGAGCGTCGCCAGGAACTCGTCCTTGACGCGGTTGGCGACCTCGGCCTCGCGGCGCGCGTGCTGCATGTCCGCCAGGAGCCTGACGCGCTCCTCCTCCCTTCGCTTGCGCTCGCTGACATCGGTCATGAAGCCGCGGAGCTTCCGCATGCGGCCGCGGCGGTCGCGCACCACGTAGATGGTGTCGTGCATCCACACGGTCGTGCCGTCCGCGGCGGTGAGCCGGTACTCGAGCTCCTGATCGCGCCCCTCCTCGATCGCCCGGCGGCAGAGCCCGACCGCCCGCTCCCGGTCCTCGGGATGGAGGAGGCTCAGCCAGAACTGCGGCTCGGACATCCAGCGCTCGACCGGGTAGCCGAGCAGCTTCTCCGCACGCTGGCTGACGAACGTGAACCGAGCGGTCCTGGGGTTGGCTTCCCACAAGATGGCGTCGAGCCCCTGCACGAGATCGTGGAAGCGGCGCCGCGCTCGCTCCGCATCGGCGCGCGCCGCGCGCTCGCGCGCGAGCATCTCGGCCCGCTGCCGGTCGAGCGCGGCCAACGCCTCGGTTCCGCGGCGCTCCTCCTCCGCGGCGCGCGCGTCGGCGAGGGTGAGCGCGAGGTGCTCGGCGACCAGGCCGAGAAAAGCGCGGTAGTCGTCGTCGAGGGCGCGGTGGGGGCTGACGCCGAGCACCAGGAACCCATAGAGGTCGCCCGGCCCCGGCCGCGCCACCGGCAGCACCAGGCCGGACTGCGGAACGTCGCCCCAGAGGCTCATCGGCAACGCATCGAAGCGCGCGCCGAGGTCGTTCATCTCGGCGGCATGGCCCGTGCGCGCCACCTGCGCGAGCGGCCAGGTGGTGCTGCGGCTCTCGGTCTCCGCGAGCGTCACGCTGAGCGGCAGCATGTCGGGCGCGACGCCCGTCGCGCCCGCGAGCCGGGCGCGCTTGCCGTCCGCCTCGAGCAGGTAGAGCAGCGCGAACGGAATGTCGCCCGGATTTGCCGCGAGCGTGCGTAGGGCGCTCTCGGACGCCTGCCCGGTCGTGCGTGCCTCCATCCCGCGCAGCGCGAGGTCGCGCAGCGTGCGCAGCCGGCGCTCGCTGAGCACGCGTTGCGTGGTCTCGGCGGCGGTGGTGAAGACGCCATGCACACGGCCTGCCTCGTCGCGGATGGGGCTGAACGAGAGGGTGAAGTAGCACTCCTCACGATACCCGTGGCGGTCGAGCGGAAGGAGGAGGTCGTCGGAGAAGGTCGCCTCGCCCCGCCACAGCGCACCCTCGAGCATCGGTCCGATGACGTTCCAGATGTCGACCCAGCACTCGCGTCCGGGTCGCCCCAGGGCACGCGGGTGCTTGCGGGTGCCGAGTATCGGACGGTAGGCGTCGTTGTAGAGCGTGACCAGCTCCGGCCCCCACCAGATCATCATCGGGACCGGGGAGCCGAGGCAGAGGCTGAGTGCGCTCCGCAAGGTAGGAGGCCAGCTTTCGACGGGGCCGAGAGGCGTCGCCGGCCAGTCGACGGTGCGCATGAGCGCCGCCGTCTCGCCCGCAAACAGACTCCCGAGCTCGGGCCCCTGGGACGCCTGGGCGTGGGAGAGTCCCCCTCCCTGCTGGCTCGTCCCGGGCGGCCCCCGTTCCCGCATTGGACTGCGACCCTGCTTCCGCGCGCCTACGAGCCGACGGTCGTCCCCCGCGCCCCTCCTGCCCCGCGCATCGGCGCGGGTACCAGCTCCGGATTCAGAGCGGTGCGGAGGGCGATCTCGAGGGCGGTCTCGTCGTTGTCGTCCGGCCGACTCCGGGGCCGGAAGTCGATCACCACGCCCCGCCGCCGGCCTGACCGCTGCTTCCACGTCCGGACGCCGCAGCGGATGCATTCCGCGTCCAGGTCGAGCGCCTCACAGATTCTCTCGAAGGAGAAGATCCAGGACCGATCGGCGCTCTCGATCCACTCGCCGGCCTCGCGTTCGGCCCGCCACCCGCCCCGGGCGCGTGCGACCTGCGGCATACAATAGGTCTGGACGGCATCATCGAGGATGGCGGCCATGAGTCGGTGCTCGCCCCGCTCCTCGTTCCGGCGCGGTCCGGCGAAGAACTGCTCCGGAAGCATGACGTCGGGCTCGAGAAGCGTGCTCAGCTGCTCGTCGTCTTTCATCGGAGTTCCCCCTGCCCACGGTCGCGTTCGCGTCCGAGAGCAGGTTCCATGCCACCTGGAGAAATCCCCGGTGTCCGCGGCAGCTACGCCACCGTCTGCGGTACGTACGCCGCTGGCTGAAAAAAAGGGCGCGTAAGGGAAGGTCGGATTGTAGCTTCTACACGCGCGTGGGGTGGGGCGGCATCGTGCTAGCTTCCTCGCGAGACCGGCGCGGCGGCGGCTGCTGCTGCTGGCATTCCCATTGCAGTGCGAGGGAGCAAGGGAGCCCCCGTGAAAGACGGTGGTGACATGCATACGCAGGACTTCGTGACCTTCCAGGACGTGGAGGCCATCAGCAGCAACGGCCTGGGACTCCTCTGTCGGGTGAACGGCAAGGAGGTTTGGGTCCCGTACGCCAACATGGCGAGGCGCGAGTGCACCGTGCGGAGACCAGGCGACTGTGGTCTCCTGGTCGTGCCGCACTGGCTGGCGGTCAACCTGGAGCTCCTCGACCGCGCGGCCTGATCGGGTTCGACCGAGGCTTGCTCGTCACGGGACGCGGTAGCGGGACGGCGCCCGCGCCAACCGTTGCGCGTCCGGCCCGCCCCTGGGTACGGGAGGATGATGTCCCACGGCGACATCGCCTGCCGCGCCCTCGCGCTCCTCGCGCTGGGGCTCTCGGGCTGCGCCGGGGACGACCCCACCCCGATTCGCCAGGGCTCGGGCTACCGTCTCGTGCCGCGCTTCAGCGGGCGCGCGGCCGTTCCCCGACCCCTCGTCGGCACACCCGTCCCGCAGCACCCGTTCATGGCTGCCGGCGGCTCGAACAACATGCACGGCGACTCGTACGTGAGCGACACGCACGCGGCGAGCGGTCCGCTCGGCAAGGACCCCGTGATCGTGTCGACCGCCCGCGGCCTCCTGGGCGGCGAGTGTGCCTCGGTGACCTTCGACCGCCAGGGACGCATCCTGACCGTGTGCGCGAGCGCCGCCCGCATGGAGCTCCTGCTGCTCGACCCGCGCACCCTGCGCGAGCTCGCACACTATCGCCTCCCGCGGCGGCCCTCGACCCGCACGCTCAGCATCCGCAGGATCACGAGCGACACCTCGGGAGGCGTCTACTTCTACCTCGACGAGCGGGACCGCGCCGTGCTCGGCACCGCGGCGCGCCGCCTCGAGGTGGTCGCGCACGACGATTCCGGGTTCCACCTCGAGCGCGTGTACGACCTCGCGCCCGCGGTCCCCGGCGGTGATGCGGTGACCGCGGTGCTGCCCGACTGGACGGGACGCTACTGGTTCGTCACGCGCCAGGGTCTGGTCGGCACGGTCGATCCCGGGAGCGGGCGAATCGCCACCCGGGAGCTCGCCGGGGAGGAGATCGAGAACTCCTTCGCCGTGGGTCCGGACGGCGTGTTCATCGTCTCCGACCATGCCATGTACGGCTTCACGGCGGACGCCGCGAGCGGGGCGCCCGAGATCGGGTGGCGCGAGGTATACGATCGTGGCACGCGCCGCAAGGTCGGCCAGATCGACCAGGGCTCCGGCACCACCCCGACGCTCCTCGGGGAGGAGTGGGTGGCCATCGCGGACAACGCCGAGCCGCGCCTGAACGTGCTCGTCTACCGCCGCCGGCGGGACGCGGCGGGGACGCGGCTCGTCTGCCGCGAGCCCGTGTTCCCGCCCGGAGCGAGCGCCACCGAGAACACGTTCGTCGGCTTCGGTCACTCGTTGATCGTCGAGAACAACGCCGGCTACGACATCTTCCCCACCATGATGTTCGGCCGCACGGGCGCTGGCGGCGTGGCGCGCGTCGACCTGGACGACGACGGCGAGGGCTGCCACGTGGTGTGGCAGAGCGGCGAGGTCTCGCAGACGGCGGTGCCGAAGCTCTCGCTCGGCAACGGGCTCCTCTATCTCTACACGAAGCTGCCGGGCGCCCCGTGGTGGACCGACGCGTACTACCTCACCGCCGTCGACTTCCGCACCGGCGAGACGGTCTACGGGGTGCTCACCGGCACGGGCCTCGGCTACGACAACCACTGGGCCGCGATCACTATCGGGCCCGACGGCACGGCGTACGTCGGGACGCTGCGCGGGCTCGTCGCCGTGCGCGACGGCGACCGGTAGGAGTCCGACCCGAGACTCTGTCTCGGGTCGGGGACGGACAGCGAGAGTGCCGCCCGGTGGACAGGGTCGACGGCGTGCCGCGGCCGGCAAAGCCGGCGCGGCAGACTTTCCGGAGCGTGAGCGCGTGGCTGGAGACGACGTGTCCGCGGCACGGCGCACGCTGACGCCCAAAGTATCTTCAGTTTTGCCGTGCCGGCTTTGCCGGCCGCGGCACGGCGTTCGTACGATCCACCGAACGGCACACGCTCGCTTCCGATTCCGACACGAGACAAAGTCTCGGGTCGGAATCCTAGCTCAGCGGCCCAAGCCGGGCCCGCGCAGGTGGCGGCCCAGGTTGCCGACCAGGTCGGGCAGGATGAGCCGGTCGGTCACGGGCGAGGGGGACGAGCGCCTGCGCGTGGGCCCGATCGAGCTGTTCGCGGACGGCGGGATCGCTCCCGCGCTCGACGTGACCATTCAGGGTCAGCGCGCCCGCTACGGCGTGTGCTTCGCCGATCTCGCCGAGCACGCGCTGCACGCGGTGCGCCGCGGCTTTCGGGTCGCCGTCCATGCCATGGGCAACGCGGGGCTCGCGGCGGCGCTCGAGGCGTTCGCGCGTGCGGCGCGCCTCGGGCCCGACCACGACCATCGCTTCCGCATCGAGCATGGTACCCTCGCCTCGCGCGCACAGCTCGCGGAGATGGCCGCCCTCGGGGCGATCGCCGTCGTCC
>WNGM01006083.1_pt1 | contig 11083 bp, 9 predicted proteins | sample 5400571 | NCBI WGS metagenome assembly WNGM01 (sample SAMN13153378, study PRJNA577476) | soil metagenome | isolation source: 100 cm soil or saprolite under Garry oak tree replicate 2 | place: USA:California | collected 2016-06-15 | reverse complement strand
CGACTTCCTGAGCTGCCTTCTCGTCGTGTTCGTCGCGGTCGCCCTGACCTCCCGACCGCCGCAGGTGAAGACGTACGGTGCCTATGCGGTCGTCATCACCTGGCCGAAGGGACACAACGACGTCGACCTCTGTGCGGGATCCCGAGGGAGTGATCTCGTACTTCGCGAAGGCCCAGGCCGACCAGATGCAGCTCGAGCACGACGACCGGGGGACGGCGGCAACCGGCTACACCCACTCGCACCAGAGCGAGGAACGAACAGTGCTGCGAAGTGCGTCGTCCGTAGAGTGGATCGCGAACATCCTCCTCTACGCCCGCAAGCAGGGCTCGGCGCCCATCCCGGTCGTGGTGGCACTGTGGGACCTCCGCAGCTCCGATCGCCTCGTCTATCGCGACACGCGCCGACTGACGCACACAGGCGACGAGCGGACAGCGTTCCGGTTCACGATCGACCACGCCGGCAACGTCTCCGGAATCGCACATCCGACGGTCAGCCTCGCTTCGAAGAGCTACCCAGGCTGATGACCAACCTCGTCTTTCCTGCGTGCTTCCTCGCGCTGGCGGCGCTCTCGGGCCTCGCGGCCGCGAATGGCCGGCGCTGGGCGGTCCGCTTGCCACTGCTTGCCGCCACGCCCGTGCTGGCGCTCGCGGTCTGGTGGCAGCTGTCGCAGCGCGACGGGTTGCCGACCGGTGCTCGCCCCGCAGACGGCTCCGCGGTCGTGGCAAGCGTCGTCCAGGCGCCTACCCCAAGCGATGCCGGTGCCATCTACCTTTGGGCCCAGCCGCCCAACTCCGAAACTCCGCGGTCGTATCGGCTGCCCTACACGCGGGAGCTCGAGCGAGCAGCCACGCACGCAGCGAGCGCCGCGAAGCAAGGCAGGCCTGTTGGCGTCCGGACGGCGAAGAAGGGAAAGGGCTCGAAAGGGAGGAGACGCGACGAGGTCACCTCCTCGGGGCTTCAGTTCTACCGGCTACCGCCGCACGGCCTGGAGGCGAAGGATCCCTCCGGGTAAAACGGCGGCGAACAAGCGTGAGCCGACGCCGGATCCTGGGGCGCGCACGAATCCGCGTTACGAGCTGATGCCACGAACTCGTTGCCAGTAACGGTCGCCGTAGACTCGCCGCATGGCATTGGTCTGCGCCTCCTGCGGAGCCGAGCACGCTCCGGGCGCCCGTTTTTGCAGTGAGTGCGGCGCACCGCTCCAGCGGACTTGCCCCGCCTGCGGATTCGAGCAGCCGGCCGGCGCGACCTTCTGCTCCAACTGCGGCATCGCCCTCCGGGATGACGCTCGCCGTGCCGGCGAGGCGAGCGACGACCGTCAGGAACGGCGGGTCGTAACCGTTCTCTTCGCCGACCTCGCCGGGTCGACCGCGCTCGGCGAGCGGCTGGATCCGGAGGACGTCCGCGAGCTTCAGGGAGAGCTCTTCGAGTTGATCAATGCCGAGGTCGAGCGGTTCGGGGGCACGACAGAGAAGTTCGCCGGCGACGCAGTGCTCGCCGTGTTCGGCATTCCCCAGGCACACGAGGACGACCCCGAACGGGCGGTTCGGGCCGCCCTCGCGGTGCGGGAGAGCTTCGTTTCCTTCACCGACCGTGTCCAGGGCCGCCACGGCGCCGACGTTGGGCTACGAATCGGCGTCAACACGGGCGAGGTGGTCGCCGGCCGCGAAGCCGCAGCACGAGGCGAGCTGATGGTCAGCGGCGACGCCGTCAACGTGGCCGCACGGCTGCAACAGCACGCCGAGCCGGGAGAGGTGCTCGTCGGGCAGCGGACGCAGGCGGCGACAAGCCGCACGATCACGTACCGCGAGCACGAGGCTCTCGAGGCGAAGGGGAAGAGCGAGCCTGTCCCCACCTGGGTGGCCGTTGCCGTTACTGGTGACCAGGAACCTGCGACGCGGGGCATCGCCGGCCTGAGCGCGCCGCTGGTCGGGCGAAACGACGAGCTCGCAATCCTGAGCGCCGTGGCCGCGCGGGTCGAGCGCGAGCGCGCGCCTCAGCTCGTCACGCTCTTCGGTCCCGCAGGGGTCGGCAAGTCGCGCCTGCTCGCGGAGCTCGTCGAGCGGCTTCCCGATGCGCGCCTGGTAAAGGGCCGCTGCCTCCCGTATGGCGAGGGGATCACCTTCTGGCCGCTCGCGGAGGCGGCGAAAGCTCACGCCGGCATCCTCGACACCGATCCAGCAGAGGTCGCCCTCTCGAAGCTGCGAGCCGCGATCGAGTCGGTCGTCCCCGAGGACCAGGCCGAGCGAGTGCTCGAGGCGGCGACGTGGACGATCGGGTTCGCGCTCCCGGGCGTGTCCGCAGCGGGCGGCGACCCACACGAAGTCGGCCGGCGGCTGCAAGAAGGATGGACTCGCTATGTCGCGGCCCTCGGTCGCGAGCAGTTGACGGTCCTGGCCGTCGAGGATGTCCACTGGGCGTCGGGCGCGCTCCTCGACCTGCTCGAACAGCTCGCGGAGAACCTCGCCGACACGAAGGTGCTGCTCCTCTGCACCGCCCGGATCGAGCTGCTCGAGATGCGCGCGACCTGGGGTGCGGGCAAACAGAACGCCACCGCCCTCTCGCTCGCGCCGCTCTCGCCAGCGGACGCCGCGCACCTCATGTCCTCGCTGCTGGGCGAGGTGCAGGTTCCGGAGGACGTCCGTGAACGCGTGCTGGCGAGCGCCGAAGGCAATCCGTTCTACCTCGAGGAGATGCTGAACATGCTGATCGAGGAAGGCGCGCTCGAGCGACAGAACGGCGGGTGGGTGTCGACCGACCGGCTCGCCGACGTCTCGATCCCGGACTCCGTCCACGGCGTGATCGCGGCGCGCATCGACCGTCTCGAGGCCTCCTCGCGCGACGCACTGCGCCGCTGCAGCGTGGTGGGCCGTAGCTTCTGGCCGGCCGCCGTCGAGGTAGACGAGGGGGTGATCGCAGCACTCGTCCGGAGCGGCCTCGTGTCAGACAGCGTCGACTCCAGCATGGCGGGGATGCGCGAGTTCGCGTTCAAGCACGCTCTCACTCGCGACGTCGTCTACGCGACCCTCCCACGACCCGAGCGCCGCGAGCTCCATCGGCGGGTCGGCGAGTGGATCCAAGACGTCGCGCCTGACCGCAGCGCCGAGACCGTGGAGCTCGCGGCCTACCACTTCCGCCAGGCCGTCGCCTACGGCGACGACGACCCGGCCGTGTCGCGTGAGGCCTACGAGTTGTTGCTGGCCGCGAGCGAGGCGGCGTTCGGCCGGGGAGCCTTCCAGGCCGCGAGGCTGCAGCTCGAGCGTGCACTCGAGCTTCCAGTCGACGAGGGCCGACTAGCAGTGGCCGAGCTTGGACTCGCGCGGCTCGATATGACGGAGGCGCTTAACGAGAGCGCCCTCGGGCGACTTGACACCGTCGAGAGCATGCTCGGGCCGGACGATGCCGAGCTGCGCTCAGATGCGCTCGGATTGCGCTCGAGAGTCTGTTGGTTCTCGGGCCGCTGGGATGAGGCTCTCTCTTCCGCGAATGGTGCCGTCGCCGCCCTCGCCGGCCTGCCTGAGTCACCGCAGCTCGCGCGTGCGCTGGCGCGCCAGTCACAGCTAGAGATGCTGAAACAACGGCCGGAAGCGGTCGACCATGCAAGGGAGGCAATCGGCGTCGCACGTCGGGTCGGCGACTCGTTCGCGGAGTTGAACGCCACGATCAACCTCTTCACCCAGGAGTCGGTTCGAGGCATTGCACCCCCGGACGACATCAGCTCAATCGTCGACGCGGCGGCCGAAGCGGGCGAGTACGAGGAGGGGTACCGCGCCATCATCAACTTCATCTGGTCTGCATGCGGTTACTTGCCGGTCGAACGGATCGAGCTCGGCGTCTCAGAGGCTCGCCGCAGGCTCGCCGATGTACCTCCACCCCGGTCGATCGGGCCTTACCTCGAGGTGTCGGTTGCGATGTGGCTTCTGGTTCCGTCCGCTAGGTGGACAGAGGCGGACGCTGTTCTCCCGGACTACGGAGACCGCGGACTCGCCATGTCGACGCAACTTTCTCACTTGACCGTCGCCGGAGGCCTTGCGTTTCGCCGTGGTGAGGCGCACGAGAGCAAGCAGCTTCTCGAGGAGCTGCGACCTCTGGCCCTTGCGAGCGGCGAGCCTCAACGAATCATCCCCATGGCTGGTGTCGTGCTGCCGTGGTTGGCGCGCACCGGCGAGCTCGAGGAGCTCCGCTCTTTGACCAACGAGATCCTCGCCGTCGCCGATCGACAGTGGCCAGCCGTGCTCGATGCCGTCCCAATCGTGAGAGCGCTGGCCGCAGCGCGCGAGACGGAGCTTCTCGGTCGCACGACCGAGTCGATTCGAGAGACCCCTGACCTTGCGGCGAATGCAAAGACAGCGCTCCTCACCGGGGAGGGCTTGCTCGCGCTCCTACAAGGACGCGCCGGTGAAGCCGTCGAGCAGCTCGAACTGGCGATCGAGCGGGAGCGCCAGCTCGGCCGCACCTATCCCGCGGCATGCCTCGAGCTCGACCTCGCAGAGGCGCTCGAGGCCGCGGGCCGGACGGACGCCTCGAAGGAGGTCCGAGCGCGTGCCGAATCGGTGCTCGAACCGCTCGGCTGCGTGAATCCGTTCTGACCAGCGCAGCGCCGCGCCGGGAGGTGGCGCCGGGACGGCGTGCGTGAGAGGATGCCCCCGGAAAGGTCTACTCGTTTCGTCCCGTGAGGAGCACTTGAGAGACCAGGCCGCTCGATCACGCCGCTTTCGCGGTCGACGACGTCGCGGTGCCCGGCCATGTGCACCGCCCCGCTCGTCGGCGTGCTCAGTCTCAGGCCTCCTACACCCACAACAGCAGAGGAGGGCGTCCTGTGTATAGCCATAACGGAGACACGTTTTTCGTCGTCGACGGTCATCTCCACTTCTGGGATGCGAGCCCAGCGAACTGGGTCAGCGGCCAGGAGCAGTACGCGAAGGGCTGGATCGAGTGCTTCCACGCGTACATGGGCCTCGGGCCCGAGGAGACGCACTGGCCGCTCGAGAAGTTCCAGAAGTACTCGGAGGACGACTTCGTCAAGGACGTCTTCGAGGACGGCTACGTCGACGTCGGCATCTTCCAGTCGACGTACCTGAAGGAGTGGTATCGCGACGGCTTCAACACGCTGGAGAAGAACTCGCAGCTGGTCGAGAAGTACCCGGACCGCCTGATCGCCAACGGGCGCTGGGATCCGCGCGAGGGAGAGGCCGGCCTGAAGCAGCTCGAGGAAGACGCCAAGCGCTACAACCTCCAGGGCGTCAAGCTCTACACGGCCGAGTGGTATCAGGGCTCGCGCGGCTGGTCGCTCAAGGAGCCCGAGTCGCAGCGTTTCCTGGAGAAGTGCCAGGCGCTCGGGATCAAGAACATCCACGTGCACAAAGGCCCGACGATCTGGCCGCTCGACAAGGACGCGTTCGACGTCTCGGATGTCGACTACGTCGCCACGAACTTCCCGGAGCTGAACTTCATCGTCGAGCACGTCGGCCTGCCGCGGATCGAGGACTTCTGCTTCATGGCGACGCAGGAGCCGAACGTCTACGCGGGGCTCGCGGTCGTCATCGGGGGCTTGATGCACGCCCGGCCGCGCTTCTTCGCCAAGGTGATGGGCGAGCTGCTGTTCTGGGTCGGCGAGGACAAGATGCTGTGGGCCAGCGACTACGCGATCTGGGAGCCGAGGTGGCAGGTCGAAGGCTTCGTAGACTGGACGTCCCCGGAAGACGTGGAGTTCTCGGACTACCCTCGGCTCACGACCGACGGGAAGAAGAAGATCCTCGGCCTCAACGCCGCCAAGCTCTACGGAATCGACGTTCCGGACGAGTTTCAGATCCCGGACGAAGCGGGGGAGCCGGCGGCAAGGGAGGACGCACAGCTCGTCGATTCGGCATGAACACCCGGGCGCGCGTCCTCGAGGCGCTGAGCGAGGTCCACGACCCCGAGCTCGATGAGCCGATCACCTCGCTTGGGTTCGTGACTTCCTGTGAGGTGTCGCCCAGCGGCGACGTGGAGATCTTGCTCCGGCTGCCGACGCCGCAATGTGCTCCCAACTTTGCGTACCTGATGGCGGCCGACGCGCGCAACGTCGTGCGCCGGCTGCCGGACGTGGGCCGGATCGAAGTCAGGCTGGAGGATCACTACACCGGCAAGGAGATCAACGCCGCGATCGCGCGTGGCGAAGGCTTCGCTGCGGCCTTTCCGGGTGAGACCGACGACGACCAGCTGGACGCCCTGCGCGAGCTGTTCCAGCGCAAGGCGCTCGTCGCCCGCCAGGCGAGACTGTGCGAGGCGCTGCTGGCGGACGGCGCGACGCCAGTGCAGGTCACCGCGCTTCGCGTCGCCGACCTCCCCGACGACGGCGACGCACGGCGGTGCTTCGAGTTGCGCGGGCAGTTGGGAATCGGCTGCGACCCGAACGCGCCGGCCTTCGTGGCGCCCAACGGGGAGCCCCTGGCGGCCGATGAACTGACGCTGTGGCTGCGGAAGGCGCGGCTCGTGCGAACGAGCCTGGAAGTAAACGGCAGCATCTGCCGGTCGCTGCTGCAAATCCGCTCCCGGCGGGGGGCCGAGCTGGAGGAGGTTGGAACATGAAGGCGGCGCGGCTGCACGCCTACCACGACCCACTGGCCCTGGACGAGGTCGAGGAGCCGCGTGCCGAGGGGCCGCTCGACGTCGTCGTGCGGATCGGCGCGGCCGGCCTGTGCCGCACCGATCTCCACATCCAGGAGGGGCAGTGGGCCGAGAAGTCCGGTGTGACGCTGCCCTACACGCTCGGCCACGAGAACGCCGGCTGGATCCACGAAGTGGGCTCGGGCGTGACGAACGTCGAGGTCGGCGACACGGTGATCGTCCACCCCTACATCACCTGTGGCCTCTGCGCGTCGTGCCGCCGCGGCGACGACATGCACTGCGTCAACGGGCGTTTCCCGGGAATCAGCGAGGACGGCGGGTTCGCCGACTTCCTGCTCACGAGCGCCCGGTCGGTAATCAAGCTCGACCCTTCTCTGGAGCCGAAGGACATCGCCGCGCTCGCCGACGCAGGGTTGACCGCGATCCACGCCGTCAAGAAGACGCTGCCCGTGCTCTCCCCCGGAACGCGCGCGGTGGTGATCGGGGCTGGCGGCCTCGGCCACATCGGGATCCAGTGCCTGGCGGCAATGACGCCGGCGGAGATCATCGTCGTCGATCCCTCCGAGCCGGCGCTCGCGCTCGCCCGGCAGCTCGGCGCCCACCACACGGTCCGCGTCGACGGCTCGCATATCGACACGGTTCGCGAGCTCACCGACGGGCTGGGCGCAGAGGTGATCCTCGACTTCGTCGGCGAGAAGGGCGCGGTCGAGGACGGGATCGCGATGATCCAGGACGGAGGCTTCTACTACGTGATCGGCTACGGGCAGAACCTCGTCGTCCCGACGATCGACATCATCTCGCGCGAGATCTCGTTCATCGGAAACCTCGTCGGCACCTACGCCGACCTCGAGGACCTGATGACGCTCACGGCAGACGGCAAGGTTCGCCTGCACACGAGCAGGTATCCGCTCGACGCGATCAACGACGCGATGGCCGATCTCGACGGCGGGCGACTGCAGGGGCGCGGCATTCTCGTGCCGGCGGGAACGACTTAGCCTTTCTCGGCCAGTCACGCCGGAGGTCGCGGGTTCGAGTCCGCTTCCAACCGCAGACCGGTGAGGACATCTACACCGTGACGGCCGCGCGGGGGCTCGTCCCACTGCGCCGCCGGCGCAGTGGGCTGCTGACTCTGCCTGCTCAGGCAGGCATTCCGGCGTCGACCCAGCGCTGAAAGAGGTCGACTTGCTCCTCAGGCCAGGCGCCGTCGCAGGGCATTGCGCCCTCTCGGAGCTTGCCCAGGATGGCGTCGCTGTTCTGGACCACGTCGTCGTATGACCAGAGGTCGAAAGCCGCGCTCATCGACTCACGGTCGCCTTCGCGGAAGAGGGGCTTGATGTCCTGCGCGTAGCTGATCGGCTGCTCGGTTGCGGCCAAAAGGACCTCCTCTACTTCGGTCTCGACCCCGGCGGTGGATTGGATCGTAGGCGAAGCCGGTGCTAAGAACCCTCCATGAGAGGTGGCATCGACCTCGGCGGCACCAAGATCCAGGCCGTCGTCATCGACGAGAGCGATTCCGTCGCCGGTCAGGCGCGTCGGTCCACGCCGAGGGACGGCGGCCCCGCGGACGTTGCCGACGCGATCGCCGAGGCGCTCGAGGAGGCGGCCAAGGCGGCCGGAGGCACCCCCGCCGCGCTCACCGGGATCGGCGTCGGCTCCCCGGGCACGGTCAACGAGGCGACGGGCACGGTTGCCAACGCGCGCAATCTGCCGAACTGGACGAACCCGTTCCCACTCGGCGAGACGCTGGCGAGCCGCTTCGGCGTGCCCGTGCGGGTCGGGAACGATGTCGGCACGGCGGTCGAAGGCGAGGCCGTGCTGGGCGCGGGCCGGCCGTTCCGGACATTCCTCGGGCTCTGGTGGGGAACCGGTGTCGGCGGCGCGATCATGGTCGAGAAGCACCGCTGGCTGGGACGCGGCGCCGCGGGCGAGATCGGCCACATGGTGATCAAGCTCGGCGGCGCCAAGTGCACGTGCGGGCGCCGGGGCTGCGTCGAGGCCTACGCCGGACGCGCCGCAATGGAGCGCAAGGCACGACGCGACCAGAAGCGCGGCGTGGAAACCAGGCTGTTCGCGCTGATGGAGGAGCACGGGCACGATCAGCTGACGAGCTCGGTCTGGCAGCACGCGCTGGACGAGCACGACGCCTACGCCGAGAAGCTGATCGAGCGGGCGATTGGCGCCCTGGGAGCGGGCGCCGCCTCGGCCCTCAACCTGATCGACGTCGAGGCGGTCGTGGTCGGTGGCGGCCTCGGCACACGCCTCGGCGAGACGGGCGTCGCGCGGATCCGGGAGGCGATGCTTCCCCACCTCTTCGTCGACGACCGGCCGCCGGAGGTCCGGCTGTCAGAGCTCGGCGATCTCGGCGGCGCGATCTCGGCCGCGCGGCTGGCGCCGGCCTAGCTTTAGGTGTCGGGAGCGCCGAGACTCGCCGAGATCTCGTCGACCGCCGCCCGCTCCGAGTCGCTGACCTGCTCGCCTCCCTCCCGGTGCGCATTTGCGACCTTGTCCGCGAGGTTGAGGATGAAGCGCCTGTAGTCCCCGACTTCCTCCGGCGTCGCCTTGCGCTCGAGCACACCGACCGCGTCACGCAGGTGCTGCAGCCCGGCCTGCTTGAGCTCCTCGGCCGAGTGGTAGCGCGTGTGGTCGCGCTCCGGCTTCGCCGCGACGATCTCGTCCAGGAGCTCGCTGTCACCGTGTCACCGTGCTGCTTGCGCGCCTCGACGTACGCCCTCCCGATCGCGAACGACTCGCGGAAGGTTCCGCCGCGCTGGGCCGTGGCGACGATGATTCCGGCGCTCGGCGGCCCCTCGAGGATGAGGTCCCACTCCTCCTGCGTGAAGTCGGCCTTGCCCGTCATCGGCTGTCTCCTTTCACTTGGTCTTCACCGGCGCGATCCCGCGCGAGGTTAGCCACTTGCTGACGTAATCGATCCAGGACGGGAGCGACGTGTGAACCATGAACAGGTGCGCGGTGTTGGGCACGATCCATTGCGTCACGTCGCAGCCGCAGTGGGTCTTGTAGTAGTCGTAGTCCGCCTTCGCGACCGAAGGCGGGTCGGTGCTGTCGTGGTCGCCCGAGGTGAGCAGCACCGGGATCGAGGGCCCGATCTGGCTGATGTAGACGTCGTTCTCGGCGTACTTCTCCCCCAGGTCGGCGATCTCTCCCCAGGGCGAGAGCAGGAAGGGCGGTGCGCAGGCGATGTCGACGACATACGGCACGATCCCGGGCGTGTAGGTGTTGAAGTCCCTGCAGTTCTGGCTGGTTTGGAAGAACTGGAAGTAGTCGGGGTGGTCGGGACTGGTGGTGAAACCGCCTCCCGTGGAACTCCCCAGCGGCGCGTTCGGCGGCGAGATCGAGCCCGAGATGTCGGTCTGGATCATGGCCGCCACGTCGTGGTACTTGCCCGGATAGCCGGCGACGATCCAGCCGCCGGCGCTGTGGCCGATGATGACGACCCGATCGTTGTGAATCGTGCTCGGCCGCTGCGCCCCGGAGCAGTCGCTGCCGCTCGTGGTCGTGTAGGCGCCGCTCTTCACCTCGGTGACGATGTCGTGCAGCTCGTCCCGGTGCGCCGAGGTCGTCAGCGTGTAGCCCCCGCCCGGGTGGTCGTAGTAGCTGCTCTTCGCGTAGCCGAGGCGGTCGTAGGAGTAGACCACGTATCCCTTCGCGGCGAGAGCGCGCGCGACCGACCAGGTCGGCGAGAAGTCCCAGTTCTGAGTCGACGAGGCGATCCCGTGCACCAGCACGATCGCCGGCGTTTGCGGGCTGACCGTTCCGTCCGTGAACCGCTGGCCGTAGAGGGTGCTTTGCCCGAGGCTGGGATTCGTGACGGTCAAGCAGACCGACTGGACGGTCATGTACTTGTCGAAGCGCATCTGCGGGCTGCTCGCCGCGCCGGCAGGCTCTGCGCCTGCCTGAAGAGCTGCGAAAACGGCAAGGACGAGTGCTGCAATCAGGGCCGCGTAGCGTGAGGTTGACATCCGTGTTGCTCCTTTCATCGGGCGATGCGCCTTGGGCGCAGTCGTTCTTGTTTCATCCAGTCGGTCGACCCCAGGTGCCTAAACATTCCCGCGGGGTGGATTGCCTAACCAAACAACCGGCGTCACCGACAACGCTGCGACTACGCTCACGCGACGTTCCCTGCAAGCAACCAAGGAGGAACCGATGGCCGCTGCTCCGATTCTGATCTGCTACGACGGCTCGGAAGGCGCAAAGCATGCGATCCAAGCAGCTGCCGGCCTGCTCGACGGTCACCCGGCCGTTGTCCTCGCCGTCGGTCCCCCGTTGACGGCTGAAGAAAGCTACGCCGCGCTCGGCACGCTGGTGCCGAGCTTCCAAGAGCTCAACGAGGAGCAGGCGCTGGAGCGTGCGAAGGAAGGAGCAGAACTTGCCGCGAGCGCCGGCTTCGCCGCCGAGGCTCGAGCCGAAGTCGCCGCCCCGACCTGGGAAGGCGTCATCCACGTCGCGGACGAGA
>WNGM01020543.1_pt1 | contig 11084 bp, 7 predicted proteins | sample 5400571 | NCBI WGS metagenome assembly WNGM01 (sample SAMN13153378, study PRJNA577476) | soil metagenome | isolation source: 100 cm soil or saprolite under Garry oak tree replicate 2 | place: USA:California | collected 2016-06-15 | reverse complement strand
TCTGACGGACACGGAAGGCAAGGTCCGTATCTTCAAAATAGGCCGGCAGGAAAAGTTCATCAAAGCCACCGATTTCATCCCACAAGGGCTTGGGCAGCATTACGCAGGCGCCGGAGATGTAGTCCACCTGCCGGGTGTAGTTGCATCGTGGATCACGTGCATTGCCGTTGCGGCCGTAGTTCCAGGGGTCGCCATTGCCCCAGATAATGCCGCCGGCTTCCTGCAACCTGCCGTTGGGGTAGATCAGCTTCGCTCCGGTCATGCCCACGTTTTCGAAATGATCGAACGGCCACAACAGTTCATCGAGCCAATGCGCAGCGACTTCGGTGTCGTTGTTCAACATGACAACATACTTGCCACGAGCGGCCGTACCGCCACGATTCGATGCCCGGATGAAGCCCTGCCCGACTTCGTTGCGCAGAATCGTGAGGCCGCTGACGATTTCCCCCAGGCCCTTGGTTTCATCTGACGAACCGTCATCGACGACGACGACCTCGAAACTCGCCTCATTAGGTGCCAGCAACAGGGAAGCGAGGCAATGATAGGTCACCGCGAACTTGTTGTGAACCGGCACGACCAAGGAAACGTCGGGCGCGGCGACGACCGGAAAACGCAGCGGCTGGTAGCTCGCCTTGTGTTGCCCAGCGGCCTCGAATCCGCGTGCCACTGCTTCGTGGGCAGTGGCCAGGTTTTCCAACTCGGATACGGCCGGCGCGATTCCGGAAGCAGCTTTTTGCGTCGCCCGACCGGCAATTTTCCTCACGGATCCGACGAGGGCGTCGTAACGCTGGCGTCCGGACGGCCAAAGCGCCGCTATTTTGGCGCCGCCGCCATGCCGGGCGATGACCTCGATCGGGGTCGCAATGAAGGGCGTGACCACCGCGAGTTCACCCAGGCGTGGCCCGGTTTCTCCGGCCCGAACCTGGAAATAATGTACCCCACCATCACATGCGCTGGCCGGTAGCGGCAAATGAAACTCGATCTCTTCGCCATGGCGAGCGATATCGCCCGTGCTGGCGAGAAGCCGGCCGCTTTCTTCGACTGCGATGACATTTACGTAAAACCCGCCACGTGGCGGCAGTCCCCGACCGACGATGGTCGTGCCTTCGAGCTCAAGGTAGGTGAGCGTTCCTGGCGAGGGCAAGTGAATGCTCCGCACATCACTCGACAGCAGCGAACCGGTTTCCCGGACTCGGACATCCAGCTTGCGCTCGCTTCCGTCGCACTGATCCTCGGGAACATGGAGTTCGAATGCATGCGCCCCGTCACCCACGCCGGCGGCTTTTAGGTCCAGGCGCAGGATATCCGCTTTGCCGACCGTCACCACTTTGCCGTCCAACAGCAATTCGACCGAGACCGGCCGCACCGAAGTGCCGGACTTGAGAAGCGCCCAGCCACGGACGATACGGCCATCGACGACATCGACGTTCCCTGCGGTTTCGCTAACGGTCGTCGGCGCGACAGCGATTTCGGACTCGGATTCCGACGCAACAGACGTCGCAGCCAGGCTCTCGGCCGGCTCCGGCATCGCCGCTCCCGCCTCGGCCGGCCCTTCCGATTTGGCGGAAGCACTGCTGACTTGAGCTTCGTCGAGCAAGGCCGCTTTCAACGGCTCATCGTGTTCCTGGGGCAATTCCGGGCTGGCATTTGAAGTAGTACGACGATTGGTCATTTTCGATCCTCACCTAATATTGTCCGGCCGTCCGATCCGCGGGCAGCGCCCGAAGGCTCAAGACGACTGGATATTGCTCTCGCCGATGATGCAGCTCGTAAATTCGCGCCGTCCTGGCTTATTCGACACGCAAGGAAAATGCGCGGCCGGAGGCATCAATTGACCTGGCTTTCGTAGGACCCTGGGTACGCTTAACCAAACTACCCTTTCAGGCCGGTCGTCCCTGAGCGGGTTCGTGCCCGGGGGCACGGCGCACCTTGGCTTTCTGGTCGAACTCAGCGCAACGCACGGAGGGGTACCCATGAGTATCGAGCCCATTCAGCGGACTCTCACGACCCTGAGATAATCGACGGCTACCTGGATTTCCAGGTCTCCGTCGTCGAGGAACCTGCTTTCGTTCCTCAGCGTGACACCGGCGACCTTGATCTGGTCCAGGCGACGTTCATCGAAAAGCTCCGCGCCGGCCGCCCGCCTGCGTGCGTTTGCGTCCGCCAGAATGCGCCTTACATTGTCACGCGTCAGCTTGAATGCGAAGCGATCCATTCCGGCCCAAGGACCGCTTCGCTGGTGGTTCTCGACGTCTTCAACATATTTTGTACCGGGAGCGAGATAGGATCCGACGAAGCTTACGCGGCCGTCGCTGGTGACGATCTCGCGGTCGCTGGCGTCCGGACTGAAGAGGCTGACGATCACCGGTAATCCAACGATGGAACCGCCGGTGGTCGGCACACTGAGATCGACAGCCACGGTCACGCCCGAATGCGCTCTGCCGCTGCGGACGAACTTCGGAATGGCCAGTGCCATTTCGACTTCAAGGGCTCCGCTATCCGAATCGAACAGCGGGAACTTGTGCGCGTCGGAAAAGTAACCGCCGAAATGGACATGGATTCCCGAGCCGGGAATTGCCGTTCTCAACTCGTCGGGCAGCTTCTGCGAGTCGAAGTGCCAGCTCACGTCGGTGCTGCCGATGGTGAACGAGAACGCCTTGCTGACCTTCAGGAGCGGATTGTTCGGATTTGCCGAACCATTCATCTTGTGCGCGGCACCCCATTGCGTGGAGTCGACCCCGAGATTGCGCACGCCCAGGAACGTCACATCGGGCGAAAACTGAACAATTTCTCTTTGCTGGGCGGGCGGCGGTGGATTGCCGCAATCATGCATATCGCCCACTTGTTTCCATTGGCCCTTGACCGGGATACACAACTTGGCGATCCTCTGCCCGCCCTCCTCGATGCGAAATACCCCGCGCTGAAACTCGATGGAACCCTTGGATAAGCTGGCCTCGTCGAATTGCACCACAACGCGAGGGTCCGAACTCGGTCGTGCCGCAACGTTTGGCTGTGCCGCAACAGTGAGTGCCCAGAACGCAACGCCGATACCATAGACCGACGACATCGCGAGCGATTTGATCCGTTTCATTTGACCCCTCTCCTATTTCAGTTACTGCGTTTATGTCGCGCCTTCCACGAGGCCTCGGTCCGGAGACCGGCGAGGATGCCGACCGGCGTGGAATCTATTGCCGCCGGCCGCACTTCGCCAACTATCCCCGACTCGAAACCAGCTCGCGGGCCCTGGATTCGATAGCTGCCGCAATCGCAGAATGTTCCAGCAGGAACGCCCGCGTATTTTCACGTCCCTGCGCCATGCGTTCGCCGTCATAGGCATACCACGCTCCCGATTTCTCGACAATTCCCAAGTCGACGCCGAGATCGATCAGTTCGCCGGTGCGCGATATGCCTTCGCCGAACAACAAGTCGAAGACGACCTTCTTGAACGGTGGTGCCACCTTGTTTTTTGCCACCTTGATCTTCGTTTCGACACCGACGATCTCGTCACCGCGGCGTATGGAATCTCCGGCGCGCACGGACAGGCGGACGCTCGCATAGAACTTCAGGGCGTTGCCACCGGTCGTTGTCTCGGGATTGCCGAACACGACGCCGATCTTCATGCGGATCTGGTTGATGAAGATCAAAAGTGTGTTCGACCTTGCCACGTTACCCGACATCTTTCTCAGGGCCTGGCTCATCAGCCGAGCCTGACGCCCGACGTGGGTATCCCCCATCACCCGAACGAACCAGGGAATCGGCGATCTCCAGCGCCTGCTCGCCATCGTCCGGTTGGGAAATCAGCAGGTCGGGAACATTGACGCCCAAGCGCGACGCGTAGGACACATCTAGCGCGTTCTCGGCATCGATGAATGCCGCCACACCGCCGGCCTTTTGCGCCTGGGCAATCACGGACAAGGCCAGGGTCGTCTTGCCTGAGGATTCCTCGCCAAAGATTTCGACGATCCTGCCTCGTGGCAATCCGCCGACTCCAAGAGCCAGGTCGAGCGCAATCGAGCCGGTTGGCACGACTGCCATCGGCTCAAGGGGGTGTTGTCCCATGCGCATGATCGCGCCTCTGCCGAAAGCCTTTTCGATCTGGCCGACGACCGCCGCGATTGCGGCACGTTTATCCGAAGGATTCTTCACAAGTGATTCCGAGTTATGACCATCCGCGGCCGCCTTCCCGCGCGACGCTACTCCGATTGGACCGGCTGCACATAGTTCTTGACGAGATGATTGACGATCTTGCCGATGAAAGCATCCGACAGGTGAATAAGGTCATTTGCCCATATTGAATTATCGCGGGTAAGGACAACGCACTCGTAGCTCGGGAAATAATCGACATTCGCGTAATCTTCGGCAACCTGCCCGGCTACGGCGCGGAGCACCGACTTGGAGTAGGCATTGGCGACTATCACGTCCTTGCCCGAGAAACTCCTGGCCATCGGCACCGGTGAAGTCGTGACGATGATCTTCTTGTCGGGCTTGCCCACCGACGTCATCAGCTCGATGCACTTTCTCATGTAATCGAGGCAACGGGGATAGTCGAGGACGTCGTAGAAGAAACGCTCCGGGTACTTTCTAAGCAGGTAAGGAGAAGGTGCCTGCTGGATATACTCTTGCGTCTCCGAATCCCACCAGCACTCCAGAAGACCGAGGGTAATAGTTACCACGTCGGCATCGAAGCATTCCTTGAACAAGCGGTAAAGCTCGGCTCGGCGCTCCTTCGCCCGCGCGAGCGTGACGGGGTTGTTGCTGGCCAACTGAACATCGACCCAGCCGTCCGTGTCGAGCTGGATCAGGGGGCGTACCAGATCGTCGTCGCTGACCGACCCGTTGCGCAGTATCCTGGCCGCCCACTCGATCTCGTACAGCACCGAAGGCGGCGTGTACTTGTTCAGTATGCCATTTGGGCGATACGGCCATTCCGTCTTGGGAACCGAAAAATCCAGGGTCGGAATGCGGAAGTCGAGCTTGACCAGATACTCTTCGATGTTCCGGGCGAAGCAGCTTCCGATCGTGAAGATCGAGGTGCCCGGCTTGATCTTGAATTTCGGGGTAACGACCGGCCAACACTCGGGTTCGATTCGATTGGACTCGCCACGTTCGGGCCACTTCGAAATCGTTTTCCCCTTGACGGTATCAAACGCCTGCCGTGCTGGAATCATCGCAATCTCCTGCAGAAATGGGTGGGAAAGTTCCGTCCGAAGGTGCTCCGCTGCGGCTTGTCTGGATGCAGTGGCATGAAAGGTGGGCAAGACCGGATCGGCTATCTATGGCTTGGCGGGCGGCGGAGTGGGTTTCTCTGTAAACAGCACTCCATCCTCGGCTCCAAGGTACGTTCGCGCGATTTGTTGGTAGTCGTCCTGGAAGAAGTTGACGATGTGCTTGCGCAGGTGCTGTGGAATGCGAACCGGCTTTTCATCGCCTCGCGGCGCCCTCGGCTGGCCGACGCGTCGTGCCCTGAGCAGTTGCGCTGAAACGGCATTTTTTTGATCGGGAGGGATATTCAATCGGCGAATCGCACCGATGACCTTGATAAGGTCATCCGGAACGGATTCATTGACCTGCACTGTCGAGACGCCTTGCTTCTCCAATGCCGCCGGAAGGTCGGCGTCTATGACCCTGCAGAAATCCCAGATGAGGTCGTCCTTGTAGAACTGGCTCTTTTCGAACGGCCTGACGATGATGTTGCCTTGCCCGAATGCATTCGCCCACTTGGCGATGATCCTTGGGTATCTGATCTCGAACTCGCTGGCCCCGAGCAGATAGATGAAATACTCGCGAATGTCGAGGTCCCACCCTTGATTGCCCGGGGCGGTTTTCACGGCCTGGTTGAACAGCGAGTCGACCCACGAATCATGCCGTCTCAAATAGATGACGATCTTTATGTCGACACCGGTGTTTTCCAGGAACCGCTTGATCTCGAGAACCTGTTCCTCCTTCGCCAGAAACAGGTACTCCGAACTGATCACCACCGTCTGCTTTTTTTCGGCTGCTTTCCCGATGACCTCCTCGATACCGTCGGCAAGGCTGACATTCGCCGCTGCGGGTAAGCCCATGAGCTGCTTGCTGAAGCCGTAGTGTGCGGAATCGTGCAGGCCGATGGTCGGATATACGACCCCCAGCCGTTCGAGAACCTGTTGGTTATCGGCGAAGAACTTTTGAATCGACGAAGTCCCGGTCTTGTTGAGACCGATATGAACGTAAAGGGTCATAAGCGTTGGCCAGTTTATTTACTTACTCGACGATGGTTTCGCTGAAAGGCGCAGGGAAGGCGGGTTCCTCCGGCGGTTCGGACGACCGTGCCTCCGGTAGTTTCTCCGGCGGATCCTCCGCCAGTTCTTTTGGCGGATTGGTCGGCGGATCGGCCGCTGCGTTCGTCGCGACGGTAAGCAATGCCTGGACGATCGTCTCCGGGTCGCTCGGAAACGGCACCAGTTGTCCAATACCGTCCTGGCGGATGCGCTCGGCCGGCGCGCCAAGATCGAAGGCGACCGGCACCAAGCCATTGCGCCAGGCCTCGGACAGCGTGTAGCTGAAGGTCTCGGGCCAGATGCTGATGAACAATGCGACCGTGCAGTGGTGTTCGGCAATCAAGTCCGGCAGTTCGTCGGGTTGATACTTGCCGGTGATGACCACGTTCTCCAGCTTGGCGAAGGCCTCGTCGCGGCTGGTATAGCCTATCACCACGAATTCGATCGGTATGCTCCGGCGCAAGGCGTAGCGGGCGCAATTGAGCAGGACATCGACGCCCTTGTGGGGACCGATGGCGCCGATGACGGCGACCTTGTAAGGCAGGTTGCCGTCCCATGGGCGCTGCTTGAACACGAAGGCCGGCTCCGGATGGGGCACAGCCTCAATCGATATGCCGGGCAGATATCTCAGCACCCGGGCGCGCGCATCCTCGCTGGGTGCCAGGATGCGCCGCGCGCCACGCAGCCGCTCGGCATGGTAGGCGCGCCACGCTTCGACGCTCCCGCCCAGGTCGGCAAGCCGCAAATCCGCGTCGTGATCGATCTTCCCCGCCTGCACGCAGCGCTCGCAGGCCGAGAGTTGCGGTTGGCCGCAGAATACGCCGCTGTCGTCGATCAGGGTGATCCTGGGACAGACCAGATAGAAATCGTGAACGGCGACGTCGTAGGGGACGCCAAGCAGTTCCGGCAGGCTCCAGATGTCCGTCCGGAAGCCGAGGCTGTGATGGTAGTGGACGTATTCGACATTCAGGATCTTCAGGATGCTGGCCAGATCCTCGGCGGGAATGCCCTGGGGATATTGCGAGATCAGCAGATCGTCGCATTTCTCGGCCGCCGGCGCCAGTTCGAGGGTACCGCTTGGCTTCGAGCGGAGGATCAGCACCTGCCTGCCCGCCTTGCCGTGCAGCGCGCAGAGGTCGCGTATGGCCGTATCCGTGCCGCCGCCCAGCCCGTGGGTAACGAACAGGATATAGCTCGACGCCGCCCGCCTGAGCATCGCCGCGCTTATCCGGCCGCGGGCGGCTGCAATGGGGTCGGCCTTGATGAAGCGCTGTATGCGGTTTGAATAATCGGGATAAAGGACATTGAGCTTGGCCAGGTTCTCGGCGACCCGCGGCGCCTTGTCGCCCTCGAAGGAGACCGCGCCGTGGTGTTCGACGAACACGTCGCAGGCGGCGACGTTGCGCCAGCCGCGGCCGGCGGCGCGCATGGAGAAGTCGTTTTCCTCGGCGTAGCCCTTGGCCCAGCGCTCTTCGTCGAAGTCGCCGATCTCCCTCAGCAGGTCGCGCCGGATATACATGCAAAAACCCATCGCCGTCGGAACGTCGACCACTTCGCCGGCGTTGTGCTCGGCGCACAGCGCATCGAGGTCGTCGACCGTGAAGCCTTCCGGCATGTCGTTGTCGACGCAGGTTCGCGGCAGGCTGAAGATGGTGGCCCGGTTGGACAAGGGCGTGACGGTACCGATATTGGTGCTCGAATAGGCGGCCCGCTGCAACCGCGTCAGCCAACCCGACGGCACGACGGTATCGGAGTTGAGCAGCACCACGTCCCGGTCGGCGTGCAGGCGCATGCCCTTATTGACGCTGGCGACGAAGCCGAGATTCCTGTCGTTTTCGATGAAGGTGAACTTCTCGCTGACAGCCATCAGGCGAAGCTCCTTGACGATGCGGCCGTCCGGGCTGTAGTCGTTTATGACGACCAGGTTCATCGGGGTTTCGTCGCGGGTCCGCAGTACGCTGCGGATGCAATCCATTGTTTCGGCATAGCCCTTGTACACCGGAATCACCACGTCCACCGGACGCCTGCGGGTATCGTCGCCGTGAACCACTGGGATGCCGATCCGCGGGTCGCTCAGCAGCGTCGTCATCCCCGGCGCACCCGTGCGCAATTGGGCGAGGATTGTCGGCAGATACTGGATTCGCAGCAAGCTATTGACGATCCACTGCGGGCCGAAATCACCGGCCGGGTCGGGCTGGTTCAATGCCGCCGCCAGCCGTTCCATGGCGTCGATGACGGCGTCCTGAGTGATCACCGCGGTCTGGCCTTCCAGCAGCGGTACGACCTCGCCGGGTTCACACAAGGGATCGACTCAGGCAGGGCCAAGTCAAACCCGAAGGCGGCATCGGCGGAAAGAGCCCTGTGAAACAGCGAGGAGGCAACGTCGTCGCGGCGGTGCGCCGGACTGAGGTTCTGCTTGATGCAGTGCCCGTTGAGCCACAGGTCGAAGCGGATCGGAACGTTTGGGGCTTCGACGTTGGTGATCCAGCCGGCCACCCGCTCGCGGCTGAAGTGATCGACGTGTCCCTTGATCAGGGCGCGAAAGGACAGGCCGCCATTGCGCAGTTCGGTCGATGCGCCCTTGACTGTCGCCGTTACGGCATGGTCGGCGCCATCCTGCCAGCGTCGCGGGACGTAGAACCTGAAACCACTCTTCAACCGGGGTACGCCGGCCTGCTTGAGGTCGGGACGCGGCTGGTCGGCGACTGCGGTGCCGGCAATTTCTCCGTCGAGCCGAACCTCGATTTCCGTGAGTTCGACCTCCGGATCGAGTACCACGGCCCATCCCCGAATTTCAAGTCCATGGACGGCATCGATGGCGCCGAATCCGTCGGCCCGGTGCAGGCTTAATGCCTTGCCACCGAAAGGCACGCGCGATTCCGGATCGCACAGGCTGAGCTGCTGGCCGGAAAACTCGCGCAGGTGCGGACGCAGATCGAAACGGAAGCCGCAGCGATGGCCCGATGGCGCAGCCAGGGCAATGTCCGGTCGTACCAGGGTGGTCGGGACGCGCCCTATGACCACGCCATCGACGAGTATACCCACCTCGGCCGGGCGCTCGGGCTGGCGGCCTGACACGGCCCATCCGAACACCACACCGCCCGCGACGCCTTCGATGCCTCCTTTGAATCCGGAGGCGCGCGCGACTCTCTTCAGTTTGCCGATCAATGACATTGGAAATCCTTGCATTGCATCTATGCGAATTTGTCGATGCGATGGCGCATTACCATCGTTGGGCAGCGAAGGCCGCGGCGAAGGCCTCGACCTCAATCGTCGCCAGGCGGTTGATGCCGGCCGCCGCGGCGCGTCCGCCGCCGTTCGGAAACCGGCGGCAAAGCGCATCGGCGCCGCTGGGCTGCGACCGGGGTGCCCGCACGCTGACTGTATAAGTGCCGTGTGGATCCGGCGTGAGGACGGCATGGGCGCGATCCGGAGCGCCGCGAGCAAGTCGGTTGGCGAAAACGCCGGAAACGCGGCGCGACCAGGGTGCGTCGGGCAGAACGTAGAGCGCGCCGCTGCCCGACTCGCGTTCGGGCCGCAGGGTCGGCAGGTGCGCCAGATCGGCCGCCATGCCTTGCTCGAGCATGGCGAAGCTGGCCGATTCGATGGCGAATTCGAGCGGACTGGCGTAGGGACGCAATTCGCCGTAGAGCTGCTCCGGGGCGATGTGCAGATCCGCGATCGCGTCGCCGTAGCCGTTGTAATTGAGGCATTCCCCGAGCCGGGCCAGGAGTCTGCTGTCGGCATCGGCCAGACCCTGCTCCGCCGCCAGACGCCGCCCCGTCTCGTCGAGATTGTCGCCGAAGGCGGCAACGATGGCCCAAAGGCGGAAACGGCCCCTTAATACCCGATCCACCAACAGCGCAGAACAGATATCCGGAGCCGTGTCGATCGTGGCGTGCAATGCCGCGTGACGCGGAATTTCGCCGGCATAATGGTGATCGAAATAGACGACCTCCGCGCCGCTTTGCAGCAGCCGTTCGAGCGCCGGGCGGTTGCTGTCGAGCGAGATGTCGAACACGCTGACATGATCGCCGCTTGCCGCATCGACGCGCTCCAGCAGCTTGATGTCGCGCTTGACGCCCGTCACGAGGACGGAGTCGGCCGGATGGGCGAGGCGGTACTGATGCACTGCGCATAGACCGTCGGCATCGCCGTTGAAGACGTCGAAGTTGCGTGCCATTGGCATCAGCCGGACGCTCCGGTCAGCCGGAAGGTGGCCGGCCGATGCCGGAACACGGCGGGTCGCTCGGCCGCCGTCAGGTGCGGGTCATGCCAGGTCAGGTCGCTCACGCGGGATTTCCGTGCTTAGAGGCCGAAGGCCACTCGGGCCGTGAAGGCGATCTGGTAGAGAATCTGTGTCAGCGCGCGGGTGACTTCGACGGTCTTGGTTTCGATCTTCGGCAGGACCATGACCTGGTCGCCGGCATCGAGCACCGTGGAATTGTCGGCCAGCGTGGCGCTGCCATCCTGGCGCAGCAGCACGAGCTTCGAGGTGTCGGCGCCCTGCGTCAGGCCGCCGGCCTGGTTGAGGTAGTTGGCGATCGATTGCCCCTTCTGCCAACTCACGGCGGTGGGGAACAACACCTCGCCATGCACCATGACCAGAGAGGTGCGCTCGGGAATCACGATCACGTCGCCGTCTTCGAGATAGGTGATGCCGCGCTGGTTCGCACTGAGCACCACCTGGCCCTTGGGCTGGACCTGCTGCCGGGCTCGCTCGACGAAGCGAAGGATCAGGTCGGCTTCCTTGCTGCGCAGAGCGGCTTCCTCGGAGGTCTTGGAGCGGGCCGAGAGGGCCGCCTCCTCGAGCTTCTGCAACGCGGT
>WNGM01004425.1_pt1 | contig 11084 bp, 11 predicted proteins | sample 5400571 | NCBI WGS metagenome assembly WNGM01 (sample SAMN13153378, study PRJNA577476) | soil metagenome | isolation source: 100 cm soil or saprolite under Garry oak tree replicate 2 | place: USA:California | collected 2016-06-15 | reverse complement strand
ACCTCCCGATAACGACTGAGCTACAGGCCGACGCTTAGGAAGTCTCCGACAACAACTGAGACGCCAAGTCGGCCCCCTAAGAAAAAAAACAGCGCAAGAAAACCAAAAGCGCGGCGAGGCTAAGCGATCAAGCGGACCTAGAGTCACGAACGAGGCCGAAAGTCAGGAGCGCCGCGAAGCGACGTGTCTTGCCTTGCGCGCCTCCGGGAACACTGAAGGTCCTTCCGGACCGACGCGGGGGGCGCGCAGAACTAGGAACAGCTCGCTGGCCCACAGCAGAATGTCCAGCAAACGGGCGCGCTCAAGATTCGTGAGGTCTTCGCGATGCAAGCTGATTTCCAAAGCTTTCTGCGAGCATTCCTCGATGAAGGCGCGCATGGCAGCGAGATCTACGCGCTCTTCGCGAGACTTTTGAGCGCGCGGGTCCACGGCTTCCAACTTGGCGTAACAGCGAACGAGGAAATGATTCAGGCAAAGAGCCTGTTGATCCAGGGCAGTAGCCGCGGCGCTGTCACAAGCACCCTCGCAGCAGTTGCGTTCCGCAAAGTTCGTATCCACCGGGCCAACACCTCGCGACTCCGAGCGCTCCCCCATTTCATCCGTTTTCCTTTCTTCTGTACTGAGATGCGCTAGGCGACGCAACTGTTGGCTTCCTGAGTAATACTCTCGCTCACGATATAGCGCGTGTCAATAGAATTAGGTTCGTCCCGAAGAGCCGGCGGCGAGGGCAAGTGCGCGAGCATGTTTTGCATGCGCAAGCAGCGGTCCAAGTAAGGAGCGAGCAGCGCGCGCACGCGGCGCATACTCTGGGCGCAACTCTTTCGCGCTTCGCTGCCTTCCCAAAAGATGATCACGGTAATTAGGCGAGCTTCCTGGTCGGAAACCATCACCAAACTTCCAGCGAAACCGGTTACGTCTTCCAAACCCGATTGAATCGCAGCGGGGAGAGACACCGGCGCGCTGGTGGACCTCTCTGGTTTGGCCACAAATTCAAAGCTGAAGGCCGTCAATCTCTTGCCAGCGCGAGCGCGGGGCGATTCGACACTCAAGTTCAGGTCTGAGACACAGGGGAAACAGGCTACAGATTTTTCCGAACTGCCTGGATGGCGTACTGGACTTGACACAAAACCTCCCTTGGTCATGGCCTTCCCCCCTCGAAGAGGGGAGGCGCATCCTAGCCCGTTCAGGGCGAGCCCGGATGCGCCTGTTTGGGGCACCAGGGGATCGGGGTGGATCCCCCAGGGTAGAGAATCCCGGCCATACCGAGATTTCACGAACAAGTAGTGCAGGGGACGTGGAATTCGTTTCACGGTTACGCCCCCTACTTTAACAGCGAACCGGGGGCACCCTCGGTGGCGGGAAGGTTTTGCATACATATTGGATGTTCCATTGCCCGTGAAGGGGAGGCGACGGTATACTCCATGCCCAAGTTCCCGAGGCACATGCCCGAGTTCCCGAGGCAGATGGCCAAGTCCCCGAGGCGCGCGTGGATTTTTTTGCGTTTGACAACGCTTATGTTGAGAAGCTCCGAAACGGCGATGCGGCAACGGAGCACCACTTCTTTGTGTATTTTGAGAAGCTGCTGCATATCAAGCTGCGGTCGAGGATGGTCAGCCCGGACAAAGTTGAGGACCTAAAGCAGGAGACGTTTATCCGGGTGATCGCGGCGGTTCGGAAGGAAGGCGGGGTACGTCAGCCGGAGCGCTTCGGGCCGTTCGTTAACTCCATATGCAACAACGTCTTACTGGAGTACTACCGGACCCTGGGCAAAAACCAGCAGATGGATGAAACGCACCAGGAGATTCCCGATAAGGTGCTCGACCTGGAGGGGATGATGGTCTCGAAGCAGTCCTCGGAACTGGTACAGAAGATTCTTTCCGGGTTGCCGGCGCGGGACCGCGAGCTGCTGCGGGCCGTGTTTTTGGAAGAAAAGGACAAGGATACGGTCTGCCGCGACATTGGCGTGGACCGCGATTACCTGCGGGTGCTGCTGCACCGGGCCAAGGATAAGTTCAGGGCTGTCTATGAGAAAGAGCAGTTTAGGAGGTTCCACCGGGCAACGGGATAGTGGATTAGTGAAACGATTTTGCGGCCCGCGGCACTACCTAGTGGAAGGCCTAGAAGGGGAAAATGGACCATAGCGAAGTAATTCGACTGCAAGCTGTTGAAAAGTATGTGCTTGGGGAGTTGCCGCAAGAAGCGCGGAATTCCTTTGAAGAGCACTATTTTGAGTGCGGCGAGTGCGCCATGGATGTGCGGGCGGTCGTGGCTTTTGCAGAAAATGCCCGCAATGTGCTTCGCCAGGAGACGCGCGAGGCAAACTTGAGAGTCGCCGCTCCAGCGAGGGGTGGGTGGCTGGCGTGGCTCAAGCCGATGGTGGCTGTGCCGGCGTTTTCGGTGCTGCTGCTCTTCATTGCCTACCAGAACGTGGTTACGATTCCACGGGCGAGACAAGAAGCGGGCGGGAGCGCCGGACAATTGTTCACGTCGGTCTTTTCCTTGCAGATGGCAAACACGCGTGGCGGGGAAGAAGTGAAGGTCCGCGTTCATCCCAACGAAAGCTTCGCGCTCAAATTTGACTTCACGCCATCGAGAACGTTCGAGAGCTACATTTGCGAACTTCAAGATGATGCAGGCCGCTCGGTGCTACAGGTGGTGGTGCCTGGAGGCAGCACGAACCAGGAGGCGCAATTGGTTGTTCCGGCAGGCCGGGTTAAGCCGGGTAAGTACAGCCTGGTGTTCACTGGTGGTCCCGGTGCAAACAGCCAGGATCGCAAAGCGGAAGTGCTACGCCTCGGCTTTTCGGTTGAATTTATTCCGTAATTGAACGAGTATTGAGGCCCAAATCACGTTATCGAGGTGTCTGCGATGCCCAAGGCCTTGCACCGCATCCCGTTCCACTTTCACGCGTTAGCTCACGCCTTGAGCGGTGAGTTTCGCCACCCTCTCTGGTCGATCATTCCCGCGCGGGCGTCTGCGGCTTTATCCACGATCGGGGGGCATGCCACGTCAGAGGAGAGGGCTTTTCATTTTCAGGACTTCGTGTGTTTCAAGTCTGCGCACACATTTGTTTCCGGGAAGCGGCGGCGGGACGAAACTTTCGTCACGCATGCGTCCACAGTGGTCAAAGGTTTGAACATCCTGGGAATGGTGACGGCGGACAGAATCGTTTCGCGGCTCACGTCGGTACACAGCCCGAGAGACCCAGAAGGGCATATCATCGCGGAGGATAGCCGGTTTGAGGGGCTGAAAATCAATGGCCAGGACGTGAAGGTGACGTTGCGGCATGATTTACTGGTTAGATGCAAGACGTTTGCGGACTTGACGAAAGGCATTGCGGGGGACAGAAAATCCGGGAAAATAGTGGGACTCGACGATGACCGGAAGGTGGCCCTTTGTTCTCTGGTGGAAAAGATCGAGACAAAGCTGGGGGGCGTCGACACGAAGCAGCACGTGATCGAAGTCAAGGATTTCGGAAAGATTTTCCTGGCGGAGGTATTCGCCTCGCCCGGGATGCGAACCTTGACGATGCTGAGACTCGAACTGGGCTCGCCGCACGTGGCGGAGCTTACGGTGGCGGAAGCTTCAAGCAACGGGCAGCCCATGCCCCCGGGCAGCTGATAAAGCGGAAAGCCTTTACGATCGGATTGTTCATCCTGGTGACGTTGTCGATGCCGGGGTGTAGGTTGTTCGCAGCGCCCTCGCGAGACTCCGTTTACAACGATATTCTCTTAAAGGTCCGGCGGGGTGAATATGATGCCGCCTTAAGGGACGTTGTGCTTGCGCGCCAGCGCTACGCGTCAGAATCTATCGAGTGGGGATGGCGCTTCCGAGTCGTGCAAGCACAGATTTTGGTCACCCGTTCAGAATACAAGGCTGGACTGGCTTTGCTGGAGGAGGATTTACCCATTCAACTTCAGGCCTCCGATATCGCTGCGCGCAGAGAAATGGTGGAAGGAATCGCGTACCGCTATGCCCAGCAATTTGATGACTCGGAGAAACATCTCAGCAAGGCTCAACAACTTGCAGCGACCACACCGGACCTTCTCTGCCAGATCCTAAACGCGCAGGGCGCGCTTGCCGTTGATGAGAATAAATATATAAGTGCAGAAACTATCTTTCGGAGCGCCTTGTCTCTGGCGCGCGAAAAGAATCTGCCCTGGTCAGAGGCAAATGCATTGGGGAACCTTGGTCGCGTAGCGACAAGCCAGGGACACTTTGACGAAGCACTTGAGTGGGATCGCTCGGCTCTGAAACTTGCACAGTCTTTGGGGATGCAAGGCACGGCTTCAGCGATTCTCGGCAACATGGCTTGGGAGTATAGAAAACTGGGCGACTTCGAGAACGCTCTCGACTTCGTTAAGCAAGCGGAGGAGGCTTCCGTACGGACTGGGCTGATTGGAAATCAAGTCTACTGGTTGACAGGAATGTCGAACGTTTATTACGAACGACACGAATACGGACTTGCGGAGAGAGTGCTGACTCAAGCCCTTGACTTGGCGCGGCGCCAAGACGACAGACGAACGCTGGTTGAATTCCTGAATGATCTTGCCGAAATCGCACTGGAAATGCGTGAAACGGAAAGTGCGGAGAAATACTACAGGGAAGCCGTTCAAATTGAGCAGGCCGGGTTAGACCAGTCCGGAGTCGTAGAATCGACGATCGTGCGCGGCCGCATCGACCAAGACAAGAGAGCTTACTCGGAGGCGGAGAGCGATTTCCTGCGGGTTATTGGCGACGCGAGGGCCGATGCCGGGCAGAAGTGGGAGGCAGAAGCTCGCCTTGCGCAGACCTACGCGAGTGAAGGCCATAAGGGCAAGGCCGACAGAGAGTTCCGTCGATCGCTGGAAACTATCGAGAGCGCTCGTTTGTCCGTGCAGGCGGAAGACTTGCGATTATCGTTTCTATCGAGCGGGATAGATTTCTACGATGGATATCTTCAGTTCTTGGTCTCGCAAGGCCGAACACAGGATGCGCTGTGGGTTGCGGAACTCATCCGAGCGCGGACGCTGGAGGAAGGGCTGTCGGCCTCTGAAAAGGGAGCTTCTCCCGTTGTCCAGCGTATACCGGCTGAGCAGGTCGCTAGGCGTGTTCATGCCACACTTCTTTTTTATTGGATAGGGCACAAACGCTCGTATCTCTGGGTAATCACCCCAGCAAAGACGGCCTATTTTGAGCTGCCGAAGGCATCGGAAATCGAGCCGGTGGTGAAATCCTACCGGCAGGCGCTTATGGGAATCCGCGATGCGCAGGACCCCAACAGCGCCGATGGAAAGAAGTTGTACGCCATGCTGGTCGAACCAGCGCAAAAGCTGATTCCTCGAGGGTCTCGTGTGATTGTTCTACCGGCAGAGAGCCTGTACGGATTGAACTTCGAGACGCTGATTGTCCCGGATCCGCAGCCGCATTTTTGGATCGAAGATGTCACAGTGACCACAGCCAGCTCGCTGACGCTGCTGCAGCATTCCACAACGCTGTCAGCAGCCAAGGAAAAGAATCTTCTTCTTGTTGGGAACACAGAACAGCCGAATGCTGATTTTCCCACGCTCCCCCAAGCCCCCGCAGAAATGCAGAGGATTGAGAATTATTTTGCGGATTCGCAACGAAAGGTCCTCGAAGGGAAGGAAGCTACTCCATCGGCTTATCTCGGTAGCGGCCCCGAGCGCTTTTCCTATGTTCATTTTGTCACTCACGGGACGGCCAGTCACACGCGGCCGCTGGAGTCTGCCGTGATCCTCAGCAAAGAAGGCGACTCTTACAAACTATATGCGCGGGACATTGTCCGGCATCGCTTGAACGCCAACCTAGTGACGATTTCCGCCTGCAACGGTTCTGGCACGCGGGCGTATTCGGGAGAAGGGCTCGTGGGGCTCTCCTGGGCGTTTCTGCGCGCCGGGGCGCATAACGTGATCGCCGCGCTCTGGGAAGTCAGCGATGCCTCGACGCCCGAGTTGATGGACTCGCTGTATAAGGAATTAAGCCAGGGCAAAGATCCCGCTGCGGCGCTGCGCGATGCCAAGCTCAGCCTGCTCCATTCGCAAGACCCCAAGTCCGTCTTCAGGAAGCCGTTCTATTGGGCGCCGTTTCAGCTCTATACAGGATCCTGAGTTTGGAGCCGTGGGCTCCGTGCCGCGCCGGAAGTGCACCAGTTTCCTGGTGACGATTGCCTTCTATGAAACGATCTTGGAGATTGCGTCACTATTCCACGATAGGAACAATCTTCCTCGTGAGGAACATTTCCGATGATGATGGAAAATAGCAATTGCGAAATCTCCCGGCAGGACCAAGCGCCCGCGGCAACCGCGAGCGTGGAGGGCATTCGCTTTGAGGGAATCCGACTCGAAGCTAGTGAATTCGAGCGCTTGCTACGACGAGCGATGGAAGTCCTGAGCTCCCGGGAACGCAACGCACTAGTGGAGCGCTCGCGATTGACGAATGCTGCTGACCTGGCCGGGCAGTAGCTTCTTGAGCAGCCCCTTGCTCTCTACCTCTTCCGTGGCTTCTTCTTACTGATTGGGTTATAAAGAGTGCGGCAATACCCAGCCCAATTATTTTTCTAAATCGTTGAAACGCCCATGCCGTCAAGTGTCACTACTCACAGAGAATCAGGCACAGCTCTAATAGCGTAGGGGGAACGATGCCAGCCGGATTAGATAACCTTAAGCACATCGTCGTGCTTATGATGGAGAACCGGTCCTTTGACCACATGTTGGGATATGCCGGGAGCGACAACTGGCGGATCGAAGGGTTGCGGGGCGATGAAAGCAATCTTGATTCCGCCAATGGCGTAGCTCAAGTTTCGAACGACGCAGGCTACGAAGGCGACTTCACTCCGGACCCCGGCCATTCCGTATTCGATACTCTGACTCAGCTCTACGGGGACCCAAACACCTCTGCGGCGATGGATCCGACGATGAGTGGGTTTGTCCGAAGCTATGAAGGTAAGAACCTGAGCCCGCAGGATGCCCATCGCATCATGAAATGCTTTTTGCCGGATAAAGTTCCCGTGCTAACGACGCTGGCTCAGCAATTCTGTGTGTGCGACCACTGGTTTTCCTCCGTGCCCGGACCGACCTTCCCGAATCGCGCATTCATCCACGCCGCAACTTCGATTGGCCGCGTGGACATGGGTTTCGACTGGGGGAATATCACTACCACGATTTACGAGCGCCTGGCGCAATCCAAGGTGGACGCGGTGATTTACTATCACGATTCCACGATGGCCATGACGTTCAACGGCTTGGCGCGCAATATGCAGAACTATTTTGCTGTCTTTGACGATTTCCTGTCAGATTGCAAGCGCAACAAGCTGCCGGCATACAGTTTCATTGAACCCCGATTTGCTAATTCGCCTGGCGGAGGAGATCAAAGTTCCACGCTCGCCAGCGACCAGCATCCCGACCACGATGTGGGCGAAGGCGAAGCGCTCATCAAGACGGTGTTTGAGGCCATCTGGAATAATCCTAACCGTGACGTCCGGAATTCGACGCTGCTGGTGATCGTCTACGACGAGCACGGAGGCTTATTCGATCACGTAAGGCCGCCGGCAACGGTGAATCCCGACGACAAGAAATACACAAAGGCTGCACCCTCATTGGACCCGAGCTTCGGTTTCACGCGGCTGGGAGTGCGGGTTCCTGCGGTGCTGATATCACCTTATATCGAAGCAGGGACCATTGACCCGACCGTTTACGATCACACTTCCGTGATCGCCACAGCTCGCAAGCTGCTGATTCCCACGGTGGCCAATTCGCACCTCACTCTGCGCGACAAGAATGCCAATACTTTCGAGAAAAACTTCACTCGCGATGTACCGCGCACCGATCAAATCGATTTGTCCGCGGCGGCGCAGCCGGCAGCGGCAACTCAGGCGCACCTGGACGCGAAGATCAACGACCACCTCGCGGCACACGTTCAGAGTGCAGCCTTCCTCGAACAGAAGCACCTGCCGCCAGACCTGCAGTCGGGGAAGGATCCCAATACAGTCCTGCAGGGGATTAATACGGAAGGGGCGGCTTCCGCGTACGTTCAAGACGTTGCTTCAAAAATTCGTGCCCTGCCGCGCGAGGCCAGTGCTGGCGGTTCGAACCCGTGACAGTTTTGTTCCACAACAGACAGGAGAATCGGGCTGGAGGAATGGGTATGAAGAAGGAGCAAAAGAGAGCATGGGGACTGCAGTGCGCACGCTGGCTGCTGTTTGCAGCCTGCCTCGCTCCTTGCGCAGGTACTATGTGCGCACAGAATGCCGCCGCTCCTTCGAGCGTAGTGACGCAAACCTATGATTGGGTCGAGTGGAAGGCAAACTGCGACAATTTTTTTCATGGCCCATCCAAGGACAATCTTTTTGCTTGCGGATCTTCCACTTTCCGTTCGCGTCCATTTCACTTTCTTGCGCAAAGCATTGTGCCTGGCAGTGGAGTGGGCGGCGGCGGACAGTTCGCCAAGGATCTAAACAGTGACCCCAACAAGCGATCGAGCGCGGAAAGGAGCGGTTGGCAGAACCGGTTCACGGCTACCGGAGCCATGACCATCCGCCAATTCTGGCTCGCAGGAGTCTCTTTTGTCGGACAGCACGACGGATATGGGGCTGGCGCCAACTCTGAAGAAAAGTTGATGGTCAATTTCTACGCACACAATCGCGACATGCCGATCATGACCTTCTACGGTCTGGGTCCGAACACAAACGTGCTCAACTCTGTGAAATTTAGCCAGAGAGATACGGTTGCGGGGTTCGAGCTTTACACTCCGCTGAATACTTGGTTGAACGCTGGCGGAAAGCTCGAAGGGCTCTGGCCGAATATCGGTGGCGTGACGGGCGCCAGCGTAGTTTCCATTCAGGCACAGTACACGGAGCAGACGGCTCCCGGAATAACCACGCAGCCTCCGATGACGCGTGAAGAGGTTTATCTCCGTCCAAAGGCGCATCCATTCCCGCGGCTCGAACTGGACTACTTCATCGCCTACGATTTTTTCCAAGACACTTCAACCGGGCATTTCTCTTTCCGGCGTTTCGAAACTAAGCTGGAGAATACTTTTTATCCGATTACCAACAAGCGTGGAGATCCCGTACGAGACCGGTCGTTTATCGTTCGTTGGAGATACTCCACAGCCAGCGCCGCGGCTGGCCGTGCTGTTCCCTTCTACCTGCAGGAAACACTCGGGGGAACGGACATCGACAATCAGCCGACTCTTCGGGCTTTCAAGGACTACCGCTTTCGAGGTCCCGACCTGATGATGGTGCAAACGGAATACGACATGAGGATCCGGAGTTGGACGTATAAATTTGTGGGAATAGGGCTTATGGCAACGTACGATGCCGGTAAAGTGGCCCTGCGAAGAAGCGATCTGGACTTTTCACATCTGCACCAGGGATTCGGCGGCGGGTTGGTTTTCTATCTTGGAGACAAGCTGGTGTTTCGCGCCGCAGTCGCTCTGGGAGGCGGCGAAGGCGCTCATCCCTATTTTGGGCTGGCGAACTTTATTTAAGTGCGATTCTGCGCGCTGTCAGCTGTACCATCATCGGCGCCAGCCTGCCGCATTGTTCGCAGGTCTTCCGCGGAATAGCCAAGGCTGCGCAAGATCTCGGCGGTTTGTTCGCCGAGTAGGGGCGGCGGCAAGCGATAGCTTACCGGCGTGGTCGAAAAACGGATCGGGTTGGCGATGCTCTTCGCAGTTCCAACCGTTGGATGTTCCAGCTGAACGATCAAGCCTCTCGCGTGAGTTTGCGCATCGCCCAGGGCTTCAGCAACTGTGTTGATGGGCGCAGCGGGAATTTCGGCGGCGGCAAATTTTTCGAGCCAGGCGGCCGCAGTCTTCTTCGCAAAAATGCTTTGCAGCAGAGGCACAAGAATGGCGCGGTTCTGGATGCGTTCCGCGTTGGTTGCGAACCGCCCATCGTCTCCGATTTCGTTCTGCGCACCAAGGGCGACGACAAACTTCTTCCACAGCGCGTCCGTTCCTACCCCCACAACGAAGTACCGATCGTCGCTGCCGCGAAAAACTTCATAAGGCACGATATTCGGGTGAGCGTTGCCCCAACGTTTGGGAGAGGCTCCCGCGTTCAAGTAGCTGCTTCCGACGTTTGCGATCCACGTCAATTGCGAGTCAAACAGCGCCATATCGATGACTTGACCGTGACCGGTCTTTTCTCTGGCGAAAAGCGCTGCAAGGATTCCCATGGCCCCGTACATTCCACAAGTCATATCCGCGATGGCGATGGGGTAGCGCATGGGCCCGCCGTCGGGCTCGCCCGTGAAGCTCATGACGCCCGTTCCCGCTTGAGCGAGAATGTCGTAGCCGGGCATTCCTGCTTTCGGGCCGGTGAAGCCGTAGCCGGTGATGCTGCAATAGATGAGCCGCGGATTCTTCGCGCAAAGCGTTTCTGGCTCGATTCCACGCTTTTGAAGCGACGCCAAGGAAGGCTGGTTGTGAATGAAAATGTCGGCCCCGGCAAGCAATTTCTTGAAGGCTTCCGCGCCGCGAGGGTGATCGTAGTTGAGCGCGATCGAGCGTTTGTTGCGATTGGCCGCAAGAAAATAGGCCGATTCGCCGCCAACAAATGGCGGTCCCCAGGTCCTCGATTGATCGCCCACGCCCGGGCGCTCGACCTTGATCACATCGGCTCCCAGATCGCCGAGAAGCATGGCGCAATAAGGGCCTGCGAGCGCTTCGGTCAGCTCGACGACGCGGATACCATCGAGAATTGTGTTCACAAGCGTGAGTATAACTGACAACTTGTCCGCGGACGGGTGGTCAGTAACAGTCACGCTCATGGAACAAATGCATCTCATACAAAACGTGAATGGTGCATGGCAGAGTTTCCACAGGCGCTCCTCTTGTGTTTTGAGAGCCTCCCGCTCTACACTCCTGCCAGCAATTGTTTTCGTGAGCCGCCCCATCCTTTGAGGGATTCCTTGGCTTGCGAAAGTGGGTGTGAAGTCTGAGGGAGAACAAAATGAAAAAACTGCTTCGTGCCTGCTTGATGATGGCACTGGCGATGTGTTTTGCTTCGAGGGCGTGGGGACAGGCAACTGGCAGTTTTTCCGGAACGGTGATTGACAAGTCCGGCTCCGCCGTAACCGGTG
>WNGM01005611.1_pt1 | contig 11085 bp, 3 predicted proteins | sample 5400571 | NCBI WGS metagenome assembly WNGM01 (sample SAMN13153378, study PRJNA577476) | soil metagenome | isolation source: 100 cm soil or saprolite under Garry oak tree replicate 2 | place: USA:California | collected 2016-06-15 | reverse complement strand
GAACGGCATCCCCAACTCCCGGAAGAGGCCCGCCGCAGCCTTGAACCCCGGCTCCACCCGTTCCTCGTCCCCGCGGGCCGCCGCCAGCAGGGCCGACAGCCTGGACCACTGGGCTCGAAGGGCCGGTGACACGTGCCCCGGCTGGGTGGCCTCCACCTCGGCGACGATCTCGGCTGCCCGGTCGTACTGCGACAGCGCCAGCGCCGCCTCCACCGCGATGGCGAAGGAGGCGACCACCGACGGCGCGGAGAAGCGGACCTCGCTCCGCATGCTCCGTTCGGCATGGGCCAGCGCTTCCTCGTGTCGTCCCTCGCCGGCCAGCATGAGCGCCCTCAGCCACAGATACAGCCCCCGAACCTGGATGTCCTCCGTGTGCTCGGCCGGCTCGAACGTCTTCATCATCTCCGCCGCCGCGTCCACGTCGCCCCGCTGGAAAAGGACGAAGAGGACGGGCATCAGCTCGATGTAGACGGTCTGCAGGCCCGCGATGTCCTGGGACTGCCGGATCTCGTCGGCACGAGCCAGGGCTTCGTCCCACCGGCCCACCTCGATCAGCGGCGCGATGATGCCCGCCATCATGGTCAGCTCGTACAGCCGGTCCCCGTAGCGCCTGGCCAGCTCCACGGAGCCCTCCGCCGCCGCGATCTCCTCGTCGTACCGGTTCCACCGTTCCAGGGTCGCCGAGAGGTTGCGATAGGCGCGCAGGGCCGCCTGGGGCAGATCGTGGTCGAGCGCGATCTGAAGCGCGTGCTGGAGGATGACCCGGGCCTCCTCGTGGCGGCCCCGGGTGTCGATGATGATCGACTTGGTGGTGAGGGCCTGGGACAGGACCTCCGGGAGCATGAGCCCCTCCGCGGCGTCCAGGGCCCGCTCGATCCGCTCGGCGGCGTCGTCGATCCGTCCCGCGAAGAACAGCACCCGGGCCAGCTGGGCGGCCAGCATGGCCGAGTCCTCGTCGAGCTCCTCGCCTTCCAGAGCGGCGAAGGCGCGCTCCATCCGCTCGACGGATTCCTCCAGGCGTCCGTCCGCGAAGTCGATCTCACCGAGGCGGGCCGTGGCCCGAGCCGCGGCGTGGGTGAGCCCGGCGGATTCGAACCGCTCGATGGCAGTGGTCAGGTGGGCCCGGGCGGTCTCGGTCCGGCCCGACCGCCACTCCATGCGGCCGGCCCGCTCCAGCAGGTTCCCGACTTCCTCAGGCTCGTCCGACAGCTCGGCGGCTTGCTGGAAGTACCGCGCGGCCTCCTCGCCCGCGGCCAGCGACGCCGCCCGCTCGCCCGCCCGCTCCAGCATCGCCTTCGCCCTGGCCCTGATGTCTCCAGCGTCGTCGGCGTCCGGGGCCGACCGGTAGGCCTCCAGGTAATGCGACGCCACGACCTCCGCGATCTCGTCCTCCTCGGCCCGCCACGCCTGCTCCAGATAGGCCGCAGCCGCCAGGTGCCGAGCCTTCCGCTCGTGGCGAGAGAGGGTGTCATGGGCCACCGTCCGGACGAGGTCCTGGAGGAAGCCGTACTGGCCACGCTCCGGAGACCGGGGATCCGCCTGGATCGACAGGATCTCCTTTCGCACCAGGGACGCGAGGATCGGCTCCAGCTCCTCCTCGGTGGACCCCGAGATCGCCGACAGCGCCGGCTTGGTCGAGGTCTTGCCCAGGACGGAGGCGTCCTGGGCCAGCCGGCGCTCCTCGACCGTCAGGCCGTCGAGGCGGGCCGCGATCAGCGCGTGGAGCGTTTCCGGCACCTCGAGCGACTCGACCGCGCCGGCCGGGCGGTACTCGTTCCCGTCGCGGACCAGCAGGCCACGGTCCAGGAGCATGCGGACCGTCTCCACCGCGTACAGCGGCACCCCTTCTGCCCTTGCCAGGATCCGTTCCCGGAGCTCCTGGGGAAGCCCCGGGACGAGCCCGGACAGCAGGCGTTCCATAGACTCCGCGGAGAGGGGCTCGAGGTAGAGCGAGGTGAAGTTCCGCTTTGCGGCTCCCCAGTTGGGATGTCGTTCCGCCAGTTCGGGCCGGGCCAGGGTCATCACGAACACCGGATAGTTGCGGGACCAATCGAGGAGGTACTCGACGAACTCCAGCATGGACGGGTCCGCCCAGTGCAGGTCCTCGAACACCAGGATGGTCGGGTGGATCTCGGCGAGCCGCTCGAAGAACAGCCGCCACGCTCCGAACAGGTCCTCCCGGTCGCGGGCGGTCCGCTCCTCCAGTCCGAGAAGGTGCGCGAGGCGGGGTTCCACCCACCGCCGCTCCTCTGGATCGGGAACGTGCTGCTCGACGCAGGCCCGGAGCTTCTCCAGGGCCAGGGACGGCTCCTCAGCCTCCACGATCCCGGCCCGCATCCGGACCATCTCGGCCAGGGCCCAGTACGTGACGCCTTCCCCGTAGGACAGGCACCGGCCCCGATGCCAAAACATGGTGTCCGACAGCCCGTCGATGTACTTGTAGAACTCCCAGGACAGGCGGGACTTGCCGATCCCGCCGATGCCCATCACCGAGACCAGGTGGGCCTTGCGCTGCTCCGCCGCCGCGTGGAACAGGTCCTTCACCAGTCGGAGCTCCCGGTCCCGTCCCACGAACGGGGGCTCCAGGCCGGTCGACTTCAGCGCGCCGCCGCGGGCCGCCACCACGCGGACGGCCCGCCACAGCGGGACGGGCTCGGCCTTTCCCTTCATCTCGTGGGTCCCGGCGTCCTCGTAGACGATGGCCGCCTCGGTGGACCGGCGGGTGGCCTCGCCCACGAACACCTCCCCCGGCGTCGCTGCGGACTGGATCCGGGAGGCTGTGTTGACCAGGTCGCCGGCCACCATCCCCTCGCCCTGCGCGGCGAGGTTCACCGCGGCCTCGCCGGTGAGCACGCCGGCGCGGGCGCGGAGGGCTGGTGCCCCGATCTCCTCGCCCATCGCCGCCACGGCGTCCACGAGGTCGAGGGCGGTCCGGACGGCGCGCTCAGCGTCGTCCTCCTGCGCGACCGGCGTTCCCCACACGGCCATCACGGCGTCGCCGATGAACTTCTCCACGGTGCCGCCGTACAGGGAGATGAGCCGGCGGCAGGTGTCGAAGTACATGGACAGCAGCTCGCGGACCTCCTCGGCGTCGCGGGACTCCGACAGAGTGGTGAAGCCGACGAGGTCGGCGAAGAGCACCGAGACGAGGCGCCGTTCGGCCGACGGTGCCGCGCTCCCGGGGGCGGCGGCGGCGGGCGAGGCTCCCGCGAGCGCGGTGCCGCACTCACCGCAGAACTTCTCGCCGATCTCGTTGGAGGCCCCGCACGACGGGCACGCGACCGCCAGGGGCCGTCCGCACTCCGAACAGAACTTGCGGCCGGGCCGATTCTCCGCACCACACGAGGAGCAGATCACGCGTCCACCCTCATCCCGACCAGCGCTACTTCCAGTCGTGCCAGCCACGGCGTCGCCCGCAGCCGCTCGAAGATGTCGCGCGCCTCGGAGAGCAGCGGCCCGGCCTCGTCGGACCGGGCCTGCGAGGCCAGCCATTCCCCGTGCTCGAGGAGCGTGACCGCGAGCCAGAACGGAAGCTCGAGCTCCCGGAACATCCCCCCTGCCTGCTTGAACCCGGCCTCGACGCCGTCGGCCTCGCCGCGGGCCGCGGCCACCCGGGAGCGGAAACGAGCCTGCTGCGCCCGGAGGTACGGGGACATCTCCCCCGGACGGAACCGCCCGATGAGGTCGAGCAGCTCCTCGGCGCCCGTCACGTCGCCTCCGTCGAGGGCCGCCTCCACGGCCTCCGTCCACGCGTCCTTGAACGTGAAGTCGTGCGGACCGAGCTGCAGCAGGTCGTCACTGGAACGGCGGAACGCCGCCACGGCCTCCTCCGGGGAACCGTGGAGCCGAGCCAGGACGATCGTCGCCCACCAGGTCCCAGTGCGCGCCTGGATGTCCATGCTTTCCTCGGCGCCGAGCATCGACGAGGCCTGGCGCTCGGCCTCCTCTCGTGCGCCTCGGTGCACGAGCGCGGGGACCACCGCGACGACCTCGCTCGCGATGAGGGGCTCGTCTGCGAGGTTCACGCCCTCCTCGATCTGCTCGACCCGGGCCAGGGCCTCATCCCACCGTCCCAGGCGAACGAGTGGATTCACGGTGTCCGCCAGGAGCTTCCACTCCCAGGGACGGTTGCCATACCGCCGGGCCACCTCGAGGCCCTGCTCCGCGAGCTCGAGCTCCTCTCGGTGCTGGTCGAGCTTGGCCATGGTCGCCACGAGGTTGTTGTAGCTGCGGAAGGCGGCATCGGGGATCTCGTGGTCGAGCGCGACCTGGAGGGCGTGCCGCTGGAGTACCAGCGCCTCCTCCATTCGACCCCGAGCGCCGAGGTACAGCGCCCGGGTGTTGAGGGCGTGGGAGAGGAGTTGGGGAAGCTCGAGGACCTGGGAGAGCTCGAGCGCAAGCTCGATCTTCTCCATGGACTCCTCGGCCCGGCCGGCGAAATGCAGCAGCCGGGCCAGCTGCGTCGTCACCGTGGCCAGGGTCTCGTCGGGCTCATCGCGGGAGAGCACGTCGAAGGCCTGCTGCATCTGTCCCAGCGCCTCGTCCAGCCGGCCCCGTCCGCTGAGCGCGCCCCCGGCGTACCACGCCTGTGCGACGGCCGCTCGCTTGGTGTCTCCCTGTTCCTCGAACAGCTGAATGGCGCGCCGCGAGTGGCGCTCGGACTCGTCGTGCTGCAACGCCCCCCACGCTGCCTGGGCAGCGCGCTGGTGGAGATCGGCCTGGACGGCCGGGTCGCCCGAGAGCTCGATGGCCTGCTCGTAGTACCGCCGGGCCTCGTCCGGGGCGGCGAGGGAGGCGGCCCGATCGCCCGCCCGCATCAGCATGTCCCGGGCCCGGGCCTGGATCTCGGGCGCGTCGGGTGCGTGGGGGGCAGCTCGATGCGCCTCCAGCAGGTGGGAGGCCACGACCTCGACGATCTCATCCTGCTCCGAGCCCCACTTCGATTCCAGAAAGGCGGCCGCCGCGAGGTGCCGGCCCCGCCGGTCCTTGCGCCCCAGGGTCTCGTAGGCAACCCGCTTCACCAGGTCCTGGAGGAAGCCGTACTGGCCGCGCTCGGGGGAGAGGGGATCGGCCTGGAGAGAGAGGACCTCCTTGCGGACGAGCGCCCCCAGCAGGACGTCCAGCTCCTGTTTCGGAAGGCCCGAGAGTGCCGCCAGCGCGTCGTGGCTGAACGTCTTGCCCAGCACGGCGGCGTCCTGGACCAGCCGGCGCTCCTCGACCGCGAGCCCGTCCAGGCGCGCCGCGATAAGGGCGTGGAGCGTCTCCGGCACCTCGAGGGCTTCGACCGGCCCGGCCGGCCGGTACTCCATCCCCTCGAGGACGAGCAGGCCGCGGTCGAGCAGCATCCGGACTGTCTCCACCGCGTACAGCGGGACGCCCTCCGCGTGCTTGAGGATGCGGTCGCAAAGCTCCTCCGGAAGCCCGGGGACCAGGCCGGCCAGGAGCTCCGTCATGGCCTCCTCGGCCAGTGGCTCGAGGTAGATTGGGGTGGAGCTCTTGCCCGCGCCCCACGTCGGGCGCCGGTCGAGGAGCTCCGGCCGGGTCAGGGTGACGACGAACAGGCGGTGCCCCCGGGACCATTCCACGAGGTGCTCGATGAAGTCGAGCAGCGAGGCGTCCGCCCACTGGAGGTCCTCGAACACCATCACGGTCGGCATCTCCTCCGAGAGGCGCTCGTAGAACAGGCGCCATGCGCCGAACAGGTCCTCCCGGTCCCGCCCGGTGCGTTCCTCCAGCCCCAGGAGATGGGCCAGGCGAGGCTCCACGAACCGGCGCTCCTCGGGGTCGGCGATGCTCTCCTCCAGGGCCTGGCGAAGCTTCGGCCAGGCCGTGTCGGCGTTCTCTCCCTCCAGGATCCCCGCTCTCGTCCGGACCATCTCCGCGAGGGCCCAGTACGTGACGCCCTCGCCGTACGACAGACACCGTCCCCGATGCCATCGGACCGGCGTGGCCAGGCCGTCCACGTACTTGTAGAACTCCCAGGACAGCCGGGACTTCCCGATCCCGCCGATCCCGACCACCGACACGAGGTGGGCGCGCGAGTCCTCGGCGGACCCGTGGAAGAGGTCCTTTAGCATCCGGAGCTCCCGGCCGCGGCCGACGAAGGGTGCCTCGAGGCCCTCCGAGCGCGCGATCCCGCCGACCTTCGCCACCACGCGGGCGGCCCGCCACAGCGGGACGGGCTCGGCCTTCCCCTTCAGCTCGTGGAGGCCGGCGTCCTCATACGCGATGGCGGCTTCGGTGATCCGCCGCGTGGCTTCGCCCACGTAGACCTGTCCGGGGGGCGCCGAGGCCTGGATGCGGGAGGCCGTGTTCACCAGGTCTCCGGCCACCATGCCCTGCCCTTCGGCTCCCAGGGTTACCGCGGCCTCTCCGGTGAGCACCCCTGCCCGGGCCCGAAGGTCGGGGGCGCCCACCTCCTGGCCCAGGGCGGCCACGGCCTCCGTGAGATCAAGCGCCGCCCGGACGGCGCGCTCCGCGTCGTCCTCCATCGCCACCGGCGTCCCCCACACCGCCATGACGGCGTCTCCGATGAACTTCTCGACGATGCCGCCGTACCGCGTGATCAGGCGGCGGCACGCGTCGAAGTACCGGGACAGGAGCTCGCGGACCTCCTCGGGATCCCGGGACTCGCTGTGGCTGGTGAACCCGACCAGGTCGGCGAACAGCACCGAGACTAGCCGGCGTTCCGCGGCCGGTGCGGCGGCGGCGTGCGAAGGAGGCGCGCCGGCGGGCACCACGGACGGGGTCGGACCCGGCAGGGGCGAGGCGCACTCGCCGCAGAACCGCTCTCCGGGCTCGTTCGCCGTCCCGCAGGAGGGGCACAGCACCGCCAGCGGGCTGGCGCACTGAGCGCAGAACTTCCTGCCCTCGCGATTGTCGGTTCCGCAGTTGGAACAGCGCACGCTCAGCCCACCTGGACCGGGGACGCGGGGGCGGTCTCGACTGCGTGCCGCACCCGCTCCAGGAAGGGCGCCGCTCGCAGGGCGTCGAAGATCTCCTCCGCCTCGCTCATCAGGGGGGCTGCATCGGCCGCCCGCCCTTGCGCGAGGAGCCACTCGCCGTGCTCCAGCAGGGTCACCCCGAGCCAGAAGCGCAGGCCAGCCTCCCGGAACGCCGCCGCGGCGGCGAGGAACCCGGGCTCGACGCCGTCGGGTTCGCCGCGGACCGCGCCAACCCGGGCCGCGAACCGGGCCCCCTGGCCTCGAAGGAACGGGGTGAGCTCGCCAGGTTTCAGCCGCTCGACTACACCCAGCATCTCCTCGGCCTTCTCGACGTCGCCCAGGGCCATTGCGGCTTCGAACGCCTGCACCAGCCCGTCTCGAACCGCCTGGTGGGCGATCCCGAGGTCGGGGCGCTCGGCCAGCGCTCGCATGGCCCACTCGAGCGCCTCGGCATGACGGCCGCCGGCGTTCTCGACCGTGCTCCGGACGGATGCGGCGCCCGCTCGTAGCTGGACATCCTCGTTCCCCTCCAGTGGGGTAAGGAGCTCCATCTCCCGTTCCACGGCTTCCCGGTCGCCCCGCAAGGCGTGGATGACCAGGATCGGCGTGAGGTTGTGCAGCATCTGGGCGGAGTGGACGATCTCCTCGTCCGATCTCCTGACCTCCTCGGCGCGGGCCAGGGCCTCGTCCCACCGGCCCAGGGCCATCAGCACGGAGATGTCACCGGCGAGGTAGCCCAGCTCCCAGAACCTGCTGCCGAACCGTCGGGCCAGCTCGATCGCCTCACGTCCCAGTTCCTGCTCCTCCTGCAGGCGATCCTGTGTCTCCAGCAGGAACCCCAGGTTGTTGTACGCCCGCAGCGCCGGAAGGAAGAGGTCGTGCTCGAGGGCCGCCTTGAGGGCGTGTTCGAGCAGGACGCGGCCTTCCTCGGGCCGCTCCTGTGCGTGCAGGAGGGCCGCCTTCGTGATGAGGGCGTCACAGAACACCGCGCGCAACTGCAGTCCCTCGGCCACCCCCAGCGCCTTCTCCACGAACTCGAGGGCCCTGCCGGCGTCCCCCCTGAATCGGTGGAGCCGCCCGAGCTGCGCGGTGAGTGTGGCCAGGTCCTCGTCGGGCTCCTCCTCCGACAGGACGGCGTAGGCGCTCTCCATGCGCTCCAGGGCCTGGTCCAGGCGGCCGCCGACGAAGTCCACGTCCGCCAGGCGGGACTGCACGCGCGCCGCCGCGTGCATCTGCCCGGCGGCCTCGAACTCCCGGGCGGCCTGCTCCAGGTGGCTGGAGGCCTGTTCGGCCCTGGCGCCCATCCATGCCATTCCGGCCGCCCGCTCCAGGAGCTCCGCCCGGACCAGCCCCTGGTCGGCCAGCTCCGCGGCCTGCTCGAAGTGGCGCTGGGCCTCCGCGTTGGCCCCCAGCGACGCCGCCCGCTGGGCCGCCCGCAGGAGCATCTCCGCGGCCTTGGCCTTGACCTCGCGGTCCTCCGGCTCCGCGCGGAACGCCTCGAGGTAGTGAGAGGCCACCACCTCCGCGATCTCTTCCTCCTCCGTCCCCCACGAGCCCTCCAGGTACCCGGCCGCGGCCAGGTGCAGGGCCTTGCGATCCTTCCGGGACAGCGTCTCGTGCGCGACCGTCTTCACCAGGTCCTGGAGGAAGCCGTACTGGCCTCGCTCGGGGGAACGGGGGTCCGCCTGGATGGACAGGATCTCCTTGCGGACCAGCGAGTCGAGCAGCCCGTCGAGCTCCTCGCCGGAGAATCCCGACACCGCGGCCAGGGCCGGCTTCATCGCCGTCTTCCCCAGCACGGACGCGTCCTGCACGAGGCGCCGCTCCTGCACGGTGAGGCCGTCGAGCCGCGCCGCGATGAGGGCATGCAGGGTCTCGGGAACCTCCAGGGCGTCGATGGGGCCCGCGGGCCGGTACTCGTTGCCGACACGGGCGAGCAGTCCGCGGTCGAGCAGCATCCGGACGGTCTCCACCGCGTAGAGGGGGATCCCCTCGGCCCGGCCCAGGATCCGGGCGCGCAACTCGGGGGGGAGTCCGGGAACCAGACCGGACAGCAGCCGGTCCATGGCATCCTCGGACAGGGGCTCGAGGTACAGCGACGTGAAGTTCCGCTTGCCCGCGCCCCAGCTGGGATGCTTCGTGGTGAGCTCCGGCCGGGCCAGGGTCATCACGAACAGCGGGTAGGAACGGGACCAGTCCAGCAGGTACTCGATGAAGTCGAGGAGGCCCGCATCGGCCCACTGCATGTCCTCGAACACCATGGCCACGGGGTTCGCCTCTGCCAGGCGTTCGAAGAACAGGCGCCAGGCGGCGAACAGGGCGTCCCGGTCGGCAGACCGCTCCTCCAGCCCGATCAGATGGGCAAGCGGGGGCTCGATCCACTTGCGCTCTTCCGGGTCGGCCACGTACTGCTCGAGGGTGGCGCGGAGCTTCTCCCACGCCGAGTCGGCCCCCTCTCCCTCCAGGATGCCGGCCCTGCCCCGGACCATCTCCGCCAGCGCCCAGTAGGCCACCCCTTCGCCGTAGGCCAGGCTGCGCCCCCGGTGCCACAGGATCAGATCCACCAGGCCGTCGATGTACTTGAAGAACTCCCAGGTCAGGCGGCTCTTGCCGATGCCGGCGATCCCCACCACCGACACCAGGTGCGCCTTTCGCTCGTCCGCGGAGCCGTGGAACAGCTCCTTGACCAGACGCAGGTCGCGGTCGCGTCCCACGAACGGGTGGACTCGCCGACGAACACCTGCCCCGGCCCGGCCGCGGCCTGGATCCGGGAGGCCGTGTTGACCAAGTCGCCGGCCACCATCCCCTCGCCCTGCGCGGCCAGGTTCACGGCGGCCTCCCCGGTCAGCACGCCGGCCCTGGCCTGCAGATCGGGCGCTCCCACCTCGGCGCCGAGGTCTTCCACCGCACGGGTCAGGTCGAGGGCGGCCCGGACGGCCCGCTCGGCGTCGTCCTCGGTCGCGACCGGCGTCCCCCACACCGCCATCACGGCGTCGCCGATGAACTTCTCCACGGTCCCGCCGTACAGCGAGATGAGCCGCCGGCACGTGTCGAAGTACCGCGACAGCAGCTCCCGGACCTCCTCCGCATCGCGGGACTCCGAGAGCGTGGTGAAGCCCACCAGGTCGGCGAACAGCACCGAGACCAGGCGGCGCTCGGCCTGGGGGGCCGCGTCATGGCCCTGAACGGCCGCCGGGAGGCCGGCTTCGGGGAGCGAGGTCCCGCATTCGCCGCAGAACTTCGCCTTCGGGTTGTTGGGGGAGCCGCATGCGGAGCACAGGACTGCCAGCGGCGCGCCGCATTCCAGGCAGAACTTCCGCCCCGCCTCATTCTCGGTTCCGCACGCCGAGCAGCGCACGTGTCCTCCCGCCCGTTTCCGTGGGTGGGGCACGAGACCGTTGCCCCGGTGGAGGAGCCTACTGCACGGTCCGCCGAACGCCTATGGCCACAGGCTGCGGGCTCGGCGGGCCAGGTCCTCGCGCCAGTCGCGCGCGTCCCCGCCGGTCAGGCGGCCATTCTCGACCACCGGCTCGCCGCCCACGAAGACGTGGCGGGCCCGGCGGTCCGGGCCCAGGACCAGCCCGGCCAGCGGATCGGGGACGTCGGCCAGGTCTTCGCCGGGCCACACCGCGACGTCCGCCCGCGCGCCAGGCTCCAGCCGCCCGATGTCGTCGCGTCCCAGGCACGCCGCGCCTCCGGCGGTAGCCAGCCGGAGGGCGTCGGCCGGCATGAAGCTGTCCGGCTTGCCGGTGCGCTGGCGTGCCGTGTACAGGGCCTGGCGAAGCTCCGGGAAGAGCCCGCCGACCTCGTTGGAGGCCGCGCCGTCCACGCCCAGGCCGACGGGCACGCCGGCGGCCTCCAGGTCGGCCACGCGACACATCCCCGCGCCCAGGCGCGCGTTGCTGGAGGGGCAGTGGGCCACTCCGGTTCGGGTCCGGCCCAGGCGTTGCACCTCGGCGTCGTCGAAGTGGACGCCGTGGGCCACCCAGACGTCGGGCTCGATCCACCCCAGGTCGTCGAGCAGGTCCACCGGCCGCCGCCCGAACCTCACCAGGCTGTCCGCCTGCTCCTCGCCCGTCTCGGCCAGGTGGGTGTGCAGCCGCAGGCCGTGGCGGCGGGCCAGCGCGGCCGACTCCCGCAT
>WNGM01016074.1_pt1 | contig 11090 bp, 12 predicted proteins | sample 5400571 | NCBI WGS metagenome assembly WNGM01 (sample SAMN13153378, study PRJNA577476) | soil metagenome | isolation source: 100 cm soil or saprolite under Garry oak tree replicate 2 | place: USA:California | collected 2016-06-15 | reverse complement strand
ACTGCTCCGGCTCATACTCGACCTTCTCGAGGCCGAGGGAGATCGCGATGGCGTTCAGGTTGATCTCCGTTCCGAGGTCTGAGGACGCGACGATGTTCTGGACCTCGATCACCGGATTCTTTTTGATCGGGATGCCGGCCGCCTCGATCTGCTTTGCGACCATGTCGATCGCGGTCTTGACGTGCTCGAGGCTCTTCGCCCCGGTGCACACGACCTTCCCGCTTCGGAACAGGAGCGTCGCGGTCTTCGGCTCCTTCAACCGGTAGATGAGCCCGGGGAACTGCTCCGGTTCGTATTCGGCGCCGCCGAGGGCGAGGGCGATCGCCTGGAGGTCGAGCTCCTCTCCGAGGGAGGTCGAGGCGACGACGTTCTCAATCTTGATTTTGGCCAAAGTTACACCACCAACTCGTTGCCACCTGGAGGGGCGGCAACGGAGTTTGGTACGGAGGGGAGTTAAATAGTACTTTATAAGCTTTGGTCGCTAACGTTCACGCCGAGGCCTCACGGAACGCCGCCTCCCTGGCCCGCACGAGCGCGTACAAACTTGCGTTCAGTGGAACCGGAATCTGGTGACGCTCTGCGGCCGTGACGATCGATCCGGTGATTGCGTCGATTTCTGTTCGATGATGTCGGTCCAAGTCTTGGAGCATGCTCGCCCGGTTCGCGGCCGTCCTCTTCGCGACGAGGATCGTGCGGTGTCGCAACTCGTCTTCGTCGACGCGCGCGCCTTCGGCCTTCGCGACCGCGGTCGCCTCGCGGCACACGGCCTCAAGGACGCCGAGAAGCCGCTTGTCTCGAACAATGCGCCCGTTCGGGACTTCCGCGAGGGCTGCGATCGGGTTGATCGATGCGTTCACGACCAGTTTGGACCACAACTCGGTCCGGATGTCGCTTGTCACACTCGCGACGATCCCGACATCCGCGAGGAGATCCCGCAAGCGGACGAGATCCGATTCGCCGACGCGACTCCACGCGCCGATCATCGTCTCGCCGACGCCTGCGTGCCGGACCTCGCCCGGCCCAGCGAATGTGACGCCGTGCGCGGTCGTGCCCGCGACGACGCGCCGCGCGGTCCTTGCGATGGTCTCCGCGTTCCCGAGGCCGTTTTGAAGCGTGACGAAGATCGCGCGGTCTGCGAACGCACGCAACGCGATCATCGCGTTCGCGGTGTCGTACGACTTCGTCGTGACGAATATGAAATCCGGTTTCGCGTCTTGCGGCACTCGCATTGCAGCCCGCGGTTTCGCGATGATCGACGTCTTTCCGGAGACGCGCAATCCATGGGATTTGACGGCGGAAATGTGCTCCGCCCTCCCGATGAGCGTCACATCATGCCGCTGGGAAAGAACGCCTCCAAAGAAGCTGCCGATCGCGCCCGCACCGAACACAAGAATTTCCACGATTCGCGTGATGCGGGCGCACTCCAAAACGGTTTCGATGTGCGTTTCGCATCTCCTCGTTTTTATATAAATCGCAAAATGGACGATTTTTCGCGGCTTCGCTACTTTTAAGACCCCTTTTGTCTATACAGAAAATAGGGAGGAAACAAGTGGCCAAGAAAAAGAAGGGCAAGAAAAAGAAGAGATAGGCGCTTGCCCGGCCAGCCCTCGCGGTGATAAGTCGCTCGGCGACTCATCGCGTCGCACCCTTTTCCCGTTTTTCATTCCACTTATTCCTTTTCATCTCCCGTCCAATCCGGTCAGCGAGCTTCAGCGGTTCCGGATATCCTCGGAGAGTTGATGCGCGGACCACGTCGAGCGCGCGCTCGAGCGAGATCCGGTGGCCGATCGAGACAAAGATCGGTCGCTCGCGGCCCGGAGGGGTCCACGCGTACCCGCGGACCTGATCTTGGAATTCAATCGCCGTCGCTCCCGAAGGCGGATGGCCTCGCTTCGTCACACGACCTACCAGCGGGTGCTTCGCCACACCAATCGTCGGAAGGTCGAGTCGAACACCCACGTAGCACGCGATCCCGAACAGAGCCGGATGCAAGCGGCCGTGACCGTCAACCAAGAGGACGTCCGGTCGCCGATGGAGGCGACGAACAGCGGCCTCGATTCCCGGAAACTCGCGATAAGCGAGGTATGTCGGGATGTACGGAAAATCGGCGTGACGGCGTACGGCAGTAATGTCAATCGGATTGAGATCCTTCAGGTCGAGGCATGTGGCCACGACGTACATCGCATCTCCTTCATAGCCTGCGTCGACTCCGGCAATACGGTCGAATTGCGGACCCGTATCCTCTTCGACGACGCGGTCGCTGAGGATCCGTTGCTCTTCTCGCAGCGTGCTGAGAAGGCCGACGGGTTCCAGCGCGTCAACGATGCGTCCCGACGAGACACGCCCACGCGAGAGCTGGATACCCTCTCGCTCGAGGTCCGATGACGCGGAGGCGAGCACCGGACGACCATCCGCGCGGACGACGCGGTGGCTCCCCGCGGTGTCCGGATGGGTATTCAGCCATGTGGCCACCGATCGGGCCGCCCGAATGTCTCCTAACGCCCGCGCGATGGCTCCGCACGTCGCCACGTGGCCGGGTCCGACTTGATCGAGGCACTCTCGAAGAGCTTTTGAGAAATCGACGTCCACGTGCGCACAGGGACTTGCGTCCGCAAGACTTTTCCCATTTCGAGGATTCGCGGCTCGCGTCTTCTTCTACTCGATTGGCTCGGAAGCCGCGAAAACCCTTTCTACGGCTCGTCCCATCGACGGACGACCGATGTCCCTCCTGCTGCGCGGTGGCCTCATCATCACCCAGGACGAGAAGCGTCGCCTCGTGTCGGGTGACCTTCTAGTGGAAGACGCGCGAATTGTCGCGGTGGGCGAGGTCGATCGTACCGCGGACGAGGTCATCGATTGCTCCGGCTGCGCCGTCCTTCCCGGTTTCATCAACCTCCATCACCATGTCGCGAACACGCTCCTCCGCGGCGTTGCAGACGACGTGCCGCTCGAAGAAATGCTTCCGAAAGCCTCCGCGATCGACGCGAAGCTCACGCGGCGCGACGTGCAAATCGGCGCGCTCCTCGGTTGCGTCGAAATGATCCGTTCGGGGACGACGAGCTTTCATGACCTGTTTTACTGGGAAGACGAAGTCGCGCGGGCCGTGCGCGAATCGGGGATGCGTGGGTTTCTGTCTTGGGTCACCCTCGATGAGGCCTTCACGACGCAGCACGGGAGCCCGGTGAAGAACGCGGACGCGTTCGTCGCGAAGCAGAAGGGCGATCCTCTCGTCACACCCTCCGTCGGCGTGCAGGGCGTCTATGCGGCCTCGGAGGAAACCTTCTCGAAGGCGAAGGAAATCGCCGAGCGACGCGATGTCCGGCTCCACACGCACCTCTCCGAGACGCGCGGAGAGGTGGAAGCCCATCGCAAGAAGACGGGCCTTCGACCCGTCGAGTGGCTCGAGAAGATCGGCTTCCTCGGGAATCGGGTCACCGCGGCGCACTGCGTCTGGGTCACGATGAACGAGGTCCGCGCCCTCGCCCGTTGCGGCACGAGCGTCGCTCATTGCCCGGTTTCCAACATGAAGCTCGCTAGCGGCGGCGTCGCGCCGGTGCCCGAGATGATTGAAGAAGGCGTCGTCGTCGGCCTCGGGACCGACTCGCCGATCTCGAACAACGGGATGGACGTCTTTGCGGACATGAAGGTCGCCGCGTTGTTGCACAAAGCGACCCGGTGGGACGCGCGGGTGATGCCGGCGCAGGACGTCCTCGACCTCGCGACGATCCAAGCAGCCCGCGCGTTACATGTCGAACGGGACATCGGTTCGATCGAGGTCGGGAAGCGTGCGGATCTCGCGGTCGTATCGCTGAAAGGCGCCCACACAACTCCTTTTTATCCGGAGACCGTCATCCGGCACCTCGTCTACAGCGGCCGGGGGAGCGATGTGCAAGCGACGATCGTCGATGGCCAGATCCTGATGTCGGGGGGCGTCGTGCGAACCGTCGACGAGGCGGACGTCATCGCTCGAGCGCAAGAGACGGCCCGCGAGCTGTTCGAGGCGTGAGCCGTGATTGTCGGCGTCGACGAAGCGGGGAGAGGTCCCGTCCTCGGTCCGCTCGTCGTGGCCGGCGTCGCGGTCGAGTCCGACGTCGCGTTGCGCCACATGAACGTCCGGGATTCGAAGAAACTCTCGCCGGAGAAGCGGGAGGCGCTGGCGCCCATGATCGAGAAGGTTGCGACATGGGAACTCCTCGTGATCCCCGCCGAGGAGATCGACATGATGCGCGCGGAGATGTCCCTGAACGACTTCGAGGCGAAGCTCTTCGCTCAGCTCATCGAGCGGCTGCATCCGGAGACCGCCTACGTCGACGCGGCGGACGTGGACGAGATTGAATTCAAGCGCTGTGTGCAGCGGGAATTGCCTTTCGCGGTCGAGGTCGTCTCCCAGCACAACGCGGACGAGCTCTTCCCGGTCGTGAGCGCGGCGTCGATCTTGGCGAAAGTCCGCCGAGACCGAGAGATGCGGGCGATCGAGTCCGAGATCGGCGATACGATCGGCTCGGGCTATTCGTCCGACCCGGACACGATCACGTTCCTCGAAAAGTGGATTAAGAAAAAGGGGACTCTGCCGCCGCACACGCGGACCTCGTGGGACACCGCCCGGCGGCTGCTCGCGGAGTCCCGGAACCGCAAGCTCGACGAATTCGGCGGTCGATGACCGTGAGAGAGATGCTCGAGGACTTGATTCGCAAGTTCAACGCGAAGGTCGCGTCCGATCCGGCGCTCCGGGCGGAGCTCGTCGGCCTTCGAAAGACCGTCCTGATCGAACTCAAGGACGGCACGAAGTATCACTTCTCCCTCGCGGATCAGAAGGTGGCCGGCCTGATCGACGGCGGCGTGGATCCCGCCGACATCACGATCGTCACCGACGCGGAGACATTGCGCGGACTCATCCTCCGGGAGATCGGTCCGTTCAAGGCGCGGACGGACGACCGCCGGCGCGCCGTGGCTCGATGCGCTGAGGTAGCGGGGTGGGGTAGCCAGGATATCCCGTCGGGCTCATACCCCGGGACTCCCAGGTCCCCGGTGAGACACCCGGAGATCGATGGTTCAAAAGGGCGGTGAGGTACGACCTCGGGCCCGGAAAGTCCATCCCCCGCTATCGAGTTCCGACGTCGGCGGCGGTCTCTTCGTCATGGCCATCGCATCGAGTTCGCTAAGTCCGAAAAAGTTAACCTTGTTTAAGGTTAACTTCGGCTCTCCTGTGACTTGTCTTATGGCCTGATTCTCACGACGGAGCTTTTATGCATCATGGGCCGGGTGGTCCGGCGCTCGGCAGGCTTTCAATGGATCGCGTCAAGACGGGCGTCGTGGGTCTCGACACGATGCTGAACGGCGGCCTGCTGCCCGCGCGACCATATGTCATCTCGGGCCCGACCGGGAGCGGCAAGACGATTCTGGCCCTCCACTTCCTCCTCGAAGGGCTCCGACAGCAGGAGCCGTGCCTTTTGGTCACCCTCGACGAGCCACCAATCGAGGTCAAGGCGAACATGGCCACGTTCGGGTGGAACCTGGACCGTCTCAAGATCCTCGATGCGACGCCCGACATCCGAGCGCACAAACGCCAGCGCTCCGTGATCGACGTCGGCACGTCCCTCGACGTGCGGGACATGGAGGACGTCACGGAGATCCGACAGTCCTCCCAGATCCGCGCCCTCGAGGTCACCGTGCACAGCGTACAGAAGATGATCAAACAGGAATTCTCGCATCACCTCGAGCGGACGAAGCAGCGGTACAAGCGCGTCGTCATCGATTCGATGACCGCGCTGAAGATGTTCGCGATGCAAGGCCAGGACAGCCGGATCCTGATCCAATCGTTCGTCCGGTTCCTCGCGGAACTGGAGGCGACGACCCTCATCATCTCGGAACGCCTCAACAAGAAGATCCTCGAGACGGAGTTCTTCCTCGCACGTGGCGAGGTGCGGCTCCACAAGTGGATCGACGGAAGTGTGATCCGCCGCGCGATTTCGATTGACAAGTTCCGCGGTTCCTCGTTCGACGACCGGATGCATCCGATTTCGATTGGGGACAACGGGATGGTCGTCTACCTGGACGCCCCTGCGCAAACGCGGGTGTCGAGCCCCGCCCCGAAGCCGGGAGAATCGCTCCTCGAGACCCGGCTCATCGACGAGGTCTCGAACGTGATCGAGTCGATCATGCGTCACATCGAAGACGCCCACCGGCGCCAGGTCCCGATCCGCGACATCGAGGTGTCGTTGTCTCGAGCGATGCTCGCCTTCCAACGCCGGAACTACCAGAAAGCGATGAAACTCGCGCTCGCGTGCGACGCGGAGGTCCGAGAGCGACTCGCGCAGGCTCCGCCTCCACCCCCGACCTCGCAGCTGCCGCGTCCGCCCCAGGTGATCCGCTGACCGCCGCGGCCAAGATCCGGACGGGCATCCCGGGTCTCGACAAGATGCTGCACGGCGGCTACGTCCCGGGACGTCCGTACATCGTCTCGGGTCCTCCGGGCGCCGGCAAGACGATCCTCGCGATGCAGTTCCTGCGGGAGGGCCTGGAAGGCGGGGAGCGATGCCTGTTCGTGGCCCTCGAAGAGCCTCCGAACGAACTGAAGATCAACATGCGGGGATTCCGCTGGAACCTGGACGACCTCGACGTCCTCGATGCGAACTCCGATATCCGACGGTTCGAGCCCACGCCGATCCTCGAGATCTCCACGGAGGAGGAGCCCGCGAAGATGCGAGCGATCGGGGAGCGGATCCGGAAGACCCCGGACTTCGAGAGCAAGGAAGTCACGGTCCACTCGTTGCAGCAACTGCTAAAGAATCTGTTCCTGAAGAGAAACTACGAACGCGTCGTGATCGATTCGATGACGGCTCTCAAGTATTTCTGCATGCGCGAGTTCGAGGAGACCGTGACGACACAATCGTTCATGCGATACCTCGCGGAGTCGAAGGTGACTTCGCTGCTCACGCTCGAGCTCCCGGAAGAAGGCGAAGTCCCTCCGGAGGCGTTCCTGGCGCGCGGCGAGCTCCGCCTCCACAAGCTCCGGGACGAGACCGGCATCAAGCGCTTCCTGTCCGTCGAGAAGTACAAAGGCTCGTCTCACGACGAGTCCGTGTATCCGTTCGAGATCACGAATGCCGGGATCGTGATCAACATGGCCCCGATGGCTGCGACGGCCCACTGAGGCCCCTTTTCCGCGGCAGCCTTTCGGCGGATGTCAACGCGGCGTTTGTCAGACAGATGTATGACTACTTTTAAATAGGGCAAGATGGATTCGTCCGCCCGTCAGTCTCCATCGGGATGGGATGGCACAATGAAATCACTTCTCAACGAAGCCCTGGCCCGGCACCAGGAAGCCGAGGCGAAGGAAGAGCGCGAGTCCGAGAAAGCCAAGGCCGTGGAAAAGAAGAAGAACGGCGACGACGAAGAGATCGAAAAGATCGTCGAATCGATCAATGTCTCGATCAAGATCGTCGGCTGCGGCGGAGGCGGATCGAACACGATCAACCGATGCAGCGAGGCCGGGATCACGGGGGCGCAGCTGGCCGCCGTGAACACGGATGCCAAGCACCTGCTCTCCGTCCACGCGCCGAAGAAGATCCTCATCGGGAAGCGGCTCACGAAAGGCCTCGGCGCCGGCGCGCTTCCGGAGGTCGGCGAACAGGCCGCCCACGAGAACGAGGAAGAGATTCGAGACTTCCTCCGCGGCTCCCACGTCGTGTTCATCACCGCGGGCATGGGTGGCGGGACCGGGACCGGGTCCGCACAGTACGTCGCCCGCGTCGCGAAAGAGGAAGGCGCCCTCACGATGGGCGTCGTCACGATGCCGTTCAAGTCCGAAGGCCGCATCCGGATGGAGAACGCGGAGGCAGGCCTCGACAAGCTCCGCAAGTTCAGCGACACGACGATCGTCATCTACAACGACAAGCTCCTCGAGCTCGTGCCCCGACTGCCGATCAACGCCGCGTTCAAGGTCGCGGACGAAATCCTGATGCAGTCGATCAAGGGCATGACGGAGATCATCACGAAGCCCGGCCTCGTGAACCTCGATTACGCGGACCTCATGACGATCATGAAAGGCGGCGGCGTCGCGATGATCGGGATCGGCGAGAGCGAGGAAGAGCGGGACCGGATCGACTACGCGATCAACGAGGCGCTCGAATCCCCGCTCCTGGGCGAGGTGGACCTGACCCACGCCCGCGGCGCCCTCGTGCGCGTCGTCGGCGGGCCCGACCTGACCGTGTCCGAGGCGGAGAAGGCCGCGGAGATTGTGGGCCAGAAGATCAACCCGCAGGCGCGGATCATCTGGGGCTGTTCCGTCGAGGACGACCTGCAGAACACGGTTCGCGTGCTCCTCGTGATCACGGGCGTCAAGTCGAAGTCGCTCCTCGGCAAGGACGTGTACACGGGCCTCGTCAAGACGTCCGCCGAAGTGGACGAAGTACGCTGACCTCCTCCTCTTTTTACCCGAACCTTTTTCCATTTCTCCCCCATCGCCGAGCGTGAGCACGCACCGCCCGCGGTATCGGTACATCGCGTTCCGAGTCGATGGTCCACGGCCGTTCCGGCGGGAAGAGGTGCTGGAGGCCCTGCGGACGACGACGCCGCGGCTTTGGCTCGTGGACTTCGCGGGGACGTTGGGCCTTGCCCGGACCACCCATCTCGAGAAGGACGCTGCGATCCACGCGCTCAGCGACATCGGTGCCATCGGCGGAGAACGGGTTCGCGTGACGACGGTCGGCACATCGGGAACGATTCGAGCGGCAACTCGCAAATACTTGGGCCGCGCGGACAGCGTTCGCCGACAACCCAAAAAGAACCCTTATAAGTGACCGCTTGATTAGCGGCCTGAGGTTTATAATATGCAGCCGGGCCAGATGGCGTACGACCGCGCGATCACGGTCTTCAGCCCCGACGGCCGCCTGTTCCAGGTGGAATACGCTCGCGTGGCGGTCACGCGGGGCAACACCACCGTGGGCCTGAAGTTCAAGAACGGCATCGTGCTGATGGCCGACAAGAAGATCGGATCGCGGCTTGTCGAAACGTCGTCGATCGAGAAGATCTTCCAGATCGACGAACACGTCGGAGCGGCGACCTCCGGCCTCGTCGCCGATGCGCGGGTCCTCGTCGACTACGCCCGGCTCGTCGCGCAGATCAACAAGGTCACCTACAGCGAGAAGATCGGGGTCGACCTCCTCGTCAAGCGGATTTGCGATTACAAACAGAACTACACCCAATATGGCGGCGTGCGTCCGTTCGGGACCGCGCTCCTCGTCGCGGGTGTGGACGACCTTGGGACCCATCTGTTCGAGACGGACCCGAGCGGCGCCCTCGTGTCGTACAAGGCCGGGAGCATCGGCCAGGGCCGCCAGGCGGTCATGGAACTCCTCGAAGAGAAGTACAAGGAGAACATGGCCCAGGACGACGCGATGATCCTCGGCCTGCAGGGCCTCCAAAAGGCCGCCGAGGGCGAGAAGCTCGATGCCCGCGCGATCGAGGTCGGCCTGATCGTCGAGGGGGAGAAGTTCCGGCGGCTCTCGGAGATCGAAGTCGGTCAGTATCTCACGCGGATCCCGACGGCGTCTTAGGCGAGCGAGGTCATGCCTAAAGAGCTCCGATCGGACCGTCGCGACGATATCTTCAAGGAATATGTGATTGCCCGCATCGAGAAGGCGGGCGAGAAGTTCGAAGTCCTCGTGAAGCCGGACGCGGTCCAGCGGATCCGGGACGGCAAAGAGGTCGATCTCCTTCGGGAGCTCGCCATCGACGAGATTTTCAAGGATGCGCACAAGGGCTCGAAAGCATCCGAGGAGAAGATGATGGAGTTCTTCGGGACCACGGAGCCCCTCGCGGTCGCCAAGCAGATCGTCCAGCGCGGCGAGATTCAGCTAACGACCGAGCAGCGTCGCCAGATGTTGGAGGCGAAGCGCAAACAGATCGTGCAGTACATCGCCGCGAATGCGATCAACCCCCAGACGGGCGCGCCCCATCCTCCGCAGCGGATCGAGAACGCGATGGAGGAGGCGAAGGTCCATGTCGACCCGTTCAAGAGCATCGAGGAGCAGGTCAAGGAAGTCCTCGACGCCCTTCGGCCTCTCATTCCGATTCGCTTCGAGAAGGTTCGGATTGCGGTGAAGCTGAGCGCCGAAGACAGCGCGAAGGCCTACGGGGACATCAAGTCCTTCGGCACGATTGTCAAGGAGGAATGGTCTCCCACCGGAGCCTGGATCGGCGTCGTCGAGATGCCGGCCGGCTTGCAGACCGAGTTCTTGGAGCGGCTGAACGCAAAGACGAAAGGAAACGTCGAGACTCGAATCCTCAAGGCCGAGCAGCGCATCTGAGATTTGGAGACCGGCCATCCGTCCAGATCGCCGATTCGCCTCGGTTTCGACGCGTTGCGTGAGAGAGAGACACCTATGCAGAGCAGTGGGGCGCTCCGCCCGATTGTCATTCCGGGCGAAGCCGTCGGCGGCCCCGGGCTGAAACCCGGGCCGGGCACATACAGCGAAGGCGGACGTGTTTTCGCGGCACAACTGGGCATTCGGGACGAGCATGAGGGCCTTGTCAGCGTGATCCCGCTGAACGGGCGGTACATCCCGCAACGGGGCGACGCCGTCATCGGCGAAGTGGTCGACCAAGGCCCGTCCCATTGGCTCGTCGACATCAACTCTCCCTATCCCGCGCCGCTCCACGCGACTGAATCGCCCTGGCGGGTCGAATTCGGCGACACGGCGCGGTACCTGAAGGTCGGCGACGTAATCATGTGTCACGTCCTGAGCGTCGACGAGATCAAGCGCGTCCAACTGACGATGCAGGAGCGAGAGGCCCGACGCTTGACCGGCGGCATGGTGATCGAGATCTCGCCGACCAAAGTGCCGCGCGTGATCGGCAAGCAAGGGAGCATGGTGTCCCTGATCATGGACCTGACCGGCTGTCGGATCTACGTCGGGCAGAACGGTCGGATCTGGCTGGACGGGGACGACCGCAGCGCCGCGGTCGCGACGATGGCGATCCGCCTGATCGAGGAGCGGGCCCAGGCGGTCGGGCTGACGGAAGCCGTGAGGGAACTGATCGAGCGGGAGAAAGGACGAGGGCGAGGGCCGAGGCCCTCCTAGGGAAGG
>WNGM01004420.1_pt1 | contig 11091 bp, 7 predicted proteins | sample 5400571 | NCBI WGS metagenome assembly WNGM01 (sample SAMN13153378, study PRJNA577476) | soil metagenome | isolation source: 100 cm soil or saprolite under Garry oak tree replicate 2 | place: USA:California | collected 2016-06-15 | reverse complement strand
TCCGCGATGTTAATTATGTAGGCGAGCGCTAAGAGTCCTACCTTGGCGTCTTCCCGGGAGAAGTCCTTCTGGAGTGGTATATGGATCTATTCCTTGGCAACTGGTCTGGCGAGCATGATCTTCATGGCCTGGGCGTTCTACGTCGAATCCATAGAAGGGCGAGGAGCGTTATTCATAGAACCCAACAGAGTATTAGCGGCGGGAGAACTTGCCACGGTCGCCACGGGGATGCTGGCTCTTTTCATCCTCTTTCTCCGCAGCCTCGGCCGCTCTGACTGATTCCTCGCTCGTGAATTTCGATTCGAAAATATTCGCCAGCATCGGCCTTATCTTTCCAGAGTATCCTCTAGGAAAGCTGGCTGATAGAGAATTACTGTGGGTTATCAAGTAGAGCCGGCTCTTGACCAGTCTAACCTCCGCTAGATCATCATATTCGATCTCGACGTCGCTACTTCCAACGGAGGTCAGCTGCATTTCGCTCCCGATCTTGTTTCGCATTCTCTGTGTGAGAAACTCTTGTAGAGAGAACCCGGTAATTCCCCCCATTAAGGCTCCGACAATTCCAAGAACCTCTAATCCGACTACGGCGAGAACAAAGGCTAGAATGACAGTCACCATGACTGAACTCAGCCGTTTGAGTACGAGTTTGGAATTTAGGAAGACAAGCTGGTAAATGCTAGCCCGGACAACCCCTCTGTCAATCACCAGTCTGACGTTGGCAGATTCTGGCTGAATTTCCAACCCTGGAGGCGTTCTGGTGACTAGCCCGAGGATGATGTTGAGGATTGATATCGGTATGCTGAAGAAAAGACCGGTGGGATATGAGACTCCAAACAGAAGGGCCAGAGCAAACAAGGTGACTCCAGCCGCGAGAATGTTCTTCCTCACCCCGTTTCACCAGAGAGCATCCGTAAGATGATAAGCCTCCGGATGCGGTGTTCTCTTCCACGGCGGTTGAGGACTATCGGGACGAGGCGAGCTTAGTCATGTACTTCTTGACGAGATCCTCGAACATTTTCTGGACGATTTCGGGGGATGGACCTGCAACTTCTACCTCAGAGTTCCCCTTCTTCACCCTGATCTTCCAGGCATTCGTTTGGTCGGGCATGGCGCAATTGCACAGTTCAATTGGCTATTAACTGTTCCACGCAGGATGTCGAGCAGGACCCGTCTTTCGTCTCAACTCATTATAAGGAGATGATTCGGCTGAGGTGCGCGAGGGCCGGTAGTCGAGCCAGGACCAAGACGGCGGCCTGCGGAGCCGCAAATCGTGGGTTCGAATCCCACCCGGCCCGCCAATACCCGCTCGCTTTTTTCCGAACTTAGAAACGCACCCACGCTAATTAATGCTAATTAGCTAGTGTAGACATACCCTAGTCGCGGTTACCTTGTCAAGCTGCCCCAAGTGCGGCTACCATAACCTAGATCACGCATTATTTTGCCAATCTTGCGGCACCCTGCTCTTTCCCCAGCCTCAAACTCACCCGTTCCCACGATCTCCCGCCTACTACCAGACTTCCCCACACCGTGGAATGGACCCGACGGTGAAAATCATCATAATCGTCGCGATCGTCATCGGCGTAATTGTGATCGGAGGATCAGCCGCCACGTTCGAGTACTTCAGCTCGACACTTCCGGGACGGGACACGGTGAACAGTCTCACCCTCGCCATCATCTATCCTAACCAAGCCACCGACGGATACTTCGGATTGGCCTACTGGCAAATGAACAATGGCCTTCCCATCTATCTCGGCCACGGCCAGACCTACACCGCGAAGTGGACTCTTACACTGCGACCGGGAACAAACCACACACTGGACAGTGCCACAACTGCATTCAGCGGCGGTTTCAGCTTACAATCCGTAAGTCCAAACCTCCCCTTCACCCTAACACCGGGATCGTCAACTACTCTATACTTTACAATCCGGGCCCCCGATCAGGACTACAACGGCCTCGTTACAATCGACCTCCTCACACACTAGACTGCGACTTCATCAGAAGGAAAGTAATGACCTACAAAAAGAGATTCGTTCCGATCTAGCCGATTGGTCGTTTAGGACATAAAGCTATGAAACAATCTGCAGAAAAGAAAAAGAAAGCAAGCAAATCGTGGGTTCGATTCCCACTCGGCCCGTTTCTAGCCCTTCGGGCCAGGAAATAGGCCACTCGGGACTATCCTGGGACTGTCTTGCTCAAACTTGGTTCGAGAAATTGTAATGTGGTCAACCTCTTGCTTCTCCGACAATTTTCCAAAGCTAGTCTTGCTTGATTCATACTATCGTTGGAGAACATGCATCGACTTTCCTGGAACTCTCGGTTCGCGCTTCTCGTGGACCGGCTCATGTGTAATAGGCCGCCAGTGCCAATCCTCACCGTTCATAATATCCTTCATGCAGACTCTGCAAGTTGCGAGTTTCATATCCATGGCAAGAGGAAGAGATGGGTGCAGATTTTAGTTAGAGAGCATCGCGAACCAAAGTAACAATCGGAACTTATCGAGCTTCTCCCAGAAGTTACCAAGATTCGGAAGGAGATCGAGAGAACCCGAATATGACCAAATTACCGATGACGACACGAATTGGAGTAAGAAGAATAGTCATCGAAGTAAACCGAGATTTGACTGTGGAGCAAATTGAAATGCTGGATGAGACGCTGAAAAAGCTCGGTCTGATTAAGGCAACGAAGGTCACCCTCCATGATCAACAACCCCACAGGGTTCGCCTGCAGCGAGCCGCTCAGCCTAGTAAGCTTCCAGACCTCGAGAACAACCAGCGTAACGTCCCATCTGATGTCAAAGGCGCTCAGAGCACATGAACATGAACATATTTTGGCGTACTTTTTCAGTTCTTTCAACGATCAATGGATCCTAAATGGAACCCGACCGGGGCTCGAACTCAAATTGAGAAAGACCGAGTGAAGATCGGCTTCACGAAATCTAGCTCTCGACCAAAGTTTCTTTGAGGGGCCTCTTTTCCATGATAATCGCATCTTCCCCGTCGCCATAGTATCCTTCTGCCAACCCGGTTTTCGTGAACCCCCTCTTCGAATAGAGATGGATAGCTGCAAAGTTGCTTTGGCGTACCTCTAGCCTCAACGGCCTTTCTCTGGAAAGCCGTTTTTCGAGCTCCACAAGCAATGCCTCTCCCAGACCCTTCCTTCTACTATCCGGGCGCACTGCTATCGAGATCAAGTGATCATGGTCCGCCCAGCGATCGACAACCCCGTAGCCTACGATCTCGTTGTTCAGAGTGAGCACGAGAAACGTTTCCGGATTGTCTCGTGCGAGTTCAGATAGAAAGTAGGATGGATACGGATCGTTGAAGCTTGCCTCTTCAAGGAGTGAAATCTCCTCTATATCCTCCTGCCTGACTGTTCGGATGTCTTGCTTCGCGACTGTTAGCAACCGATTCTTATCCCTTTGAAGATCTTGCGGCCGCGACTAGAGCAGCGGCTACGCTTTCCCTACCCATGGCGAGGATGTATGGTCCGAGTCTGGGACCGGAATCGGCTCCGATTAGTATCCTGTATAGGGTCTTGAAGAATGGGCCTGGTTCAAGGCCGTGCTTCTTTGCTATTGTGAATACGGCGTTTTGTAGGTAGACCTCGTCGGTGCTTGCGTTGATTATTCCGGCGAATTCGAGTACTGCGTCTCTCTCTTTTCCTTCGATTTGTATCTCTCTGGTTGCGATGGTCTCGATGTCTCGTGCCCAGTTGGATGCCCTTTCCAATCTCGCTAGGAAGTCAGGGTCTGTAGCGTTGACTTTGTAGCCGTAGCTGGCGAGTTTTTCTCGAACGAATTCGGTCTCCTTGCCCTTGGGAGTGACTTTGACCAGGTACACCAGGAGATTGTGCGGAACATGGACGGAGGGTGCTCTTGGCGGCGTCATGTTCCAGCAGTATTCGTATAATCCTCTCTGCTTGGCGAGTTCCTTTGGGTCTTTCACCGGTTTGCGTCCGAAGTAAATGTCTTCCAGCTCGTCCAGTTCTGCGATGTACATGGGTATGTCCTTAACCCAAACCGCTCTGGAGCCCGTGCTTCTCTTGAACATCAGAAGAAGTAGTGTTTGTGGTGGGCCGTACTTCAGCCAGAGCTGGGGAGCTAGGACGTTTCCGACTGATTTGGAGATCTTGGAGCCTGTCTTGTCGATGAAGTGCTCGTAGCGGGTGTGGAAGGGAGGAGGCTCTCCAAGGACCTCTTCCATGACCCGATCGTTTGCTCTTACCGCTTCAATCAGGTCCTTTCCGTACCCTTCGTAGTTGACCTTGAGCGCGGACCATCTGGCTGCGAATTCTACTTTCCAGCTAAGCTTCCCGTCTCCGGTTCTAACATCAACTTCGCCGTGGTGGCCGCAACCGTCAAGCGTCCCTGCGCGAAGTTGCATTCCTTCGCACACGTATTTGACGACATGTCGTTCAGGGACGTATTCAAGTGCCTTGGTGGTGTAGATTCGGCCGCAATTCTTGCAAACGGGGAAGTAGGGTAGAGCTTCGGTGTATTTCTCTTGGCCCATGGTCTCCTTGATTATGAGACCAACTTTTGCGGAGTTACGGAGGATCTTGTCAATTTGGTCGTTGAACAAGCCCTCCCGGTATGCCTTTGTCCCAGATACTGCGCGATATTCTATTCCAGTCTTGTCTAGAGAATCGAGAACAAGCGAACTCATGTGACTTCCATAGCTGTCATGGCAGCCGAATGGATCTGGAATGCTGGAAACCGGGAATCCGAGGTACTTTGATAACGACTTGGGGAAGCCGGCCGGGACCTTTCTGAGACCATCCTTGTCATCGGAGAAAGCTATGAGTTCGGTCTTGATACCGATGTTCTCCAGTGCCATCTTCACCCCGTGAGCTCTTGCGAAGTCTCCAAAGTTCCCGATGTGGGGTATACCGGATGCTCCAAGCCCGCTCTCCACTCGCAAGGAATTTCCCCCACGTCCGAGTTTCTTCTCTCGCTCGACAATATCTGCCGCGACCTTGTCGAGCCATGTTCCTCTTCCAATGATCTGAGGAGGTTCGAGGGCCAATGATACCGGATAATACCTCAGGGGGTGTTCATAAAGAATGACGAGAGCCTCTATTGGCCAGGCATCAACCTGGCCCTTTTTGCGTTGTCTCGTAGGAACATATTAATGGCAATCGCCAATTTCGCTGGCTAGTGTCCAGACATGAATTATCGAAGACTCGGCTCGGCAGGGCTCAAACTAAGCGAACTATCACTCGGTTCCTGGGTAACCTACGGCGGACAGGTCGGAGAAGAAGTCGCTGTCAAGTGCATGTCCATCGCGTATGATATGGGTGTCAATTTCTTCGACAGCGCCGAAGCCTACGCTGACGGGAAGGCCGAGATTGTCATGGGGAACGTGTTCAAGAAGCTCGGATGGCCTCGGGAGAACATTGTTGTTTCTAGCAAAGTCTTCTGGGGAGGCGAGGGACCGAACGACAAGGGCTTGTCTTGCAAACACATCTTCGAGGCCTGCCGTAAATCCCTCAAACGATTGCAAATGGACTATCTCGACCTTTTCTTCTGTCATCGCCCGGACCCTAACACGCCTATCGAGGAAACTGTACGTGCAATGGACGATCTAGTTCATCAGGGGAAGATACTCTACTGGGGCACCTCGGAATGGAGTGGTGCGGACATTATGCGCGCGCACGGGCTTGCCCGGGAATATGGTCTTACTCCTCCTCAAATGGAACAACCCCAGTACAACATGCTCCACCGCGAACGCGTGGAGGATGAGTATCTGCCGTTGTATCGAGAGATCGGGTTGGGAACGACGATATGGAGTCCGCTTGCCTCCGGGCTCTTGAGCGGGAAGTATGCCAAAGGCATTCCCTCAGGTTCTCGTGCCACGTTGCCAGGGTACGAATGGCTCAAGAAAAATGTCATAACACCGCAAAACGTCGAAAAGGCCAAACAGCTTGAGCCGGTTGCTCGAGACCTCGGTTGTACTCTGGCTCAGTTAGCGCTTGCCTGGTGCCTGAAGAATCCAAACGTGAGCACCGTCATTACCGGTGCAAGTCGGCCTGAACAAGTTAGTGAAAACATGAGGGCCATGGAAGTCGCGCCAAAACTCGACTCGGATGTCTTGGAGAAAATCGAAGTTATTCTAGGGAACAAGCCTCAACAGGGCCAAGAATGAGATAGCAAAGGCTTCAGCGCATCAAGCTGTCCTGGAAGGCACGAGTAGATCGCGCATCTCAGAGGAAACAATCTTTAGGAACCTGAGGGGTTGAAAATCACCTTTAGAACGATGGGATTCACCCCCTTAGTTCGGGTCACACCATGATCGCTCAGAGAGCTTTTGGAGCCATAACTCAACGACAGTGGATTGCTTGTCGAAGTAAGAATCGATGTTCATACAAATATCGGAATGAGAAAGCCTATGAAAATACCGTAGATAATGTGTCCAAGGAGACTAACTGCCAACCCCTCCTTCGTTATTCGAAAACCTCCCAGAGAAGCAAAGAACTTCCTAGTCAGGTAGGGAGAAAACTATCCAAAGCAGGATGCTGTACCCAATCGCATAGACAAGGACCGAGGGCAGGAGAATCGCTGTTTGCGACAAGTCCAGAAGAACAAGGAAGAGGAACCCTAGTGCGGCTCCGTGAAACAAGTGCATTGCGATCGACATTGAAGTGACGACTCTTCTCCGTGTAAATTTTCGAATAAGCACCCAGATGATCAAAGAGTTGACCTGCCATTCCGCTACTCCCTCCATTCCCCACTCTTTCCAGAAGGGAATCTCAACGAGGTCAGCAGATAGCCGCTACCAGACCGGCCAGAAGCGCCGCAAGAAGCTCAAGAAGAGGCGACATACACTTGACTTGGCCTATCGGCTCAGGGGTAGACGATCATATTCCGGCTGCGTGCACCCGATCGAGCTCTCTTCCTTGCAAAAATCTTTCCGCCATCATCTTGTTGAAAACCAGAGGCATTAGGATAGCTGCACGAGCCCGAGTCGTGCAGTCTTTAGAATGTGGAATAGACGAGACTGACGATCTTTCTTCCTCCTGGAGCCTGGCGTTTGTGGGAACCTCATGTCTAGTTCGGTTCCCTTGGAGCCGGGAATGGATGGAGCGGCTTAGATGCGGAGCCTACGACCTCCCGACCGAGTTCTGAGAGGGTTAGAACCCCTTTCGGACCCAAGGCATGACGCTTCCTCCTGGGGCGGGGCTCCTTCCGTCGGGCCCAACGTGGCCGAGTCCCTGGACTATAGATTGGCCTGCAATCAATCGTGGCGTCATGACGCTTAGCAAACTCACGACTACAAGTCCAATAATGGCACTAGGCGGTGAATATTTCAATCTCCCGTGTTCTTGTGCCACCGAAAGAACCACCCAGATTCGGTTCCTCCAATGACGGAATCACGCTCTTGACTGCCGGTAGGGCAGTGCCTACGGCCTCGTCGGACCTGCCCGAGGTTAACGGCTGGTAAAGTACCTCATGGTATCGTGTTGCAGTAATTCTGTTCTGGTTGTGTGAGGATGCTGCACACGCCTTTCCAAGACGGGTCCATAGCCCCCGGGGGTTGGCCTTGTCCGGGGTACGGGTTGGTTCCAGAGGTCTGGTCGAAGAGGGAGGCTAGTAGTGCGGCGTCTCCGATTGTGACCTTGTTCTGAAGGTAGAGGTCCCAGTACTTGCAGGAGGACCACAGGGGCGAGCTGGGGGTTGTGTCGAAGCAGGAGGCGACTTGCGCAGCGTCTGCGATCGTGACCTTGTGGTCGTTGTCCCAGTCGGCCCAGTCGAAATCGAAGACGTTTGCGGGGAAAGAGGATACCCAGAAGCGGGAGCCTGATTCATGCATGAACGGGACCATGTCGAATTCAAGAGCGCCGCGCCAGAGTGTAGCAAGTATCTGATAGGTCCCACAGGAGGCCGAGCAGGTTGAGCTGAAGGAAAAGACAGCAGTGACCGTCCTAACATCGCCCGGCGCGAGAATTACCGTGTTAGAGACAGCCGGTACGTCCGTTCCGTTAGGGTAGATTACGTCGAAGACGACGAAAGCAAAGCCTGCCACCGTCTCGTTTGCACCCAAACTTAGCGTGCTTTGGAGAGTGACATTTGCCTGGCCCAAACTCAGAGAGCTGACCGTGGGGATCGCCGTCGCGAAGCTGGCGCTTTGGTAGACGCCAAGCATTACGATATTAGGCTCTCCATAGAAGGCTCCGTCACTCGTCGAATGGGCAAGTCCAGTAAAACCGGACACCTCAATCGAGGGGCAAGCACACTCCCCGTCAGTAAAAATGTGTAAAGCAGAGTTGTGAGTCTCTCTCGAGATCGCCTGGAAGGTTACTATGAAAGCAGGCAGGTCGCCTGTCGTGTCGTCTACGTTCATCGCGTTCGTCGGTGTACTCACTAGCTGAATTACCCTAATGAGTCCCACAGCCGGGTTGTTTTTCACATTAGCGCACAAAAAAAAGCATGTCCCCCGACAGCTTCCATGTGGAACACCAACCGCGTCAAGGCAGAACACCGTGTCAACCGTGTCGACTGCGGCAACCCGTAGCATCTGGGGTGCATACTCCAGCGTGATATCATAGCCGATAAGATTGTCAATATGTGACATGAAAACTGCGATGGAGAAGTTCTCGCCTGGATTCCCGGTGAATATCGAGACACCGTTAGAGTCAGGGTAAGTCCCGGTCCCACTCAGGTTTGCTACGTAGTCTGCTATGTAGAGAGCAGGTGAGCCCTGGGCATGACCTACAGAAACTATAGTTGAGGGAAGTAATGAGATGCTGAGAATTATCGCGGTCAGTAAAGAACATGCCTCTCGTTTCTTCAAAACTGCGATTGCCGCGACTAGCCAGCACCTAGCTGAGCACATTTAACAGTTTCCACTCCATTTGCAAATTATGATGGCGAAATAAACATCGTCAACCTCAAGCATTTGGTTTCCGTCTCGGAAGGTCTGACTCGTGCTTCTGGTCGCTACGACGTCGGCTCTCACAAAGCCCACCGGCGCCACAACCAGCTTGGAACCAGACGAGCTTCAGGAACACTACCTAGAGGTTCTCGGCAGGAAACTCAGAGAAGTAACGCGCGGGCCACGCAATCGAACCAACAGAGCCAGTGAAAGCAGCACAAAGTCCATGACGTCAAGGCGGGACCGGTGGGATTTGAACCCACGACCTTCGGGTCTCTCCACTTCTTAGGTGCCGGAGCCCGATGTCCTATCCTGGTTGTCCTCGCGGGGATTTGCTGCGGTCGCCCGTGATCTAGACTACGGTCCCGTCTCGCGCTCTCCTCGGCGGGCACGATAAAAACTAATGATGGAGACCGAAAGATGCGACCAGCATCGAAATAGCTCACCCTGCAAATTCGATGACTCAAGAATGCCCTAATAAGAAGCATGGGCGGAATCTTGTGACAGTCGTGTGACTTCGAACTTGGCCAGAGCCACCGGACAAGAGAAACAGGATCAGGCCAACCCTTTCGGATCTTTCAGGCGCGAATGCGAGAGCGCGCTGAAAACAGGATATTTATCGCTCAAGAAAACGTCGGGTCATAGTCTCTTGGACCTCGATATCGTGGCGACCTTTGAGGATCCACCGAATCCGACCTTCGGCCACCTAGCTAGCTCACTGAGCTTCGAGCTCGCGAAAATCCAGAAAGGGAAGCCGATCGAAGTAGCCAAGACGCTAGCAGAGATCACCAAGCAGCACGCAAAACTCGACCTTGTCGAATCAATTGAGGCGACCGAACCTGGCTACGTAAATTTCCGCGCAAACCTTGCAAAACTCACGGAACTCACACTCAACTCGGTTCAAAAGGCTGGGTCAGATTACGGCCTCCTCAAAACAGGTGCTCCGGAAAGGACCATTGTAGAACATACTAGCGCAAACCCCGCGAGACCTATCCACATTGGTACAGCCAAGAACTCGATATTAGGCGATGCACTAGCACGTCTCCTCTCCGCAAGAGGACACGATGTTCGGACCCACTTCTACATAGACGACACGGGCAGACAGGTCGCTATCATGGCCTACGGCTACAAACTGCTAAACGAGCCCACCCTAGAGGGGAAGCCGGACCATTTCATCGGAAAAATCTACTCCGTAACAGCAACCCTTGTGGAGATTGAGGAGCTGAAGAAGCGTCTTGCCCTCCTCAAGAAGACCAACGCTTCGGACGCCGACGTCGTCGCCTCCACCAAATCCCTAGACGAGTGGGTAGGCATAGCTGTAGATCTAAGAAGCAAATACCCCGAGGAATTCGACCTTCTAGGTAAGCTGATCTCCGGAGACCCGGACCCTGAGAATTCGATCGGGGAACTCATCAGGAAGTACGAGAAAAATGACCCTGATACCAAGGCGTTGATGAGACGTGTCACCCGAATGGTGTTGACTGGGTTCGAGGAGACTCTGCGGAGGGCTCGAATCCGGTTCGACGAATGGGACTGGGAAAGCGACCTTCTCTGGACAGGACGAGTCGCCGAACTCTTAGGCCAACTGAAGGAATCCGGTTTCACCTTTAGTAAGGGAGGAGCTTTGGAGCTCGACGTAGCCGAGGCAGTTGAAAAATTTGGATTACGCGAGAAACTAGGCGTAACCCCCACGTTCGAGTTTCCGCCGCTCACCCTGATCCGATCCGACGGGACTAGCCTCTACCCAACACGGGACATTGCTTACACGTTGTACAAGTTCGGAATGGCGGAGAGAGTGATCAACGTGATCGGAACTGAACAGTCTCTTGCACAGTTTCAGGTAAAAGTCGCATTCTGGATTACCGGGCATCGGAAAGAGGCTGAGAAATTCATTTACTTCCCCATCGGCCACCTCTTGCTCGAAGGACAAAACATGTCGGCCCGTCGAGGCCGATTCGTAACCTTTGACCAGGTCCTAGACGAGACGACCACCCGCGCCAAGTCAGAGGTCGACAGACGATCACCAAACATCCCGGACGAGATTCGAAGGCGAATAGCCGATAGAATCGCGATTTCAGCCGTGAGATACGCCATCCTCTCGGTAGACGCCATCAAATCCACGAATTTCGTCTGGGACAGGGTTCTGAACTTTGAAGCGAACAGTGCCGCCTTCATCAACTACGCCTACACCAGAAGCTCAGGAATCCTCAGGAAGCTGGGG
>WNGM01004966.1_pt1 | contig 11092 bp, 8 predicted proteins | sample 5400571 | NCBI WGS metagenome assembly WNGM01 (sample SAMN13153378, study PRJNA577476) | soil metagenome | isolation source: 100 cm soil or saprolite under Garry oak tree replicate 2 | place: USA:California | collected 2016-06-15 | reverse complement strand
TCGGGGACCCAGAGCTGGTCGGAGCGCGGCGCCGGCGCCGGCGGAAGCGTCGGCAGCGGCTGCCGGACCGCGCGATCAAGCTGGTTCTGCGCAGGGTTCGGGCGCAGGCTGCCGCCGAGCTGGGCCACGATCAACAGCCCCAGCACGAGAACACGGCTAGCGACTGACTTCGCGCACAAGGTGACCAAGCTCCGGGAGCAGCAGCTTTTCGAGGGCGAGGCGGCAGGCATTCGGGGAGCCAGGGAGCGAGACGACGATGCGACGGTCGCGCACGCCCATCTGGGCGCGTGAGAGCATGGCGGCGGCACCAACTTCCTGGTAGGAAAGCATCCGGAAGAGCTCACCGAACCCCGGCAGGCGCTTGTCGAGCAACGCTTCCACGGCTTCGTACGTCGAATCGCGCGACGTGATGCCGGTGCCGCCGGTGAGGATCACGGCCTGCACCTTGGGATCGGCGCACGCGTTCCGGACGACGCGCTGGACGTCGGCCGGCTCGTCACGCACGATGCTCGAGCCCACCACGGTGTGGCCTCCGGCATTGAGCAATTCCCGGATGACGCCGCCGCTCGTATCGGTCTCCGGCGTCTTGGTGTCGGAGATCGTGAGCACGAAGCATCCGATCGACCGCGGTGCGGTCGCCTTGTGCTCCCGTGAAGAATACACCCGGGATTCGCCGTCACGACGGCCTCGGCCCCGGTCGCCAGCACGTTCTGCACCTTTCGATGGAGCAGACGGGTCGCCATCTCGGGCTGGGTCAGGTTGTAGATCCCGGCCGAGCCGCAGCACCAGTCCGACTCCTTCAGATCGACGATCTTCACGCCGGGAATCTGCGCCAGGAGCGCGCGCGGCTGGGTCCGGATCTTCTGGCCGTGCACCACGTGGCAGGGGTCGTGATAGGTGACCGTCATCGGCACGGAGTGCAGCGGACCCCGGAGAGGCTCCCGCGCGAGGAACTCGGCGACGTCCTGCACCGATGCCGAGAACCGGCGCGCTCGCTCGGCCCAGGCGGGATCGTCGCCCAGCAGCGCGCCGTAGGCTTTCATGTGAGCGCCACAGCCCGACGTGTTGACGATGACGGCGTCGGCGCGCTGCCGCTCGAAGACCTCGATCGTGCGCTTCGCCATGTCGAGCGCCCGGGCGTGATCACCCCCGTGCGCGTTGAGCGCGCCGCAACAGCCCTGCTCTTCCGGCACGACCACCTCGAAGCCGTTCCTGGCCAGCACGCGCGCCGTCGCGCGGTTGTGGGCGCCGAAGACGACCGACTGCACGCACCCACTGAGCAAGGCCACGCGCCCACGGCGAGCGCCGTCTGCAGGGATGAGGGCGGGGAGTGGCTGGCGCTCGGCGCTCGCCGGCAGAGGCGGCAACAGCGCCTCCCAGGCCGGAAGCGTTCCGGGTAGCAGTCGCACAAGGCCACTTTTGCGAACTGCACGCTGGAGGCCGGACGCCTGGTAGAACCTGAGACCTGCGGCGGCCGCCTTCAGGACGCCGGGATGGCCCAGGAGCACCCCGAAGTTGAGCCAGCGAAACGCGCGCCGCACGAGACCGCCCGGACGCTGGCGCTCGATCTCGGCCTTCGCGGCCTCGATCAGCCGTCCATACGGCACGCCGGCAGGACAGACGGTCTCACACGCGCGGCAATCGAGGCAGAGCGACAGATGCTCGGTGACCGAGTCGGTCAGCGCGATACGGCCCTCGGCGAGCGACTTGATCAGGAAGATCCGGCCGCGCGGCGAATCCATCTCCGTGCCGAGCTCGGCAAACGTCGGACAGTACGCGAGACAGAGGCCGCAGTGAACGCACTGGTTCACGCCATCGACGCTCAGCCCATGAAGGCGGAGTGGCGTGGGCGAGGCCGGGTGCTCGGACGTCGCGTGGGCCATCGCGTTCAGATCCCGGCCACGAAGCGTCCAGGGTTCAGGACGTTGTGGGGATCGAGGCTCGCCTTGAGTCGCTGCATGATTCGTCCCGCAGCGCCGGCATCGTCCCACACGGGCACGGCCGACTTCACTGCGAGCGGCGCCCAGTCCAGGGTCGCGTGGCCACCGGCGGCCTTCGCCAGCGCCCGCCACTCGTGGAGGACGCTCGCGATCGGACCGGGCTCGGGAGGAGCGCCGCTGGCGAGAGCCGCCGTGATGACGCCGACGCCGGCGTGGCAGCTCCATGCGCTCCTGAGCCCCCGCTGGCGCGCCGCGTTCGTGCCCTGCTCGATCGCCTCGGAGACAGCGGCGGGCAGGACGACGAGCCCCATGACGGCGGCCGGCGCATCGAAGGCGTCACGGGACGCCGACGCGAGCCGTGGCCATGCGTCGGCCGGCAGTGCTCCTGCGGCGTGGCCGCCAAACTGCGCTGCAATGCGCCCGAGCTCACTGCACTGCCACTCGACTTGCTCGCGGACCCCATCGAAGCCGACGACCAGGGTGTATCGGCCGGGGCCCTCCGCCGACTGAAGCCCGAGAGCACGCGCCGCCTCGGCGTCGAGAATCTCGAGCGCATTGGGAATCAAGTCGGAGGCCACCACGGCGCGCGCGGCGGCGCCGGCATCCTTCAAGCGATCGAAGACCACCGCCACCAGTCGCTCGTCGTCCGGCAGCGGGCGGAGCTTGACCGTGACGCTGACGATGACGCCCAGCGTTCCGTGGGAGCCGACGAACAGCTTCGGCAGGTCGTAGCCGGCGACGTTCTTGACCACCTTGCCTCCGCCGCGGACCACGACGCCATCCCCGGTGACGACGGTCACGCCGATCAGAAGATCGCGAGCCGTCCCGTACAGATGTCGCCGCGGCCCTGACGCGTTAGCGGCGATGACACCGCCGATCGTCGCCTGCTCGGGATCGGGAGGATCGAGCGAGAGCCATTGCCCGCGGGCCCGCAGCGCCGACTGGAGCGCGGCCATCGTCATGCCGGCTTCGACGGTCGCCGTCAGATCGCCCGGCTCGTGCTCGACCAGTTGACCCAGGCGTTTCAGGTCCAGGACGATTCCAGGCTGCGGAGTCGGCGTGCCGACAGCGGCGGCGGTGCCCCCGCCCCAGGGCACGATCGGGACTCCCGCGCTGGCCGCGATCTCGACGACGGCCCGCACCTCGTCCACCGAGCCGGGAACGAGCGCGGCTTCGGGAGTGCGTCCCTCGACGACGTACGGCGCGAGCTCCACGGTGCCGAGGACGTTGGTGGGGCCGACGACGGCCCGGAGCTTGTCGAGAACCGCGATGTCCACGGGCGATCGTCTCGCCCGCGCTAGAAGCGCTGGGCGAGTCCCTTCTCTTCGATGGGGTGCGGCCGATAGGCGACCGGCCCGGCTTCGCCGCACGACTTCCGCGTCGGGAAGACCTTGCCGGGGTTGCACCGGCCCGTCGGGTTGAACGCCTGCTTGAGCCGGCGCATGAATTCGAGATCCGCCACCGAGAAGATGAACGGCATGAAGTCGGCTTTCTCCAGGCCGATGCCGTGCTCGCCGGAGATGGAGCCGCCGACCTCGGCGCAGAGCCGCATGATCTCGGCGCCCGCCTCCATCACACGCGCCTCCTCACCCGGCTTGCGCGGGTCGTAGAGGATGTTGGGATGGAGGTTGCCGTCGCCCGCATGGAAGACGTTGCCGACGCGCAAGCCGTGGGCCCCGACGATCTCGTTCACGCGCGAGAGCACGTAGGGCAGCTTCGTTCTTGGAATGACGCCGTCCATCACCATGTAGGCGGGCGACACGCGGCCGTAGGCGCCGAAGGCCGACTTCCTGCCCTTCCAGAGCAGCTGCCGCTCGGCCTCGTCGCGCGCGGTGCGCACCTCGCGGGCGCCGGAGTCGCGACACGCCTCCACGATGTGGGCGACCTGCGCGTCCATGCCGACGGCGAGGCCATCGAGCTCGACCAGGAGCGCAGCGGCGGCGTCGCGTGGATAGCCACAGCCGAAGGCGTCCTCGACGGCGGCGATCGTGAGCTGATCGATCATCTCGACGGCGGCCGGGACCAGGCCTCGCGCGATGATCGCGGAGACGGCGGCCGAGGCCTGCTCGACGCGATCGAACACGCCGAGGACGGTCTTCACCGCCTGCGGCTTCTTGAGGATGCGGACGCAGATCTTGGTGGCCACGCCGAACGTGCCCTCGGAGCCGACGAAGACCCCGGCCAGGTCGTAGCCGAAGCTCTCGCGCGTCTTGCCGCCGAGCCACACGATCTCGCCGTCGGGCATGACCACCTCGAGCCCCAGGACGTGATTCGTGGTCACGCCGTACTTGAGCGTGTGCGGGCCGCCGGAGTTGTTGGCGATGTTGCCGCCGATCGTGCAGGCCTGCTGACTGGAAGGATCGGGCGCGTAGTAGTACCCGCGCGGCCCGACGGCCCACGACAGGTGCAGGTTCACCAGGCCCGGCTCGACGACCGCGATCTGATTTTCGTAGTCGACCTCGAGGACCCGGTTCATCCGCATGAGCGAGATGACGATGCCGCCCTCGGCGGGCAGGCAGCCACCGGAAAGCCCGGTGCCGGCGCCGCGGGCCACGAACGGCAAGCCCTCGCGATTGGCCAGCTTGACGATCGCGCTCACGTGCTCGGCCGACGTGGGAAAGACGACGAAGTCGGCGAGCGCCCGGAAGAGCGTCAGCCCATCCGACTCGTACACGAGCAGCTCTTCGGGATCACTGAGCACGGCGCCACGCCCGAGCATCGCCTCAAGTTCCCGACGAAGCTGGAGTTTTTGGGCGGCGGCGAGCGGGGCCATGGTGACGGGATTATACCGCTACAGAACCTCGGCCACGACCCGCAGGTCCTCCACGAACCTGCGCATCTCGCGGTGGCGCGTCTCCTCGTCGGGGGCGCGGAGCAGCGCTGAGGGATGAACGGTCGCGAGGACGTATCGCGCCAGCGACGAGGGAACGAACCGTCCGCGCTCCTGGGTGACACGAAACCGCGGCCCGAGGAGCGCCTGGGCCGCCGTCGCGCCGAGGCAAACGAGAGCCGTGGGCTGGATCAGGGAGATCTCGGCGTCGAGCCACGGCCGGCAGGCGGCGATCTCGGCCGCGTTCGGCTTGGCGTGAATCCGCCGCTTGCCGCGCGGCTCCCACTTGAAGTGCTTCACCGCGTTGGTGACGTAGGCCTGACGCCGATCGATACCGGCTTCCTCGAGGGCGCGATCGAGCAGCTTGCCGGCCGGCCCGACGAACGGCCGGCCACTCAGGTCCTCGTCGTTGCCCGGCTGCTCACCGACGAGCATGACCCGCGCGTGAGCCTCGCCTTCGCCGAAGACGGTCTGGGTCGCGCGCTGATAGAGGTGACAGCCCGTGCAGCCGGCGGCGGCCTCACGCAGTCCCTGGAGCGTGGGCCGGACCGCCGGAACGAACGGCGCGGCGGAAGGATGTGGCTCGCGCGTCGCCATGCCCGATTGTACGCACGCCGTCGAGCCAACGGCGCCGAGCGTCAGTGCGCCGGAGCCTCGGCGCGCGCGGCAGGAATTCGGATGCGAAACGATGCTCCGCGGCCGCCGCGGTTCTCCGCGGTGATCTCACCGCCGAGGTCACGGATGATCCCCGCGGAGATGGAGAGGCCGAGCCCGGTGCCGTTGCGCTTGGTCGTGTAGAACGGCTCGAAGACCCGCGGCAGCGTTTGCGGCGGGATGCCGGGGCCCGTGTCGCTCACCTCGACGATGACGTTGTTGGCGGAGACCAGTCCCACGATGTGGATCTCACGAGGCGGCTCGACCTCGCGCAGCGCGTGCTGGGCGTTCGTGACGAGATTGAGCAGGACTTGCTGAAGCTGGAAGGGCAGGCAGCGGACCTGGGGGAACTGCCCGGGGAAATCGACGTGCACGGTGATGGCGTCTCGTCGAAAGTCGTAGGCCTTGAGCTCCACGACCCGGCGCGCCATCTCGGGGACGGACACGAGCGCTGGCCCCGCAGCCGGCTGCCGCGCCGTCTGCAGCGTGTTACGGATGATCCGCATCGCGCCATCGAAGCTCTCTTCGACGTGGGCCAGGTTCCGGCTCACGTCGGGCAGGCTCTCGGCCTTCTTGCGCGCAAGCCCGAGGTGTCCCGACGCGACGGTCAGCACGTTGGCGAGCTCGTGGGTGACGCCGGCCACGACTTCGCCCAGCACGCGAAGCTGGGCGGCGCGCTGGATCTCCGCGTTGAGGAGCTGCGCCTGATCGTTGGCCCGCTCGAGCTCCCGGTTGAGCGTGACCTGTCGCTGGCGGCTCCGGCGGTAGGCCTCGGAGAGGACGGCGGTGAGGACACCGACGACGTTCACGATGAGAAGGTTGAACGCCGCCATCCCGGCGTTGCCCGTGGGCGCGACGGCCGGCCGTGGCAGCCAGCCCGTGTGCTGCAATGCGACGAGGGCGATGTAGCAGCCGGTGGAGAGCGCGGTGGCGACGACGCACGCGGAGCTCGAGAACACGAGGCCGCAGTAGAGCGGGACGATCGTGTAGACGGCCAGGAATCCGGCCGCGTCGAGACCGCCCGCACTCCCCAGGCCGATGGTGATCATGACGATGTCGACCACCATGCGCACGTACGCCTGGGCCCGCGGCCATCGATTGGTTCGCCCGAACGCGTAATACGGGAGGTTCAGCGCGAGCCCGAGGACCGCCTCGATGCGAACCACCGGGTTGGGCCCGCGACCGGTGCTGAGATCGAAGATGTGATCGAAGACGAAGATGAGCATCGCCACCGCCGCTCGAACCGCCAGCTCCTGGCGAAGCCGCTGGCGACGACGGTCGAGACGGGCGGCATCGCCCGGGCTGCCAGCCGCCGTCCCCGAAAATCCCACATTCCCCAATAGCACGCCGACCCTGCCGCCGGGCCCGGCGAAGGTGGTCCGGATATGCGGACCGTCAGGCGGTCGCGTCCCCCAGGAGTCGGCGGGACGCCCGCACGATGGCGGAGGCGTCGATGCCGTAGTGGCGGTAGAGGTCCCGACGAGCGCCGGACTGGCCGAAATCGTCCACGCCGAGCGCGATCTGCGGTACGCCAAGAGCCGAACCGAGGAAGGCCAGGGCATGGGAGTGGCCGTCCAGGACCGACACGAGGGGCACGTTCTCCTCGTCGGCGCCGACGAGCCGAAGGAGATGGGAATCGGGCTCGCGCAGGCCCCGGTACAGCCGGTCAGCGCTGGTGACCGCAAAGACGCTGGCGAGGACGCCGCGCTCGCGAAGCTGGCGCGCGGCCGCGACGGCATCGGCCACCATTACGCCCGCGGCGAAGATGTTCACCGCGTTGTCCTCGGCCTCCCAGCCTGGCTCGGGACGCGCATCCACGAGCCGGTAGCCGCCCCTCAGCACGTCGGCGCGGTGATCGGGACCGGGGGCTGGCGCCAGGCGCTGATCGAGCGCCCGGGTCGAAAGCCTCAGATACAGGCTGTCGCCCTCGCGGCGGGCGATCTGCCGGAGGCCGGTGAGCAGGATCCATTCGACCTCGCGAGCGAACACCGGCTCGTAGTAGGCGATGCCGGGCAGCGCCACGCCGACGCTCGGCGTGATGACAGACTGGTGAGCCCCACCTTCCGGCGAGAGCGTCACGCCGGACGGCGTCGCCACGACCACGAAGCGGCCGCCGGCGTAGAGCGCGTGGTAGAGCGCGTCGAGGCCGCGGTTGACGAACGGATCGTAGAGCGTGCCGATGGGCAAGAGTGTTCGCCCCGACAGCTCGTGCGCAAGGCCGAGCGCTCCCAGCAGCAGGAAGAGGTTGTGCTCCGCGATGCCGAGCTCGATGTGCTGGCCTTCGGGAGACTCGCGCCACTGCACGGCCTGGGCGACGTCGGCGAAGAAGTTCGGCCGCGCCTCCGGGAAGTAGAGTCCCTTGCGATTGATCCATCCCGCCAGATGCGTCGTCACGGCGACGTCGGCCGAGACCGTGACGATCGCGTCGCCGGCCGGGCGCCGTGCCAGCGTGCCGAGGACACGACCGAAGGCTTCCTGCGTGGACGTCTCGTCTGGATAGGATTCGTCGAGCTGCTCGGGGATCTCGGGCCGCGCCGTGGGCGCCGGAGGCGAGAAGAGCGGAGGCAGCGCGCGAATCCACGCGGCCTCCGCGCTGCCGGAAGGAAAGGCCGCCCACTCGTCGCCCGCCTTCACGCCGAGCGTCGTCCGCAACTCCTCGACCTGGGCCGCGGTGAGCAACGCGGTGTGGTTCAGGGGATCGGCCGCGATCGGCAGGCCCCAGCCCTTGATCGTGTGGGCGAGGATCACGACCGGGCGATCGCGGTCGTGGTCGGCTTCGTCCAGCGCGCCGAGCACCGAGCCGAGATCATGTCCGCCGACGTCGGAGACGATCGCCGCAAGCTCCTCATCGGACACGTCGCCGAGCAAGCGATCGAGATCGGGATCGACGAGCGCCTTGCGCACCGACGGCGCGGGCAGTCGGATGAGTCGCTGGTACTCGCCGTACGGCATCGACTCGAGGCGGCGACGCAGCGCCTCGCCGCCGCGCTGCCCGAACATCGCGGTCGCTCGCCGGCCCCAGCGCAGATCGATCACCCGCCAGCCGAACGAGCTGAACAGCGCGGGCAACTGGTGCCGGCGCGCGTCGGGCACGATGCGATCGAGACTCTGCCGGTTGATGTCCACGATCCACACGACGTTGCGGAGTCGCCCGAACACCTCCTCGGCGAGGGCCTCCCAGACGTTGCCCTCGTCGAGCTCGGCATCGCCCACCATCACGATCACGCGCTCGGGCGAGCGGTCACCGCCGTGATCCGCGACGTACTGCGCGGCCAGCGCGCCGAAGCTCGCCTGGACGGCGCCCAGTCCCATCGAGCCCGTGGAGATGTCCACGATGCTCGGATTCTTGCGGCGGCTCGGATAGGCCTGCAGGCCACCGAACACACGAAGGTCGCGGAGAGCGCTCGCGTCGAGCCGCCCGCGCAAGTACTGAATGGCGTAGAATGCCGGCGCAGCATGGGCCTTCACAGCAATGGCGTCACCGGAACGCAGCGCTTTGAAGTAGAGGGCGGTGAGCAACGTCACCACGGAAGCGGACGACGCCTGGTGGCCGCCGACCTTGATACCGTCCTCGTTGGGCCGAATCACGTTGGCGTGGTGCACCATGAAGGTCCCGAGCCACAGTACCCGGCGCTGGATGCGATCGAGGACCTCGAGGTCCGTCATGGCCGAGCTTAGGGTAGCCGGGTTCCAACGCTCGGCAAGTTCTTTCCCACTGCCGCGACGAACTCCGCGATTCGGAAATGGGGCACACCCCTTGCACCTGCGGCGTCACGACGGTCACATCCGAGGAGGCCTTACTATGCGACTCCGGCACTTCGCACTGGCGACGCTGGGCGCCGCCGCTCTTGTCGCTCTCGTTTCCGGCTGCGCTACGAGCGACGAGTGGGCGACGTGGAAGACCCATCCCACTCATTTCGCCTCGGGCGCTCACATGGGGTTCTCGGTTCGTAACCGCACCGGCACGCCACGCGTGACCCGGCAGGACATCGCTCTCGCCCGCGACGAGAGTTGGTGGGGCCGGCCCATCACCGTGGGTCAGGAGCAGATCCTTGTACGTTAAGCGCGCCCTTCCACTCCTTCTTCCCGTTCTGATCGTGGCCACCATGCTCGCCGTCGTGGGCTGCGCCAAGCGGCCGGCCCTCAGCCAGGCATCCGCGCCCGCGCCAACAGGGGTGCCACAGTCGGTGGCGCCAGCGCCCGCGGCACCGATTCAAGAGTCGCCCGCCGCGGCCCCTGCGCCGCCCGCGCCGGCTCCTCAACCCGTGGTCGAGGCGACCAGGCCTCCAGCGCCTCCGAAGGATTTCGCCGACACGGCGAACTTGCAGGACATCCACTTCGACTTCGACAAGGCGACCATCCGACCCGACGCCGCCCGGCTCCTCGACGCCAACGCGGCGTGGCTCCGATCGAACGGGAACATGCTGGTGCTCGTGGAGGGCCACTGTGACGAGCGGGGCACCAACGAATACAACCTGGTGCTCGGCGAGCGTCGCGCCCGCGCCACCATCAACTATCTGATCGGGCAGGGCATCGCCCAGGACCGCCTGTCGCTGGTGAGCTATGGTGAGGAGCGACCGCTCTGCACCGAGCACAACGAGGCCTGCTGGGCGAAGAACCGCCGCGCCCACTTCCGCGTGAAGGAGCGCTAGGCCTTCCTCAGACGCTCGGCTGCTTCGACGATGACCCGGAGCTTCGCCTCGGCGATCTGAGGCGAGGCCACCGGGTTGTCGGCGAAGGTCGCAAAGCCGCAATCCGGCGTCAGCAACACGCGAGCCTCGCCCAGGAGGTCGATGGCGCGCCGGCCGCGGGCGACGACCTCTTCCACCGTCTCGATCTCTCGCCGCTTCTGGTTGACGACGCCGATGCCGATGCGGCGGTCGTGCGGCAACTCGGCCAGGATCTCCAACCCGCCGGCCCGCGGCGTCGCCAGCTCGAGAAACAGCGTGCCGACGTCCACGCTGCCGAGAAGCCCGAGCAGCGGCCGGTAGTCCCCGGTCAGGGCCACGCGCTCGTCCGGCGTCCAGTTGCCACGGCACACGTGCAGACCCAGGCGCGCCCGCGGCAGCCCGGCCACCACCTGGTTGATGAGCGTACGGGCGAACTCGAGCTCCGTCCCACTGTCGCCCTTCTCGCTCAACGCACCGCACATGAAGCTGCGCGTGTTCTTGGCGCCGGTGAACACCACCTCGGAGAGCACGGGCTCGTCGAGCTGGACCAGCGCGACGCCCGCGGCCAGGAGGTCGTGGATCTCCTCGCGCAGGACGCGCACGACGTCACCGGCCAGATGCTCGCGCGACCGGTACGCGCGGTCGGTGATGCACTCCATCCACATCATCCGGGTCAAGAGATACGGGCCGGGGAGCGCGATCTTGACCGGCCGATCCGCGATCGCGCGGACGATCTCGAGTTCCTCGCGGGCGAGCGGCTCGCGGCGCCCGAGCGGGCCGAAGACGGCGGGATGTCGGACCTCGGCGGCCGGAACGTCGAGCGATTGCATCTCGCGCTCGAACTCTTCCGGATGGTCGACGAGCGGCAGCAAGTCGGTGAGCGGGATCAGACGACAGTTGTCGAGCCGCCCGCCCACGAAGCTCGCATAGTTGTCGCGGCGCTGCTCCCCGTCAGTGACGACGTCCACGCCGGCGCGGAGCTGCGACTGCACGGCGAG
>WNGM01009557.1_pt1 | contig 11093 bp, 12 predicted proteins | sample 5400571 | NCBI WGS metagenome assembly WNGM01 (sample SAMN13153378, study PRJNA577476) | soil metagenome | isolation source: 100 cm soil or saprolite under Garry oak tree replicate 2 | place: USA:California | collected 2016-06-15 | reverse complement strand
CGTTCCCTCTAGCGGCTTGCGCGCAATAATCCAATCTTCCGAGGCAGGCTTAAGCGCCGTCCCCCAGCCGTTGCCGACGTCCAGGCTCTTGGGGAATCCGGTCGCGAAGATATGCGTAATGCGGTCGCGAATCTCCCAGCCAGAATCCTCGAGTGCGGTCGCGGTCCAATGAGCTGTGCGCGGCAGCGCCCACATAGCGACATGTGCGCCCGGCTTAGCCACCCGGTACGCCTCGCACATGATGTCGGCCAGCCAGGCGACCCAAGCGTCACGCCCACCCTTATGGTGATCCCAGTCTTTGCCCATGAAAGAGATTCCGGCTGGCGGATCGGTGACGATGGCGCTGATCGACGACTTCCGCATTCCGCGCATGACGTCGAGGCAGTCGCCATGATGCAGCGTTACACCGCGGCTCTCATAGGCTACGGTCACCGATGCAGCATCGGCAGATTGATGATCCAGGCCGCGAATCCGCATGCGAGTGCAGCGGCCACGAGATTATGTCGAACATACCCGCTGAATGTCGCGAGCACGCACAGCACGAAAGCGAACAGTAGCAAGAGCAGAGTAATAACGTCCATGTCAGCTCACTTCTTTACTGGTTGTGGGAGGGGGGCATTCGGAACCTGCCGAACGCCGAGCGCGGTGAGCGCCGCCAATCCGATGGTCACCCACTTGTCATAGGGTGCGGGAACAAGACCCAACACCAACGCCTCCGCGGCGAATCCGGCACCCGCGACAATGAACTTGCGATATTTAGCCATTTGGCCAGCCTTTCACCAGAAGTCCCAGAAGTGGACGATCTCTTCCTGAGCCTTCACCAATTGGAGCTTTCCGCTGCATACCTGGGAATGCAAACTATTCTCGAGCCGGTCCTTCCTAGCCCTGTCCGCGGCCGACGTCTGCGGCCAGATATTCGTCATCCCATTACCCCCGCCTAACTCCAGCGCGATGAGGTGGTCCCATTCGGCGACCGGACCGATAATCCGGTAGATGATCATCAGGTGCCTCTCTTGCGCCAGCGACAGCGACCGCCGATGCGCCGACGCCCAACCGGCCTTACAGACGTCGGCCGCGGATCTCGTCAGGATGGCGCCAGGCGTCACGGCAGGATCGGGACGTCCGACCCCGGCCGATGCCGTAGGGCTCGCAGGTGCCCGCGTAGGGCTGCTGACGGGGGATGGCGCGGCACACGCTGCGAGCAGGAGGAGGCCCGCGGCGACCAACAGCTTGACCCTCGTGGTCATGGCTTCCTGCCGCAGTTGATGGGGGACGGCCTGAACTTCTCCAGGTCCGCCAGCCGCTTCGTGTCCGGTCGCGGCTTCCGCCGCTCCGCGGCAATGGCGGAGTCGATCAGCACGATCTGCCGAGCCGCCGTTTGCGACTGCACCATGCATTGCGCGTAAACCACCTGCGAGAGCCGACGAGAATTCGCATTGATCTGGCGCTGCTGAATTTCGGTGCGAACCGCAATCGTGGTAAATGCGATCGTCACCACCGCAAAGATGGTGAGCATTTGCGCCCGAAACAACCGCTCATCTACCGCCACTGCGCCCGCCCCTCCCCGAGTTCGGCGGTACTGCCGCCCCCACCTTCTCCAATGCGCCTACTAACTGGTCAATGCGCTCGCGCTGTGAATCCACCAGATCATGCACCACCGTCACTTCATGACGCATGGTCGCCAGTAATAGCAGAATGGCCATGAGCGTCAACGCGACGAGGGACAGGTCAACGCGGAACCATCCCTGGGCATCGCCGACCACGACAGTTACCGCGGCACAGTAAAATGCAGTGAGCGGATAGAATGCAATCGATGAGGTAACCCGATTCATTTTCCCTCACCATTCCCATTCCTGCGGCGCTCGTCCAGATTCAGGAATGCCGGCAAGCCGATCATGCCTGCGAAAAGAATAAGAAGGCTGGGCCGATCTGCCGAATCGAAGACAGTTTCATAGACGATGCCCAGCAATCCGGCCACAAACAGGACCACCGACCGGATAAAAGTAAACTTAGGCAAGCGGGGTACCGTGATAAGCGTGTGCAGCCGCAGCAGTCAATCGCACTTCCTTGACTCCGGCCGCGAGATAGGCGCCCTCGTCCGCGGTACTCTTGATCTGTACCGGAACGCCACCGACCGTACCCGGCCCGACGAGATAGACCGGAGTATGGGCGCCGCCATCGGTAATGCGCACAAGCAACATATCCGCTTCTTCTCCCGAACTCGGTAGTGGAACCACCAATGGTGGAGCGGGTTTCGACTCGACGTGAACACCATTCAATGCGTGCAATGCCGCCAGATCGCCATTAAACACGTCCGCGTCATAATCCTGGCCCGCGGGGAATGATTCCGAGAACTGCCAGAATTGCGGAGGCCCACCCCAGACATCCGGACTCGGTAACGTCGGATCATAAGTCCGCGGCCACACCGCTACGTGTGCATAAGCAGACGGGTAACGCGGATACCACCAGAATGCGAAGTGAGAGCGGAGCGCAGCATAGGCAGTTACGTGCATATACCCGCCGCAATAGATCCCGGGCCTGTATCCGGGCGCCTGCGCCTTCACCCGATCCGCCCAGGCACACGCCCAGGCCGCGGTAGCCGGGCCGGAGAGAGTTGTCGATTCCAGATCCAGGATCAACAGATCGGTCGACCTCGAAGGGTTGACCACGTTCAGGAAGGCATCCGCGTCGTCGTCGGCACGATTGTCCGGCCGGGCAAATGAATAGGCGCCGCGCACCAGACCGGCTGCGTCGATGTTTCGCCAATTCGCCGAGAATGCGGGATCAACATATCCCTCACCTTCGGTCGCTTTCGCAATGGCGAACGACAATTGGTGAGCGACCTTGAGCGACCGCCACGGGACGGCCGCGCCCTGGTAATGCGCGACGTCGAGCCCGCGGAGGGGCATCACGCCGGTCCCAGGTCTTCAACGAGGATGAAGGCGGGGGCCGTGCCCGACGCGTACATGGTGACGGTCCCGGTACCGGTCGGCCGGTCCACGCTGACTTTGTAGGTATGTGACCCAGCGCTCGGAGTGAGGATCACGCTGCCCTCGAACGCCGGATTCTGCGCCGTAGCCGACGGGGAGTCGTCCCGCAATACCTGCATATTTGTGGAGGATTCGCGAATGTAACAGATGATTCGGTCTGTGGCTACCGTGGAACCAACCCGGCCATGCCCGGTAATCCTAATCCGCCGAGAAGTATTGACCGTCACCGTCACCGATAGCCCCGTAATATCGGTCATGGCCGTGATTGAGCCTTGATTTGCCGTGACCTCCGCGTATCCCGTCCAACCGCCAGGCAAGGAATTCACGTCGCTCGCGGTCAGAATGTGCCCGGGAACGGATGTCGCGCCACCCGGGAATGCGGTACGTACCGGCATCAACTCTCCCTAAAACGCAAGTTTCGTGCTGTCTAATTGACCAAGGATCGCGTCGTCCAATTCAGTGAATTGGGTAAATGTGCTCGCATCTTGCAGAATCCAATCAACCTGCCACCCCTGGAATTGAGAGGCATTAATTGTGTGAGTGATTCCACGGATGAACACATCTCGTGTGATGACGCCACCGCCCGGCGGCCGAGAGGTAATGGTGATCCGATCACCGATACCTCGGCCGAGAGCCTGCGGAATGAGATTCGCGGGATCGCGGAAGGGAAGTATTGTAATCTGCGAGAAGCGCAATTCAGGGCCGACGCCATGCGCGACCACCCACGCGGCGTAATCGCGAGCCACGAGATCGGATTGCATAATAAGGTCTGTCTTCTCGAAACCGTGCGGCTGAAACTCCAGCAGCGAAAGACCATCCTGCGCAGTTTGCTGCACAGCGCCCCCAGCCCGAGTGATCGTGGCAACATTAACAATGTTCTGATCATCGTAATCAAACGTGAGCGCATGCATGCCCAGCTCTAGACCGACCGACCCAAAACCCGCCTGAGAAGTCGTGGAACGCGAATCAGTGAGCGCCGCCTGCCGATTGCGGAATACAACGCGGCCCATCTCGTCGATATACAATTCCCCGGCCTCGGTATCGGCAACGAGCTGTAGCTCATCCAACACCCGACCCTCTAGCGTGGTATCGGCAACCGTGGTATTGCCGATATTCACCAGACGGTCGCCGGTCGGCCATCCGATGTCGTCGAGTATTCGGTTAACTCGGGCGCCGCTATCCTCTCCGGCCCCGTCCGGAGCCTGCGCCGGACGGTTGTTATTTGCCCCCAGAACCTTCATGGCGTCGGTAGCCGTCAGGGTAACGATAGAATCGTGATTCAGGTCGTACGCACCGGGCCACCCGTCCGCGTATCCTCGGAATACCGGATAAACGCTACCGGCCCAGCCCATCGAAAATCGGATCAATCGCATGGGCCGGACCTGACTTACTCCGCCCAGCACATAGGGTCCCGCCAGATTGGTAGGGTCGAGACTCCGGTCCCGATTATCGAGAACGGCCGTCAATGTCCCGGCATCATAGGTAATCAATGGTCCACCCTGCCGAGTCGAGCCACGGGTCACCGTGATAGAGCGGAGATTGTTGGAGATATCGGTAAACGTGATGTCGGGAGCAAGTGAACCGGTATTCAGCAACCCCCGCGTTGCGTCTCCGAGGTGAAGATAGCTCGCCGTCGATGATCCGACCGAGAATCCAGCCTCGAGAATCAGATCCGGCAAGAACGGCTGCAAGCTCCGCGGTGAGCCCGCGGGAGGCGTGACGTGGCCGCCCAGGATGTCGGTATCCGTGCTCGCCGTAATGACGCCACGGATGGTGGCGGAAATGTCATAGATAGCCGTGGTGACATATGGTCCCGGATAACCGACCGTAGACCATTGAACGGTGTCGACCCAATATGTCAGAGCCGGACCAGTAGACAGGCAGCAACCAAGATCGTAGGTGTCATATTGAGTGTTAGTGTTTTGCGTCGCAGCCAAGTTGGATGTTTCGGTTGCCGTTGACGACTCGGTTGTGTTGAAAAGTTTACATTCGAGTATCCCAGCAGTCGTGGACGCCTTGATGTGCCATTCGATCCGTGTCCATTGATTCAGTGTAACGGTATTAGTGAATGTGTATTGCGTGGTTCCGTTTGCATCCACAAGATACAATTTATTGTTAGTGTTCCAACTGATCCGGGCCGCAATTGACACACCGTTCCGGACGGTCACCAGAGCAATATTAGTTCCGGTCGGACCGGCCGTGGCATAAAGATAGAACCGACCATAAATCTCGGTCTGCGTGCCCATCGTCGTGGTGTATTTCATACGGGTAGAAGTATTGGCCACCGTCACGAATTTTGCGGACAGGCTGCCATGCGCGGCATGCGCCGTGTCGTAGGCAAGAGTGCCCGCGGTGAAAATCACGGAATCCCACGCGGTACCAGAGGCCCCGCCCGAGTTAGCCGCAGTAATCGTTACGCCGTTACTGCCGCCCTCAAATGTATTGACGAGTCCAGGAACGCTTCCGCCCCCGCCACCGCCCACATTCCCAGTCGTGAGCCAGGTCGACGCGACCAGCGCCTGGTAGGACGATTGCGGAGCGCCCGTCTGTAATGCCTCGTAACCCGCGTCGAAATAGCTTATGGGACCGGTCAGCCGCGGCCATGTATTCGCGTTCGCGTATGTGTTTAGTTGGTCGAGCTCGTATGCCTGCGTGGCTGCTGACGGGTAGTACGGGGAGCTGGAGACACCGATACCACATTCTGCGAACCCCAGCGGAATGCCGTCATACTGAGACTTGGAGGTTATGTAGTTGTAATCATCGGTGACTCGATCGACGAAATGGGAAGAAACTGACCCGTCAGCCAATGCTGAAACATAGTTGGACCAGCACACGTAATCACATAACGGAGTGATCCCGTCAGTGTCCACCGGCCATTCCGCGTCCATGATGTCGCGGAATGTCGCGTAAGATGTTCCGGTGGTATTCTTCACAAGATTCTGTGGAGCGTACACCCATTTAACATTTGTCACCCCAGCCTGCGCAAAGATGGTGACTAAGTTTCGCCAACTCGCGAGATAGTTTGCTACCGTATTACCCGGCGTCCCGTCCGCATTCCCGCCCGATTGATACGTATATCTTTCGTTCTCGTGATTAATGCCGATGATGTAGACCGTGAGATTGTTATTGGCGTCGGCAAGAGATTTCGTCGTCGCCGCGTCGGTCCGCATTTGATTGCATTGCGCGCTGAACGTCGATGCGGTCAGCGACCAGTCCAGGGATTTGTATCCGATCAAAAGTGATCGGCCGGTCCCATATGCGGTTTGCATATCCCCGGTCCACATCGACGTACCGACCGTGAGCACGCGGAATTGTCGCCAAATCGGCATGGTCCGACCCTGATAGGTCTCCATGTCGGCCATGCATTGAAGCCAGGACACCCCGGTCCGAGAACGCCAGCCACATAGTAGAGCCATCAGGTGACCGTGACCGTGATTGCGCCCACGACGGCCCGTAATGTGTCGCCGGACAGGGTAATCCGAGAGACATTCAATGGACCACCTCCCTGGAATGCGCCGCCGGTGGTCGCCGACCATAGACCGACATAGGTGATAGTCGTGGCGCCCATTGCCGCAAAATCCTGTTCATTGGTCGACGTCGCTGCCCCCGAAGCCGCCGCACCGAAAGAAATAGCGGGGCGAGTGCCCGTATAAGTGGTATATTCGCTCGCACCCGTATCGCCGGGGTCGGCGGTATGAATCGACAGATAGAGCGCGGCGGCACCGGTATACGCACTCGCGCGCAGTAATGCATTCAGTACCGAATTCCTATTGGCAACGGTGATCGCCACTCAGCGCCTCCATGCATTGCCGGACCGGCGCTCGTACTGACGAATCGCATACACGATCTCGGCGCCAATATCGGCGGCATTCGATGTGGGGGAAACCGCAACATGAATCTGGTAGGTGTTGCCACCCTGACTGCCGGACGTAGGCGGCATCACGTGCTCGGCGCGACCGGTACCGTTATAGGCCAACGTATAGCCCGGCATAAGCAAGCCGCCGCGGTCATAGCCGCCCGAGCGAACCATTACCCCGGGCACATTCCCGCGACCATATCTATGGCTCGCGTAATTGAGTCCGGCGTAGATGTTGGCGAGCGGATTTGTGCTCACTCCGTACTCGAACGGACCCCATCCGCGGAATGGTCCAGCGTATGTCCTATACGTAGGTCCGATCACCTGCATAAGGCCCACGGATGGAGTGCCGGCCCGCCAGTTGCTATCCCATTTGTTGACGATCGTAGGATTCCCAGCCGATTCATGGCGGATTCTTGTCAACACCGCAGCGAGCCACAATTGCGGCATTCCCGCCTCGCCGGTCACGTACGGCTGAAGCATATGCTCGAACCATGCCAGCGAACCCGCGGCGCCCTTACCCGCAAGCTTGAGATTGACCGCCCCTCCGGCCCCGTAGCCGAGCACCGACCGACGCATTCCGCTGACGGCATCATGACCACCCGCAGCATTCACCTCGCGAGCCGTCCAGACGTGCTCACCGGCCGACAGCATCGCGGGCACCATGTCGTCGGTCGGACCGCCAGCGCCGAACACAGCGCCGCCTCGGGCCTTACGCTCACCGGCCCGGAATGATTGCCAGTCTTTGGGGAAAACCACCTTCGTACCAATGGTGACCGTGACACCCTGATCCGGGATGTTGGCCAATCGCTGTTTAGTCGTCAAGGCATACCGGGCGATAGCAGTCGAGGCGCTCGCCGTATTCGCGGCGACATTGGTGCTGACCTTCGGCGGAATGGCGAGATACTTATCAATCAGCCGTTGTGCCGCGGCACGGGTGAGCCCCATGTGCGTAGCGACCTTTACCATCTCGTTCCGCATGCTGATCGCGGTGTCACGCACCTTGTTCTGACCGACACCCGAATCCCGCAACGCCACCAAGTAATCGTCAGCCGACTTTGTGGCGTCAATTACCGCCTGCCGATTGCGCCGCCCCTTGTCCGTACTGATGTCGACCGTCTTGCCGTTATCCTTGAATGCCTGCGAAAGAGTGGCGACGGAATCCCTGTAATTGATCTGCGCCTCATCCGCGGCGATTGTCTTACCCTTGAGTTTATCTAACGTGTCCCGCAGCTTCTCAGCCGCGGTCCGCTGATCGACGATTGCCTTCGTTGTCTTCGTGGCATCCTTGCCGAAATCCGTTTGAGCAACGGCAGCGCCGGCACCAGCTGCCTGCATATCCTTGAATCCCGTAACCGCTCCAGTGACCACCTTATTGGAGCCGCCAATAGCGTCGCGTAATCCGACAGCCGCCCTGACATGCTCCCGCGCCGCGTCGGCGGCAGGACCCTCGACCTTTGTCATATTGGCAGCCGCGCTACCCGCGGCATCGATGGCCGCACCAACCCGGGCAGCGGCGGCACTGGTGGGATTCAATGCCGTGTCTACGAGATCACTCAGCGATATGCCGAGCTCCTTCGCGGCCTTGACGGCGCCCGTCTGCTGAAGCGTATTGAAAATTGACGCGCGGCTGTTCTGAGTGAGTGCGCCCGTCTCCTCGTTCAGACTGGCCCGGAATTCCGTGGTTCGCTGCGAGGCTTCGGCATGCTTCTTGACAAAGTAACCCAATGCAAGAGCGCCGACCGTCAATGCGACACCCCACGGCCCACCGAGGAAACCGACGATGCTGGACAACCCCTTTCGGAATATTCCACCGGAGTCGCCGACACTCCTTACCGCGGTACCGAAACTGATAAAAGCCTTCTTCGAGGATTCCAGCGCCCTGGCCGCCGCATTCACGGCATAGATGGCCAGGGTTAGCCCCGCTATTGCAGCGATAAGGGGCACGACAACTTTACGATTGTCCGAGATCCAGGAGCTCAAGTCGAGGAGCTTGGCACCGAGGAATACCACCACCGGAATAAGCTTCTGCCCGATCTGTTCCTCGAGACTTTTCATCTCGTTGCTCAATCGAGCGGTCTGCCCGGCCGCTGTCTTGCCTTCCAATTCGGCGAATCCGCCGACCTTGGCTTTGAGTCCGTCCATGATCTCGGCATAGTTTCCGGCAACGGTCCCGGTATCTTTAAAATTGATACCTACGGCCTTCAGGCCACGGCCCTGGCCGAGGATCGCCTTCCCGAGAATACCCGCGGCCTCGGGGACATCTTTCCCCGTCTTGGATGCGTAATCCAGCAGAAGCGGAGTGACATTCTTAATCTGAGTTCCGGTGAGCCGGAACTGCGCCAGGACGGACTCGCCGGAGGCAATCGTATTGTGATCATATTTGGTCTTGCGCTCGGAAGCCTCATTAAGCTTGTTCATTTCCTCGATATTGGTGTCCGCCAATCGCGGAAACTTTCTAAAGGTATCTTGTAACGCACTCTGCGCAAGCTGCGATTCTTTGAACGCCTCGACCGACTTCTTGCCGAATTCGACGACGTACTCGCCCAGAACAACCGCCATGACATCCTTGAAGAATGCCCACTTCCCACCAGACTCCTTGGCGCGGTCGCCTGATTCTTTCGTGGTTTTGTTCAGTCGAAGCTGTGCCTGCCCCAGCTTGACACTCGCGTCGCGAGCCTCCAATGACGACTTGCCGAATTTGGTTTCCGCAAGCGCCAGGGTTCGAGTCGCCTTCTCGACGCGGACGTTAGCGCCCTGGAGATCCACCGCCAACTGCTTCGTCGACTTGCCGACCTTCTGCGCAACCGCGCTCGCGTGATCACGCGCAAAGATGTCGAAGCCGAGCGAATTAATCATGGCTGCCACCCGACATCAGGTCATCGAGCCATTCGCAGGCACTCTCGAAATCCTCCACGGTCAATAGATCCTGATCCCGCGGAGGGATGTGCAGCGAATGCGCCATTACCCATCGGTACCGGCGTCGCCGATTGGTGATACTTGATTGGGCATCGGCGAACCGCTCGGCAACTCTAAAGGGTCTTCCTCCTCCGGAATGACGCCACCCTCGCCCTCCTCGAAGTCGTCGAGAATCGAGATAAGGTGGGCACGTTGGGTATTGTCCAGGTTCGGGTCGCTGCGCAACGTCTCCCTGATGACGTTGGCCTCCTGATCGTCGAATTCCGTCTCGACCTCGTAGACTCCAAGATTCAGCTCATGAAACTTGAGCTTCGGCTGCTCTCGCTTGAGCATGATCCATAAGGCAGCGCGGGTGGCGCGACGATTACCCATCATGAACTTTCGCCCGAATTGGTCGAAGGATTCCCAGGTGGTTCCGCCGACCTCCTCGATGGCCTCGGCCTCCACGGTCATGAGCTTCGCGGGCTTGAATGAGAATTCACGCTTCTCACCATTCTCCGGAATCCAGATCAGCCGCACGGCTAAACCCTCTTCTCGATTTCGGCACTCACTGCACGCTCAACACTTGCCCGGATCAGAGGCGCCCCTCTGGACATCGGCCCGCTGAACCAATCGGCGCGGACATTCTGCGAAATCCACGGCACACGTCCGAATGTGAGGTGGCGTACCCGCCCGCGGTTGATGGCCCTCGGGTTCTGGACAGCGCTCGGCTGCGCAATGATTCTCACATTCGGATGGCGAGGATTCGAGGATACCTTCGTCGTGATATTGGTCTTAGCAACCCGTGCGGCCAGTCCACCTCTATGCGGTAGAAGCGATTTCGCCTCGGCCTGCGCTATCCTGGCGAGTTCCGGAACGACCGCGGAGGCGCCCCGTTCCATCGCGTCGCCGAGAACACCAGAACCGAGCCGGTCGAGGCGTCGAGCCATCTGGGTAAATTCCCGGGTGCTCACGGCCATCGTGTAACGAACAGCCATTAACCGACCTTGACAATAGGGCTCGCGGCATTCCAGCTAGAGGAAACCTGAGCGGCCGCACCCACGCCGGCATTAACCTTGAAGTCCGGCAGTACCGTGCCGAAGAAATACTGACCCGTACCAGGTGCGCCCGTCGTGTTTGGGTAGAGGTAGAACTTGCGCGCGACCCCATCCGAGGCCGCGGTGTAAGTTTGTACGGTTGCATCGTCATAGAATCCCGAGAAGTCGCCGGAGGCGTCCGGTAAACCCGCGACATAAACCTTATTGGCGTCGCCCAACGCCGTTACTTCCTGCTTGTCGACAGCGAATGAGATTGACCAGTCAGAGAGGAAGGCAATCGGCTCCGCGGTG
>WNGM01016781.1_pt1 | contig 11095 bp, 8 predicted proteins | sample 5400571 | NCBI WGS metagenome assembly WNGM01 (sample SAMN13153378, study PRJNA577476) | soil metagenome | isolation source: 100 cm soil or saprolite under Garry oak tree replicate 2 | place: USA:California | collected 2016-06-15 | reverse complement strand
TTACAGCTTGAATCATGGTATGTCTCCGTTTGTAGCAATCTCTCGCGCCAGGTCTACAAGTTCGTTAAAGATTTGCCGCCAAAGCAGTTACTAGACGCTCCAAGGCTTCCGCATCATCTTCCTTAACAAGATATACAGACAAGGCATTACCTTTGGTGTTTAGATCAACCAAGGCATCAGCTTGCAACTCGTCAGGTGAAAGCCAAGGTAGAGGATCGTTTCTGTACCACTTCGCTTTCCTTATTGTCCTGAGTATTAGTGGCACTGGGCGGTTTCCTGAAGTTGTTCCAAAACCTGTTCCAGATCCTTTCGCAGCTCGTCGCATTGCTCCTCATCAATCGCCTTCTGAACGTAGGGAATTGCATGGGGATCGTCGAGCGATGCCAGGCCTAAGCCTGCCGCGTCGCGAATCCGAGCAGAGCTACTAAAAAGACCACTCTCAAGAATCCACAGACGGCTGATAAGCGTCATTGAGTCGTTCATTCTGCCAAGCACTTCGAACGATTCCGCTGCAACTCCTTCGTTAACGCTCCGGCTTAAAACAATCTTCTTAAGCGCGTCCATAGCCGATTCGCCATGTGTCAAAATAATCGACCTCAAGCCGCGTGCAAAAGCAGATTCAGTGTCATCTTCAAACGCTTCGTCCATCGCGCGGTTGAATAATTCTGCAAGTTCATCTCTGACAGTCGGATCCTTTAATGAAAGCGCTGTCGAAGTTTCCAACGACCTAGTTAACGAACGCTGCGATAGCATGCTGCCCCAGAAAAGGTCAGTTCTCGCTGTCTGGTGATGTATTAATGTCTAACTCCAACCGGCAGTAAAGATCTTTTTGCAGACCTGTCAGTTGAAACTGAGTGGCTTGGGGATCGTGAACAGTATAAGTGGCCTGCTGCGTGAAAGCTAACGACCACTTTGACAGTCTATTAATTGACAGGTTCTCAATTCCCGCCTTAGATTTCCGCGGACGATTGATCTGAAAGAGAAATTCAGTAGAACCTTCGGGATCCAAGTCTACGTGATGAAGGTAACTAGATAGCTTTCGATATCCATCAATGCGATCGCTAACCGGCAAGCGCAAGATGGCTCCAAAGGCTATTCGTTGGAGAACAGGAGCATCGCCAAGCCAACGCAAAACCAATTCTACAAAGGTCCCCAATGATTCCTCAAAGGGTTCGACTACCTCTTCTCTATTAGGCCAAGCGAGCAACCAGTCAATTCGTCCCGGCTGGCTGATTAGAGTTAGGACGCCGCTGGAAAAGCGGCCCTGTGCCTGTACGACCCCGACTTTAGGCTGGTGGATCCGACTCTCTGGGGGTTCTCCCACAGTGGTCTCCCACCAATTAGGAGGCTCGGCAGGCACAGTTCCTGGGCTCGGGAAAGCAGTCATTCTCAAGCTTTCAGTCTGCCAGTCTACTGTTTTCGATTCGACCTCGTGTGTTTCTTCAGGCATCCTCAAATACTGTAATTGTAGTATTGACCATTCTGGTAATCGAAGAACGAGACAAAACGATCGGTCACATTGCCATTGAAAAACGATGCGGTGCCATAGTCATAACCGTCAAAACTAGTTCCATGGATTTTCAGATCTATGTAATTCGAATTTCCATAATGGAATAATGAGAGGTTTGCCCCATTACCGTTGCCGGTTATGTAACAACTCTGATCATAGTCGAATATGTTTACTTGCGAAGCTGATACGTCCCCGCTAAACTGGACGTACTTGCTTCGAGAGTAGTCATAGATGGATGCTGAACTAATCGCTGAAATAATCCGACCTGCTATGTAGGCGACACCAGCTCTCGTGTTGGATTTCAAACTGCTATTCCACTAGATTGAGATTTCGAGCGAAGTATACAGATTATTAGGATATCGCCCGAAAAAATCAAATTGCATAAGCCTTGCGAATGGCCTTCCCCTAGGCTTTTCTTCTCCCAAACATATCGAAGCCGACCGCCGCTACGAGCACGCCACCTTTGACAACGTACTGCGCCCAGTTTTCGACATTTAATAATGACATGCCGTTGTCGAGGCTGGCGAGAATCAACGCGCCAAGCACCGCGCCGGAAACAGTTCCGCGCCCACCCATCAAGCTGGTGCCGCCGATCACACACGAAGCGATCGCGTCGAGTTCCATCAGAGTTCCCGCGTCGGGAGATGCGCTACCGACGCGCGCCGTGTGAAGAATCGAAGCCAGACCAGCGAGCGCGCCCATCACGCAAAAAGCGGCCAGAACATATCGCTGGAGATTGATTCCCGAAAGACGGGCGGCATCCGGATTTCCCCCGATCGCGTAAAGGTAACGGCCGAAGGTCGTGTTCGCGGTGAGAAATGCTCCGGCCAGCGCTACCGCCATTAGAAAAATGACTGGTATCGGCACGCCACCGGCTTGATTCATTAAAAAGACAAAGCCGACAACGACAATCGAAGGAATCAAAATCCGAGCTACGATGGCGCCGCTACTCAACGGTGTCAGACCGTGACTCTTACGGGCGCGCTGACGGCGGATGTTGGACCAGACGATGGCGGCGACGGCGAGGATCGCCAACGCAATACCGATTCGCGGATCGATGAAATCGCGACCCAAAGAACGAAAGAACGGAAGTTCGACGGGAATCGTGGCGCCTTTAGTTAGTTTGAGAATTACTCCGCGCCATGCTTCCAGTCCCCCCAGAGTCACGATGAAGGCGGGGATATTGAAATACGCGACCAGGGTTCCCTGCAACGCCCCGATGGCCAGGCCTACCACAATGGCCAACGCCAGCGAAGCACCGAGTCCCCACCCCTGCGTCAGCGCGGCAATGCCTCCCGCCAAACCGACAACGGCGCCGATCGAAAGATCAATATTGCCGCAAACGATCACCATTAGCATGCCCACGGCGAGCACGCCGGTCACGGCCATCTGTTGCAAAAGTTTTGAAAAGTTAACGGCGCCGAGGAAGATGCCGTAGGGATGGTATTGATCAATCGTCGCCCATTGAAAGAAAAGCCAAATAACGATCAGGGCCCCCAGCATGGTGTAGGCGCGAAGTGCAGAGGTGCGAAGTTTGAATCGTCCGGTTTGAGTTGTCTCGGCCATATCGAATCAAGCAGCTATTTGTCTTCGTCCCGTCGCGCAGGACATGACAGCTTCGGGCGTCGCATCACTCCGGTTGAATTCACCGGTAACGCTGCCCTCATGTAGAACGATCACGCGATCGGAAAGACCGAGAACTTCAGGTAACTCGGATGAAACCAAAACGATCGCGATTCCTGTCGCGGCCAGCCGATTGATCTCGCTATAGATTTCCTGCTTTGCGCCGACATCGATTCCCCGCGTCGGCTCGTCGAGAAAAAGCACGCGCGGCTTGGTCAAAAGCCACTTCGCGAGCACAACCTTTTGTTGGTTGCCGCCGGAAAGCGTGCCCGCGATTGTGAAAACCGACGGCGCCTTAACGTGTAGCTCTCGCGCCGCCCGTTCACCGGCGGCGGCTTCGGCATCTTCGTTGGTCACAAATCGTCCCGACAGATGCCGGAGCGCTGCCAGCGTCATGTTCTTCAAGATTGTCTGCTCGAGGATCAGGCCGTAACGCTTGCGATCTTCAGTCACGAATCCTATCCCATTTTTGATCGCGTCGTATGGGTGATTAACTTGAATGCGTTGCCCGCCGACAAACAGGTCAGCGGATTTTCGACCGGCATGGGCGCCGAAAATCGCCATCAACAGTTCGCTTCGTCCCGAGCCCATGAGCCCGGCAATTCCCAGAACTTCGCCGGCGCGGACCGAGAAGCCGACTCGATCAACCAGCAACTTCCCGGGGACACTCGGGTCCTCGACAGTAATATTTCGCGCTTCGAAGATGACGTCACCGCGTCCGTGCTTTGCTTCCGGAAATATCTGGCCAACTTCGCGCCCCACCATTTTCGCGATGACGCTCGCCTCATCCAGTTCCGAAGTTGCCTCAGTGCCGATCGATCGGCCGTCACGCAGAACCGTGATGCGATTGCTCAAGCGAAAAACTTCGTCGAGCTTATGCGAGATATAAATCATCGCAACGCCACGCTCGCGCAGTCCCTGCAAGATGCCAAAGAGCGTTTCAACCTCGGCATCGGTCAGCGCGGCCGTAGGCTCGTCGAGAACCAGAATCCGCGCTTCCTGCGACAGCGCCTTGCCAATTTCCACAAGTTGTTGCTGGCCAATGCCGAGATTGCGGACCGGCGCGCGGGGATCAATCGGCAAATGCAGTTCGTTCAATAGTTTCTGGGCCCGGCTGTAAAGTTCGCTCCAGTTAATGACTCCAAATCTTCGCGGCTCGCGGCCCAGAAAGATGTTTTCGGCAACGCTCAAGTCCTTGACCAGCGAAAGCTCCTGATAAATGACGGCGATTCCGGCTTGTTCGGCGGCGCGAATATTCGGGAAGCGGCGTTCGGATCCCTCGAGTACGATCTGGCCGCCGTACTCAGGATGGGGATAGACGCCGGCGAGAATTTTGATGAGCGTTGACTTGCCGGCGCCGTTTTCGCCGACGAGGGCATGAATTTCGTTACCACCTAAATCAAACGTCACACCGTCGAGTGCTTTCACTCCCGGAAAGCTCTTGGTGATATTCCGCATCTCAAGAAGTGTCTTCATGTCCAAGGTCCAAGGTCTAAGGTCCAAGGTCCAACGTCCAAGGTCTAACGTCCAAGGTCCAACGATTCGAGAATAATTTAAAGCTTAAATCGGAAACACTCGACCTTATCGATACTTGCTACCACGAAGACTCGAGTGGTGCAAATATCTCATCAGTCCGGAGATCAATTGACTAACTTCCATCGCTGAGTTGAACAGGAGTTCGAATTCCTCAACTGAGATGTACGCTTGATCGAGCGCTACATAGAGTTGGGTTCGCGTTTCACCGCAAGATCCTTTCGCCACTGACAGGAACTGAAGGAATTCCTTGTCACCTCCCCGTTCAAAGCCTTCAGCAATATTTGACATTATTGACACTGCGGCTCGGCGGATTTGATCCCGAAGCCCGAAGTCGCGGCTAAATTTACCGACACCGGTTGCCTTGTAGATCTCTTTTGTGAGTTTTCTAACTCGCTTCCAGGACTCAACGTCTTCGAATTTGCGAATCTTTGCCATAGTTTTCCTCCTTGGTGGGTGATAAGGTTTTAAAAGCATCTGACCTTGGACGTTGGACATTGGACTCTTCTTACTGCTTCGGCCACTGATCGCGCGGCACGTTCTTGTAAACGTCTTCCATTTTGTGATAGCCATCCTTGATGACTGTCTGCATCACGTTGTCCTTGTCGACGACGATCGGCTGTTGCAGAATTGAAGGCACGTCGAGCTTTCCATTGTTTACCTTATCTTTGGCATCGATCGTTTCTCCGCGCGCGAGTTTGAGGGCTGAATCCACAGCACTAAAAGCGAGCGGCCGGATTGGTTTGTAAATCGTCATAGTCTGCTTGCCGTCAACGACACGCTGAACGGCGTCCAGCGCGGCGTCCTGTCCGGTCACCAGGACTTTGCCCACCAGTTGAGGCGGCAAGGCAGAAATTGCGCCACCCGCGGTCCCATCGTTTGAAGCCACGATGGCCTGAATGTTGTTGTTGGTTTTCGTCAGCGCATCTTCCGTGATCCGGAGAGCTTCTTCAGCTTTCCATTCCTTTGCGAACTGATCAGAAATGATCTTTATGTCGCCGCTGACATCAGAGTTACGAATCAGGCGGTCATAACTGATCACGGGCACGCCCTGACGGTGCGCCGCTTCGACAATTGAAGCGGCTATTTGCCCGTTGTGAGGCGCCACAATCAGCACGTCAACCCCTTTCGTCAGCAGGTTGTCGCATTGTTTGGTCTGCAACGAATCGTCGCTGTTGGCGACCTGGATCTCACATTCGGCGCCGACCTCTTTGCATCGTTGTTCAACCAACTCTTTATCGCGTTGCCAGCGCTCCTCTTTGAGCGTGTCCATCGAAAAACCGATGCGCACCGTCTCATTAGGTCCCTTTTTCTTTTTGCCAGTATTTGTCTGCGTGCCGGAAACGCACGCGATAGCGAGTGACAGCGCGCAGAGAACGATGGTTAAGAACATTTTTGTTCGCATCGGACTGATCCCTTCCGTGTTTGAAGAGTTAAGAATTTCTGAGCCGCAGGAGTTTATCAGAGTACCCGCGAGAATTACATACTTAAAGTACCAATCTTCTCTTTGAAAATAGATGGCCGACCCATTAGAAACGGCGCTCCGAACCGCACTTCGATTCGTCTAACAGTCGATTGAAGTTGGGATCCAGACAGCCACAACTTCCCATTGAATTCTTCACGTTTCAGTGTTAGCTTGTGTGCGCTCCCCTCATGATTAGCTAAATCGAAACGGCAAGACCAACGCCGCTTCATCGGCCCCGATCAATCAAAAGCGATTCGTTCGGTTCGCAGGAATTCGACCCCGTTAGTCAAAAAATGAATACGGCAAATGCCGGAGGTGAATCATGCGTCAGTTTGGATTTTCTTTTCGTCTTACTCTATGCAGTTTGTTTCTGTTGGTCCTGGCCTCTAGCGCGAACGCACAGTTTAAGGCGAGTGTGCAGGGAACAATCAAGGACACAGCAGGAGGTCTGGTCCCGGAAGCGAAAATCACGCTGACTAGCGCCGAGACCGGCAAAACCCAGGAGACCACATCGAGCGATGAAGGCTTTTATAGACTGTCCGGTCTTGCTCCCGGCAAATACAAACTTACCATCCAAAAGACTGGCTACAAACAACAGGTCTTCGAAGATGTTGCCGTTAATGCTGAGACTGTCCAGGGAATTGACGGCGTGCTTGAAGCCGGTGACGTGAGCGCAACTGTGACGGTGAGTCAGGAAACTGCCCAGACTTTAGAGACCGAGAACGCGAACGTCGATAAGGCAATCACGACGCAAGAGGTACGCACGTTGCCGCAGTTTGGACGCGATCCTTATGAATTACTGCGATTGACTCCCGGAGTCTTCGGCGACTCGGCCCGTGGTGGCACGGGTGGCGCGGTCAATCTTCCTAACACTGCCGGGCCTGGTGGGTCGAACCGATCAATCTTTCAGACAGAGAATCAACCGCAAATCTCAGCCAACGGTCAGCGAATAACTTCCAACAATTATCAGATCGACGGCACCAGCGTGAACAGTTTGACTAACGGCGGCGCCGCGGTAATTACGCCAAATCAGGAATCAGTCAAAGAAGTGCGCGTAATAGCAAATGTCTACTCAGCCGAATACGGTCGCAACTCAGGTGCGCAGGTGTTGACCGTCTCGCAAAATGGCACTAACGACTTTCATGGCAGTCTTTTTCTTAAGAACAACAGTCCCGGCCTAAATGCCGTTAATAAATATGGCGGTCCCAATGGCGCTCCGGGAATTCGTGTCAACCAGCACCTGAACCAATTTGGAGGAAGCATCGGCGGTCCGATCACTCTGCCAAGGTTTGGTGAAGGTGGTCCCGCTACTTGGAATGGTAAGAAACGAGCTTTCTTTTTCTTCTCCTACGAAGGCCTGCGCAGCAGCAACACCGACACGGTCAATGCCTTCATTGAAACTGCGCAATTCCGGCAGGCCGTAATATCAAGTCGTCCAGGTAGTATTGCGTCACGAATCCTGGGCGACTCCGGCGTCGCGCCGCGAGTGGTTTCCGTTATTCCTGTAACTTGCGCCTTCGCCGGTTTTCCCACAGGAGACTTCCCATTGTGCCAACAGCTTGCAGGCGGCCTCGATATCGGACAGCTCGCGGGAGCACAGGGCCAATACCTATCCTTCAACCTGCACAATCTGAACGGAGGGGGTCTCGACGGGATTCCTGACATCCAATTCGCACAACTCGCCGTTCCGACGATAAGCCGCGGCAATCAGTTTAATCCCCGCATCGACGTCAATCTTACAAGTAATGACACGCTCACCTTTAGCTCTTACATTTCTCGCTTCGAAGGGACCGGCGCCGATGCGGCGGGCCGCAGCCGCCCGATGGGTGACATCACTACCGCGCCGCAGAATCTTTTCGGTATGCTCACCTGGGCGCACACCATCTCTTCCAACAAGACCAATGAAGCGCGCTTCAATGCGACTCGCTTCTCATTCAACGAGATCGCTTCGTCGACTGGCACGAACTTCGGTATTCCGCATATCGAGATCGAAGACTTGCCCTTTGCTCGCTTACAATGGGGCGCACCCTGGGCCGAAACGACTCCGGGCATCTTTTCCGAAAACACTTTCGAGCTCCGCGATACGTTTCGCTGGGTGCGAGGCAATCACGGTCTCAGCATCGGCGGAGAACGCCGCTGGGAGCAAGACAATAATGACCTCTCGGGGGGTTCGCGACCGTTCTACACTTTCGCCGGTATATTCAACTTTGCCAACGACGCGCCCCTGTTCGAACAGATTAGGGCCGACCCTCGCACGGGCGGCCCCGCGCAATCAAAGCGTAACTTCCGCTCGTCGACCGACGCGTTGTTTGTGCAGGATGACTGGAAGTTCCGCCCGAACTTGACCCTGAATCTCGGCCTGCGATGGGAGTACTTTGCTCCGCTGACCGAGAAAAACGGTGTACTTAGTAACTTCGTTCTGGGTCCGGCCGGTCAGGAGATAACGGGCGGAAGCATTGTCGTCGTCAAATCACTCTACCCCCCTGATCGAAACAACTTCGCGCCGCGGCTTGGTTTTGCCTACAGTCCGAACCTCGGCGATTCGTTCCACGGGCTGCTCAATGAAAACAAGCTGGTGATTCGCGGCGGCTTCGGCATTGCTTACAACCGCATCCCGCTACTTGAATTCGCCAACACCCGCGGCAATCCTCCATTCTTTGCGCGCTATGGTCTTTGCTGCGGCACTTCGGCCTCTGATTTCAGTACGCCTTTCGACGGCGGCCAAATTCTCTACTCGCTCGGTGCGAACAATTCTCCGTTCAGCTACCCGATAAACCCGGCGCTGCGATTTGGTTTCAACGCGAACGGTATTCCGATTTTGCCCCCTGGAGTCGAAGTGGAAATCTACGGCGCGCCGGCCAAAGTTCCGACGCCTTACGTCTATACATATTCGATCGAGGGACAGTATAGCCTTCCGGCGAAGATGGTCGCGGAAGTTGGCTATCAGGGCAGCCAAAGTCGCAAGCTGGTGAGACTTGTCAACCAACGCTTCCTTTTCACTGACTCGTTTATTTTCTCAAACATCTTATTCCCCACTCCAGACACGAACGCCAGCTACAATGCTCTGATTGCGCGCCTGACGCGGCGGTTTTCAGGTGGTGTTCAGTTCGATGCGATCTATCGCTTTGCGAAGAGTATCGACGTCGTCTCGTACGAAGGTCCTACTGCAAATACCAACCCTACTTACCCGCTCGATGTACGCCAGGAAGTTGGTCCTTCGGACTATGATGTGCGTCATAATTTTGTAGCGTCAGGACTTTGGGAATTGCCAGTTTTCAGACACCGTAACGATGCGGTCGGTAGTATTTTGGGCGGCTGGCAACTCAGCGGCATTCTTACTGCCCACACCGGTTTCCCGTGGACTCCAGTGGTCGGCCAATGCCTCAGCACGCGCGGCCCGACAATCTGTCCGGTACGACCGGTCGCTTACTTTGGGGGCGCGGGCAATGACACCTCGAACAATGCATTCATCACCGGCAGTAACTTTCCGGGCGGTGGTTCGCATTTTTTCAGCACCGCGGCGCCGGTAGGGTTCCAACTGCCCGGCATCGGCCGCAACTCGTTCCGAGGTCCTCGTTACTTTGATGTTGACATGACAGTCAGCAAAAGATTCGGGTTGAATCGTTTGCTCGGCGAAGGAAGGTTCTTTGAGGTGAAAGCAAACTTTTTCAATATCTTCAATCTCTTGAATCTACAACCATTCAACTTCAACAGTCCGAGCACCCAGGTCCAGAACGCGCTTTTTGGTCGCGCCGAGCGGGGTTTGGCCGGACGCGTGATCGAGTTTCAGGGTAGATTTCAGTTCTAGGGTCTGTCCTGAGGGAAATCCTGTGAGGATGAGATTAGTCCGGCGCTCAGATGTCGGGCTTTTCTTTTCCGGCACATGATGGTGGGCTAGTCTGGTCTGCCGTCAGTTGCCGAGCGAGGTAGGGTGTCTTCAACCGCTTCGTCTCCTTCCGCACGCCGCGTTTTGCGCTCCGCGTCATACTGTTTGAAAAGGATAAGTTCACGTTCTGCGTCATCCTTTCGTTTAAGTCGCGAGTACGTAATGAATAGTTGGTAGTGCACACCTGGATCGCGAGATCGTATTGCTGCCGCGCTGTTCAGCACACCTATCGCGGCATCATATCGCTTCGTGCGCACGAGCAACCTGCCCAGGTCATAGTTTGCGTAAAAATGACGTGCGTTCAGCGCGATGGCACGACGCAGAAGTTTCTCGGCTTCCACTTCGCGTCCACGTTCACCTACTACAAACCCAAGTTGCGCCAATGTGTCGACATTGTCTCCCTTGAGACGGAGAGACTTCCGCAAAGCGGCTTCCGACAAGTCGTAATTTCCGAGGCCCCGCGCCGCAATGCCCAGGAAATATTGGGCCTCTGGGGAGTCGGGAAAGCGTTGCGTTGCCTGTTGAAAAGTTTGCAGGGCCTTGCCGTATTGGATCAGGAGCATGAAGGTTCCGCCGAGGCGTACATAGAAAGCAAGTTGGAACGGATCTTGTTCCAGAGCAAGTTGATAAAACTCTCGCGCGGAATCATAACGATGGTGCTTTCGCAGCAGTTCACCCAACATGAAATTCGCTTCCGGATAATTTGCCCGCTGGGCTAGTGCTTTCTCGCAAAGTTCGGCTGCTGCTTCGTCCTGGCCACGCGCGGCGGCAATCAGCCCCTGATAATAATAGGGCTCAGCAGCACTGGGCGAAACAATAGAAGCCTTTTCCATTGCGTCGGCGGCTTCGTCAAGCCTCTTCAGATTGTAGAGGGTCAGGCCGAGGTTAAGGAGAATATTGAAGTTGCGCGGCTGCAATTCGTTGGCGCGCATGAGCAGGTCGGCCGCCCTCTGATAGTTGTTGCGCGATGCATAAAGCAATCCGAGGTTAATCGTGGCCTGGGGATGACCGGGGGAAACGCGCAGCACCGTCTCGAAAGTCTTGATTGCTTCGTCATCGCGTTTCGCATGCGCCAGCA
>WNGM01010396.1_pt1 | contig 11095 bp, 9 predicted proteins | sample 5400571 | NCBI WGS metagenome assembly WNGM01 (sample SAMN13153378, study PRJNA577476) | soil metagenome | isolation source: 100 cm soil or saprolite under Garry oak tree replicate 2 | place: USA:California | collected 2016-06-15 | reverse complement strand
TTTGGCTTACGGGCATCGGCTCATCGCGCGGCTTTGCGTCAGGCAACGCCGCTCACCCTTGGGTTTGTTTCTGCTTACTGCCTTCTGCCTTCTGCCTACTCAGCTTGCTGCTAAACGCTCATCGCGGTGTTACGTACGCCGGCGCGCCGGCGCGAATTGTTAACTCGGTCCCGCGACCGAGATCCAAATCATTGGGACCCTGGGCATAGACGGAACCGGCGCCGGCGCCCGCTCCGACGATTGCGCCGATTGCAGCGCCTTTACCACCTCCGGCGATCGCGCCGATGATCGCGCCTACTGCAGTTCCAATAGCCGCGCGCTGTTCAGTCTTTGTGGTCTGGTTTGTGTCGCGCACAGCGCCCTCAGTGTCGACGCGGACCGTTTCGCCGTTCGCGGTATGGACTTCCTGAACCAGCCCGGCGAAACGATAACTGCGACCGTCTCGAAGACGGATGTTGTCAAAGTCGAGAGTCATCACTGAACGTCCCGTCAGCCGCCCGCTGCGCTGAATATTGGAAACGTGTCCTTCAATGGTCGCGGCTTCAAACTCGGTTGGCTGGTTTACTCTCAAAGTAAATCGATCACCTACCGTAGCGGTTCGCGTCGAAAGTTGACCATCCAAAGTCCCAACTACGATCGTTCCATCCGGCACCACAAACCCACCCGCCGGATTGTTTTGGCCGGGATAGGTTTGATTATTGAAGATGTCGAACCGGGCAACCTGATCGGTTTTTGTGTAACTGCTCCGGACGACAATCGGCCGGGTCAAGCCCTGAACATAGACTTGTCGCGTGACATTCAAGCCCTGGCCATTATCGATTGGTTCGAAGGTTACACTGAAGTCGTTCCCGGTATCCCCGGTCGAACTTACTGTCAATTGTTGACCTATCAGCGAAGCGCGCGCATGAATCGGGCGCCCGTTGGCATTGGTTTCAGTTCGATCCTGGCCGTCAGCGTCAAAGGTAATCTGCGCCGCCTTTGACGAGGCAATCGTCACCGTGCGCCCGCGCACATCGAGGGCGATTTGGTCAGGCGCTTCAAGTCTTCGATTCAACGAATCCTGAACCCGCTGACGTTCGTTCCAGGGAAGGTTGCGCGTTGCCCGGTCAGCCATATCGCGCGGATTGTCACTGCGCGAAGCATCCAGGCTATAGGTTCCAGTCAATCGATTGCCGAACCGGTTTCCGTACGGCGGATTGCCAGAAGGTGGATTCCCGTACGGTGGATTCCCGTACGGCGGATTGTCGGAAGGCGGGTAATTCCCCGTCGATTGTCTCCAGGTTATCGAATATGCGTTAGCAAGTTGATTGAGATCGACGCGCATGCTCGACCACTGATTCTGCGCCTCGGAACCCGTCGCAAACCGGCGCATCAAATCGTCAATCCGAGTAGCCCGATTCAGCACGTCCTGCGCGTCGGCGCGCGTTGATTGTCGCCGCTCGAAGCGAGCGCGCAACGTGCGAACTGATTCGGCAAAGTCATTCACAAACAGGAATATGTCTTCGCTGCGATTGATCGTAGTTCCCCGGCGATTCAATCCTGTTTGCAGACTATTCCGAAACGTGTCGGTGCGGTTGTCGATCCTCACAATCGTGTCCCGCACTGATTGATATGTTCCACGGTAAGGGCGCAGCTGCGCCTGGCTGACCGAAGCAAATACACTCAGCACAGCCAATGTAACCGTTGCGTATATGAGTTTGATCTTCATAACTCTCCTCCAGGTTTGGTACCTCTTCCCAGTCTTCGCTGATTCACAAGTATGAGTGCACACGTGCCATAGCACTTATGCAGAGCAGGAGAGGAAACCACAACAGCAAATCCCAGACCATATTCCTGATTTTGGGTCGCATCCGTAACATTTTTTCGCATCGATCAAGATGAAATGCGGGGTTTCTCAAGAAACACGCGGCCAATGCGCGTTCTTCATTTTGTGTGTTGTCGCGCAATCAGAGGTTTTGAAAGCTGCGTGCTATTCTTCTGACCAGATTGCGATGATCTTGCGGAGGCCGATATGGGGCAGAACGAAACGAAAGCAACAATAAATTTCGCCGAAAATGATTATTTCGTGGGTGTCACGCCTTCAGGCCATGCCCAGGTAATCGAAACAAATTCAGCCCGCGGGACCGCGGCCACGCCGATGGAACTTTTGTTGCTTGCCTTGGGGAGTTGTACGGGAGTCGATGTCGTCTCTATTCTCCGGAAAAAGAGGCAGGAGGTGACCGGCTACAGCATCGAAGTGACGGGACAACGTCGTGAAGAATTTCCCCGCAGTTACACGCAGCTCGACGTCAAGCACATCGTGCGCGGGCATAACGTTTCGCCGCAGGCCGTCGCCCGCGCGATTGAACTATCAGACACGAAATACTGTAGCGTGGCGGCAACCCTGCGGGGAACCGCGAAAATCGTATCGAGTTACGAAATTATCGAAGACAGAGGGGACCAGCGCCCTGTTCCTGACCTTTGAGGCACGAGGAAATATCGAGTGATCGGGAAGATGTATCGATTCGCCGTAGGATTTGCATGCACGCTTTTGCTCAGCGCCACGCTTTCCTCCGTGCAGGCTCAGGGGGGTGATGCGGCGCTCATTGAAGCGCGGCGTGCCGACAGGGTGGCTCGCGGCAAGGATGGCAAGCCGGCAACCATGCCGGCTGTGGAACACATCCGCCGTGCCGGAATATACCTGGCCAACCGCGACTTTGGAGCGGCGCGCGAGCACTGGCAAACGCTCATCGACGATTATCCAAACGATTCCAATGTTCCGGCGGCCCTATTTGGCATGGCCCGATCTTATTTCCAGGAGCGCCGCTATGAAGAAGCTTTTCAGACGTATGAAAAAGTTGCGCGTCAGTTTCCTCAAACCAAAGAGGGCCGGGAAGGATTGAATTTTGCCGGTTCATCTTTGCTGCGCATGAGCCGGTCGCTCGAAGCGGCAGATCGATATCGGGAATACATCGACAAGTATCCTAATGGCGAGCGCATCGATACTGCGCACTTAAACGTGATCGATTGTTATCGTGAAGCAGGCCAAACCCCAGATGCGGTCGATTGGGTAAACCGGACTCGGCAACGATTCGCGGGCACACCCACCGACGCGAATGCCCTATTTGCGCTGTTGCGACTGGAAATTGCGAACAGCGATTGGGAAACCGTGGTGCGCACCGCGGACGAATTATTAAGCAAGTCTTTTTCAAAGGGAGTAAGTACCGGTCCGGACGAAGTGGAATACCTGAAGGCTTACTCCCTCGAACGCGGCGGCAGACAACAAGAGGCGATTCGAACTTATCTAGCAATCCCGGCAAGTCTCGATTCTTATTACGGAGGACTGGCGACCCGGAAACTCTCGGCTATGTCCGACGCTGAGGCGCAAACCCAGTCTGCTGCGCGAGCTCGGCGGGTTCGCGATCAAATTTTCGCCGCCTCGAATGACTATCCGGCCGCCTATAGTTTGCAGATCCTCAGGCGCACAAAAACCGGAGCACTCGATCCGCGGTTGGTGCTCGCGATTATGAGAGAAGAGAGTCGCTTTAAGCCGCAGGCTAAATCGCCTTCGGCAGCCCGCGGCCTGCTGCAACTTACGATCGACGCTGCAGAGAAATATGCAAAGCGTGCGGGTATCAATCACTTAACGGAGGAAACGCTCTATCAACCGGATGCTTCAATCGCGATCGGCTGCGAATATCTCAGCCAGCTCAGCAGCATGTTTGCAAACCTGCCGGAAGCCGTTGCCGCCAGCTACAACGGGGGCGAGGACAATGTTGCGCGCTGGCTCGTGAGATCCAGGCAGCGCGATGCCGGCGTATTTACCGCCGACATCGGCTTTGCCGAAAGCAAGACCTACGTTTTTAGAGTCATGGCAAACTACCGCGCCTATCAGCAGCTTTACACCGCCGACTTACAACGACGCTAATTAATTACGTGGCTGAGGACAGTAGTTGGGTTCAAAGCCACGAGCACGCTCGCGCCGATCGATTACGTCCTGGCGCGGATAGTCGCGCGGGATTATGCCCAGCTTCACCAAACCAGCGCGATATTCATAGCGAATCGTGACATCGCTGACCGGACGCGGTTACGATGATTGGCGAGCGCTCACGAAAGAATACTGCCGAGATTACTCCAAGATTCTGCGCCTGGCCTAACTTCGCGGCATATGAATCGCGCTCAGTCGTAAAATAGAATCGGCGCGCGCTACTCGAACTCATTTGCCAGCCGCCGATTTCAATTGTGCCGTAAGGCTCGATTACCCACTTGTGCGCGTCCCAGGCGCTGCTGTGGCGGGCATCGATGGTATTCAAGCCGTCGACTGAAAGCGCGACTGCCAAACGGACCGAAAGCGGATTGTGAATGCGCAACTCGTACTCGGCACCTTCGAAGGCCTCGATGTACCGGCGTCCTTTGGCGCCGTACTCAGGGACGGGCCGGCCATTGACCAGCACCTCGACCTGGAACCGATCGTCAATGATTCGAGGCATAGGGTAAAGATTGTCTGGGGCCTGGCTTCGTGTTTGTCCCGCGAAAGCACTGGCGCCTTGTAGCAAGCCGCTCCACACGACTATGCTGGAAATAATGAAACCCACTGCGAAAATGCCTGTTATCAGGAATTTTTTCATAATCCAATTGCTCCTTTTGGCGAGATTAGTCATAGTTATCCGAAAGAACGCCTTAAGAACTGTTTTCTTGCGATTGCGGACGGTTTCAGAGGAATCTGACCGAAGGGCGAACGAAAAAAACTTGCGTTTCGTTTGAGTAATTGCGCGCCGGCAGGATAGAATGACGAGGCCTTTTTTGAGCTTTCTGAGGTCAGTCGGATTCCTCCTGAGGCACCGACCTTTAGGAAGTTCGCGAGGATTAGATGGCTGAATACGTACTGACAGCGAGCAGGAGTGACACGCGAACGGGCTCGTTCTACGATCGCATCGCCCGCTTTTACGACCTCACTTTCAAGTTCAACGGTTACGGCCGCTCGCTCGATCAATACTTCGAAGCCCATCCACTCCCTGTTTTTCCGGGAGCACGAATCCTTGATGCAGGATGCGGAACAGGTACGTTAACGCTCGCTTTGTTGAGGACCTTGAAAGTTAAGGCGGACATCACCGCTTTCGATCTTTCTGCTTCTTCGATGGTGACGGCCAAGAAATATGTCAGCAAAAACAACCGCAGCGGGCAGCCGATTCGCTTTACCCAGGGAAATGTCCTGGCTTTGCCGTTTGCCGACGAAACGTTCGATCTCGTCGTGACGAGTGGAGTTTTGGAATATGTTTCGCTGGACGAAGGCTTCAGTGAACTTTCGCGCGTCATGTCGCGCGGTGGTCATTTGTTGCACTTACCTATGCGACCGTCGCCGATGACTTCGTTTCTGGAAATGCTTTTCCGGTTTAAGGCGCATACACCACACGAAGTCGCCGAGACTACCGACAGATATTTTCAGGTGGTCAGCCATTATCGCTTCCCACGCTTCCATACCATTGGGTGGAGCAAGACCGCAGTGCTCGCGCAAAAATCCAGCTAATAGATTTATTTCGTCAAGCCGACGAGCCGTAAACGATTTCGCTTTATTGTGCCTGGACTCTCCGGGGCGCGCTCGGCCATGCGGGCCGAGGAGGTACCGCGACCGGCGGTTTGTTATTCGACACTATCCGGGAAGATCTGCCTTCGGTATGTACTGCGCCGGTAGAGTTACTCGAAAAGATATTTCGATCACTTCCCTGTCTTTCCGATATTTGAGAGATGCCGTAGGTTGGATTGACAATGGTGTTATTAACGAACCTGCTGTCAACGACATGATCGAGGTGAACCGCCACGCTGCCTCCACCGCCTGAATCAACGATTACGTTATCGTGAACATTCAGCCGCGGTCCGGTCAGGATCAATGCGACGTTCGCCGCGCCTTTGATGTAATTGTGATCAATCTCGGCATCATGCGCGGTCTGCGGATTCAGATAGACGCCCCACGAAATGTAGTGGGGCTCTCCGGCGATCATTATATTGTTTGCAATCCTTCCCGAGCCTTCGTTGGCACAAGGCTGAAAGGCGATAAATCCGATCGATTGGTTCTGTTCGGCTTCGCGAACGTCAAGATAGTTATCGAGGATCTGGATATTGTCCATGAAATCGCCGGGACAAGCATTTACCTCGGCATCGATAACCGCAACGTACGGCCCCCCCGCCTGGGAGGGATCGAGAAACAGGTTATGTGCGAAAACAATATTCTTTCCGTTCACGACCGCGAGATTTTGCGATGCTACCCGACGGAAATAATTGTTACTGACAACGCAATGATCGGCGTACACCGTCGGTGACGACTGCGCCCCCACCGCCACGCCAATCGAATGGGTGCCGTTGATAAAATTTCCATCGATCAGACAGTTATGGCAATTGCCGACCATCACTGCCGGCGGCGCGCTGTTGAAAGCTTTGGGTGACACACCTCGGAACTGGCAGTTCCGGATTTCGACATCATGATCGATATTGGTCTGTTTTTGGTTAAAGCCATACGTATTGACGATGCCCCACTGGTCTGGCGCCGTTGTTTCGAGAATAATTGTTCTCGACCAGCCGTCTCCAATAAGTTTTGAACCTGACTTGAGAAGAAAAGGTACGCCAGACGTGGTCGGCGCATAAGTGCCGGCGCGCAGTCGCAGAGTATGCCCGGGGTTGATCACAATTTGGGTGCCAATGGTGCCGCCGCCTTCAGCCACGATTACACCCGGCCTGCTTCCCAGAGACGCATCGGCCGCGTTTATTTTTTCTGAAATATCAGCGCCCGGAAACCTCCGCGCATAGACAGCATTGCTGCCCGGAGGCGGGCTAACAATTTCGTAGGGTTCAGGCCGCGGCGCGTATCTTTGCGGTTCAGACGGAGCGCCGAACGCCGCCGCGGCAATCGTAATCAGAGTTGCAATAGTTGAATAATCAAACATGATACTTGCTTTGATGCAGTACCTTGGGAAGAAACTTCTGGAGGGGCGAATACTCACTTTACCGGCACTAATCTCAATATTCGATCATCGTCGCTCGCCGGTGAACCCCGTCCATCCCGATTCGACGTCGAAAAATAGATGAAACCGTCCGGGCCTTCGGCGATGTCGCGGATACGGCCGTATTTCTTTTCTAGAAGATTTTCCTGGCTTACAACTCGGCGGCCGTCGAGAACGACTCGAATAATTCGCGTACCCACCAAACAACCAAAGAAGAAGTTATTACGAAAACTTGAAAAAACCGAGCCGCGATAAAAAACCCCACTCGCCGGCGCGCATGCGGGCGTGTATTCAAGCAGCGGCGACTCCATCCCCGCCTGGGCGGCTCGATGATGAATGACCGGCCAACCATAATTCTTGCCGCGCTCGAGAATATTGACCTCATCGCCTCCGCCTGGTCCATCAAATCCGCTGGGACCGTGCTCGGTTTCAAACAACAGGTTCGTGCCGGGTTGAAAATCGATACCCTGCCCGTTCCGATTTCCATAAGTCCATATCTCAGCTCGCGCGTTGCTTTGTCCGACGAACGGATTATCGCTGGGCACCGTCCCGTCGTCGTTCAGGCGCAGGGTCTTGCCGGCCAGAGAGTTTAGTTGTTGCGCCAGCTGGCGTTCCGTCGCATCGCCCGTCGTAATGTAAAGCTTGCCGTCGGGTCCAAACCGCAGACGGCAACCCGCGTGAAATTGCGCCGCGGGAATGTTTTCAATAATCACTTTCCGATCGGTAAGGCCGGTTGGGGTCTCGCGGTACCGGACGACGCGCACGCGCTGCCCGTCGGCACTGTAAGCATACGAAAGGTAAAGCAAATGATTCGAAGCGAACTGCGGATGCAGCGCGATGCTCATTAACCCGCTCTCGCCTCTTGGCTCCACGTCAGGGACGGTGAACAGCGGTTCGGGTCGCAACTTTCCATTCTCGTAAACACGCACGCGTCCCGGACGCTCAGTAAAGATCATGCGGCCATCAGGCGCCCACACAATCGACCAGGGCACTTGCAAATTACTGACAACAGTTTCGACCTTAAAGCTGGTTTGCGATTGCGGCGAGTTTTCGATCTCGCCGGCGCCTCGGCCCGGCGGTGGGTGACTGCAGGCGAGAGCGAGCGCGGCCGTTACCAGCAGCAATGTCACAATCCGCGATTTCATTTCAGCATTTAGACGCACCTTCAAAACCGGAGTTTCCATTTTTCATCTTTGGTTTTTCATTTTTCATCGCCTGGCTTTGAAGCTGTGTCACGAGAGGCAGTCGATTCTGAATAAGCGGATTTCTGACACACACTTAATGGCCAAATGAAAGATGTCAAATGATAAATGGAAAATGATCCTTCTTCGAGCCTTCTGCTTTATGCCGACAGCCTTCTGACTTACTGCTGAATATATTCATGCAGCAATTTCAGCTCATCTCCCTGCTCGCTGATCTCGACGCGCAGCAGATCGCGCATGGACAGCATGCCGACCCACTTCTCGCCATCGAGAACGGGCAAGTGCCGGCTGCCAATTTCTTCCATTCGCTCGAGGGCCTGGTGCGGGGTTTCATCGCAACGGATGACGGCGCGTAAGGGGCTGGTGACCTCGCCGAGTTTCATCGCGCCGGGGTCGCGCTTAGGCACGACGACCCGGTTCAGCAGGTCGCGTTCAGAAAACACGCCGATCAATCTTCCTTCTTCATCGAGGACACAGACGGCGCCTATTCTTCTCTGGGCCATAAACTCTGCGGCATCGAGCACGCTGGCCGAAGCGCGCAAAGAATAAGGTTCGCGATCGCGGATGACGTCCTTAATCAACATCGCGAGTGACCTCCTTCGCTGGGGAATCGATTGCGGTCATTATAGTTTAAGCCGCCGCCCGCTGTCTCTACCGAACCCTAATAAATCCGTAATAATTGCGCGCAGGAGCGAAAAGCGGATTCAAGCGGAAGTCCGGACCTGGCTAATTTTCAGGACGATGAGGTGACGTAGCCAATGGCCTCGATGACTGCCTGCGGGCGGGTGAAAGGTATCTCATGGCCAGATTTCGGCAGCAGGACAAAACGCGATCCGGGCATAGCTTTATGCAGCCGCTCGGCGTTCTCTTTCTCAGGCACAATTAAATCGGAATCACCGGCCAGAATCGATACGGGAACCCTGATCTCTGAATATCGCGGACTGAACTTCTTTAGACAATCGGTCAAGAGTGCATCATCGACCGCATACGACTTGACCTTGCTCGGTCTGGTCCATTCAGACAAAACAGAGCGCAGATAATTCCTGGGCACCGGATCCGGCGCGAATGCTTTTTTCAAATCCCGGCGAACCACCGAGGCGCCAAACAGCGGCGTCAGGACGAAGTTAACCGCGTCACCGATGACCGGGACAGCCGGAAGTTTCGTCAGGAATGAAACTCCATCCTGACTTTCGTAAACCGCGGGAGCTACTAATACCAGCCCGGCCACTTCTTTTGAATAATTGATGGCATAGACGAGTGCGAGCGCGCCGCCCCACGAATGTCCGACCAGGACCGGACGCTGCACATGCAATTGAGTAAGCGCATCGTGAAGCAGTCGCGCCTGAACTTCGACCGTGGCTTCTTCATGCTTTGGCCTTTGGCTGCGGCCATGACCAGGACGATCGAAAGCGATTATCTTGTGCTGCGCGGCAAGCGGACTAAACAGCCGGGTCCAGTCCTGTGATGAACCGGGGTTGCCGTGGATTAATACGACCGGCCGGCCCGCGCCCTTGATGACGAAGTGCAAGCGCGTTCCGTTAATGGTCACAAACCTGGATTTCGTTTGCGATGCTTCGCTGTCAGAGTTCGCAGCAACGGGAGGATTGGCCTTGAGCTCCACCTGACTCTTACCGTTAAAACGTTGCCATGGATCACGCGACGGATTTTCAGCGCGTGGCAAAACAGACGCCGGCAGTATCAGTACGTACAGTAATAAGTAAACACCGAGCTTCACGAAGAACCTCAAGTTGATTCCGAAGGTTTTGGGGCAAGGGAACCTTGAAGGCGTTACCGGGTCCGATTGCTCCGCTCACTAGTTTGGTCGAACAGAGTTTAGACGAGCAGGAAATGGCTTTGGTTACATTTTCGAGACAACACGAGAAGCTACGGCCGGCTAATCGCGCGGTCGGCGGGGGAATTAGCCGGCGCCGCGCGATTACTTCCGCGAATCGCCCGCGCGGCCTGACGGGTTAGCAATTGAGGCACGCCGCCCGGAACCAGGGCGCGCACGATCGCATACCCAACTCGCGGAGGCATCGCCACGCCGCGTTGCGCCAGGGCATACTCACTCTCCCACCAACTGGGCGCAAATTTTCCTTTGAAGCGACGCAGTCCTTCGAAGTTATAGAATGCTCCCAACCTGCGCGAAGCTATATCCAGAGTTCGCGCTACCAATCGATGTTCGGTGGGTATATCGTCTGGCCCGTCCTGAGCAAGGGGTGATGTTCCCAAAGTCGCCAGGGCCGCGCCCTCTTCCCGCAATCTGTTTAGAGCTTCGACTACCAGAAGGGTAGCGGTTCCCTGAGGAGCTTCGGGCTCGCGCAAAACATCTTCGAGATACCAGCCTTTACGCGCCGGAATTGGACTGGCGGCAAGAAAGCCTACCAGCTTGCCGTTCACGCGCGCCGTAAAATATTTTTTGTATTCGTGGTGCAGGAACGGATCAAGCGCGACCAGCCAGCCGAATGTCGTCGCCGCGCGGTGGGCGCTAAGCCAGTGCAGGCAAAGTTGCGCAGTCTGTCCCTTTGTCTGTTCATCGACGCCGTCCGAAAAAACTTCTACCTCGACGCCGGCGCGGCGTGCCTGGTTGACGCCGGCGCGGATCTTCTTCCCGGCATCGCCACGCGGATTCCAGGTCTTAAGATCGAAGTAAGGGGCGGCGCCAACTTTTACTGCGCTGAATTCGCGTGGCACCACCGCACGCGCGAATTCGGGGGTCGTAGGAACAAAAGCGACGACTCGACCGCGCAATCTGGCAAACACAGAGAACTGGCGCGCCAGCTCTGCCATGTCCTCGGGGGCTACGAGCGGATCGCCAGCGGCCAGCAATACGTGACCAAACTCGCCATAGATAATGGCTCCGTCAATGTCCGGGGTCGACCAGAGCGACGCACCCGGCGCGATGCTTACCAGCGAATG
>WNGM01004415.1_pt1 | contig 11100 bp, 10 predicted proteins | sample 5400571 | NCBI WGS metagenome assembly WNGM01 (sample SAMN13153378, study PRJNA577476) | soil metagenome | isolation source: 100 cm soil or saprolite under Garry oak tree replicate 2 | place: USA:California | collected 2016-06-15 | reverse complement strand
CGACTTTGCCGGTGGCGGCGTCCGCAACGTCCACCTCCGCTTGCCGGAAATCCCGGCTCCGGCTCGTGAAGTACAGCTTGTCCGAGGTGTCCGCCACCCACTTCGGGCTCAACCGCGAAAGCGGCGCCGGATTCTGGCGATTTTCCTCCTGTTCTTCCCGGAGCTCCTCCCGGTCGCGCTCCGTTTGCGCGGCATCGGCGATGTTCAGAACCTCATCGACAAAGCTCTTGGGCTCGACCACCACGCCCTGCTTGCTGGCCGTGTCAAAGATGTCGATTTCGCCGATCGGCATGTTCGCCTCGCCTGGCAGCGCGTAGCTACGCGTCTCCAGGATCGGCCGCGGATTGGTAAGCGAATGAATCACCCAGTAGTCGGCCACTTTGCGGTCGTCGTTGCGTTGCAACGCAAATTTCTTGGAATCCTTCGACCAATGAATCGTCACCGCCGGTGTCCGCGGACCTGCTTTGTTCGTGTCGCCCTGATCCTGTTTCTTCAGTTGCTCTTCCTGTTCCGGCAGCAGCACTCGCGCATAGCTGTATTTTTCCACTCCGTCGTTCGTCAAAGCGCTTCGACCACGCTCGTATCGCCGGCTTTTTCGAGCGCCTTCGCGTAGTTCGCGGCGTCCAGCTGGTAGAGGTTATGTCCCCGCGCGAAAACTACCGTCTTTTCATCCGGTGACAGGAAGGCCCACAAGGGTTTTTTCTTCGGCGGTGCAAAGTTGTCCAGCCGCGTGATTTTTCCCGTTGCCAGGTCGTATGCAAAGTAGATGGTACGTGTCTGTTCCGGTTTTTCCGCTGGCGTGCCCGCAGTTTGATCCTCCTGCTCTCCCTGCTTCATCTCTCCTTCTTTGCGTTGCTCCTCGATGTCTTCCTGGCTCCTTTCCCTTTTTGGTTCGTTTGGCACCACCGCGTCCTTTCGAATCTCCACCTGAAATCGCATCCGCGTGTCTTTGTCGACCAGCTTCAGCCGCTTAACCGGGAGATGCCGTGCGTCATACGGAAAATTGGTCAGCAGCGAGAGTGCCGCCGCCACCTTCGCGTTGTCCCACAACGGAGCCTTGGCCTTCCGTCCCGGGTCCACCAGGTAATACCGCGTCCCCTCCGGCGTCTCGTAGCTGTACCAGAATCGGTTGGATTCGCCGAACCAGTGAGGCGTCACCACTAGGTCAAACACCAGCTTGCTGACCTGATCGGGCAGAAACCGCTCTTCGAGAGCGTAGTTGGGCGCTACTCGCGAGGTCCGGTCTGCCGAAGACGCCTCCGCATCGGCCGCCGACGCTAGGTTCTCCTGCCCGGCCCACGCACGCGCCGCCAGCAGACTTGCCGCTGCCAAGCCCGCGCGCACTCCCACTCGCGCGACCCGTTTCTCTCTCGGACACATCCTGTGTACCGAATTTGCCGCTCTCATCGTCAATTTCCGCCACCGCGAACCGTTGCCCGGCCCAAAGGCCGCACATTATAGTCCTAATCGCGTGTGTTCGCGGCTTGAGGAAGGGCGGGGTCGCTCTACCCGGTAAGACATAAAATCTTTCGGCAGGAGGGAATATTCTTGGTCTTTGCCTGGTCCTGTAGAAAAAGCCAGGTGTGATTCGCCGGTTGGGGGATCTTCGAGAAACCTATGGTGAAACGCGCACTCATTGTTGCCTTACTTCTGGCTGCCGCGGCTGTTGCTCCACCGCTCGCCCATCAGGTGCGCAAATCCCGGGTGGCGCGCACGTCTCTCAAGGTCGGTGACGCGGCTCCCGACTTTACGCTGCTCACCGATGACTGGAAAACGGTCAGGCTCAGCGAGTACCGCGGCAAGAAAAATGTCTTCCTCGCCGTCTATGTCCTCGCGTTCTCCGAGGGTTGCACCAAGCAAATGCGCGCCGTCCAAGCCGGTATCGATTCCGGGCAAATCCCCACCTCCGACACTGCCGTGTTCGGCGTCAGCCTCGACAGTCCCGCGGCCAACGCCGCCTTCGCCGAACAGAACGGTCTCGAATTTCCACTGCTCAGCGACATGAACCACAAGATGCTCACCTCCTACGGCATCTTGAAAACCTACAGCGTCGAGAATGAAGACTATCAGTGGGCTCTTCGCGCCAACATCGTCATCGACAAGCAGGGCATTATCCGGCTCATCGACGAAGGCGACGAGGCCGTCGACCCCAACACCGCCCTCACCCTGTGCACCACCCTCCACAAGCAGCCCCCCTCGGACTAGTGGAATCAACAGCGCCGAGACCTCGCTCGCCGCTGTTGATTCGGAACTTACACCGAGAGAGGGGTAGCGAAACGGGTGAGCGATCCGCGGTTGCCCCAACCGGCTAGTCGGACCTGCCGATTGCGGCGTAACTGTCTTTCGCGGCGTCGCCGTACAGGTGCAGGAGCTGCGAGGCGCGCTTTAGCAAATCGGAGGGCAGGTCCCCTGGCTGATAGTCCACCCACCCGGTCGAGTACGCGAGCGAAATCTTTCGTCGGGCGCATTCCAGGTCCATCGAACCCATGCGCTTCAACACTTGGCTCACTTCGCCAACATTGCATTTCGGCAGCACCAACAGGAAATCGTCATGGGCCAGCCGGACCGCATAGTCCGACCCGCGGCTCACTTCCTTCAGCCGCCGCGCAAACTCTTTGAGCGCTTGGTCCACCGCCGTCTTGCCGTACTGCCGGTCCAGGTCTGCCAAATCTTCCAGGTGAATGGTGGCCAGGCTCAGCGCGGTATTCTGCTTTTTCGCGCGCGCGATTTCTTTGCCAAGATGCAGGAGCGCCGACGTACGCGTGTACAGGCCCGTCACCGGATCCACGGCCGCGGTTTCGTCGATCGCTGCTGTTGGATCTTCCGACCCGGCGCTCGGTGCGGTCGCTCGCTGCCGCAGCTCGCGAAACATTCTCTGTCGGTAGAGCATCCAGCCGTTGAAAACGAGGAGCAAGCACAAAACTCCCCAGCGCGCCTGCTCGGGACTCATTTCATAGAAATGGTCATTGTGGCGGAATAGCCGGGAGAAAGCGGTGAGCAGCAACGTCGCCGCGGAGAGTGTCGTCACCGTGAGCGCGGAAAACCACAGCCACCACTCGCGTCGCCCGAGCTTCTTTAAGTCGATTTCCACCATCTGCCCGTAGTAACTCGCTGGCCCTTCCGGACGGGAGGACTTGGCCGATAAGCTCACCCGGTCTCCGAACTCAGATACGGCGGTTCTGTCAGGCCGGCCGAACATAACCTTTAATGTAGGCTGCTGCTCGAAAGGGAGGCAATCCCCAATCGGGACAGGCTCCTCGTTTCAGGAAACTGCACCAAAGTACGGTTTTCAGACGAGAACCTGGTTGAAGATTTCCTCGAGGCTGTGGTATCGAGGCCTTTTGTTTTCAATACGTTATATGGCCAACCGAGGGTTGTGCAACAGGTTGTGAATTGCTTTGAAGAGCGTTTAATTCGTTGGCAGCTTGCCCGACCTCGTCCAATCTTCCGTAGAGGGATACAGCGCCAGCCCAATCTCATAAGAGCCATCGCCGCGTGTTTTGCAGTGCGCAACGCGGCCTCGCGAAGCCAGGCTTCCGCGGATAGGCTGGACACAGAGATCCTTGTTCCTATTCCAGGGGCTCTTGGTCAACACGCGCGCGCCGTGGCAACTCACATCAATCGTTGAGGTGATTTCGAACGCCCCCGTTAGAGGATCCGACAGCTTCACAAACATCTTGAAGGCGATACGGCTTTCCGCCCGGCGGAGAAGAGGAGCGTCCACGTATATGATCCTTCGCAACTCAAGTTGTTTAAAGGGAAATCAGGCGGGGCTCGCTTCGCCGGGCATCTTCCTTCTTCCTGGCGATCGCCGTCAATAGTACTTTCCGCTCAATTCGCGTTGCTCTTGTGCCATGCGGCACCCGAAGCTATGCCGCCTGGGCCGAAGTCCTGGCGCACGATCCGGCTTCAAAAGCCCGTACGCTGCATGTTGGCCTTGAGCGCCTCATCGATCCGCGCCACGGATTCGCTCAGGTGCGCCCGCGTCTCGACAGACATCTTGATGCCCGGCTTGCTCAGTGCGCTCTGCAACTGGCCTCGCAGGCTGGCCAATCCTTGGCGCGACAGGGTCTGCGCATCCTCCGGCACGGAGGAATCTCGCAGCACCATGCCCACCATCTTGCGCAGATGCGCTCGCTGCAACGATCGGCGGTAGCTGCCAAGGTTCAGAGAGTCGCCCCGGCGCTTTGGTCTCGGCCCAGATGGAGTCTTGCAGTTCGGCGAAAAGCCCTCCCAGGCCGAACGGCTCCGCCGGCGGGGCCACTTTTACTTCCGAATCCAGTATCCGGCTCAGCACGAGCGGATGGAACAAGCGGTCCATCACCTGGTTTTGCAAGGATAGAACCATGTCGTGAATGGGCACGTCGAAACGCGTGCGCATGGCGAGAAAGTCGACGAAGTTCGAATGCCGCGGGCTGGCCAGCTTGTTCAGCAGTTGCGGAGAAAACCGGAACGCCGGTGGCGAGAACAAATGCTCGCGCAGCAGTTCGAGCGCCTCCTTCTGTTTTGCCGCCGGCACTGGTTCAAACGGCAGCCGGTTTCCCGGATCGCCCACGTGCGAACGGTAATGGTAGACGCCGATGTATTTCGAGGCGAGATACAACGAATATCCTTCCTGCCCCAACGCGCTATTAAAGCTGCGGTGCAACACCTGGTAACCTTCCCCCGGCTTTTCCAGTTTTTTCTCCATGTTGGCGCGGATTTCCTCCGCCAATTTCACGCGCAGCGCGTAGTACTTCAGCGGGTCGCTGCCAAAATCGAAGCGGTTCACCCCGGGTCCATGTCAAAGGGCCCGCCGCCGCGTTCTTCATCGGTGTCGTATGCGAGCTGTGGTTCTGCGGCACGCGAGGCTATCTTCGCCAACTCCGGCAATTCCTCGTCTGGCGTGTTTGCGGCAATCGGCTTATAGGCATATTCGATGGCCCAGTAGTCGTAGGGACCGAGCGTGGTCTGGTGGTACGGCCCCTGCTTCTGTCCCTCGGTGGAGATATTTGTCGGGATGTAATCCATCACCGAGCCGGTGAGACCTTCCTTGGCCGTTAGCGTCGCGTCTTGCGCCTGTTCCAGCGTGTGGATGGTGCTCGCGCGGAAGTTGTGGCGCAGCCCCAGGGTATGTCCGACTTCGTGAGCGGCGATCTCCACCAGATAGTCGTGGACGAACTGGTTCGCCTCCGGACCCTGCGGATCCATCCCTCGCGCGGTCAGCAGGTCGAACGCGAACTCCGCGTCCCGCACCGCGCCACCGACCAGGTCGCAGAATTCCGCCGGCCGGTTATGCCACGGAGCTAGGAACGGTTTTCTTGGCTCTTCCATCCACGGCATCCAGGGCGTTCCCGCAGGATTCACGTATTCGTTGATCTCCCGCCGGAAAAAGCGCGTCATCCCCGCATCGAAGCGTATGTCGGCGTCGTAAATCTCTCCGGTGAGCGGATTCACGCGGGACGGCCCTTCCGCGAATCCGGGGTCGGGATAGCCCGCGAACCACCGCAGCGTGCTGTACCGCACGTCCGCCGGATCCCAATCGGCGTTATCCGGCTGCTGTCCCACGCGGTCGTCGGCCAAACGTGCACGGAACCCCGGCCCAGGCAGTTCGGAAATGCTGTACCGGAAATGAAACAGCACGCTCCGGATGTCCGGTACGTTGCGAGGCGGCTGAGGTGAGGGTGGCGGCGGAACGCCCGGAGGTAACAACGGGGGCAACGGCGGCTGCTCGGCGGCAAAGTGGTTGACGGTTTCAATTTCGATGTTGCGGTCGAAGGCCTTCAGCATGCCGAAGTTGCTGTTCTTGGCGTCGTAGCGATAGGCGATTCGAAAAACGTCGTTCAGTTGGTAAGCCATCATCGGTACGTCGGTCAGCAGAATGGCCCCGAGGTCAATCAACTCGCTCTTCCGTTCTGGATGGGGCTGGCTCTCGCGCTTGGTGGACCCGAGAATCGAGTCGCTAAAAGGAATGCGCGACCGCGCGCCCCATCGGAGAGTTGTCCTCGGCGGCGAATCGCGTATTCTTCAGAATCACCTGGACGTTTTTCCCCTCTTTATGAAAGACAAAGGGCGTTTCTCCGCAGTAGCTGTCCGCATAGAATCCCCACTCGCCCAGGCCGGATTCGCAGGTGAGCGAGAACATGTACATTTTGTCGAACTGATCCGGCTGAATTTCCAGAAAGACTTTGTCTTCCGTCTTGTAGAGGGTGAACAGGCCTTTGATCACTTCAGCCTCTTTGACGACGTCGGCAAAGGGCTTTTCCTTTGGCGGCTCCGGCTTCTGGTCCGCGGGGCTTGTTTCTTTTCTCCGTCGTTTTTTCCGGGCGGCGTCTGCGCCGAGAGTCGCGTGCTTCCGAACAAAAACAGTGCGATGGCCAACAGGGGGAAGAATGCTCTAGGCATACAGGTCACTCCTTGGGTTGGCCGCTTGGCGGCCAAGCGCGTTGCGAAGGAATATGCGGCTGATACCGGAGTTCTCGAGTAAAGTCAAGTCAAGGTCAATTCGCGCGCCGGCGGAGTCCCAACTCAATCATCCGCCCATCTTCGATTTCCCATCTTCCCATTTCCGCTTTGTCTCAGGCTTCGACGAGGCGGAAGCCTCGGCCGGGCGCAAAACGATAACCTTGCAAGTATTCGTAGGCGACGCTCCACACGGCACCGCCGGACGCCGCGAACATCAGCTCTTCGATCGGAACGCCAAGAAGCCGGATTCCCGATAGGTTCGCAAGATTGTAGTAGAGATCGACAAAGTTGCGGTACAGCGACAGAAAATACAAAAACAACGCAAAATACAAGATGGTGAAAATCACCGCGCCCACGATCATGGTCAGGATCAAGTCACGGCGCAAAAGGGCGACCATGAGCGCGCAAACCGCAAAGGCGACGGCGGTGTTGTAGATGTTCTTCTGGGGATGCCAGGCCCGGAGAATCAAAAAAACCACGACCATCACGATAAAAGGGAAGTAGTGTTTCTTGCGCGGCTGCTTTCTGAGCGCGGCAAATCTCTCCTTGAGAAAGATTTCGCCCACGACGGAGGCAATCCCGCCCACCGCGCCGGCCCAAAGAAAGTCTTCGATGCCCACGCGAAACCGCGCGTCCAGGTCAAACAGCGACGGCGGGGTCCAGTATTGCGGAACGAACAGGAAACTGGTGAACGCCAGGGGGACGGTGACTGCCGTGCCCCAAATCATCTGCGGACGATACTTCTTTCCCACGAGGTAACAAACCGCCCAGGCGGCGTCGAAAAGGAGCGCCCCGACCAAGTACGCCAAGTGGTAGTTCATCTTCATTTCCTCCGTCGCTCGGTTCGGCTGTTCCTCACCATTTCGTTCGAGGTTCGACAACGGGCCGGCAGAGACAGCGAGGGCCAATGATGGCGGAGGTTGTTCCCCTGGCAGGGATATCTTGCTCGATCTGTGAACTAAAGCCTTGATCGATAAGGCAGGGCGAACGAGGTAAATGTCGCCTGCCCTTCAACTGGCGAGACGAGCAACAGGAGAAGGAGAGCCGGACGTTGCGAACGCTCCGGGTCTACACCCGCCGCAATGCCAAGGTTTACCGGATTGCCTGGCTTCGGCAAGGTCACGAGACTAGGCTTACGCTACGGTTCGTAGAGGTACAGTGGGTGAATCTCCTTGGGCCTCTGACACGCGGGGAATCGAAGGAGTTCACTTCACGCCTCCCCGCCCTGAACCGCGGCGTTAAGGGAATCAGAGCACACAGCGTGGAAGGCCGCAGGGAAGGGCGGGACCGACAGCAGCTTCGCGTGTTGCTCGCCAGCGCGGGCAAGCCGGTGCTGGCCGAGTCCGCTTCCACGGAAAATATAAGTTCTTGCGGCGCGCGCGTTCGAACCGGGTGTCGTTTGCAGCCGGAAACCCGCCTGTTTGTCCAATCTTTGCAAGGTGAATTCTGGGCGCGAGCCAGAGTGGTGTACTGCCAGACACTCTCGGTGAGGACCTTTGCGCTGGGGTTGGAGTTCCTTGTGAGCGCGGTGAGTGGAGCACGCCGAGGTGAGCGATTTCGCTTGTTCAACAACGGAGGCGAATCAATTGGCGACAGTGAGTTCGATGGTGGCGGTGGAAGGGATTTTTGAGCCGGCCATCGGCGACTGGTCAATCACCGCGCCGCGGGGCCATTGTGGAGCGGAGACATAATTCACTTTGCGGCGCATTTGCACCTGGTCCAGGCGTCGTTGGGCCTCATTTTCGTTCAATCCCACCAGATGCGGCATGACGTAATCGGTCTCGCGAGGTCCCTCGGAAACCAGCACGTCCACGCGAGGCGTGGCAGCCCCGGCGCCGGGTTTAGGGTTTTGCAGCACGATGGTATCAGCGGACTGCCCTGGCATGCTCATGGCGGAGACTTCGCCGACTTGCAGGCCCTGGCGAAGCAATTCGACGCGCGAGGCGCGCAGGGAGTTTCCTTCGAGCATGGGAGTCTGCAACTGGCGCTGGCCAAGGCTGAGGACGACATGGGCCTGCTGGGAAACCTTCATGAGGAGGCCAGCGGGGGGAGTCTGGCGCAACACCACGTTGACGGGCTGCTCGCTGTAGATGCGGTCGGCGACGCGCAGCACCAGGCCACGGGATCGCAGCATGTTGTTGGCTTCCGAAACGTTTTTGCCGACGAGATTGGGCATGGTGACTTCGCGGCCATGAATGGCGATGCGCATGGCAGTGATGGCGCTCAAAAAGGCCGCTGACGCAAGAATGAACACGAGCAGCGTCATGCGGGTGAGCCATTCGAGTCGTTCGCGCAGAGTCATCTTGAGCCGTAAGTTTAGGTTAGTTCCAAGTTTCGCAGAAAACCGAAAAAAGAGAACCTTAAGCCGGAGGTTCTTTTTCCGTATCTCCGTTGCCAGCCTTGCATGTTGAATGAAAGCGACAAAGGAACTCCGACGGGTGCTCGCCCCCTCAAGTTTCCGATTCTTTATTTTGCAGGGTCAGGGGCGAAATTGCCCGCGCGGCCCTGCAGGTTTTTTAGGTCTGCGATCAGAGAGCCGATTCCCTGATTTACATTTCTAATGAAAGTATCCTTGCGGAAAGCTCCTTCGACCGGCTCGAGCATGGTCCAAAGCACAAAGCGGGTTTTCGCGTCGTAGATGGTCAGGTTGCATTGCGGCGCATAGCTCGGAACATGTTTATCGCCGTTGAACGGCGCTTTGAATCGAATTTCAAGAACCAGGTCGGCCTCAGCCGGAGAAAACACAAGGGTGTATTTTCCCCATTCTTTCATCGCGGCGTAGAAGGCGTTATACGGTTGATCGACATCACCCAGCTTGCGGAAGGTTTGCAAAGCAATGCCATCAAGCCCTCCGTTAGAGATGAAGACATTCTTCGCCGTAAAGATTTGGGTGGGCACGGGAGCGGGCGGCGCAACGCCTTTCTCCTGGCCACCGACCGTGTGAGAAGAAGAAGCAAGAACAACAAGGAAGAAAAAAACGATGATGGTAAGGACGGAGCGCGACATGGACCCTCCGGGAATGCTGCCCGAAAAAAAGACGTGTCCGACCAGTGAAGGGTTGCGGAACTGCGCCAGGGAAAGGAAAACCTCCGGTCTGCTGACGAACGGACCAGAGCGTTTCCATGATGGATCGAGCCATTACTTCTTGAGAGGGGGAGGCGGATACTCCGGTAATTTGTCCTTGCTGGTATCCGCGCGCTTGACTTCCAGCTCGTCGAAAAGGAGCGATGGGCTGATGACCGTGGTAGGAATGCCGCCGGGGCGATTACTGACCAGAGGGTCGTTGCCAGCGGCAATCACGTCGGCGCGCAGCGCGCGAGTGTCCAGTTCGTTGAAGACGGCGCCGCGCACGAGTTCTTCGTGGCCATCGCTCGCGTAAACGCGATAGAGCAGGCGGGGGGTGTTGCCGGGCTGGACGAGCGTTTCGACCCGATAGCCGTAAGGCAGGCCCTGTGCCTTGACCATTTCCGTGACTTTCTTTTTCAGCTTGTCGGGCGATTGTGGCTCCGAACTTTTGACCAAGAGAACGCCGAGATTCGCGGCGGCGGTCGCGCCAGGGGCCGCGCGGCCGTGCCCGTTCGAAGCAGGGAAGTCGCGAAGCGGCTGCCGGCCGATGAGGTAATTGGTGAGTATGCCGCTTTCGATGACGTCGACGGACTGCGCCTTTACACCTTCGCTGTCAAACAGGTAGCTCCCGATGAGACTCTTGCCCTGAAAATTCTTCAATGTGGGGTCGTCAATGACCGAAAGAAAGGTCGGGAGAACGCGCGCTTTGTAGCTGGTGGCGAAGGCGCCGACCGTACGGTTGGGCCGACCAAGCTGCGGCTTGCGACCCACGAGGTTTTGGCCGATCAAGGAGGCGACGATGTCGTCGGCAGCATCGGGGGAGAACAAAACGGGGCCGCGATACTCTTCTTCGACAATGGGAGCTTTGCGGAGCGCAACAATGGTGTCGAGCGTTTGCTTTGCATCTGTCATCAAAGCGTCGTGCGAAGGTAATTCCTCCAAGTGCGCAACGAGGTAAGCGGGGCTGCGGCTGAGGCGCATGCCGTCAGCGGCTTGTGCGGAACCGTTTAATTGCAGGAAGTAGGTGGTCTTACCGCAGCGCGTGACGGTGCCTTCGCTATTGACAACATATTCGTTAATGGCGGAGAAGCGCGCGGACGCGGTGACGGATTGCACGTCGGGATACTGACGATACAAGTTGGTGACGTCCTCGAGAGTTCTCTTCCAGGAAGTTTCATCGAGCTTCAGGGAAACGGTGGGGTCGACGGCGATGAGCGGAGCGGATTTGGCAAAATCGTCCACTGGATTGGCATCGGTCGTGAAGCGCTTGAGTTCGGCTTGCTTTTCGGCGAGCGCCTGGCCCGCGTCCTTGTAGGCTTCGTCGGTGGCGAGCCAGATCTGATGGCGGAGGGCAAGGGAATCGTTGTCCAGGGGAAGAATGGTGGATTCGCCTTGGCCGGGGCCGTAGAAGCTGTCCTGTTTGTAGTCGCCGATGCGAACGATCACGCGCAGAAGGCGAACGTGGGTGTGCTGGTTTTCGCGAAGTGCACCGAAAGCGGCTTCGGCGCCGTAGTCTTCGACATCATTGACACGATATTCGATGAAATAAGGCGGCTGAACCTGATCCATTTTGAGCCGCGATTTGGAGCG
>WNGM01009685.1_pt1 | contig 11103 bp, 10 predicted proteins | sample 5400571 | NCBI WGS metagenome assembly WNGM01 (sample SAMN13153378, study PRJNA577476) | soil metagenome | isolation source: 100 cm soil or saprolite under Garry oak tree replicate 2 | place: USA:California | collected 2016-06-15 | reverse complement strand
GGCGGCCGCCGCGCGCCAGCCGACGACCGTCGCGGCGAACGCGACGGCCGCGGGCACGGCGACCTTGCCGAGATCACCGGAGAAGTTGTAGGTCCCCAGCGCCGCTCGCCGGGCGCCGGTCTCGTACGCCTTCGAGACGAGCGACGACGAGAGCGGGTGCTGAACGCCCGACCCGAGCCCGGCGATCAGGAGGAGGATCAGCAGGGAGGCGAAGCCCCCGGCCCACGCGCCCACGGCGATGAATCCGCACGCCGTCAGCGCCGTGCCCGCCGCGAGCAGCCGGCGCTCGCCCCAGCGCTCGGCGAGAAGCCCTGCCGGGATCTGGAACGACGCCATCGCGGCGGTGTACGCCGTGCGAATCAGACCGACCTGGGTGAGGTTGAGGCGGAACTCCTGGGCCCAGACCGGCAGGAGCACGTAGAGGATGTCGGAGAAGCCGTCGTGGACGAAGTGGGTGCCGGAGGCGGTGGCGAGCACCGCGCGCGCGCGGGTCTTCACGTCGAGTAGAATACCGCAGCGGAGGTCAGCCATGACGATCAGCATCACGCGTGTCTACACGCGCCTGGGCGACAAGGGCGAGACCGCGCTGGTGGGCGGCAAGCGCGTTCCCAAGGACTCGCCGCGCATCGTGGCTTACGGGACGATCGACGAGCTGAACGCGATCGTGGGCATCGTCCGCACCTTCAACGAGGAGCGCCTGGGCGAGGGCGAGCACCACCGCTGGCTCGACGAGGTGCTACGGAGGATCCAGAACGAGCTGTTCGACCTCGGCAGTGAGCTGGCCACGCCGCCGGAGGCGGAGTACGAGGGGATGTTCAAGGTGGGCGAGGCGCAGGTCACGGCGCTCGAGCGCCTCATGGACCACTGCCAGAAGGACCTCGAGCCGCTCAAGTCGTTCACGCTCCCCGGCGGGGGCCGAATCAACGCGTTCCTCCACCAGGCGCGCACCGTCTGCCGCCGCGCGGAGCGCGAGGTCTTGAAGCTCACGCGCGTCGAGCCGGTCAACGAGTGGGCGCTGCGTTACGTCAACCGGCTGAGCGACGCGTTCTTCGTCCTCGGCCGCTGGGTCGGCAAGCACATGAGCGAGAAGGAATACCTCTGGGAGCGCGGGCTCAGCGCGCACAGCCGCCCGCGGAAGAAGCGCTCATGAAGGGCACGCCGAGGATCCGCTGACGTGCGGAGCGCGGTGATCGCGGGCGTCTACGAGTTCCCCGAGCGCACGACCACCAAGAGCGTGCTCGAGATCCAGGCGCTCTCGGCGCGCGCCGCGCTGGCCGACGCCGGCCTCGCGCCGAAAGACGTGAACGGCTATTTCACCGTCGGGACCAACCCCGGCGTCGGACCGCTCGCGACGGTGGACTACCTCAACCTCCACCCGACGTACATCGACGGGACGACCATCGGTGGCTCGTCGTTCGTCGCCCACGTGAACCACGCGGCCGCGGCGATCGCGGAGGGCCGTTGCCGCGTCGCGCTCATCACCTACGGCTCCACCGCGCGCTCGTCGGGGATCGCCGTCGGCACGCGCGAGCGGATCGCCGGCGAGTACGTGGATCAGTTCGAGGGGCTCTACGGGATCTCCACGGTCGGCCTCTACGCGCTCGTCGCCCAGCGCCACATGCACGTCTTCGGGACGACCTCGGCGCAGCTCGCCGAGATCGCCGTGGCCTGCCGGCGCCACGCCGGGCTCAACCCCGTCGCGCTCTACCGCGAGCCGATCACCGTGGACGACGTCGTGAAGTCGCCGATGATCTCCTCGCCGCTCCACCTCCTCGACTGCTGCGTCATCACCGACGGAGGCGGCGCCGTCGTGGTCGTGCATCCGGACCTCGCGCGCGACCTCAGGACGCCCCCGGTGAGGCTGCTCGCGAGCGCGGAGGCGATCGCCCACACCTCGGCAGGCCACCGCGACTACCTGGTGTCGGCGGCGGCGGAGACGGGGCCGCGCGCCTTCGCGGAGGCGGGCGTGACCCACGACGACATCGACACGGCGATGATCTACGACTCGTTCACGATCACGGTGCTCATGACGCTCGAAGACCTCGGCTTCTGCAAGAAGGGCGAGGGCGGGCGGTTCGTGGAGGGCGGGCGCCTCCAGCTCGGCGGCGCCCTCCCAATCAATACCGACGGCGGCGGCCTCTCGTCGAACCATCCGGGCATGCGCGGGATCTTCCTCGTCATCGAGGCGGTCAAGCAGCTCCGTGGCGAGTGTGGCGACCGCCAGGTAAAGGACTGTCGGGTGGCACTCGTGCACGGCACGGGCGGCACGCTCGGCACCCGTCACTCGGGCGCCACGCTGATCCTTGGGAGAGCATAGCCGTGGCGGAGTACACGAAGCCGCTCCCCGAGATCACCCCTGAGTCGCGCCCGTTCTGGCAGGGGTGCAAGCGCCACCAGCTCCTGGTGCAGCGGTGCCGCGCGTGCGGCGCGCGCCAGCACTACCCGCGCGGCGTCTGCGCGAGCTGCTGGAGCCAGGACCTCGAGTGGCTGCCGAGCTCGGGGCGGGCCACCGTCTACAGCTTCACGGTCACCCACCGCACGCAGGCGCGCGGCTTCAGGGACGAGCTCCCGTACGTCCTCGCCTGGGTCGAGCTCGAGGAAGGCGTGCAGGTCCTGACCAACCTCGTCGGCTGCGATCCGGCGACGCTCGCGATCGGCATGCCGGTGCGCGTGACCTTCGAAGACGTCAACGCCGACGTCAGCATCCCGCGCTTCACGCCCGCCTGATGCCAATCCTGACCGTTCGTGACCTTACCGTTCGCTTCGGCGGCATCATCGCGCTCGAGTCGGTCTCCTTCGACGTGGACGAAGGGCAGATCGTCGGCCTCATCGGCCCGAACGGCGCCGGCAAGACGACGCTCTTCAACTGCCTGTCGCGCCTCTACACGCCCGACCGGGGCGACGTCCTTTTCGACGGCCGTCCGATCCTCGGGCTGCCGGCGCACCGGATCGCGGAGCTCGGCATCGGGCGGACGTTCCAGAACCTCGCGCTCTTCCCGACGATGACCGTGCTGCAGAACGTCATGGTCGGGGTCCACAGCAAGACGCGCAGCGACTTCTTCTCGAACGCGCTCCGGCTCCCGTGGGTCGGCCGCGAAGAGGAGCGGATCCGGGTGCGGGCGTCCGAGCTCCTCGGGTTCCTCGACCTCGCCGCGCTCGCCCACCATCCTGCTGCGGGTCTGCCGTTCGGGACGCTCAAGCGCGTCGAGCTCGCGCGGGCGCTGGCGTCGAGCCCCCGGCTCCTCCTCGTGGACGAGCCCGCGAGCGGCCTGAACCACGAGGAAGTGGCGACGCTCGCGAAGCTCCTGCGCGCGATCCGCGACGCGCGCGGCGTGACCGTGCTCCTCGTCGAGCACCACATGGGGCTGGTCATGCAGGTCTCGGACAAGGTCGTCGTGCTCGACTTCGGCCGCAAGATCGCCGAGGGCTCGCCCGCGGACGTCCAGCGGAACCCCGACGTCATCCGCGCCTACCTCGGCACCGACGAGCGCGTCGGCGCGGAGGCCCGCTGATGGCGCTCCTGGAGGTCGAGGGCCTCGAGGCCCAGTACGGCTGGACGAAGGTCCTGCACGGGATCCGTTTCGCCGTCGAGGACGGCGGGATCACGACGATCCTCGGGGCCAACGGGGCCGGCAAGACGACGACGCTCCGCGCCGTGTGCGGCATGGTCCGGACGGCGGGCGAGATCCGCTTCGACGCGCAGCAGATCGCCGGCCGGCCGACCGAGGACATCGTCCGGCTGGGGATCGCCCACGTGCCCGAGGGGCGCGGGACGTTCACGCAGCTCACCGTCGAGGAGAATCTACGGCTCGGCGCCTACGCGCGGCGCGACACGGGCGCGCTCGCGCGCGACTTCGCGCGAATCTACGACTACTTTCCGGTGCTCGGTGAGCGGCGGCGCCAGATCGCCGGGAGCCTCTCCGGCGGCGAGCAGCAGATGCTCGCCGTCGCGCGTGCGCTCATGCTGCGGCCGCGGCTCTTGCTCCTGGACGAGCCCTCACTCGGGCTCGCGCCGCTCGTCGTCCGCGAGATCTTCCGCATCGTCCGTGCGATCAACCGCGAGGAGCGCGTCAGCGTCCTGCTCGTCGAGCAGAACGTGGCGACGGCGCTCGACCTGGCGGACCATGCCTACCTCCTCGAGACCGGCCGCGTCGTCGTGTCGGGCCCGTCCGCCGAGCTCCGCCGGGACGACGCCATCCGACGCTCGTATCTCGGATACTGAGCCGATGGAGATCTTCCTCCAGCAGGTGGTCTCGGGGCTGGCGACGGGCGGCATCTACGGCAGTGTCGCCCTTGCGCTCGTCATGATCTATCAGGCGACCGACGTGGTGAACTTCGCGCAGGGCGAGATGGCGATGTTCAGCACCTATCTTGCCTGGTCGATGCTGAACGCGGGCGTGCCCTACTGGGCGGCCTTCTTCGCCACGCTGGCGGTCGCCTTCGTCTGCGGAGTCGTGATCGAGCGCGTCGTGATCCGGCCCGTCGAGAACGCGCCCGTCCTCACGATCGTCATCGTCTGCATCGGGCTGCTGGTGATCCTCAACAGCGTCGCCGGCTGGATCTACTCCTACATCCAGAAGCCGTTCCCGAGCCCGTTTCCCGAGAAGCCGATCACGATCGGCAACGTCTTCTTCGGCGCCCACGATCTCGGGGCGCTCGGCGTGACACTGCTCGTGCTCCTCTTTCTCTACGTCTTCTTCCGCTACACCACGCTCGGGCTCGCCATGCGGGCGGCCGCCCAGAACCCCGTGTCGAGCCGCCTCTGCGGCATCCGGGTCGGCTGGATGCTCGCGCTCGGGTGGGGGCTCGCGGCGCTCGTCGGCGCGGTCGCCGGGCTGATGATCGCGCCGATCGTGTTCCTCGACCCGACCATGATGAGCGGCATCCTGATCTACGCCTTCGCCTCCGCGACACTCGGGGGCTTCACGAGCCCCGGCGGCGCGGTGCTGGGGGGACTCCTCGTGGGCGTGATCGAGAACCTCGTGGGGACGTACGTGAAGTTCATCGGGACCGAGCTCAAGCTGACGGTGGCGCTCGCGATGATCCTGGTCGTCTTACTCGTGAGGCCGAGCGGGCTGTTCGGCCGGGTCGCGGTGCACCGCGTATGAGCCGCGGGCAGGGGTGGCGGCGGGCGATCGTTCTAGCGGCGATCGCGATCGCCTGCGCGCTGCCGTTCCTGCTGAGCAACTTCCGCCTGTTCCAGTTCACCCAGGTCTTCATCTACGCGATCGCGCTGCTCGGCCTCAACATCCTGACGGGCTTCAACGGCCAGATCTCGCTCGGCCACGGCGCCTTCTACGCGCTCGGCGCCTACACGACCGCGATCATGATCGACCGGTGGAGCGTGCCGTACGGCTGGACGATCCCAGTCGCGGGGCTCCTCTGCCTCACCGCCGGCTTTCTCTTCGGAATTCCGGCGCTCCGCCTCGAGGGACTCTACCTCGCGCTCGCGACCTTCGCGCTCGCCCTCGCCGTACCACAAATCTTGAAGTATTTCGAGCACTGGACGGGCGGCTCGCAGGGGATCGTGCTGTCGAAGCCCGGCGCGCCACTGGGCCTCAAGCTGAGCCCGGACCAGTGGCTCTACTTCGTCACGCTCGGCGTGCTGATCTTACTATTCGGGCTCGGGGCGAATCTCCTGAGGGGCCGGACGGGGCGGGCGATCGTCGCGATCCGCGACAACCCGATCGCCGCCCAGGCGATGGGCGTGAACGGCGCGCTCTACAAGTCGCTGACCTTCGGCGTCAGCGCCGCGTACACGGGCGTGGCGGGGGCGCTGAGCGCGCTCGCTATCGCGTTCGTCGCGCCCGACGCCTTCAACGTGTTCCTGTCGATCACGTTCCTCGTCGGCATCGTCATCGGCGGGCTCGCGTCGATCTCGGGCGCCATCTTCGGCGGGCTGTTCGTCCAGTTCGTGCCCAACTGGGCCCAGGAGATTTCCAAGGCCGCGCCCTGGGCCATCTATGGCATCTTCCTGATCGTCTTCATGTACGCGATGCCGCGGGGCATCGTGGGGGCGCTCAGGCTCGCCGGGGCCCGACTCGCCCGCTTCCGGGGATGAGTCGGACGGGTTGACGGTTGCTTGGGGTAGAGTGTAGTCAACGCGTTTACAGGAGGGCACCATGACGCGCAGGACCATTGTCGCTCTCGCTCTCGTCGCCGCGCTCGGGCCGCTGCTCTTCGCGGGGCCGGCTGGAGCGCAGTGGCCGGGGGTCACGCCTACCGAGATCAAGATCGGCAACACGAACCCGTACAGCGGCCCGGCCTCCGCGTACGGCACGATCGGCAAGGCCCTCGCCGCCTACTTCAAGAAGGTCAACGACGAAGGCGGGATCAACGGCCGCAAGATCAACTTCGTCACGCTCGACGACGGCTACAGCCCGCCGAAGACGGTCGAGATGGTCCGACGGCTCGTGGAGCAGGACCAGGTCGCGTTCGTGTTCCAGACGCTCGGCACGCCGACGAACAGCGCGATCCACAAGTACCTGAACGAGCAGAAGGTGCCGCACCTGTTCGTGGCGACCGGCGCCACGAAGTGGGGCGACCCGCGGAACTTCCCGTGGACCATGGGCTGGCAGCCGACCTACCAGACCGAGGGGCACATCTACGCCCAGTACGTCCTCAAGAACGTCCCGAACCCGAAGATCGGCATCCTCTACCAGAACGACGATTACGGGAAGGACTACGTCAAGGGGCTCAAGGACGGCCTCGGCGAAGCGGGCCGCAAGCTGATCGTGCTGGAGCAGTCCTATGAGGTGACGGACCCCACGATCGACTCGCAGATCGTGAACCTCAAGAACAGCGGCGCCAACGTTTTCTACAACGTGACAATCCCGAAGTTCGCCGTCCAGGCGATCAAGAAATCGCACGACATCGGGTGGAAGCCGCTGCACCTGCTCAACAACGTCTCCGCCTCGGTCGACGTCGTGCTGAAGCCCGCCGGGCTCGAGGCGTCCCGGGACCTGATCACCGCCCTCTATCTCAAGGACCCGACCGCTGCCGCTGCTCCTGCCGGGCATCAAAGTCAACACGGGTCCGACGGACTTCTACCCGATCGAGCAGGAGCAGCTCGCGAGGTTCGACGGGGAGCGCTGGGCGCTCTTCGGCGAGGTCCACGACGCCGGCAAGAAGTAGTGTGCAGCGCTTCCCCCGGGGTACGGCGACGTGGGGGTGGCGCGACCACGCGGCATGCGCCCGCGCGACTCGTAGCGGCTGGGCTCCATCCGGACGCGCGCCGTCCGAGTGCGACGTGATGGGAACGGGTCGCGCCACCCCCACGTCGCCGTGCCCTGGGGGAGCGCTACCGCTTCTTGTCGACCTTCGCGAGGAAGTCGAGGACGACGCGGTTCCACGCCTCCGGCTGGTCGCGGTTCGCGAAGTGGCTCGCGGGGGAGAGGACGACGAGCTTCGAGCCGCGGATCTTCCGATGCATCACCCTCATCGGCGGAAGCGACGGGTCGCGGTCGCCGCCGATCAGGAGGACGGGCATCCGGAGCTTTGGCAGGTCGTCGGTGATGTGGTCCATCGCGAGCAGCGCGCGGAGCGAGTTCGCGTAGCCGATCGGCGTGAGCTGCCGGTACTCCTCGTAGAACTCCGCCTTCGCGCTGGGATCGAGCGCGAGCCGCTCGGAGACGTTCGGATTCGCGGTCATCGCGAACTCCGCCATCGCGTCCATGCCCTGGGTCAGCGTGACCTCGATCGAGCGAGCGCGCATGACGACGTTCTGCCAGGAGAGCGGGAGCCCGCTCGCCGACGACGAGTTGGTGACGACCAGTGACCTCACGCGCCGAGGGAACCTGAGCGCGAAGCGCGTCGCGATACCGGCGCCGAGCGAGAGCCCGCCGACGTGAGCCCGGCGGAGGCTGAGGTGGTCGAGCACGGCCCCGAGGTCGAGGGCCCAGCGCTCGAAGGAGTACTTCGCAGGGTCGTCGGGGCTGTCCGAGCGCGCGTGGCCGCGCGGCTCCCAGAGGATCAGCCGGTGGCGCGCGGCGAGCCCGGGGACGTTGACGTCCCACATCGTGGCGTTGCCGCCGATGCCGTAGGCGAGCACGAGCGGCGTGCCGGTGCCGTGCTCCTCGTAGTAGATCCGGGCCCGGTCGTCGGTCTTGAGATATGGCATGGCGGCTATCTTACCGCCCCTCGGGATTCGCACTTGACAGCCTCCCACCCGATTCAGTATTTTTGAACCGCTGTTAATTCTAGATTAATCGCCCCCCGGGCAGGAGCGCGGATGAAGGCTCGGCTCTCCCTGACCGTCAACGGCGAGGCCCATGAGGTCCTCGTGCCCGTGCACAAGACGCTCCTCGAGGTGCTGCGGGAGGACCTGGGCCTCACGGGAACGAAGCACGGATGCGAGCTCGGCGAGTGCGGGACGTGCACCGTCCTCGTGGACGGCGAGCCCGTCCTCTCGTGCCTGGCGCTCCCCGCCGATCTCCTGGGTGCCCCGATCACGACAGTCGAAGGCATGGCCGAGGGCGGGCGTCTCCATCCGCTCCAGCAGGCGTTCGTGGAGCTCGGCGCCGCCCAGTGCGGTTACTGCACGCCGGGCATCCTCCTTACCGCTCAGGCGCTTCTCGCGGACCGGCCGAATCCCACGCGCCAGGAGATCAAGGAAGCGCTCGCGGGCAACCTCTGCCGCTGCACCGGGTACACGAAGATCCTGGACGCCGTCGAGCTCGCCGCCTTGCGGATAGGGGTTCCACGATGAGCGACGACCCGCGCCGCTCCTCCGAGGGCAAACACGAGTTCGCGGTCATCGGTCGGCCCCTCCCGAAGATCGACGCCTGGGCGAAGGTGATCGGAGAGACCAAGTACGCCGACGACCTCTTCCTCCCACGCATGGCGTACGGCCGACTCCTCCGCTCGCCGCACGGCCACGCCTTCATCAACCGCATCGACACCTCGCAGGCGCGCGCGCTGCCGGGCGTGTACGCGGTGATCACCGGGTCGGATCTCCCGCACGTGAAGTTCGGCATCCTCCCCGTCTCGCAGGACGAGGAGGCGCTCTGCACCGAGAAGGTCCGCATGGTGGGCGACGCCGTAGCCGCCGTCGCCGCGGTGGACGAGGAGACGGCGGAGCGCGCGTGCCGCCTGATCGACGTGGAGTACGAGCCCTTGCGCGCGCTCATGTCGATCGAGGAGTCGCTCGCCCATCCCGAGATCCGCATCCACGAGTACGGCGACGGGCCCAACGTCCACAAGAACGTCGCGCTCCAGTTCGGCGACGTGGAGGCCGCGTTCGCGCGGGCGGACCTGGTCCGCGAGGACGTGTTCTTCTACGAGGGCAACACGCACCTCCCGATGGAGCAGCACGCGGCGGTCGCTTCCGCGGGGCCCGATGGCAAGCTCACGCTCTGGTCCTCGACCCAGACGCCCCATTACGTGCACCGGCTCCTCGCGAAAATCTTAGAGATGCCCGCGGCGCACATCCGCGTCGTCGCCACGCCCGTGGGCGGCGGCTTCGGCGGCAAGCTCGACCCGTTCGCCCACGAGATCGCGGCGTGCCGCCTCTCGCAGCTCACCGGACGTCCCGTGAAGATCGCGTGCACCCGCGAGGAGGTCTTCTACATCCACCGCGGGCGCCATCCGGTGCTCATGTGGATCAAGACCGGCTTCAGGAGGGATGGCGAGATCACCGGCTGCCACCTCCGGACGTGGCTCGACGGTGGCGCGTACGGCTCCTACGGCGTGGCGTCGACCTTCTACACGGGCGTCATCAACCCCGTCACGTACAAGATGCCGGTCTACAAGTTCGAGGGCGCGCGCGTCTTCACCAACAAGCCGCCCTGCGGCCCCAAGCGCGGCCACGGCACTCCGCAGCCACGCTTCGCCCTCGAGTGCCAGCTCGACAAGGCCGCCGAGCAGCTCGGTCTCGATCCGGCGGAGATGCGTAAGCGCATCCTCGCCGAGCCCTTCACCAAGACGGCCAACCACCTCACGGTCACGACGATCGGGCTCGGTGAGTGCATCGACCGCGTCGTGGAGGCGTCGGGCTGGCGCGAGAAGCGCGCGAAGCCGACGGCGACCGGACCGAGGAAGCTGGGGGTCGGCATCGCGTGCTCGGCCTACCTCACCGGCGCGGGCACCGCGGTCTACTGGAACAACATGCCGCACTCGGGCGTGATCGTGCGCGCCGACCGGAGCGGCTGCGTCGCGGTCCTCTGCGGCGCGACGGACGTCGGCCAGGGCTCGGACTCGATCCTCGCGTACCTGCCGGCGGAGGTCCTCGGCATCGACCCGAAGGACGTCCACGTCCACCCCGCCGACACGAGCCTCACGCCCGTGGACCTCGGCTCCTACTCCTCGCGCGTGACGCTCATGTGCGGCATGGCGGCGATCCAGGCCAGCCAGCGGCTGCGGGAGGTCATCGCCCGGGCGGTCGCGCGGAAGCTCGAGGTGGACCCCGGCGCGCTCGCCTTCCGCGAGCGCAGGGTGGGCGTGCCCGACGACTGGGAGAAAGCCCTGCCCTTCGCCCAGGCGGTCGAGCTCGCGGAGGCGATGCACGGCGTGCTCGCGTTCGCCGGCTCGTACGCGCCGCCGAAGCGAGCGGGGAAGTACAAGGGAGGGGGCGTGGGCCCTTCGCCGTGCTACTCATATTCCGCGTGTGTCGTGGAGCTGACCGTCGACGAGGAAACGGGAGAGATAGAGCTGCACGACGTGTGGATCGGACACGATATTGGCCGGGCCCTCAACCCGCTACTCGCCGAGGGTCAGGTCGAGGGCTCCGTGTACATGGGCATCGGCGAGGCGGTGATGGAGGGCCAGGTCTTCCGTAAGGGCGTCCACAAGAACCCGTCGCTCCTCGAGTACAAGAGCCCGACGACGCTCGAGACGCCGGAGATCCACACTTTCCTGATCGAGACGGACGACCCGGAGGGGCCGTTCGGCGCGAAGGAGGCGGGGCAGGGGCCGCTCCTGCCCGTCATCCCGGCGATCGCCAACGCGGTCTACCACGCTGTGGGCGTGCGCTGCGACGAGGTCCCGATCACGCCCGAGATAATTCTGAAAGGGCTCGTGTTGAAGCGCCAGGGCAAGCCCGCGCGCGTCGGGCCCGAGCGGCTCCCGCGCCTCACGTTCAAGGAGCCGGTCGTGGTCGAATCGGCG
>WNGM01006330.1_pt1 | contig 11104 bp, 13 predicted proteins | sample 5400571 | NCBI WGS metagenome assembly WNGM01 (sample SAMN13153378, study PRJNA577476) | soil metagenome | isolation source: 100 cm soil or saprolite under Garry oak tree replicate 2 | place: USA:California | collected 2016-06-15 | reverse complement strand
AACCGTGGGCCGTTCGTGATCGAGCGGCCCGTCGCCCGCGCTTCGCGCGCGCGGGCGGCATCCTCCATCGCGTACGTCTAGGAGACGTCCATCAGCAAGGCACAAGAAATCCGTATCAACGAAGGGATCCGCTCCCGCGAAGTCCGCGTGGTGAGCGCGGAGGGCGAGCAGCTCGGGATCATGCCGACCCAGCAGGCGCTGGAGACGGCGCGCACCCAGGAGCTCGACCTCGTCGAGGTCGCGCCCGAGGCGCAGCCGCCCGTCTGCCGCATCATGGATTTCGGCAAGTACAAGTACACGCAGGCGCGCCGGCTCAAGGAGGCGCGCAAGAAGCAGACGACGATCCAGGTGAAGGAAGTGAAGATGGGCCCCAAGACCGAGCGGCACGACTTCGACTTCAAGCTCAAGCACGTGCGGCGGTTCCTCGAGGAGGGCCACAAGGCCAAGGTCACCGTCCGCTTCAAGGGCCGCGAGATGGCCCACACCGAGCTGGGCTGGAAGATGCTCCAGAAGATGGTGGAGGCGGTGCAGGACATCGCGGTGACCGAGAACAACCCGCGCATGGAAGGACGGATGCTGCATATCATGCTGAGCCCCAAGGCTCAGCATTGAAGTGCGAGTCGCAGGACGTCGTGGGGCTGGGGCCCCACCGTCCGAGACGAGCCTATAAATGAACAGGAGTCGAGCGACATGCCGAAGATGAAGACGAAGCGCGGAGCGCGCAAGCGGCTGAAGCGGACGGCGTCGGGCAAGCTGATGCGGGCCGGGGGTTGGAAGCAGCACAAGCTCGAGGGCAAGTCGCCCAAGCGGCGCCGCCGGCTGCGCAAGGCCAAGATGATCGACCACGCCGACGCGGCGCGGCTCAAAGTTCTGGTTCCCTACCTATAAACGAAGAAGAGGAGCGGGCAGATGCCACGGGCGAAGGGTGGAGCGAAGACGCGCCGGCGGCGCAAGAAGATCCTCAAGCAGGCGAAGGGCTACGTCGGCGGCCGGCGCAAGCTGTACCGCACGGCGGCCGAGACGGTCCTGCGCGCGGGCGCGTTCGCCTACCGACACCGCAAGCAGAAGAAGCGCACGGCGCGCGCGCTCTGGATCGTGCGCATCAACGCGGCGTGCCGCGAGGCCGGGCTGTCCTACTCGCGCTTCATGGCCGCCCTGAAGAAGGCGGGCGTGCTGCTGGACCGCAAGGTCCTCGCCGAGCTCGCCGTCAGCGATCCCGGCGCGTTCGCCAAGCTCACCGAGACCGCGAAGGCCCAGGCGCGCTGAGGGCGGCGTGAGCCACCCGCGCGTCGAGGCCGTGGCGGGCGAGGCGCGCGCTGCCATCGACCGCGCCGCCTCGTCGGCCGAGCTCGAGGGGATCCGGGTCAAGTACCTCGGGCGCTCGGGCGACCTCACGCAGATCCTCAAGTCCCTCGGCGCGCTGTCCCCGGAGGAGCGCCCCCAGGTGGGCGCCGCCGCCAACGAGGCCAAGCGCGAGCTGGAGGCGCTGCTGGACGCCCGCCTCGAGGCGACGCGCGCGGCCGAGCGCCGGCGTCAGCGCGAGCGCGAGCGTCCCGATCTCACCCTGCCCGGCCGCCGCCCGGCGCGCGGCGTCGTGCACCCGCTCTCGCGCGTGCGCGACGAGATCGTCACGATCTTCACCGGCCTCGGCTTCTCGGTGGCCGAGGGGCCGGAGATCGAGACCGACGCCTACAACTTCGAGGCGCTGAACATCCCGCGCGACCATCCCGCGCGCGACATGCAGGACACGTTCTACCTGTCGCCGGAGACTTTGCTCCGCACGCACACGTCGCCCGTGCAGATCCGCGCGATGCGCTTGCAGAAGCCGCCGGTGCGGATCATCTGCCCCGGCGTGGTGTACCGTCGCGACGCCGACATCACCCACTCGCCGATGTTCCACCAGGTCGAGGGGCTCGCGGTGGATGTTCGCGCGCGAGATGTTCGGCCCGCGCAGCAAGATCCGCTTCCGGCCCTCGTTCTTCCCGTTCACCGAGCCCTCGGCCGAGGTGGACGTGGTGTGCTTCCTCTGCGCCGGCGCCGGGTGCCGCGTGTGCACGCAGTCGGGCTGGCTGGAGATCCTGGGCTCCGGCATGGTCCATCCCCAAGTTCTGAAGAACGTCGGCTACGACCCGGAGGAGGTCACCGGCTGGGCCTTCGGCATGGGCGTCGAGCGGATCGCGATGCTGAAGTACGGCGTCGACGACATCCGGCTGTTCTTCGAAAACGACCTCCGCTTCTTGAGCCAGTTCGCGTGAAGATCCCGTACGGCTGGGTTCGCGAGTTCGTGGACGTGAAGCTTTCCGCCCAGGACGCCGCCGACCGTCTCGTGAACGCCGGCGTCGAGGTGGCGAGCGTCACGCCGCTGCTGCCCGAGGGCCTGCGGGGCGTGATCGTCGGCGAGGTCGAGGCCATCGAGCGGGAGCTCGGCGAGAGCCGCGGCCACCGGCTGTTCCTGTGCCGCGTGCGCGGCCGCGGCGCGCAGCGCTTCAGCGTCGTGTGCGGCGCGCCCAACACGCGCGCCGGGGTCCGGGCGGCCTTCGCGCCGCCCGGCGCCACGCTGCCAGGCCTCGGCGCCGTGACGGCCAAGAAGATGCACGGCCTCGAATCGCAGGGGATCCTCTGCTCCGAGCGCGAGCTCGGTCTTGGCGAGGAGCACGAGGCGGGCCTGCTGCTCTTCGACGGCGACGCCGCCGTCGGCGCCGACGTCGTGAAACAGCTCGGCCTCGACGATCAGGTGCTCGACATCGAGATCACGCCGAACCGTCCCGACTGCCTGTCGGTGCTCGGCGTGGCGCGCGAGCTGGCCGCGCTGACGGGCGCGCCGCTGCGGCCGCCGCCGATCTCGCTGCGCGAGGGCCGGCAGCGCGCCGCCGACCTCGCGCGCGTCCGCGTGGAGGCGCCCGACCTCTGCCCTCGCTATACCGTGCGCATCATCGACGGCGTGCGGGTGGCGCCTTCGCCCGCATGGATGCAGTCACGGCTGCGCGCCGTCGGGTTGCGTCCGATCTCCAACGTGGTCGACGTGACGAACTACGTGCTGTGGGAGCTCGGGCATCCGCTGCACGCCTTCGACGCCGCGCGCGTGGCCGACGCGACGATCGTCGTCCGCCGCGCGCGCCCCGGCGAGCGCTTCATCACCCTGGACGGCCAGGCGCGCACCCTCGACGCCTCGATGTGCGTCATCGCCGACCCGGAGCGCGCGATCGGCCTGGCCGGCGTCATGGGGGGCCAGAACAGCGAGGTCACCGACGCCACCACGCGCGTGCTCCTCGAGAGCGCGTACTTCGATCCGGGCACGACCCGACGCACATCGCGCGCCCTCGACCTCAAGACCGACGCCGCTTATCGCTTCGAGCGCGGGGCCGACATCGAGGGCCTGCTGGACGCCTCGGCCCGCACGGCGCAGCTCATGGCCGAGCTGGCGGGCGGCGTCGTCGCGCGTGGGGTGATCGACGTCTATCCTCGCAAGCGTCGCCCCGTGCGCGTGCGCCTGCGTATGGCGCGTGTGAAGCGCGTGCTCGGCGTCGCCCCGCCGCCCGCGCAGGCGCGGCGGATCCTCGCCGGCCTCGGGCTCGGCGTGCGAGCGCGCGGCGCCGACCTCGACGTCACGGTGCCGAGCTTCCGCCGCGATCTCGCCATCGAGGACGACCTCGTGGAGGAAGTCATCCGGGTGTGGGGCTACGACAGGATCCCGACCACCTTCGGGCGCGGGACGGTGGCGCTCGCGCGGGACAGCGACAGCGGCCGCCAGGAGCAGATCGTGCGCGAGGCGCTCGTCGGCGCCGGGTTGACCGAGTGCGTGACGTACGCGTTCAGCGATCCCGCGCGGGCGGGCGCGCTGGGTACCTCGGGCGCGTTGAAGCTGCTCAACCCGCTGTCGCAGGATGCGTCCGAGCTGCGCGCCCACCCGCTCGAAGGCCTCCTGGGCGTGATCGCGACGAACCTGCGGCGCCAGCAGCCCGGCGTACGTGTGTTCGAGATCTGCCGGACCTACAAGCGGGCGCTGGGCGGGGACACGGAGACGACGGAGCCGCGCTGGGTCGCGCTGGCGCTCGCCGGCGCGCGCGCGGAGGCCGCATGGCACACGCCGCCGGCTGCCGCCGACGTCTACGACGCCAAGGGCCTCGCCGAGCTGGTGGCGGGGGAATTCGGTCTCGCGCCCGAGACCCGAACGGGCGGGAAGCTCTCGGGCTTCGAGCCGGACTCGCACGCGACGCTGCTGGTCGCCGGCCAGCCGCTGGGCGAGTTCGGCGAGGTCGCGGCCACCACGCGGGAGGCGTTCGGCATCGATGTGCCGGTGTTCGCGGCGGCGCTCACGCTCGACGAAGGGGTGCCGCCGGTGCGCCGCACGCCCCGCTACCGGCCTCTGCCGCGCTTCCCGGCCGTGCAGCGCGACATGGCCTTCGCGCTCGGCGAGCGGCCGGTGACCGCCGACGCCATCGCCGACGCCATTCGCGGCGAGGCGGGGCCACTGCTGCGCGGGCTCGCCGTCTTCGACGTGTTTCCGCTGCCCGACGGCCGGCGCAGCATCGCCTTCCGGCTGACGTTTCAGGCCGAGGACCGCACGCTCACCGACGACGAGGTGAACGCGATCCACGCGCGGGTCGCGCAGCGCGTCTGCGCCGCGCTCGGGCTCACGCTGAGGGGGGCGTAGTGCGAGCCGCAGAACGTCGCGGGGCTGGGGCCCCGCCGTTCGAGGCGAGCCTATGAAGGGGCCGTGACCGACTCCATCGCCGACCGGCTGACCGAGCTCGAGGCCGCGGTGCGTCGCGCCGCCGAGGCCGTGGCGCGCCTGCGCGACGAGAACGACCGCCTGCGCCGCGACAACCGCCGGCTCGAGGACGAGCGCCGGCAGGTGCTCGGCCAGATCGACGCCGTGCTGCGCGACATCGCCAAGCTCGACCTCGGAGCGGAGACGTGACCGACAACCGTGCGCGCGTCGAGCTGACCCTGCTCGGCCAGACGCTGACCCTGCGCAGCGAGGCCGATCCCGCATATCTGAAGGCGCTGGCCGCGTTCGTGGAACAGCGCGTGGCCGCGCTGCAGCGCAGCGGCGTCCGCGACCCGCTCAAGGCGCTGACGCTCGCCGCCCTCGAGATCGCCGACGAGCTGCACCGCGCGCGCGAGGAAAAAACACGCGATGCGGGTGAGGTCGAGGCCCGGCTGGGCGCCCTCGTCGAGCTGCTCGACCGCGTCGCGCCCGACCCGCCCCGTCGCCCCTGACCCTAGGGGCTTGACCTGCGGCCCGTCCCCGGGTAAACCTAGCCTGTCCCTGCGCTGTTGGTGATGCCGGAGGGAAGTTTCAACCTCGTTTACACATCGGGTGTCGAACCGAGAGTGGTGTGCAAGCCCCTCTTCGAAGGGGAAGCCTGAAGCTCTCCATCAAAGACGCCCACCTGGTCATACCAGGTTCGAAACACCCCGGCACACGGCAGAGGCGGGGACTTTCGTTTCAGGGTATTTGACTCGCCGCGCGCCCCCCACCTATACTCATCAAATCTGACGCGTACTTCGATGACACTGAACGGCCTCTTACGAGAGGGCGGATGATGGACTCTCTAGCGTGGTTCGATTCGCTCGTCGGCTTGCTCTCCCTGCTCATCGGCGTGCTCCTGCACAAGTGGTTCACCGACCGCCGGCTCGGCGACGCCGGCGTCGCCGCGAAGAAGATCATCGCGGACGGCGAGCGCGAGGCCGACGCCCTCCGCAAGGCCGCCGAGCTGGAGGCGCGGGAGGCCTCGCTCAAGGCGCGTGCCGCGCTGGAGGATGACACGCGGCGCAGCGAGCGCGAGATCAAGCAGGTCGAGCAGCGCGTCGTCACCAAGGAGGAAGAGCTGGCGCGCAAGCTCGACCAGCTCGATCGCCGGCTGACGGAGTCCGCCGAGAAGGACCGCGCCCTCGTGGGCCGCGAGCGGACGCTGGGCGAGCGCGAGCAGCGTATGGCTGCCGCGGCCGAGGAGCAGCGCCGCAAGCTGGAATCCATCGCCGGTCTCACCGCCGAGGAGGCCAAGCGGCAGCTCCTCGGGCAGATGGAGGAGGAGGCGCGCCGCGAGGCCGCGCTGCTGGGCATGCGCCTGGAGGAAGAGGCCCGCGAGGGCGCGCGCGACAAGGCCCGCGAGGTGCTCGCCACCACGATCCAGCGCCTCGCCCCGGACTACACGGTGGAGACCGCGGTGTCGGTGGTCGACCTGCCCTCCGACGACATGAAGGGCCGCATCATCGGCCGCGAGGGCCGCAACATCCGCGCGCTCGAGCAGCACACCGGTGTGGACCTCATCGTGGACGACACGCCCGAGGCCGTCCTGATCTCCGCCTACGATCCGTACCGCCGCGAGATCGCGCGGCTGGCGCTCCAGCGCCTCGTCGCCGACGGGCGCATCCATCCCGCGCGGATCGAGGAGGTCGTCAACAAGGTCAAGCAGGAGATGGACGTGCACCTCAAGGAGGAGGGGGAGAAGGCCTGCTTCGAGGTGGGCGTGCACGGCCTGCATCCCGAGCTGGTGAAGCTGGTGGGCCGGCTGAAGTTCCGGACGTCGTACGGCCAGAACTGCCTGCAGCACTCCAAGGAGGTCTCCTGGCTCGCCGGCATGATGGCCGCCGAGATCGGTGCCGACGTCAAGCTGGCCAAGCGCATGGGGCTGCTGCACGACATCGGCAAGGCGCTCACGCACGAGCAGGAGGGCAGCCACCCCGAGCTCAGCCTTCAGGTCTTGACGAAGTACAGCGAGAGCCCGCAGGTGATCAACGCCGCGCTCTGCGGCCACGAGGACGTGAAGGCGGAGACGGTGGAGGCGGTGCTCACCGAGGCCGCCGACGGGATCTCGGCGGCGCGGCCCGGCGCGCGGCGCGACGTGCTCGAGTCCTACATCAAGCGGCTGGCTCAGCTCGAAGAGATCGCGCTCTCCTACAAGGGCGTCGACATGTGCTACGCGATCCAGGCCGGCCGCGAGCTGCGCGTGATGACGCGGGCCGAGATCGTCTCCGATCTCGACGCCCACCAGCTGGCGAAGGACATCTCCAAGCGCATCGAGGCCGAGATGCAGTACCCCGGCCACATCAAGGTCGTGGTGATCCGCGAGACGCGCGCGGTCGAGGTGGCCAAGTAGCGGCATGAATGTCCTGATGGTCGGCGACATCTTCGGCGAGCCCGGGCGCGCGGCGCTGGCGAAGCTCCTGCCGCGGCTGCGCGAGCAGCACGCCATCGACTTTTGCGTGGTGAACTGCGAGAACGCCGCCGGCGGCTTCGGCATCACGGGGCCGATGGCCAAGCAGATGCTGGAGCAGGGCGCCGACGTGCTCACCTCCGGCAACCACATCTGGGACAAAAAAGAGATCATCGAGTACATCACGAAGGAGAACCTGCTCCTGCGCCCCGCGAACTTCCCGGCCGGCACGCCGGGCGTGGGCCACGTGACCGTGAAGGCCGGCCCGCACCGCGTGGCCGTGGTCAACCTCATGGGCCGCGTGTTCATGAGCCCGATCGACTGCCCGTTCCGCAAGGCCGACGAGATCCTGCCCGAGCTGCGGAAAGAGACGCCCATCATCCTGGTCGACATGCACTGCGAGGCGACGAGCGAGTCGCTGGCGATGGGCTGGTACCTCGACGGCCGCGTGAGCGCCGTCGTCGGCACCCACCGCCACGTGCAGACCGCCGACGAGCGCGTGCTGCCGGGCGGCACCGCCTACATCACCGACCTCGGCATGACGGGCCCGACCGACGGCGTCATCGGCGTGGACCGCGAGATCATCCTGCAGCGCTTCCTCACGCAGATGCCGATGCGCTTCGAGCCCGCCAAGGGCCCGGCCGCGCTGCACGGCGTCGTGATCGCGATCGAGCCGGAGACCGGTCGCGCCTCGGACATCCGCCGCCTGCGCGTAGCCGCGTGATCCTCCACGGCAAGCCCGTCCAGGAGCGCGTCCTCGCGGAGGTCAAAGCCGGCGTCGACCGCTTGAAGCAGGCGAGCGGCGTGACTCCGACCCTCGGGGTCGTGCTCATCGGCGAGGACCCCGCCTCGCAGATCTATGTCCGGAACAAGAAGCGCGCGGCCGACTCGGTGGGCATCGTCTCGCGCGACTGCCTGTACCCGCAGGGGATCGCCCAGCGCGAGCTGAACGCGCTGCTCCGCGCGCTGAGCGCCGATCCCGCCATCCACGGCATCCTGCTCCAGCTGCCGCTGCCCAAGGGCCTCGACGAGACCGTCGCGCTGGCGGCCATCGATCCCGAGAAGGACGTCGACGGCCTGCACCCGACGAACCTCGGCCGGCTGCTCGCGGGGGAAGCCGGCACCGTGCCGTGCACGCCGGCCGGCTGCCTGGAGATCCTCGATCATTACGGCGCCAAGCTCGAGGGCGCCGAGGCCGTCGTCGTCGGCCGCTCGCGCCTCGTCGGCAAGCCGCTCGCCCAGCTGCTGCTCGCGCGCCACGCCACCGTGACCATGTGCCACACGCGGACGCGCGACCTCGGCGAGCACACGCGCCGCGCGGATGTCCTCTGCGTCGCGGCCGGCCGCCCGCGCATGATCACGGGCGACATGGTCAAGGAAGGCGCGTGGGTGATCGACGTCGGCGTCAATCGGCTGGACACCGGCAAGCTCGCCGGCGACGTCGACTTCGACTCCGTCGTCACCCGCGCCGGCGCGATCACGCCGGTCCCGGGCGGCGTCGGCCTCCTCACCGTCGCCATGCTCCTCAAGAACACGCTGGCCGCGGCGCAACGCCAGGCCGCGCGCTGACGGTCGCGTGAGCCCTGCCTCCGGTAGGACAAGCGAGCGCGCCGTCTGGAGCGTCTCGGAGCTGTCGCGGCGGCTCGCCGCGACGCTCGACGAGCGCTTCCCCGCCGTCTGGGTCGAGGGCGAGATCTCGAACTTCAAGGTCTACGGCTCGGGCCACGCCTACTTCACCCTCAAGGACGAGGGGGCGCAGCTGCGCGCCGTCCTGTTCCGCAACCGTGTCCGTCGGATCCGCTTCGAGCCCGCCGACGGCCTGCACGTGCTCGCGTTCGGCGCCGTCGAGATCTACGCCCAGCGCGGCGAGTACCAGCTGGTGATCGAGCTGCTCGAGCCGCGCGGGCTCGGCGCGCTGCAGCTCGCCTTCGAGCAGCTCAAGGAGCGCCTGGGACGCGAAGGCCTGTTCGACCCGGCGCGCAAGCGCCAGCTGCCGCGCTTTCCGCGCAAGATCGGCATCGTGACCTCGCCCAGCGGCGCCGCCCTGCACGACATGCTGCGTGTCATCGGCCGGCGCTTCGGCGAGATCCATGTCGTGGTCGCGCCCGCGAAAGTGCAGGGGGACGGCGCCGCCCAGGAGATCGCCCAGGGCGTGCGCGAGCTCAACGCGCTGGGCGGCGTGGACGTCATCATCGTCGGACGCGGGGGCGGCTCGCTCGAGGACCTCTGGGCGTTCAACGACGAAATGCTCGCGCGCACGATCGTCGCCAGCAAGATCCCCGTGATCTCCGCCGTCGGCCACGAGGTCGACTACACGATCGCCGACTTCGTCGCCGACGTGCGGGCGGCCACGCCGTCGCAGGCGGCGGAGCTGGTCGTGCGCGAGAAGCAGGCGGTGGCCGAGTCGGTCGGCGAGCTGAGCCGGCGCCTGATCCGCGCCATGAGCCGCCGGCTCGCGGCCCAGCGGGACCGGCTGGAGACCATCCGCGAGCGCCGCGTGCTGACCGATCCGCGCCGGCCGCTGCGTGAGCTGTCGCGGCGGGTTGACGAGGCCACCGAGCGTCTGCGGCGGGCGATGAGGGCGACGATCCAGCGCATCGCTCACCGCGTGGAGCTGGCCACGCGCGATCTCCGGGGGCGCAGCCCGGTCGCGCGCACGCGGCAGGATCGCCGCCGCCTCGACGACCTCGCGGGACGGCTCGACCGCGCGCTCGCGCGCGGCCTGGACCGCCGGCGTCACCGCCTCGTCGGCGTCGCCGGCCGGCTCGACTCGCTCTCGCCGCTGGCCGTGCTGGGCCGCGGCTACAGCCTCACGCTCACGGCGTCGGGAGCGATCGTGCGGAGCGCGCGGCAGGTGGCGGTGGGCGACGAGGTGGGCGTGATGCTGCACGAGGGCCGCCTCGCGGCCCGCGTGACGGCCAGGAAGGAGCGCGATGACCGACCTCAAGTTTGAGGACTGCCTCGCCCGGCTCGAGCAGATCGTGGCCGCGCTGGAGGCGGGCAACCTGCCGCTGGAGGACTCGCTGAAGGTGTTCGAGGAGGGCGTGTCGCTGGCGCGTCACTGCGCGAAGTACCTCGACGACGCCGAGCGCCGCATCGAGCTGCTCGCCAAGGACGAGAGCGGGGCGACGACGACCAGGCCGCTCACCTGGGAAGAGGAGGAGCGGTGAGCTTCGACCTCAAGGCGTATCTCGAGGCGCATCGCGTGATCGTGGACGCCGCCCTCGACCGCGTGCTGCCGTCGGAGGAGATCGTGCCCGTCAACCTCCACCGCGCCATGCGCTACAGCGTGCTCGCGCCGGGCAAGCGGCTGCGGCCCACGCTGGTCATCGCCGGCGCCGAGGCCGTCGGCGGCGCCGCCGAGGCCGTGCTCGACACGGCGTGCGCGCTCGAGCTGATCCACGCGTACTCGCTGATCCACGACGACCTGCCGGCCATGGACGACGACGACTATCGCCGCGGCCGCCTGACCAACCACAAGGTCTTCGGCGAGGCCATGGCCATCCTCGCCGGCGACGCGCTGCTGACGCTCGCCTTCAGGCTCGTCGCCGACAACGCGGCGCGCCTCGCCGACCCGCGCGCGGTCGCGCGGGTGGTGGCCGACGTCGCCGACGCCGCCGGCACCGACGGCATGGTGGGCGGCCAGGTCATCGACATCGAGTCGGAGGGCAAGGACGTCGGCGCCGACACGCTGGAGTACATCCATCGCCACAAGACGGCGGCGCTCATCCGCGTCTCGCTCACGGCCGGGGCCACCCTCGCGGGCGGCACCCCGGCGCAGATCGACGCGGTGCGGAGGGCGGGCGAGTCACTCGGGCTCGCCTTCCAGATCGTGGATGATATCCTCGACGTGGAAGGCAGCCTCGCGGAGCTGGGCAAGACCGCCGGGAGCGACGTGAGAAAGAAGAAGGTGACGTACCCGGCGCTGCTCGGACTCGACG
>WNGM01011188.1_pt1 | contig 11110 bp, 8 predicted proteins | sample 5400571 | NCBI WGS metagenome assembly WNGM01 (sample SAMN13153378, study PRJNA577476) | soil metagenome | isolation source: 100 cm soil or saprolite under Garry oak tree replicate 2 | place: USA:California | collected 2016-06-15 | reverse complement strand
AAAATGGCGGGTAGTGGAGGAGAAGAAGAGACGAAGACTACAAGGTATGAGAACCGCGAGACGGTAAAACTGGCAAAAGTCGTACCGAATGTGCCCTATATGCAATTGCCAGCTCAGCTCCCAACACGCTTAAAGCTGCTTATTCCGTATCATGTGGCCTGTGAGTTGCGCTGTGCTCCTGTAGGGCGTGATCACCAATGCCTGACAGTGGCTATGGCCGATCCTGGGAATGCAAAGTGTGTACACTATTTACGCGAATTAACGGGTTTAACAATTTTTCCGGTGGCATGCGATCCTACCGCATTAAATGCACTGCTGGCTAATAAATGGTAGGGCAATGGCTATGACTTGCTTGAAGCGGTGGATAGACAGGTGGTGATGAATGTATAACCTTGTAGCCTTTAAAATTAACCGGATCACAACTGAACCTCAATACAAAAATGGGTCAAGATAGGTTACTATAATATGAGATGAGACAATGATTTGTATCGTCTGATACGAGCGAGGCGTTCTATTGCTCGTCGGTATCAAGTGTAGACATCGATCTCTAGCTTTGAGGGGAGAACACTATGGTTGTACAAATGATTCACGAAGATGTCCTTTTAACGTTCAAAGAAGCCATGAGTTATTTACGGGTCAGCCGCTCGACGCTCTATCGTTTGATGTGGTCTGGTCAACTAACCGGTCACAAGGTGGGCAGCACTTGGCGATTCTATCGTGAAGATTTGCGTGCTTGTGTTGGTCGTGAGATATCAATGACCGGTATACCGGTGATGTCGGCGAATATTTCTGCTAATTAGATTAGCCCTTTTCGCACTCATACCTTGTCGTCTTGTTGTTATTATAAAAACAGTTGATCTCTGCATAGGTAGAGTCTGAATAATATGGTTTTTATTACATTTGATCACTTCTTTGCCATCTGCGGTGGTGCGTAAGCGTTTTGTCGTGTGAGCAGTACGATTGCAAGCCCTGTTGCTCACATGACAAGCCTATCCATGCTGTCAGGGGGCAGCGTGGAAGCCCACATTTGCATGGTTCGGGCAAGAAGGGAACGCGAGCTATTTGTTACGATTGCTCGCGTTCCCTTCTTGTGATTGGATGAAATCTTATTAGATGCGGTCGTATTCAGTGATTTTCCAGTTGCCGCCTATTTTATCGAGGGTAAGAAGAGTGGTATAGCTATCATGAGTGCGTTTAACATCAACAGTGATGGTTAGGTGTGTGAAATTAGTGCCGGTATTGGGATCGGTGCTGAGGTTGGGTTGTGATGGGACAAAAGAGATAACTGGCCCGTACTGGTGCTCAAGTTGCGTGGCCTCTGTGACAAATTGATCCTGAGTAAGACCGCTGATTTGACCACGGGGAGCCAGATCGCTATATGCTGCCGTATAGTTTTTGGATTGGAGATTGCTATAGTAGTCGTTGACCACATCGATAGAGCCTGTAACCTGCTGATAGCCAGCGTTGACGATGGTATAGATGCCCCATGCACCTAAACCACAGCCGGTCAGGACGCAAATGCTAATGATGCTCACGGCGAGCCACACCCATTTATATGATTTTTTTGGTGGTGGCTGGTCTGGCTGAAAGGTGGGTGGTGGCACATTGGATAGATTATCTGAGCGCAGGCGAGGATGAGTACCGGGCGTGAAATTATAAGCAGGAAGGGCTGCCTGCCTGCGATCCTGGTTCGATGCTGAGAATGGTGGCTGTTGAGGAAGCGGAGGACGTATAGACGATGAGGGCATATTTTGATAGTAGGAGGGTGGAGGTGGATAGACAAAGCCAGGATTGGGTGTACCTGGAGTTGCCTCTGCTGACCCTGTTGGCGGAGTTGCTGTGTCTGCTGTAGCTTGGGCTTCCCCAGCAGAAGGGAGTGGGCCACTGGCGGGAAATTCGTAGAGTGGTGGAGCTTCCTGTTGCGTTACCTGTCTACTTTTCTCTGTATCATCTCTACGGAATTCTTTCACTTCATCTCGTGGTTGCTGATCTGGGTCGTAGGGCTGCATACGATAAGGCTCCTTTATAGTTAGGAAATGCTATCTGCTGTTCAGAGAAAAGTATAGCGGTTTATGAGGGGAAACGCAAGAAAAGAAAATGTTCTGAATCAGGATATTTATTCTTGTCCTTATTTCACATTATCTTGATTGGTCGGAGAGGGCGAAGCGTCGCGCCGCTCGTGCTTGATACGCTCAAGCTCTTCAAACTCCAGTTCCATATCTGAACGAACACACACTTCGGCTTCTTGCCGTGAGACGCCCATTTTGCGTGCATTGCTGATGATGCGGTTGACGTAGGAACGGCCAATTTCGGCACGCTGCCATTTCAAGTCGGGTAGGGGTCGCAGGCTTAATTCCGAAAAGGGGTAGAACTCTTCTTCGTGGAAGGCCAGGGAGAGCAATTGGGCATATTCGACTACAGCCTGACAAGCGATAGGATTGCTAAAGAAGTCAGGTTGGGTGCTGGAGACAATCAGGACACCAGAGATACGTCCACCGCGCAAGACAGGGTAAGCACAGGCACTACGCTCGAACTCATCGACCTCAAATTGGAGGCGTTCAGATTCGTTGAGATTATCCCATGTTTGCATACGTGCAAGCATAGCAGAGACTCCGGCTAGGGTGGTGCTACCCAGGTAAGCGTGATTATCCGGTTCAGGAGTAGTGGTAACTAATTCCAAAACGCGACAATAAAGTTCTTTTTGTACTTCGCTGATGCCCGTCTCAAGAGAGTCCAAGACACCAGGAAAGGTTTGGTTGATAGCATAGATAAGGTTATTACGATGTTCGGGCAGGACTTCAAGGAGACTTTTCAAGTACGTTGCACGAGGTTCTGAGTTACCGTTCATCCAGCGATAAATAGTGTTTTCAGCGATATCCAATTCTTTGGCTACTCGTGCAATTTGCACACGATCATGTCGTAAGATATGGCGCAGGAGACTACTGAAGACGGAGATATGCTCCTCGGCAATGGTATAGGCAAGTTGTTCATCGGTTGATTGCTGGAAGGAAGAGGCTGGTGGGGATTCTGTTGCATGCTGTGCAGAGGCTCCTGGGGGTGTTTGTACGGCTAGGTGTTTCTTGCGAGGCCGCCCACGACGCTTGAGCTGTTGAAGTGAGTCATCCCTTGGACTCATATCTACGCTTCCTTCCTGACTGCTAATGTCGAAGAGGATAATCTTTTTACTTTAACACAACGATACGTTTAGATAAGTATATCATAGAAAACGTAGATTTGTAAGAGCTTTTGCCTGTTTCTCATCTTTTGTCATGAACGAAAGATACATGATCACCTCATTAATACGTATTTTTTACAATGTGTATACGAAAGTACTACAATGTAATATGTGTATTGCATTTTCATATTTATACATGTTATACTTGGTTTGTCATTACAAATGTTCATTCCTGTACATTTTATCACAGTCGGGAGCAGTATTATGGCAGTAGATAAGCTTGTCCATACTAATGAGTGTGGCTTGCCGTTGAATGCAATTGAATGGTTAGAGACGCATCATCGAAGTAAGGCTGTGGAGCGGGAAAAGATGATTCACGATCTAAACCTAAAAGCCAACAGTTTAGTAGTGGATGCGGGATGCGGCCCTGGTCTATGGACGCCGCTGCTGGCCCAGGCGATTGGTCCACGTGGCCGTATCATTGGGGTGGATATTTCATTAGAGGCTCTAGTGACAGCTCAGCGTCGCAGTTATGGGAAATGGTATCGTAAACAAATAGAATATAGACGTGCTTCCTTGGAAAAACTCCCTCTGGCATCTGGTACGGCGGATGTAATCTTTAGTGCGAATGTCAGTCAATACCTACCAAATCCGGTGGCCACATTTGAGGCTATGGGACGCTATTTGCAACCAGGTGGACGTCTGGTAATCAAAGATATCGATTTTGGGACGATGCGTTTCCATAATATTGATAGGGGTCTACAAACTCGTGTATTTTGTGCGCGTGAACAGTGGGAGCGGGAGAGGGTGAAGCAAGGTTTCGCTTTTGAGGATAGCTGGGTGGGTTCCAAACTGGCTGGGTATCTACGAGCCGCCGGCTATGAAGAGGTAGAGGAAAGGAGTTATCAGATTGTCCGCCGATATCCTTTACCTGACGATTTTCGCTACTATTTGCAAGGTATTGTGGAGTGGTTTGTGTGTGAAGGTGCTCCTTTACTTGCTGGAGAGGACATGCAGGAGTGGCTACGTTGCTTCCTGGATGAAGCGGATAATGCGCTGAATGCAGAGAATTTTATGAGCGAGGAGACGGAGTTTGTGGTATCCGGGGTGTGGAATAGACGAGTTGCTGCACGGATTGTCGACATGCATATGCATCGAAAGCTAGAAACTGTTCACTAGCTTGGTCGAAGAGGGGGAACATTGCGGATAGGGGTAGACTCTACTTTATTATGGACGTGTGCCGGGGGGCCGCTTCGTCATCATAGAGATAGAACTGGCCGCTATCCGCTTTGTCTTGTGATTGCTTGCTTCGTGAACATAAAAAAAGCCCTCATACAGGCCATCGAAAATGCTGGATAATTAGCAAATATGATTTAATGCTGAATGGCAAACTTCACGTGAGGCGAGCGTGAAATCACCTCTTATGTTCGGTGTAAATGAGCGTACGTCATGCGAAGTTTGCCATTCAGCGATTTAATTGTTCGGCAATCATGGCAATAGCGACATCTCCAACCAATGATTGCAACTCACCGTGCAACTGACCCATATGCTCCATACGTCTGGTAATAAAATCATGCTGTGAGGTGCCGCAGGCTAGGCCCGTGAGTCCTCGTTGAGCCGCTTCGTATTCAGCAGTAATTTGTTTGAGCAGGCGTGCCACTTCGCTTTGCTGTTGTTGAGCTCCAAGCATAATTTCCCTCTCCTTGTAGTGCTGAACCATACACATGTATTAACAGTTCTGCCTATTTCCATGTAACAGGCAAGACAAGATGTGCCTACAATGTACATTACTTGTTAGAGCATCTGAAAAAGCGCACATGCATAGTATGCATGATAATATGTGTTCTTGTCTAGAGGAAAACTAGGCAATTTGGGCTATTTTTGTATTTTTACAAAATATTTATATTTTCATGCACATCTGTTTTTATTTGTTTTGAGGAAAATGTTCTGCTAAAGCAGCCTGTCGAGATGGAAGGGTAGATGATCTCCTGTTTTTATTTTATAAACCGAACCTTATCTGTGGTCTTATGAAAAAAAGATAGTACTTTTGGATTTGTGAGAAGAGGTCAAGGGGTGGCAGGTAAGTTCTCTACCTGCCACCCCTTGACCTCTTTACAAAAAATATTGTTGTGACGATGTTTCGTAATATGTTAAAAATTGTGCTTCCTTGACTATTAATTGCGTAAAGGTTTGCCTGTCATCAAAATGGCCTGCATACGTTCCTGAGTCTTTTCCATGCCACAGAGGCTGAGGAAGGCTTCGCGTTCCAGGTCAAGCACCTGCTGCTCGGTTAGCGGTGTAACTGGTGAGCAATCACCACCGGTGAGTACACGGGCAAGGTGGCGACCAATTACTGCATCATGTGCGCTGATTTTGCCGAGGAGCAGCAGGTTATCAATCTGCTGTTCGAGTACGAGCCGCGCTCCCGCTCCTGGTAGCAACATCAACGTTGGTTGGGCTGGCTGCCACTGACCTGTGGCTTGGGCCTCGGCTAGCCGTAAGGCATCAGCTTTGGCATCACGCAACAACAGCTCGCGGTTAACGGTGATCGCATCTGTCTTGCGTAAAAAGCGTAGCTCCTGGCCCTCGACGGCACTGGTGGAGACGGTGGCGAAGGAGATAATCTCGAAAGCTTTGCGCGATGGGGTGAAGGGGCCACCGGTTTTACGCGCCTGCTGGCTTGCCAGACTGGCTCCCTGGCGTAAGAGTAGTTCTTTACAACCACCGCCGCTAGGGACGAGACCGGCACCAACCTCGACCAACCCGATGTATGTCTCAGCATGGACACGAGCATGGTTGCTATGCATCACTACCTCACAGCCACCACCTAAAGCACGACCAGCAGGAGCAGCGACGATGGGGATGGGGCTGTATTTGAGCATTTGATTGACTTGTTGGAAGGCATTGACTGCTCCTTCTAGCAGCTTCCATTCTCCCTGACGCGCCCCCATCAACATCAAGAGAATGTTAGCACCTGCCGAGAAATCGGCGGCCTCATTCCCGATGACTAGAGCCTTGAATTGCTTCTGGCCTTCCTCAACAGCGTAGCGCAACATCTCGATGATACCATCGTCGATGGCGTTCATCTTGGTATGGAACTCAATGCAGCCGACGCCATCACCCACATCGAGGAGGGCTGCTGAGCCGTTGTCACGCACAATAGTGCTTTTATGCGATTTGACCGCAGCCAGCGAGATAACGCCTTCCGGCGTTGGTATGGGTGTATAGGTGCCGGTATGAAAGTCGAAGTATTTTCGCTGACCAGCTTCGCCAATATAGAAAGTACCCTGGCCTTCTTTCTGCACACGCTGTACAAGTTCTGGCAGTGGCCGATCTTGCAGCACTTTGTGCAGAATATCAGGGTGTTGCAGGAGTGTATCCCAGGCCTCGAAACTGCCCATCTCGAAGTTGAAACCCCAGCGCATCGCTTCATCCACAGCTACAATGCTATCGGCGATCTCTGGTGCCAGCAAAGCGGCATAGACAAGTGAGTCGGCGGTGGTTTGCCGGGCTAGCTGTCCGGCGCGATCATCGGCGTCCAGAATGGTCAGCATACGCTTCGCAGGATCGCTGATATTGCGTGCTTGGCCAATGGATGGATAACGAACCTTTTGCTGTGGCTCGTATTCCAAAGTGTTGAGATTCAGTTCCAAGATGATTGATTCGCCATCGGGACTTTTGACACGCTTGTAGAAGCCTGAGCCGCTCTTCTCACCCAGATAGCCGCGCCTGATCATCTCGCGTATTGTTTCCGGCAGACGGAAGGTTTCGCGTTGCGGATCATTTGTCGCATTCTCATAGAGATTGTCGGCCACGTGGGCCAAGGTGTCCAGGCCGGAGAGGTCGACGGTGCGGAAGACTGCTGATTTGGGATGCCCCATTGGTGTTCCCAGAATGGTATCCACTTCGCTAACAGTATAGCCTTCGGTGAGGACATAGTGGATAGTTGACATAAATCCATAGGTACCGATGCGGTTAGCAATGAAGTTGGGTGTGTCCTTACACAGCACGACGCCTTTACCCAGGACTTCGGTGGCAAACTGCTGCATAAACGGCATCAAGGCCGGATCGGTATCTTTGTCGGGAACCAGTTCCAGCAGGCGCATGTAGCGCACCGGATTGAAGAAGTGGGTGATGAGGAAATGACGGCGAAAGTCCTCGCTGCGTCCCTCAGTGAGCATATGCGCGGGAAGGCCAGACGTATTGGAGCTGATAATGGTGCCAGGGGTCAATACCTGCTCTATCTTTGTGTAGAGGCTGTGCTTGATATCCAGGCGTTCTACCACGACTTCGATAATCCAATCGACATCGGCCAACTCCTCCAGGTCGTCCTCGATGTTGCCCACCGTAATCAGGCTGGCTCCACGTTTGCTATAGAAGGCTGCCGGACGAGCCTTAAGGGCTTTTTCTAGGCCGCTACGTGCCACTCTATCGCGATCCTTGCCTGCATCGGGCGGCACTATATCGAGCAGTAAGCTGGGAATACCGACATTAGCGAGATGGGCGGCAATAGCCGCACCCATTACGCCAGCACCTAGGACTGCTGCCTTACGAATGTGATATGGCATCTTATGACATCCTCTCAATAATGGTGGCGACGCCCTGACCACCACCGACGCAGAGGGTAGCAAGGCCCATCGTCTTGTCAGCAGTCTGTAAGTCATTGATCAGGGTGGCGATGAGACGCGCTCCACTACAGCCCAATGGATGACCCAAGGCGATAGCTCCGCCATGAGGGTTGAGCTTCTCTTCGTCAATGCCCATCGCTTGAATGACAGCGAGATTCTGGGCGGCAAAGGCTTCGTTGAGTTCAATAATGTCGATATCACTCAACTGCATCCCTGCTCGCTGCAAGGCCTTTTTCATGGCTGGTACAGGACCAATGCCCATCACGTCGGGGCGCACACCTGCTACGGCCATGGTGTGAATCTTGGCAAGGGGAGTGATGCCTAGCTCACGAGCTTTGGCGGCAGACATGAGTACCACGGCGGCGGCTCCATCGTTTAAGGGGCTGGAATTACCCGCGGTAACAGTGCCATCTTTGATGAAAGCCGGTTCGAGGCTGCCGAGCTTTTCGAGCGAGGTATCGCGGCGTGGGCCTTCATCGATCGTCATAGTTTTGCCGTCGGGAAGCGGTACGGGAACAATCTCGCGCTTGAAGGTGCCATTGTCGGTAGCAGCAATAGCACGCTGATGGCTGCGCAGGGCAAAGGCATCCTGGGCTTCGCGGCTGATGGAATATTGGCGGGCCAGGTTCTCTGCCGTCATGCCCATAGGAATGTAGCTGGAATAGGCATACTCCATCACGCCGGGAGAGGCAGGTGAAACGTTCTCCTCACCCTTCTGAGGTTTGACGAGGCGGGGGTTAAAGCTGGGATTGAAGCCTCCCATGGGTACCCGCGACATACTCTCAACACCTCCTGCTACAAAAGCATCGCCCAGATCAAGCATGATATTCTGCGCAGCCATGTTGACCGCCTGCAAGCTGGAGGCACAGAAGCGATTGACGGTGACCCCCGCAGCTGTCTCCGGCAGACCGGCCAATGCCCCTACCAGCCGTGCCAGATTCATGCCCTGCTCGCCTTCGGGGAAGGCACAACCTAAAATAACATCTTCTATAAGGGAACGGTCAAGTTGGGGGACGCGCTCAACTGCGGCTTTGACGGCAAGAGCGGCCAGATCATCGGCGCGTACATCTTTGAGTGCGCCCTTGTTGGCCCGTCCAATAGGAGTGCGTACTGCACTCACGATTACTGCTTCTGCCATGTGCTATAACTCCTTTTTGTATGACTCCTCTGCTCTACGCTTGAGTCGTTGTAACGAATCGTTGATGTTGGCCTCCATCGCCTTCGCGCCGAACTTTTCGAGTAGCCAGCCTCGCCATCCAGGCGGGAAGTTGATATCTCAGCCATATTGCACGCGACAGGACATGGCGTCGATAGGCGTGCAAGACATAGTTTCATGGTTTAGCAAGCCCAGAGGGAGCGTTACCAATAGCTCGATCTGGTACTTATCTGGATAGGACAAAAACTCAGGCTCATGGCATTACCTCTCTCTGTTAGAAACAGCACGAGGCGTATGTACTGCTAGCTCATACGCCTCGTGCTGTTTCTAGAGGATATCCCTTCTTTTCAACGACAATGTTGGCCAGTTCGCGTTGGAGAGCCACGCCGTTGAGTGTATAATCGCCAATGTAGGTACGCACGCGCTGGAGCTCGATTCCGACTTCGTCCTCGTTGGTGTTGGTCATGATCATTTGATCGAGGTTGAGACGCATGCGGGAGAAGGCCAACCAGGTTGCCAGTTGGGCCAGCTCCACATGCGTGCTGCTATTCTCGTCACCGCGCTGAACGGACTGGGTGGCACGGGCAAGGGCACTATCGACAGCATAGATGTCGATCAGAAGGTTGGCCAGATACTCGATGAACTCTTCCTCCTGTTCAAGGGCCTGCATGTACTTCATGGCGATCTTCATGGCTGTGTAGATGGTGACGTCTTTCGCACGTTCGAGGGCATTGACAGCAGGGCGAAGTTCGGTGGGGATGGACTCACCAGCATTATTGAGTGGCTGACCGGCTTCGACACGCATGCTAATGGCCGGATAGGTCGCCATCAAGTTGACCTTGCCAGTCATAATACGGCGAAAGAGCGTACCGGAGGCCACCAGGCGGTTGATCTCATTCGTGCCTTCAAAGATGCGCTGGATACGGGCATCGCGGTAGGCTTTTTCGATGGGATACTCTTGCATGAAGCCATAGCCGCCAAAGATTTGTACACCCTCGTCAACCACGTAGGCCAGCACTTCGCTACCATGCACTTTAGCGATAGAGGCTTCAACGGCATACTCTTCGATTGCTTTGAAGGCTTCCTCGGTATCGCTGGCACTGCGCCGCGCTTGCTCAATGTTAGCGGCGGTGCGGAAGACCTCGCTTTCAGCAGCGTAGGTCTCGGCGGCCATGCGTGCCAGCTTTTTCTTGATCATGCCAAACGAAGATATGAACTGCCCGAAGGCTTTGCGCTCGGTAGTATACGTTGCTGCCAATCCAAGGGCCGAGCGTGCGCCACCGACAGTACCGGCGCCGAGTTTCAGACGCCCAATATTGAGGATATTGAAGGCGATTTTGTAGCCTTTGTGAATCTCGCCCAGCAAGTTCTCGACCGGCACTTTGGCATCTTCAAAGTAGACCTGGCGGGTCGAGGAGCCTTTAATGCCCATCTTGCGCTCTTCAGCACCTGTGGAGATGCCTGGCCAGCTGGTTTCGACGATGAAGGCTGAGGGTTTCTCATTGCCGATACGGGCAAAGGCGATCATCAGATCGGCAAAACCGGCGTTGGAGATCCATTGCTTGGTGCCGTTGAGGATGTAGTATTTGCCATCGGGAGAAAGTTCGGCACGTGTGGTCAGCCCCATGGCATCGGAGCCAACACCAGGCTCGGTCAGAGCATAGGCGGCGATCCATTCGCCTGTGGCCAGTTTAGGCAGATATTTGCGCTTCTGCTCTTCATTGCCATAGAAGACGATGGGCAGCGTACCGATGGTAGTATGCGCTCCGAAGGCCACACTGAATGAGGCTTCACGCAACTGAGAGCCAACCAGAGAACTGGTGAGTAGTCCTAGTTCCGCACCGCCATATTCTTCTGGCACGTCGACCATCAGCAGACCCTGCTCACCGGCTTGCTTGACAAGGCTGGGCATGACGCCTGGCTCCTGGTGATCAATGGCGTCTACTTTGGGCAAGACTTCGCGCTTAATGAAGGTGGCGGTCGATTCTTCAATCCAGCGTTGCTCTTCGTCGCGCTGTTCCAGGGTAAATATCTTGTTAGCACTTTCGCTGACCGGCGTGGTTAAGAAGGCTGTGCCTGTTTCGGTCGGTTGCATGGTGGTTGACATGCTTGCTTTCTCCTTTATTCCTTTGTTACCTTTAATTCTCTACG
>WNGM01004408.1_pt1 | contig 11110 bp, 11 predicted proteins | sample 5400571 | NCBI WGS metagenome assembly WNGM01 (sample SAMN13153378, study PRJNA577476) | soil metagenome | isolation source: 100 cm soil or saprolite under Garry oak tree replicate 2 | place: USA:California | collected 2016-06-15 | reverse complement strand
CCTGGTTCCAATGGCAAAGATATGACATTTAGGAAATACAACAAGTTTGCCAAAGCTATGTAGAGGACAAAAACGCTGAAGGCTAAGACGAGGATTCTACGATTATTGAGCTTCCTCAAGTCTCGTCTTTCACATTAACGGAATGGGGGCCGAGCCTGTTAAACTTAGCTCGAAGGGGTGAACCATTCGACAAATACCCTCACCTCATATTGTTTCGCTGGGGTCAGTCAAGCTGGCCATGAGCGTGGGGGTCATCGGGTATAGTTTCCAACAATATCGTTCTGATATAATTGCCGGGTCATCGGCTTCTCGCTCAGGGTGACTTCGGTCGTAATCGTCTCCATTGCCTGTTCACATATGTCCAACCAATTAACCCGACAGCGCCCACAATAATGGAATCCAAAGCAGTGGCAAGAAGTGTGAAGAATCCGTTGTTGGTCGGACTTAAGGGAATCAACGGGAGATAATAGACGCCTGTCATTGCGAGCATACCCGCTACGTCAAAATAGAGCCATGGCACGAAGTAGAGAAACATAATTCGTCTAAGAAGCCTAATCGTCTCTGGTTTCAATACTATGAAAGGATGGGGCACACCCAAGCTTAAGCGTTAAGCCCGAGAAGCTTCGCTCCAACTGAAGATCAGTTAGACCGTGACGCCGTGGAGCTTGTTAGACTGTTCCGCCAAGAAAATGATGCCGTCCACGACTGTTCTGGTGACGATTCCACCAGATTTGAGCGAGGAAGCTGTAGATGAAGGCTTAACCAAGATACACTGCTAAGTTATGAATGTCGTGACCGGGAAGGAATGGCGGAAGGCTGAAGATCACAAAGAGTGTTATCGCAATATACCAGACAGCGAGAAGAACAAACATACCCCAATTTCGAGCCACCCATTGCATCAGTAAGTCTCGCATGAATTGTTAAGCCGACTTTTGAGTGGTCAAGATTGTGAGGATCGTTTTCTATGGGGCAGCTGGTAGAGATTCAGATAGGCAAATCCAATTACCCAGAAGGCGAGCTGGACAAGAAAAACAATCGACAGAAAATCCCTTTCACTGAGACCCACCCAGTTTAGGACGGCTATCTTGTTTGGATAAATGAGCGCGAAAAAACCTATCCAGTACGCCAGATTAATCGTAAAGAAGACTTGCAAGACACGCCAACTCCCAGTTCGAGCCTTCAAATCTTTGATGCCTACATGAAAACTGGAAAACTCGGAAAAAAAAGGATTGCTGGAACGGTTCGATGCATTTCAGAATCGTCAAGATTGTAAGGAGCGTTTTCTCTGGCGAATTGCATAGAGGGTTAGAGTGGGTATGTAAATCGCTACGAGCACTAAAAACACAACACTATCAAGCGTTCCAAGAGGTAGAGACACGAACCCCAAGATGCGCAAGAAGGTTGCAATCGTCAAGTAAAACACAAAGACTGCGAAAGCCAAGATTAGAGCACCAATTCGGTCTGGCTTATACATGATCCGATATTTTCCGGCAATCGGTGCGAGAGAAAAAGTGGATAGAATAAGTAAGCCAAGGTCTGTATTGAGAGACAAACGGAAGGGCAAGTAGACCGCCCCAAGGGAACCAAGCCAGCTTGCCGTCAGCACATAGACAACGAAGTAGCTGTAGATGTTAGTGAAGAGCCGTAACACTACACTTGCCATTCTATGGAGTAGTGTTGAATGCCGAGAAAAAAGGATTACTTGTCAGTAGCTCCAAGCCAAGAGAAGGATGAGATCAGCGATCATGACTATCGCTGACCCCACGACAATAGAGAGAAGCGCCTCAACCCTTTATGCCCCCTAGACTCCCGCAGACTCTATCAGTCAAGTTCTGTTTTCCAGCCAAGTCTACTCCTGGCCGCGATCCTGAAAGACAAAGGCTACCCATTTTGAGTAACTGATCGGGTAGGCTTTGCTTGCTCCTGTCTCTGTCGTTTGTTCACGAAACTCAGCGCAAGGATTCCAAGGAATTGCATGGCGAGTATTCCCATTTGGACCAGGAAAAGTTGAGGACCTAGTGTTGCAACAAAACTCAACGGCAAACGCCCAATGCCAGTTACCGCAAGAGTCTGTACCACGAAAAGATAGGTAAGGACTGCTTGGTAGCCCAAGATCGCGAGCCTGAGAGTTCGAGTTCTCACAGCTAAGGCGTCACCAACTTGGTCCCGTCAAACGCCTCTTTCTCTGATCGTCCATTCTCTTCTGAACTGGCGAAGCTTGAGACTCAGCAACGAGGTGAACGTCAGGACTGGAATCATCGGTAGCGCGATAACTGCAAAACGGAGCCGATTTCCAATAAGAATCATGTATGTGCCGGAGACGACGAGCAGTATGCATAGAAGGATGGTGCCGAGAAACAGCTTCCTACGCCAGCTCTGATCCCATCTCCAAGCATCAGGGTGAACAGTCTGGTAGTGGAAAGCGTGGAGTCGTATAACTTGTCGGAAAGTCGCCTCCGGCAGAAGCTCGTTACAAATCGAACACTTCACCACTCTCTGATTGCTCACTTTCCGAATATCTCTAAGTCCTTTCTTGCCAAGTCCAACAGAACCTATCAGAACAAAGGCAACAAGAAAAAAAGCGAATCCTGTGGTCAGGGCGGCCTCTAAAAGACCGGTTCCAGAAATCTGATCCACTTCTTCCGCGGATACAAACAAGACAGCGGAGACTACCCCGGTCACCGACAAGAGAGTCCTCAGCCTAGTCCATCTGAGCTTCAAGGCGGACGTGGCTCCTACGGTTTACCGAGGTGTAGCAATGGACAATGCGCGACAAAAGGGTTGCTTGATGGTTGAGTCGCCCGGTCAATCTCCCACTTGCGCCACGTTATTATTCGAGACTCTGTATGTCTGGATTGTCGGAAACCATGGGTCTTCGGCCGATGGATGCCATAGTAGCCCGCAGATGCCCTATCTGCGGCCAAAAAATGGAGATTAACGAACCGAGAGATTTCGCTCGTGCGCTTCGAGAACACACGAAAAGTGCCCATCCTGTCTACTATGCTCAGACAAGACGAATGCGGAAGATGATCGCACCAATGGTGGTTGCGATTGTGGTACTCGGCTTCACTCCAATAATATTCGAGTCGGAGCTCGGCTATGCCTTAGCCACTCCCCTCAGCATCGTGGGATTCATCGCTCCTCTGGTGGTAGTAGGGGCGATAGGTAGGCGAGCACTAAGGGCTGCGCAACAGACAGGGACCACGACAAACCTCGTTGAGCCCGAGACTACGGGCGATTTTTCTCCTCAAGCCAGTCAAGCCTCGGTCTCTTATGCCGGCCAAGATATTGTCAGAATCGCAAGAGACCTTGCGGGGCGGCTGGAGATTCCCGGCTTTGAAGGCGAGTCCGTTTCGTGGCAGGATTATTTTGTACGTTCCGGTTTCAGTTTCAGCCGTTCAAACAGGCCCATAATGGTCCCTTACGACGGGTGCATGTTCGTCGGCAATAAGGTCATCCTCCCAGAGTCGACAAGGGACAAGCTGCAACCTGAAGAATGGGCTCCCCTTATTGCGTCAGAACTTGTGTATAAGCGAAAACTTCTCGAAAAACGTCGATTGGGCCTTCTCATCCGAATACTCCCACTCACAGCAGTGTACATCATCATCCCAGTCATACTTTGGCAGATAGGAATCCTCAACCTTCAGGGAACGACGACCGTCCGTGGAGCACCGACGCCCGTCGTGGTGGCGTTCTTCCAACTCTACTCGGGCACTGCTCTCATCTTCGCAATGGTTCTGTATGGCCTATTGGGGTTCCGTTTCAACAAACAGATGAGACTCAAAGCGGATGCGATAGCTGCAGGTCTGACGGGCAAGGCGGTCTTCCTCTCGGCCCTAGAGAAGATTGGGAGGGCGTTTCCGAGCATTATGGCCCGAGGCCGGCCATCCCTGACCTATCCCCCAGGGCGACCCAGTATAGAGAAGAGAATAGAGGGCATTCAAGCAGCGGCAGCATTCTAGCAAAGACCGGATTCCCTGAATATTTAGTCCTACTAGATGTGACCCTAAATCAAATGCCTATGGTAGTCGCTACTACGTGGGGACTCGGCGTGCGTCTGATCCATAAGGGTCCAGACCAAGGCTCACTCATGGGCTGCGACATTGAAACCCGATAGTCCTCTGCAAAGGGGCGTGGAATTGGCTCGGAATTGAAACTGACCAAGTGATTACTACGCTTCGTCGTATTCTGATGAGGATTCGGCGATACTCTATTCATACTCTAACACTTTATCGGACAGAGCCTGAATCTCTGTTTCTTGGAAACAGAAATGAGTGCCTCTACGGCGGGTTTGAAATGTCCTGTCTGTGGCAAATGGGTTTCGACTGATGCTTCTCGTTTCGGTGGCCCTGGTGGACCTGCTAAGATCGTTGTTGGCCAGGAACTCTCTGTGCATTTGCAGACCTATCACCCGGACTATTTGTTGTGGAATCGTCCCTACCACCTAGCGTTGGGTGTATTGTTGCTAGCTGGATTCTCCTTTTCTCTTTGTGGTGTCTTTCTCAAGAGTTTCGCATTTTTCCCCTTGGCAATCCTCGTGACACTGACACCGGGGATTCCTCTATTGATCATCTACCGTAGGAAGTTCGCTGAGTTCAAGAGTCACTGGGCTGAAGAACATCCGTTGGCTTCGATTCAGCTCACGCCCGCGGCGATCCCTTCGGTAAATCGTTGTCGGATTTGTGGAGAAGTCATTCCTGTCAAGAAGGGTCTAGGTTGGGACCTCAAGGAGCACTACCAGAGTGCCCATCCAGCTTACTACCGTTGGGAGTATCGACAAGCACCACTGGTAATAGTCCCGCTAATGTTCACAGGCTTGACGATCCTCGTTCTAGGTTTGTCATTAGAACAAAGTCTCCCTACCATATTCGGAGTTGCAGGCTTCCTGCTTTTGGTGGCTGTGGCAATGGTGTATGCTTTCAGAGGCGAGAGACGATTCAAACAACGCGTGCTGTCTTAAGTTACCATTTGTTCCTCTCTTAAGCGCGCGAAAGATCCGGGGAGTGCTACTCGTCCATTAGGGTCCACCCAATTGCTCACTCATGGTTTGCCATATTGAAACCTGAAAGTCTCCTGGGAATTGCCTTGGAAACGCCTTGGAATTGGAAACTTGCTCGTGATCATGTTAATCCTCAGAGGTCGTCGAATGATAGACTAACCGTATGCGACCTCATTTCCATGCTAAATTCTGCGGACCCGAAAAATCTAGAGAATTAGGTATGCGTGCTAGTCTCGCGGCACAGATCAGGAGTCTCCTATTTCTGGTTCTAGGCTAACAAGCGTGCGCCAGGTTTATTTTTCGCCAAAATTTTATTTTCAGCGACTGCGCGAAATCTTTTCGACCCCCCCGGGGCCTATCCAGATCTCCAGAGACACCACCAGGGTCCATCTTGAACAGCTGGACCCGGCAAAGGGTCCTGGGATTGGCTACGCCTTCGGCTTCGGCTCGGGCTTCGCCGCCGGCTTGGCATCTTTGGCAGCCGCTGGCTTGTCTTCCTTCTTAGCTGGGGGCTTCGCGTCTTTCGCCGGTGCGGGTTTTGCTTCTTCCTTCTTCTCAGCAGGTTTCGATTCGGCCTTCTTCTCGGCGGCCGGTTTCGGTGCCTTCGCCGCTGGGGCCGCGGGCTTCTCCTCCTCAGTCTTCTTCTTTGCGACCCGTTGGTCTTTCGGAAGCATCCGGTTCTTCAAGTACGCAGGAACGATATCTGCAGATTTCTCGTCCTGATAAATCTCGACCATGCAGGTAGCAGAGGATCCGCCGGTTCGCGTCGCAATACTCTTCACAAAGACTCTGTCGATTGGTGCCTTGAAATGTTCAGAGGCGAGCTTCCGCACCGTCAGCCGGTCCGGCGTTCCTGCTCCTTCGTGGTGAACAACTAGTTTTGCTTCGCGGCGTCCGAGCAGGTTGTTAGTATGCTCTTCGACTACTTCAAAACTCAACTCTTCACAACCTCCGCACTCGCTTCCGCACCGCTAACAATTACGCTGTTAATCTGCAATGTCTCTTCCGAGATGACTCTTCCTCTAATGAGCTTTCTCTGCCGCTCACCCTCATCACTCGGCCGATATCCTACTCCGGCTGAGAGCAGAGCCCTCTTCCGAGCAGCCCCCTGAATATCGAACCGCATCGGCACACCATCCTTATCCGTCCCACCAGTAATCCGCAACCTCACATTCCCCAGCCCGAGAAGTTTTCCATCGATTTCTTCTCCAATGCTCTTCCCTACGAGAGCTTGAGCCTTGGTTCCTTCCAGCGAGGCGGCCTTGGAAGTCTTGCTCTTCGGGTCTGAGACTATGAGTTGGAACTTTGCCAATCGATTCTTCTCTTAGAGTGTCGGCGGGCTTTCCGCTTAATAAACGTCCTTTGTCCGGATAAGCGGAGTATCTCCGCTCAGATGCCCTTGACTTTCTCGACGGCGACTTCTATTGGAAACCGAGCCCGCATAATGCGCTCCACCCGGCCGCTTGCCGCCCACGGCCAGAACCAGGTGAATCGGAACAATCCGTCCCTTGTCACAATGTTCATCCTAGGGTTTAGCCAACGCATGCCCAATTCGACCTTCACTATGTCAGCATAGGGAATGGAGAAGTTGCCGATACCTTCGGCGAGAATCTCGTCTAGTCCTCTCTCTTCAAGCAGTCGAAGCATATAAGGATCAATTCTGCGGTAGTTGGGAATATTTTGTCGCATCTGTGAACTTCCTCTTAGAACAGCTAACCGCTGAGTTGTGAAGACAAGAAGGCAGTGAACATTGCTCAGCCCGGAAAAAGAGTCTTCTTCCCAATAATTGTAGAGACTGAATCCTACTATTTCTTCACCAAAAGGAGGTCCGGGTTTTTCTTCCGTCCAAATCCGGCCACAGATGCCACACACTGTGGTAGAATCCTGGAGAATAGTCCCACATCGGGAACATTTCTTCAAGCCTGATCATGCGACCGAGCTAGAGGCGCTGCCCGCTGCCAGAGTTGCCATTTCGCTAAGCAATGCAAGTTCACCAGGTGTTAGATAATCCCTAAACTTGCTAGAGAGCACTCTCGCGTGTTGCACAGGCACATCGACATAGAGCACATCTCCTTCCATGATCTGCCTTCCAACCATCGGTTTGTCAATGGATACTGCGACTTGTTTCCCAGGGCCAGCGTCTCCCACATCCTTTCCCTGGTCCTGTATCCGGACGACCTGTCCGATCCGCTGCCCTCTACTGTTGATGAGCGGATACTTCGGCTTGATGATCCCATCGAGCACTTCGACCCCGACGATAGCAGGATCGCTACGCCGGAAAACGAAACCCTTCAACAGCTTGATCTTTCCAGGCCTGATCAGGAGGTCCATCTCGGCCTTTGCACCCGCCACTCTCTGAGCCTCCACCCATCGAGAATACTCCTCCAGAACATGGTAGAGGACATCACCCTTGAAGATGGGAATCTTCGATAATGCGATCTCCTCCTCCGCGTCAGGCAACAGCTTCACACCAAAAGCTAGGACAACACCCAGGTATTGATCCTTGACGCGCACAGCCTTTGCCTCAACAACATCCCTCCTAGAAACATCACCAACATCAGCCAGCCGAACCGGAATCTTCGACGCCTCCAACGAGGTGGTCAGTGCCTCCAGCGAGCCGAGAGCGTCCGACTTTACAACAACACCGCTGAGGTCTTTCTTGACTCGCACCTCCTCAACTTCACTGAGAATCCTCTCTTTGATCGCCTTCCTACTCGGCGAGTCCTTGACGCCGTAGAGGGATGAGCCGGCAATCGCGTCCTCCAACCCTGCAGCAGCGATCTTTATGCCCGCAGCCGCGTCAACAGACTTCACGTTTGAGAACTTGTCCCTCGGATCACGGATCTCGTCCAGGGGCTTCGGAAGGAGCAGCGCCCGGACCCGCGTACTGATAACCCCATTCCGTCCGGCAATCATGATCTGGTCATCCACCTCCAAACGTCCATTGTAGATCATCGCGTCAATAGTCACGCCCAACCCCGGCTCCTCCTTCACCTCTAGAACCGTTCCTTCCGCCGGACCGCTCGTAACGCTCAGCTCTCCCTTCATGTAGACCTGGGTCAGTCCCACGAGAACCGCCATCAACTCAGGGATTCCCTCCCCTGTCTTTGCGCTCGCCGGGACTAGCGCGACTGTCTTTGCGAACTCTGTTATGCGGTCGAACCTGTCTGCTCGGATACTGTATCTTGACAGGGTCCCCATCATCGTATAGAGCCGATTGTCCAAGTCTGTCAACACTTCGGGCCGCTGGTTAGCCATGTTTTCCAGAAACGATCCTGCACCCGAACTCTTCCATCCAGGGACCGCGTCGATCTTGTTGCAACAAATCAGAAACGGGGTCTTCCGAGCCTTCAGAATCGTCAGCGACTCGACCGTCTGTGGTTCAATTCCCTTCGTGACATCAATGACCAGTATGGCGACGTCCGCGGCTGATCCTCCTCTCTTGCGAAGGTTGCTGAAAGTCTCATGACCTGGAGTATCGATGAATAGGATTCCCGGAACCTCTATCGTAAGCTTGAACCGTGCAAGTAAGGGCCCGATAATCTCTGTCAGTGTCTTGGCAGGGATAAGGCTGGCGCCAATCCACTGCGTTATCTGGCCCGGCTCACGAGCCGCAACAGAAGTCCCCCTAAGCCGATCTAGAAGTGTAGTCTTGCCATGGTCTACATGGCCCAGAACCACTGCGATCGGTTGACGAATCGGCATATCTAGGAGACTCCATTTGAGTCCCTCTAGTCACGCTGGGGAATATTAACCCTAAACCTCTCTAGAGATTCTGGTCTCGTTACGTGACCTAATCAGAAACACCATTCGAGAAGTACACTAGAAGGCCCCCGACGAGAATCATTGTGGCAAGTGATAGAACAAAGCTCAGGGGCAGAAAGGTTCCTCCACTAATGAGAGGGACGTACCCAATCCAGACTGCGACAAACACTCCGCCAAGTCCAAGGAGAATTACTCCCTGAATCTTGCCACTGATTCTCGGGATAAGGGTACCAATTATGGGTGCCAACGAAGCAGAATTTAGAGCCAACGCAACAATAGTTTCCTGAAACGTGCGCTGTCCAGAAAACGCCCCAATGCGATGAGAGAGACCAGGAACGCGAGGGTTCCGCCCGTCGCAGTAAGTGTCCTCCCCCACACATTTGCAGATCGTCTCAAATGAAATTGCCGCCTCGACACGACGCCCCCAGTACAGCCTAGAATTCGACTAGAATCCAACTTAAGTCATACGCTGCTCTAGCTTTGCACCGAAACTTAGGCACAATGTTTATCCCATTGAGGGGCTACAGTCCTATTGAGAAAAAAAAAGCAATGTACGTGAGGGTCAAGAAGATCGGCTCGAAACGATACGCCTACCTTGCCGAAGGCGTCTCAAAGAACGGTAAGGTCAGACAGAAGACTCTAGCCTATCTCGGCCCACTAGTGAAGATAGCGACAGGCGTTTCGGACGAGATCAGCAGAAAAGTTGACGGTAAGGTCAGGAACGTTGATTGGAACAAGATAAACATGGACATACGAAGGATTCCACTAGATTTCGACGAGTTGCAAGAGATCAAGCGAGACATGCTGCCGAGAGTTCTCATTGGGAGACAGAATCGTTCGCAAGACATCGGTCGCGGGAACAGGCCTAGGGTGGAAGGGGAACTAGCTGCTATTACAATAATAGCACGAAGAGGTTTCAACGAAATGTTTCGGACCCTGAAAGATGGAACGCTAGTCATGCGATGAGTGTCAAGCGATCCCTTTCGAAAACCTACGCTGGGGATCTCACCTCAAAATCCTTCATTTCCATGCTTCGCAGAGAGCCTAACGATCTGAGAAAGAAGATGCTCCTGCTAGGCTACGTCACCAGCCAGCTTGAAAAGAAGAAGCAGTCCATATTCCTCGTAGGTGGACAGGCGGTCGAGACCTACACAGCTGGACAGTTTCCGACGGGTGACATTGATGTTACAACAAGCGATTCAGCTACAACTCAGAAGGTCTTGAAGAGTCTCGGATTCGAAGAAATCGGAATGATATGGCTCAACAAACCGCTCGGCATAGCATTCCATATCGTCGGATACTCTGCCCCTGAAAGATCCCGTACAATCCGCATCGGTCCGTACAAAGCAAGAATAGTCGGAGTCGAAGAGTTGATACTGGATAGGTTGTCCGCAGCAAAGTTCTGGAACATTCCAGCCGACTATGAAAAGGCCAAGGTTCTCTATGACAATTTCGAGAAACAGATCGACAAGGAATATCTACGAGAGATCGCGAAGAAAAAGAAAGTCGTTGATTTACTTCTCAGAATCACCGAAACGCCGTCGCCCAAACTCGGAAGATAGGCGTTCAGCTTATTCTAAGAATGGATTCAGTTTACTGGATCGAACGTAGAATCACGACGTGTCGAGGTTGAAGATTGAGGATTCCATCTTCGCATTCTCCACACTGTCAGAAGCATGAATCACGTTCGCAGTAATAGAGACAGATAGGTCGCCACGTATCGTCCCTGGCTCGGCGGCCAAAGGATTTGTTGCTCCAATGAACTTCCGAAGAGTCTCGACAACGTTGGGCCCCTGAAGAACCATCAGAACAACGGGCCCCGAGGTCACGTGGTCCACCAGCTCCTGAAAGAACGGCTTTCCCTTGTGGACGCTGTAGAGAGATTCTGCCTCCTTGTGCGTGATTTGGTGCAGCTTCAGTTGTTTGAATGTGAACCCTTTCTTTTCCAGTCTGCGTAGGACCTCGCCTACAAGGCGGTTCTTGACGGTGTCAGGTTTGAGGAATGCGAAAGTTCTCTGGCTGGTCTCGGTCAGCGTCCTTTCTCTCTCTTTCCGTAGTACGCTGTCCACTTTAGTTTCCTAGAGTCGCGGTCGAAAGACAGGTTGCTGACGCGGCATCTTCTTGAACAGAAGTAGAGGATTGTTCCGTCGTTTTTGATGTGCATTAATCCTGTAGAGTTTGGAAAGTTCTTTCCACAGAATGAGCATTTGAATGTCTTTGGCGTGGCAGTCGACTCCCTACCTGATCTTCTTGGCTTCTCGCTCCGTCTCTCGGAGCATCAGAATATCGTTTAGGCGGATCGGTCCTTTAATGTTTCGAGTAATAATTCGGCCCTTGTCCCGTCCT
>WNGM01004405.1_pt1 | contig 11111 bp, 6 predicted proteins | sample 5400571 | NCBI WGS metagenome assembly WNGM01 (sample SAMN13153378, study PRJNA577476) | soil metagenome | isolation source: 100 cm soil or saprolite under Garry oak tree replicate 2 | place: USA:California | collected 2016-06-15 | reverse complement strand
ATGCGCCGATGCTCTGTTCCCAATTATTTTTAACTTTTTCCATCTTTAGCCCGGAAAACCGGGATGATTATTCTCGGTTGCTCATCATCATGCGAGAGAGAGTCGTATCTGGGACAGGAGGTTTTCTGAAGACCATAGTCCTCCCTTCGGGACAAAGGTCAGTGTGAACTGAGCTTTACATCTGGACCGCAACGGAGAGGCTAGAAAGAAACGGGCCGCGGCATGTGCCCATTCAGACCAGTTTAGGACGGCATCAACGGTTTTTATCTTCAGCAATACCCAGACCATGCGAGGGCTTCTTGCCAGAAGACACCCGAAGACTCGCTGCAATAATGTTCACCGACCTAATCGGCTATACGGCTCTAGGTCAAAGGAGCGAGTCACTCGCGCTTTCTCTGGTTGACGATCAGCGGAAGCTGCTCCGACCGGTTTTCAAGAGGTATGCGGGTAGGGAGGTTAAGACGATGGGGGATGCGTTTTTGGTCGAGTTTTCCAGTGCCTTGAATGCGGTAAAGTGCGCTTATGAAATTCAGAAAGCCGCGCGGGATCTCAACTCTTCTCTAAATGAAGAACGAAGAGTTCACCTTAGGGTTGGTGTTCATCTCGGCGACATTGTCGAATCAGAAGGCGACATCTCAGGCGATTCCGTTAATGTTGCATCTCGAATTGAATCCTTGGCAGATGATGGTGGGGTCTGCATAACTCGCCAGGTCTACGATCAGGTCCAGAACAAGTTCGAGCTTCCGCTTGAAAGTCTAGGCGTCAGAATGCTGAAGAATGTAAAGACCCCCCTAGAAGTCTATAAGATCGTAATGCCGTGGACCGAAACAAAGACTAGTCCGTCGGGGCAACTCGACAAGCGACGCCTCGCGATTCTACCCTTCGCCAACATTAGTGCCAGCTCGGCGGACGAATACTTCGCAGACGGAATGACAGAGGAACTGATTGCAACGATGTCCAGAATCAGCGGCTTGAAGGTCATCGCGCGCACATCCGTGATGAGCTACAAAGGAGGGCAGAAGAAGATCAGCGACGTTGCCAGAGAACTAGAGGTCGGCACTGTACTGGAGGGCAGCGTCCGAAAGTCCGGAGATAGGCTTCGAATCACAGTCCAACTGATCGATTCTCAGACCAGCGACCATATGTGGGCTGAAAGCTACGACCGAGAGTTGAAGGACGTGTTTGCCGTCCAGAGTGACATTGCCAAGACGGTCGCTAAAGCTCTCAAGGTTCAGCTCCTATCACGCGAGAAGTCCATCATAGAGAAAGAACAGACGGTCGACCCAGAGGCATATGCTCTGTATCTGAAAGGCCGCTTCTACTGGAACGAGAGAACCCACGAAGGGACGGACAAGGCTGTCAAACACTTCGAAAAGGCCGTGAAAATCGACCCTAAATTCGCACTCGCCTATTCAGGCTTAGCAGACTGCTACAACATCCTCTCCGATTACCAGTGGATGGCTCCAAACATTGCCGGTCCCCTTGCCAGAGACTTCGCAACAAAGGCCATCGAAATAGACGAGAATCTCGCAGAGGCTCACGCCTCCCTGGCACTCACAATGACCAACTACTTCTGGGACTTTAGTTCCGCAGAACGAGAACTAAAGCGCGCCATCGAGCTGAGACCTAACTACAGTCCGGCCTACCACTGGTACTCAGTGCTACTATTCTACCTTAGAAGGATTGAAGAGTGCCGTCCGATTCTTCAGCGGGCTCTGGACCTGGACCCGTACTCACGCGTACAGAATGTGGTTATGGCCAACTTGTTGGCTATGCTGGGAAAGACCCGAGAGGCGATGGACCGCTACAAGGAGCTAATTGAGCTGCACCCGGATCTTGCGGCCTTGCATTACTGGAAGTCACAAGTTCACGCTTGGCTGACCGAGTACGAGGCCGCGATCGATGAGGCAAAGCAGTCGGTAAAACTTGACAATGCATCGTTACTCCGGGTGAACCTTGCCTGGGTCTACGCAGTCGCTGGAAAGAAACAGGAAGCAAAGGCGATTCTGGACGACGTCCTCATCAAGGCCGACATAGAATACACTTCTCCGGTCTGGATTGGACTCGCCGAGATTGCAATGGGTCGAACCGACGAGGGGTATAGATGGATAGAGAAGGGGATCGAAGCGAAAGACACGAACCTGCTATACCTCACAAACCTGCCGTGGCTCAAACCTTACACGTCGGACCCAAGATGGAAGAAGATAGACGAGAAACTGCTTCCTATGCTTGGTCCAAGATGAACAGATTCAGTATCTGCTAAGCACCTTGATTGAGAAGAGACGTATCTGTTGGAGTAGACCGGTTGTCGACCAGAGTCCTCCTTTGGGTGTGAAGGTCAGCATGAATTCCTTGCAGCCAGCCTTCGCATAGTCTTCGATCTGTTCAATACAATCCTCAGCTGTCCCATGTATGACAGTGTTGTAAGCGTCTGACTCTGGAATCTCCGCGGCGATCTTCCGGATTGTCTCTCTCTGCTCCTTCGGATATGGAACCTTCTCCCAGATCCGGCCCGGATGGCTGGCTGAGGGATCAATCTTCTTCAACGCCTCAGGTATCAGCGCTAGGAAGTATCTGGCTGGACCCAGAACGTTCCTGTCTGCTTCTTTGCGATTCTTCGAGATGGAGGAGAGCGTGTAGTATGCAGAGCGGAACGCCCCGAAATCTCGACTCGCATTATGGGCTGACCCGATGATGGTATCAAGATCCATCTTGTATGTTGCAGGTGTGTGACAGTGCGGTATCCATCCGTCCGCCGCCTCCCCCGCGAGTTTCAGCATTCTGGGACCGAAGGCTGCCAGATAGATTGGCGGGACGGGCTGTTTTTCTTGACCCGCTTGCAAGTATGCATTATTGAGTGTAAAGAAGCGGCCGTTGAAGCTCTGAGGATTGTCTATGTTGGAGCTCCAGAGCTGCCGGATGATCCTGAGACCCTCGCTTAGCCGACTGTAGCGTTGTTCTGTCGGGAGCCCGAAGGGTGACTGGTTCATCGGGTCGCCGGTGCCCAGTCCGAGGAAGAGCCGTTTCGGAAACTGGTTGGAGAGCGTTGCCAGGGTCTGGGCTATGATGGCCGGATGCCTCCGCACTAGATCTGTTACGGCAATTCCGACTCTGATCCTCCGGGTCCCGGCGGAAATTGCAGCGAGAGTGGTGAAGGGTTCTGGTGCGGCTGCGGCACCTGTCCCATAGAGTAGATGGTCGTCTATGAGGACGGAGTCGAAGCCGCGCTTCTCACAGAACTGTGCACGCTTGACGATGCTTGTGAAGGGTTCGTTGGCGGCTAGGAATATCCGGCATCCAAATCTGACCCGACCCTTCACCCGTCTGTCCCAGAGCTAATCGTTCCACTATCTCTATTATGACCTTCTCGATCTTTCTTCTCACCCCGGCTTTTCTTACGTGCCCACACCGAAACGGTGAAAACGCTCGCGATGGCCACGGCTGTGACGATGGGCAGCAAAACCATGAGCGTGGCAAGGCCTGGTGATGGTGGTGCCGCGTTTGTTGATGGTTTTTTAGACGGCTGAGTTGGAGGAGGCTGGGATGCAGGTAAGATGTTGAACGTTACACTGGTGGTGTGGGAGAGTGAACTGTAGTTTGCCTTGATGTCTAGGTAGTAGGTTCCGAGAGCACTATTGCTGCTCGCGGCGACTGTTAGAATCGTGCTGATCTGGGAGCCTGGGTTGAGGCTGACGACGGTCGTGGCTGGGGAGACGCTCGTGTTAGGCGCGTCGGTGCTTGTGCTGATTGTGATCTGGCTTGCATAGTTTTGGATGCTGGCTAGGGTTACTGTTATGCTTGCGGTTGAGCCGGGAGAGAGGGTGGGGGATGAGCTACTGGAGATCTGGAAGTCTGGCAGGGTGGTTGTTGTGGTGAATGGCCTGATGAGGGGGTAGTGGTCGCTGGTAATGTAGTAGTATTGAGCTGCATAGTTGTAGACGAATTCGGATAAGATTGGGTAAGAGGTGTCGCTTATCCCATCAGGGTACACGCAGATATTCTGAGCTGGTCCGCTACAATAGTCCTGACCACGATTGTCGCTATCGTAGTTCCCGCCTTGCGGATAGCCGTCGTCCCATTTGTTGGTCGTGTTCTGAGGAGGAGTAGCGCCTCCGGTGCCGGTTGGACTGTCCATGACTTGGCTACCTTGGCCCCCGCCAGGACTTTGCCCGTTCGAGTCGAGATTGTTGTGGTATACTAGGTCATAGTTGGAGTAGAGGAGGCGGATGCCAATCCAGCCGTTGTTTGTGACATTGTTCGCGACGAACGTGTCGTATTCCGTCGTGTATGTGTCGATTCCTATGACGACTTGGTTGTAAACAATATTGTTGTTCACAAGGTCATTGTTTGATGAAAAGAGGAAGATGCCAGCGTTCTGGTTGGAATAGACATTGTTTCCCGAAACCACAGAGGTGCTCGTTTGGTAGAGGTAAATGCCGTAGGGGTTGTTGGAATAGACCGTGTTTCCCGTTACAGTGACGTTAATGGATGAGTCTACTGCGATGCCGAAATAGTCTTGGGATGTGACAGAGTTTTCGACCGTGCCGTTAGAGACTTGATGGAGGATTATTCCCTCGTCGACTGGAAGGCCTTGGTGGACGTAGACGTTTCGTACGATGAAAGACGCGTTCGTGTTTTCGATGACGAGACCCGCGTTTCCATTCGCGTTACAGCATCCGATGCCAGAGGCGTTGATGTCCCATCCCTGGATGATGTACGGATCGGACGAAGTGCCACTTCCACCAGTAACTCCATTCGCGCTGGTGAATCCGGCGTTGCCATCGATTGTGATCGGTGAATGAGGCTGATAGGTTAATGCTCGCGCCGGCACGACTAGTCCGGTCGCGGGCAAGAGGAAGCCTACGAAACTGAGGAAGATGAGGACCGTTCGGAATCTAACCGTGTCCATCGCCCTTTGCCGCTGAACCATCCAGAACTATTCTGAGAATAGTTATTCTGGAACTAAAAGGATGGTGTTCGATTTGATAGGGAGTCTGCCCAATTACGTGCATCTGGGTATCCACACTGGAGACAAGTGGGCTTTGACGGCTTTGCAAGTCTTCTAGGTGTATCAAAGAACCTAAGTCAACGAGCGCCCGTTGTATTTGGCGTGGCGCGATAGCCTGTCAGGTCTCTGGCGACGCTTTAGCGGGGGAATCTCCCTCTTACTGATCTTCCTCGCAGTACCCATCGTCGTCTCAGCAGCAACGCCCGACTTCACGATAACAGCAAGCCCGTCGTCCCCAACTGTTCCGCCTGGCGCAAGTGCAGCGTATACGGTCCATCTTGCAAGCGTTAATGGATTCGCGGGTCCTGTCAACCTAATCCCATCGGTCAATTCTCAACCTCAAGGAGTGGCGGTGAACCCGAAGATGAACAGGGTCTATGTGGCAGATTGGCAGTCGAGCTCACTCACTGTGATCGATGGGTCCACCAACAATATCATAGCGTCGATTCCAGTTGTGCAACGCCCAGCCGGAGTTGCCGTCAATCCGAACACCAACAGGACCTACGTGACGAGCGATAATTACAGGGGTGTCTCTGTGGTTGACGAGATCAGCAACACGCTCGAATATACTATTGATGCGCCTCCCGCGTTGGCTATTGCTGTGAATCCTGTTACGAACAGAATCTACACTGCAGGTGGTACGACGCTCACTGTCATTGACGGGTCCACGAACACTATCGTTGGTACCGCGACTGTCGGGTTCGTGCCGACAGGCATCGGGGTCAACACTGTTACCAATAGAATATACGTTGGAAGCCAGAATACGAATGATGTCACGGTCATCGACGGCTCGACAGATGCCGTGCTTGCGACCATCTCAGTACCGTTCATGCCCGCACTATTCGGAGTGGATGTCAACCCTACGACGAACAGAATCTATGTAGCGAACGATGGTCCCATCTCTGTCATCGACGGATCCACGAATACGGTTATTGCCAACATTCCCGTGTCAGGTACCTTTACAGGGCTTGCGGTCAACCCAGCGCTTAACGAGGTCTACGTGTCCGACCAGCTCTCGTATTATGGGGGTCCGCCCCCCGCGGACAAGCTGGTCATCATTAATGCCACTTCGAATTCACAAATCGCCAATGTGACGGTGGGTGCGGTTCCATCCGGAATTGGTGTCGACCAGATCTCCGGCACGGTCTATGTAGACAATGAAAATTCAGACACCATGTCGGTCATCGACACCTCCACCCTCACTGTTGTGGATACAATCATCCTTGATCCCGCGATCAGCGCGAGCCCTTCGATCGTGACACTATCCTCCGGTGGAACTGGCACCTCTACCGTCACAGTCACCACATACCCCAAGACCAAGCTCGGCACCTACTACTTCTACCTCTATGGAAACAGCAGTGCCGGAGTCCACTCCATCACTCTAACACTCTACGTTGGGGATTTTGCGCTAGTCCCTGCCTCAAGTACTCTCAGCGTACCAAGAGGCTCGAACGCTTCGTCCGTGATCACAATCAGCAGTCTAGCCGGCTATTGGGCTGTAAACATGAGCGCTTTGATCATAGGCCAGAATCTCAATGTTGGTGTCAGTCCTTCCACCATTTCGATAGGACCCGGGACTCCCGGACAATCAACGATAACAATCGACCTGTCCAGCCTCAACACGATTGCGAACTACACGCTGACCATAGCCGGAACAAGTGGTACATGGTCCCATTCTATCAACATCCTCATCAGAGTAGTCGACTTCTCAATCTCGGCCAGTTCCTCAGGGCAGACGATCCAGCCCGGCTCCTCTTCAAGCGTCCTAGTCACGGCCAGCAGTCTTAACGGGTTCTCCGGGACCACCAGCTTGGTGGTGGCGTCAGCACCCGCGGGTCTCTCCTGTAATCTAAACGTCACGAGTATCATGTTGACAGCGTTGGCCTATTCACAGTTGACCTGCTCTGGACCGGCCGGAAACTATACTGTTGTGGTGACTGGAACGAGCCGCCCACTAGTCCACTCATTGGTGATTCCAGTGACCGTCAGCCAAGCGTCTGGGGGTGGAGGCCCACCTTCCGGTGGTGGAGGCACCCCTCCCGCGGAAGGACCCCAGGGGCTCCTAATTTACACGGCATTCATACTAGGTGACCTAGCGGTGATCGCAGCTTCAGTCCTCTACTTTATTCGTGTGAGGAGGCAAAGACCTGTCCATGCATAGGCTGCGGCTTGTGTCACGTAGAGTAGATGGTCGTCTATGAGGACGGAGTCAAAGCCATATTTCTAGCAGAATTGGGCTCTCTTGATGATCTGCTGGAATGGGTCGTTGGCCGCTAGAAAGATTCGACAGCCGAACCTACCTTGACTCTTCACACTTCAGTCATATTCAAGCGACTATTCAAGATGTGGACATTCATTCACCTCTCCAATCCTTTTAATGCTCTAACCGTCTGCCTTACTGTTGGAGATCACGATCAATGCCTTTCAGGGTTGGACAGCGAGTATGGATAGCTTGTGACGTCAAGCCAGGTATGTCCCCGAATGAGAGAAGCATACGGTTTGTACTCCCCGCTCCGGAAGAGAGAATTGTGTCAGGTTTTGTCCCCGAACGCTTCGTAAAACCTCGATCCAATGGTCTACCAGCCCGCGTCGCGGCCGTCGTTGCAAGTCCTCCCGAAAGGGGTAAAGTAAGAGTTCTACTACCTGGAGAGGTTCTCACTACCACAAATCCCGTCCTCGTCGACACGTCCTGGCTGAAGGTTCACGCTCCCTAAGAGGGCACTCCATCTCGATTGATTCTCTCGCACAATGATCTTAGAAAGGAATGGAAACAACGACAAATTCGGTTCAGCCCGAATATCTCTGAGAGTCAGATCGCGGAGTCATCCATCGACCTTCGTCTTGGGTACTACTTCACCAAGCTGAAGCCACAACGTAGACCTGTCCGTCCCTGCTGCAGAAGGGTTTGACCCTGGGGCAGTAACCGAGACAAGGAGCTACGAGAACCTCGCGCGTCCGGTCTTCACTCTTAGGCCCCGAGAGTTTGTGCCGGGTTCACACTAGAAGAAGTGAGCATCCCTGGATGGCTTGCCGCTAACGTTCAAGGGAAGAGTAGCCTTGCACGGGCTGGTTTAGCAGTACACATTACTGCACCCCATATCAATCCAGGATTTGTCGCAAGGATAACTCTCGAAATGTACAATCATGGACCATGGAAGTTGCAACTCATCCCCGGAAAGGATCTGGTCTGCCAAGTAATCTTCTACAAACCAACTAGTCCAGTGTCGCAGAAAGTCATCAACGCGTTCGGGACTTACAAGAAACAATCGACACCATATCCTGCTCGAAGAATGAGTCTCGTGTAGGACTGGGGGGTTGAGACGAGTTCTCGGGAGATCGATAAGGTTCTGTACGGAACTCCAGCTCCAAAGCGAAGCAAGACCCTGAAAAGGTCGGAGGTGGGCAGTCTGCCGAAACTGAAACCGTTTGTTCGAGAGAAACATGACCGTTTCGAGTGATTCCTGCACATGGAGAAAATACCGGCGAGCTTGACTGGTTACGCTTCGGCCAGCACGGTTCTACGCTCAGCCATCTCAACAATAACCTTCTCCACCTTCATATGATGAACACGACGATGAACCGTCAACAACGTAAGACAGTCCACACAGACATGCGCAGTATGATGCTCAGCCACCAACTCAACGATCTCGTCGTCAGGTCGAACCTCAAACCTAAAGTTACATGTCATAGCCAAACCAAACCCACCCGTCCACCTTCGCCTCAACTTGCCCTTAAGTGTTGAAAATTCTTACAACGAACTTGCCCCTAGACTGTTTTCCATCTTTCTGAAGCAGCTCGTTTCTTCCTCTCCTCTTCTAATTGTGCAATAGAGTCCTGGTAGCCACAATACTCTGTCAGGGTCTCTGAATATTCCTGATCGAGCTTGTCCAACCTCGATTCTCCCGTAGGGCCATAGTCTGGACCATAGAGCCAGTCCCAATTCACGGGCATTATCGAGGAAGACCTCTGAAAGCCCCTGAAGTTTTGCCTATCTTCAGACTCTCACCTTCCAGAAGAGGAAGGAGAGGACGGTCAACTGACTCGATATTCTTCCAGAGAGACGAAGAATGAATCTCGTCGAAGCGAGAACGATCTTTCCTGCACTTGAACCAAGCATCAGATGCCCTTAATGCGTCGATGACATCTTTCACATCTTCCGGAATTGCGGCATCGATACTTTCTTTCAATCTTCTAAGTTGGTCCTTTGGCATACTGAAAACGAGAGCATGATTATCCCGGATTACATCATTGACCTTTCTCTCCAGGTAGGTTGGCAAAACCTGTTGAAGTTCGGCTATGACCTCTTCTTTCAGATGTTCAAGCTTGCTACGTGCATCGGAGAGTTTTTTCTTCTTTTCTTGAATCTCAGCTTCAGACATGAAATCTCGCTGAATATCAGTCTTCGATAGAATAAGAATCTAGGCCGAAACCCGTAATCTCTTTTTGATTGTGAACTCGAAACAAGGAATTACATGCCTTTATTCTACACACTAATTCGTCTTCTCAATTGCATGCAATGCGATTGAGATGTTGTAGCCGACTCAGTCGCCAGTCCCGAGGACCCTATGGCTGGGATGATACTTGATTTCTAATAGGACTAAGCAACTTCCTGGTTTTCGAATCAACCTGATGATCACCCTTCATAAAGTGCTATCCCCATTATTCCAAGGTCCAGATTGACGAGCTTTCAAGCTAGAATCCAGGTTCAATCTGTGTTGGAATAATCAGTCAGATGATGGGAACGAGCACGGGCAATACTTCTTCACCAAGGCTCGGTTGTGTGACGAGCAGGCCTAAATCAGATGAAATTTATCGCCGGAGTGGAGATTCAACCTTCGGCCCAGTTCGGAGTTCCTCAAGATGACACCATTGTCGTTCCTGCAGGGACGAACATTACGAGCGCCGCAATCCATACTAGCTCTGGGACACGGTTTGGCCACGGAACTCTTTCTAGATTCCGAGATGAAAACGAAGCAATCCGAAAGACCTTGAAAATCTTAGGCCTGGATTGCAGACTTCAGGACAATTTCATCCACATTACCTTAGAAGCCGAACGCGGCCGTGAGGCCTATGACAGAATTGTTGACGCATTGGACCGATTTACAAAACACTTGATACTCAGCATGGGACTTCTTTTCTCTTACAAGGTTCTTTTCGTGGAAAGCGAAAGCGTGGGGCTTTACAATCTGCCCCGGCTAATCACGATGATTAGCGGGACAAACTATGACTTAGAGCACGTTTCTTCAAAGATAGATGAGGCCGAAAAAATGTCGGCACTTGAAGACCCCGTCCTTGACAGAGCGCTTCAGTATTATGAACATGCAATGTTCCTATTTGATAGGAGAAATCAGATCGCTGATCTCTTCTCAAGTCACTTTCGGTACATGATATCGGAAATCTTCCTTAATATGTGGAAAGCCGCCACTGCTATCATCGGAGACCCGAGCGTCGACAACGACTACCGCTCAAGGTATCGCCGACTTGGAATCGACAGGGAGTTTTTCGAAACGAAAATCGAGGTCGTCCGTAATATTCGGAATGACTACGACGTTGCTCATTATCGCATCGATGAAAAGCGGCTGGCTGAAATCGAACGTAACTACGGACTGGTGAAAGAAGTCGCAGAGCGAATAATCCGAGACTATCGACAGTACCTCTCCGTGGGGAAGCCATCTTTTGCAGCGAAAGAGTCCTCCATCAAGGAGGGAATGAGATAAATGACTAACAGGAAGATCTGGTTCATTACTGGGGCCAGCCGTGGCATGGGCGTCGATTTCGTCAAAGCCGCCCTGGCAGCCGGCCACGCGGTGGTGGCTACTGGTCGGGACCCAGACGTCGTGGCTAAGGCCGTGGGTGATCTGGACGACTTGCGGGTCGTCAAGCTGGACGTTACCAGCCGCGCCGATGCCGAGGCCGCGGTGCGCACCGCGGTCGACCGGTTCGGCCGCATCGACGTGCTGGTCAACAACGCCGGGACCTTTGAGGCGGGCTACTTCGAGGAGCTGACGCCAGAGCAGGTCGAGCGGCAGCTGGCGACGAGCCTCCTCGGCCCGATGAATGTCACCCGCGCGGTCCTGCCCATCATGCGCAAGCAGCGCTCGGG
>WNGM01004400.1_pt1 | contig 11113 bp, 13 predicted proteins | sample 5400571 | NCBI WGS metagenome assembly WNGM01 (sample SAMN13153378, study PRJNA577476) | soil metagenome | isolation source: 100 cm soil or saprolite under Garry oak tree replicate 2 | place: USA:California | collected 2016-06-15 | reverse complement strand
ATTTTTGGCAAAAACCAAGAACAGGAGGGGCCATATGAAACGTTTGATCACTGCAGCGACATGGGGCTTGCTTTTTGCCGGCACCGCATTCGCCCAAGAAGACGACACCAGGGTTGAGATCCGAGAATTACGGGAGAAGTTGGAACGCTTGGAACGAAAACTAGCGGCCGAAGATGCGGCACGAGAGAAAAAATCGGCGGAAGAACGAGCCGCAATAACCGAACAGGTCAAGAAGGACGTGATGTCCGATGCCGCCGCAAAAGGCCAGAGCTTTTTCGGCAAACTCATGGAGCAAACGAAGGTCGGGGCCTACGGTTCCATGCGCTACGGCACGTCAAATTTGGACGATCTTCACAACACCTTCACCTTCAGACGTCTCGTCTTGACGGTCGATTCTCCAATCACCGAGCGTTTAAAAGCTGCCCTGGAACTGGAATTTGAGAGATTCACGGAGCTCGAAGTCGAGAAAAGGCTCTTCTCATCATCGGGCGTAGGGCTCCAACAGGCCGTTGAAGCGACCAATCATTCGGAAATTTCTTTGGAGCAAGCCTGGATGCAGTACGACATCGCCGATTGGTTCAAATTGCGGGCCGGCGCCGTGCTCGTGCCGCTCGGCAGGTTCAACATCAACCACGACGACAACCGCTGGGACCTGCCGCGCCGTTCACTGGTGGATCGAGGCGTGCCGGTTTTGCCTTCGACCGCAGCTTGGCCGGAACTTGGCGCGGGCTTCCTGGGAGACTTTTCTGTCGGCAACACCGGGAAGATCAGTTACCAGTGGTACGTCATGAACGGCGTGGCCTTGGATGCCGAGCTTGAACAGACATCTCAGACGCGAACGGGCGACACGACCAAGTTCGCGCAGGAGGTCGAGTTACGTCCTTCGCGCGGCACGTTCGCCGATGACGTCAAGAGCGGCAAGGCCGTGGCGACCCGTTGGGCCTATAGTCCCTGGCTGGGTGACGAGGTGGGCGTTTCTCTTTACTGGGGACGCTATACTCCCGATTTTCTTCCAAACCGACCCGTTTTCTCCGTCGCTCTGGACGGCAAAAAGAGCTGGGGGCCTTTTGAGATCGAGGGTCAATACGTGCATACTCAGTGGAGCGGCGTGAAGGATGTGGCGCGGGGTTTTGCGCGGAAAGCTGTCTCCAGCGAAAGCGAAGCCGAAATTGGCGATGTTGAAACCGAGGTCGAGTTTGAATTGGCCAACTTGGCGACGAGCAAGCAGGGATACTGGGTTGATTTCCGCTACCGCTTCTGGCCGGAGTTTCTGAGCAACACGATTTTGGGCAAGCATTTTTCCAATTCACAACTCATCGCCACGCTACGTTTGGAACAGGTTTGGTTCAACGGACTGATCAAAGAAATGGCGTTTACCAATTCAACACTGACTCAGTTCGAGAAGGAAAACCGGCTTCTTAATCGTATCACGACGGGCTTAACCTACCGCCCAGTCCCTCTCGTCGCTCTGCAGCTCGCTTACGAATATACACGCACCAATCAAGGCAAGAGCCTGTCCAGCGTGACCAATTTTCTTACCTCTTCTAAAAACAATGAATATTTTCAACATGCAATCCTGATGGGTTTGGCGTTTGGATTTTGAGATGGGTGTCCCTCAAATTGGTTTCTGGCTTCTCTGCTTCCTTCTTCCATTAGGAAGTCCCCTCTTGGCGTTCGGTCAAGAGGGAGTCTTTCTCAAGGAAGAGGATGCTCCTAAGGCCGTTTTCCCCGACGCCAACTCGTTTGAACGAAGAGTGATCCCCTCCAGCGAGGAACTGAAACAGAAGATACAACAACGCATGGGAAAGACCAAAACATCGTTGTGGGAAGATTCCTACGTCACGTTCGTGGCCAAGAAGGGCGAAGCAATTTTAGGTTACGCCGTCATCGTCGAGGAAATCGGTAAACATCGCCCCATTACATTTATTGTCGGGGTGGGCAACGACCGCAAGATCAAGGACGCAGCGCTCATGGTTTACCGTGAGGCTTACGGCGGGGAGGTCCGAGACCGCCGGTTTCTTCAGCAATACAAAGGAAAAGAACTGAAAGACACGCTCCTTCCCTATCGCGACATTCAGAACATCAGCGGCGCCACATTGTCCGTGGAGGCCATTGGGCGAGGGAGCAAGAAAGCTCTGGCTCTCGTTGATGCGGTCTACCTAGAAGGCACTGAGCGAAAATGAAAACCTTGGCGAGATTTTTTATTGTCACTTGGGTTTGCATCTGGCCGGGCCCGGCATTTTCCACCCTTCATGAAGCGCGCGAGGTCCACTATCAGATGGGAACGTTTCTGGAGTTGACGTTGTGGCACTCAGAACCGGAAGTGGCGAAACGAATCATTAGAGAAACAGCTGAGGAGGTCCATCGCCTCGACGAAATCCTGTCGAACTTTGATCCCGACAGCTCGCTGTCACGGTTCAATCAACAAGCGGGCAAAGGCAAAACGAACCTCCCACCGGAGCTCTATGAGCTTCTGACGATCGCCCGGCAGTTCAGCATCATGACGTCCGGCGATTTCGACATCACGGTCGGACCGTTAATGGAATTATGGCGTGATAGCTCATCGCTTGGCCGTTTGCCCGATCGTGACACACTATCAAGGGTGCTGGGTCAAGTGGGATATGAAAAACTCAAGCTCTATGATCACCGTCAAGCTGAACTTCTCCACCCGGCTATGAAGATCGACCTCGGCGGCATCGGCAAAGGTTACGCGGTGGAGCGGGTCGCAAACCGACTCAAAACAGCTGGAGTCAACGCGGCGCTAATCAATTTCGGTGGCAGCAGCATTTACGCGCTCGGCACTCCGCCCGGAGAACAGGGTTGGGAGATCGGACTTCAAGCAACAGACGGCCGGCTGCGCGGCGTGGTCAACCTGCGCGACATGGCTTTATCCACGTCAGGGAGCATGGGAAAATTTTGGAACATCGGCGGCAAGAGGTATGGCCATTTGATTGACCCCAAGAGCGGTATGCCGGTGTTGGAGTCGCGCATGGCAACTGTAATCACTGCCAGCGCCACGACTGCTGAAGCGTTAACGAAGCCGTTGGTTCTGCGCGGCAAAAACGCGCTTCAGATCGTCGCGCAAATTCCTCAGACCGAAGCTATCATCATCTCAGAGAGTGGTCCGTTGTTTTTCTCCGCCGGGTTCAGGTCCAAAACCCGCTGGCAAGAGATTCCAAGCTCATGAAGAACTTCGCTTCCTCGTCCTTTCGGTTGCGGGACGCTTCGTTTGAAATCAGGCTCGTCTACAGCCTCTTCCTCGCGTTTATTCTTGGCGGGCTGGCAACGACCTGGGTCTTTCAGTTCCAGCGCATCGGTTTCAGCTACGAGCGAATCGTCGCCTATTATTTGGGCGGAGAGATCCAGGGACAGATGTTCTTTCCGAAAAATCTCAACGCCCTTCTCGAGGAGACTCATTTTCATACGTTTATGATGAGCGTGGTGTTCTTGATCCTCTCACATCTTTTTCTCGCAACGTCGGTGGCTAGGACGACCAAGCTCTTTTTTATTCTCGTGACGTTTTTCTCTCACGCTGCCGATATGGGCAGCACCTGGCTGATTCGAACCCTGTCGTCCAGCTTTGCCTACCTATTGATGGCGTCTTGGATCGGCTTGTGGATTGGATATCTTGGAATGATATTGATCCCGGCTTGCGAGATGTGGCTGCCGGCGGATTCAAATCCGAAATAGCTCGCGGACGTTGTTAGTCGTCACCCGCGCGACTTCCTCCAAAGCCAGACCTTTCACTTTTGCGATGGTCTCCGCGACGAAGCGGACATATGCCGGCTCATTGCGTTTGCCGCGATGAGGAACGGGGGCCAAGTAAGGCGAATCGGTTTCCACGAACATCCTTTCCAATGGCACTTGACGGACGACGTCACGCAGAGGTTGGGCGTTCTTGAAAGTGATAATGCCAATGAACGAAAAGTAAAAGCCCAGGTCTAAGTACACGCGAGCCGCGTCGTAATCGCCGATGAAGCAGTGAATCACGCCGTGGAGTTTTCCTACGCCCTCGGCCCGCAACAAATCGGTGGCATCCGGTGCTGCGTCCCGCTCATGGACGACGATAGGCAGATTGGTTTCGCGCGCCATGGCAATGAACTCGGCGAACACGCGGCGCTGAACCTGCCGCGGCGAGTGATCGTAGTAATAGTCCAGACCAGTTTCGCCGACAGCTACGACTTTGGGATCGGCGGTAAGTTCCTTTAGCCTTTTCAGTTCATCCGTGCCGACATCCTTGGCGTCGTGGGGATGCATACCCACCGTCGCATAAACATGGGGAAACGACTGCGCTAGCGCTATCGCCTCGGTGTTGCTTGATATCTCGCCGGCACCGCCGACGACGATGATTCTTTCCACCCCGGCTTCTTGGGCGCGCTTGACGACCGCTTCCACCTCGGAGGCGTATTCAGAGCCCTGAATATGGGCGTGGCTATCGATCAGTCCCAAACTGGATAGCTCGTTCATGGGATCTCTCGCTACTCGTTGGCCGGTGCTTCGATGCGCGGGAAGAGAACTTTGGGGCCGTCGACTTTGTGGCCTGGGGCAAAGCATCGTCCCCAGGGGGCGCGATAAGCTGCATCCGCCTCATTGAGCGCGAGGAGCGAGCGCAGTTCTTTCACGGTATCCGGAAGAAATGGAGCGAGTAGCCGCGAAGCGGCGCGTATGGCTTCCAGGAGATGATGCAAGACTTCGCCCACCCGCGGCCGCTTGTCAGCGTCTTTGAATAGGGTAAACGGCGAAGTCTGGACCACGTAACGATTGGCATGATCGATGGCGCCCCACACCGATTCGAGAGCGCGATGAAACTGAAGTTCCGCCATGTGCCGAGCCAGCTCTTTCTCGGCGCTCACGAACTTATTTCTCAGCTCTTCATCTTCCGGCGCCCATGTGGGGCCTAGGGGCTGAACCACGCCGTCAAAGTATTTCTGCTGCATCGCCAGCACGCGGCTGACGAGGTTACCGAGATTATTCGCCAGATCGGCGTTGATGCGGGTCACCAACGCTTCCAACGAAAACTTGGCATCCTGGCCGAAGGCCATCTCCCGTAGCAAGAAATAACGAAAAGCATCCATTCCGAACTTGTCTTTCATTTCCAAAGGCCGCACGACGTTGCCGAGGCTTTTTGACATTTTCCCCGAGTCCATTACCCAATAGCCGTGGACGTTGAGATGTTCGTACAACGGCAAGCCTGCGGCCATCAGCATCGTTGGCCAATAAATAGCGTGCGGTTTGAGAATGTCTTTGGCGATGAGATGGTTGGCTTTCGGCCAAAAATTTTCTCGGAATTCACTACCGTGAAGTTCCAGCGCGCTCAAATAATTAATCAGCGCATCGAACCAAACGTACGTGACATAGTCCGCATCAAAGGGTAACGGGATACCCCATTGTAAACGGCTCTTAGGACGGGAGATGCAAAGATCCTCCAGCGGTTCGCGGAGAAAGGCCAAGACCTCGGTACGATAACGCTCAGGACGGATGAAATCGGGATGGGATTGAATATGGTCGATGAGCGATTGTTGGTATTTGCTCATGCGGAAGAAATAATTCTTCTCGCTAATGTATTCCGGCTCCGTTTGATGATCCGGACATTTGCCACCGACCAATTCCTTTTCCGTATAGAAACGCTCGCAGCCAAAACAATAATAGCCGCCATACTCGCCAAAATAGATCTCTCCGGAATCGTAAATCTGTTGTAGAAAGTCTCGCACTATCGTTTGATGGTACGAATCGGTGGTGCGGATGAAATGATCATAAGCGATGCCGCAGGCATCCCAGGTCGATCGAAATATCGCGCTGACTCGGTCGGCATAAGCTTTGGGATCGATCCCCTTCTCTTTTGCCGCTTGAGCAATCTTATCGCCATGCTCATCGGTGCCCGTCAGAAAGTAAACCTCATAGCCTGCCGAACGGTAATAGCGAGTCAGTGTGTCCGCTAAGACAGTCGTATAGGTATGGCCGAGGTGGGGCTCCGCGTTAATGTAATAAATGGGGGTTGTGAAATAGATCTTGTCCATTAACGATTCCCAACCACATTAAACAGCAAATTTTCCAGCACCATGCGGCGGTTCAGATTTCGTTGGATTCCCGCCGCGGCTTCGATAGTCTGGGCGATTAACGAGAGACTGTGTTCAAGTCTATCATGCGCAGACTCGTGTTCCATCCGCGCCAGCACATCACGGTTAACGAGCTCCGACGATCCTCGCGTCACGGCATGAACCATGAGATCCCGATACCAGATCCCGGCCCATTCGAGAAATTTCAACGACTCGTCTCTATCTTTAGCAAGGCCTTCCGCGGTCACTATGGCAGCGCGGTAGTCTCCGGCTTTGAGAGACGATAGCAATTCGATCCAGACTCGCCGCTTTTCTTGCATCTCTTCGCCGTCGATCTTCAAGGCGGTTCCGAGACTTCCCATGGCCATGGCGGCCAAGAAATCGGCTTCTTCTCGTTTCAAACCTTTCTTTGATGCCAAATAATTAGCAAGCTGCGCGCATTGCAAAGAGCCAAAAGAAAGGCGCAGGCAACGCGAGCGCAATGTGGGTAGAAGGCCGCCGGTGTTCGTCGCTACCAAAACTAAAAGTGAATCTTGAGGCGGTTCCTCCAGAGTTTTCAACAGCGCGTTCTGTGCGGAGAGATTCATGAGCGTTGCGGGATCCAAAACGGCTATTTTTTTTCGCCCTGAGAACGATCGAAAATTGAGTTGCTTTTCGATTTCGCGAATTTGCTGAATACTAATTTCCTTTTTTCCCACTAGCGGCTCAATCGTCCGGACGTCCGGATGGTTGCCGTCTTCTATACGCGCGCAGTTCGCGCATTGCCCGCAGAAATCATCGACCCTTTCCGCGCAGTGAATGGCCTTGGCCAGAGCGAGCGCGAGCGTCCGCTTTCCCACCCCCTCCGGTCCGGCAAAAAGATAGGCATGGTGGAGTCGCCCTTTCGCCAGCGCTAACCGCAATGTTTCTGTCTGGCGTTGGTGCCCCAGGATCTCGGAAAAACCCATTCAGGTCAGCCTCCGGTCGACGACGGTTTTGATTTCCTCGGAAATCTCTTGGACCGATCGCGATGCGTCGATCACCCAAAAGCGATCGGGCTCTGCACGCGCTAACGCGAGAAAGCCCGCGCGAACCCTTTCATGAAATTCTATCTTTTCTCTCTCAAAACGATCTTCCCGCTTTCCACCCGCGGCGGTTTGGAATTGGCGTTGAGCCGTTCTTGAAAGCCCAAGTTCCACCGGACAGTCAAACAAAAAGGTTAGATCCGGCCTGATCCCTTGACTGGCCATGTCGTTAAGCCGGCGTAGTAGTCCATGATCGATTCCACGCCCATATCCCTGGTAGGCCAAGGTCGAATCCGTGTATCGATCACAAAGAACGATTTTCCCCTGCTCAATCGCAGGGCCGACTATTTCCCGGATGTGCTGCGCCCGGTCCGCCAAGTAAAGAAACAATTCCGTCGGCGACGCGATGGTCTGCTCGCGGACTTCGAGAAGAATTTGCCGGATGAGCTTCCCTAACGATGTTGCGCCGGGCTCTCTGGTTACTATACAGGATTTGCCGCGGGCGGTGAGATGACTTTCCAGAGCCTTGAGCTGAGTGGTCTTACCGGTCCCGTCACCGCCCTCGAAGGTGATGAAACGAATCATGAATATGGAACAATGAAGAGCGCGATATCGAAAACGTAAGGTACAGCCGCTGCCATCCTACGAATCTGGAACCGGCTCGTTGCCTTGGGTTGAAAGGTATTTTATTTGTTAGGACTTGCCTTCCCCTAAAAGCAGATTGATGCCGTTGACGAGCTGGGTGCTGGTAAAGGGCTTGGTGATATAATAGTCAGCGCCGAGTTTGTATCCTCCCAAAACATCCTCATATTGAACTTTGGCCGTCAGAAGGATAATCGGAATGGTCGCGGTATCCGTCACGCCCTTGAGCCGGGTCAGGACTTCAAGGCCATCCATTTCCGGCATCATAATATCCAGGATGATTAGATCGGGCTTTTGGTCCTTGAGAAGGTTCAGCAGTTCGACACCGCTGAAGGCACTGTGCACATTATAACCTTTACCCTCCAAAATGGTCTTGACGATCGTGATGATATCCGGGTTATCGTCAACCACCATAATGGTTTTTTTATTATCCATGCTCTCTCCCTCTCGCGCCTATTCCGTGATCGATTAGGTAAGCAGATAACCGCGCGGTCCTCGTAGAATGCTTGGGTAAACTGCACTCGCAGCATCTCTGGGCAAGACGGTCCTGGCCGCAATCGTCCTCCAAAGTTGTAAAGAGCGAATTTAGCATCTTCCGAAGCTAATGTAAATTGCACATTTTCGGTTTGTTGGGTCAGTTAAGGAGTCACTGTTCGCCAGTACTCTTGGGAAATCATTGACGGCAGCGAACTGTAGGTGGCGTTCAATGTCGAAGCTGGAATGAGACTCGCTACCCGGTTCAGTGCGGGGCGGCTGAAAAGTACTCTAACGCTTCCCTGAATATCCAAGATAGCCGTTCCGGTCCCCGGCGTGCCGGTTTCATTAACCATCAACGAACCGTAGATTTCCTTACTTTCGCCTCCCGTCACCTTGAAGCTTACGTTGCTGCCGGTGACGACGATTAGCCCTTCCCACTGTAAAGAGCCGCTCACTATCAAGTCAGCATTCCTCACCACCAAAATCCCGGCACCGGTGACGCCTCCTCCCAGATTCACGGAATCCCCCGGCCAGGCAAGCCCTTCAATGCATCGTAGCTGCGGTGAAGTCCGAGTTCCCCATGTTTGGCCTGCCAGGAGTAGCATTCTATCAGACGGAACAAAAGCCGTAACGGCTTGGGCCGAACTGCATAGCCCATCGGCAAACCGGACAACAGCCGACGCGGGTATGAAGTCGCTCTCGGCTATCGCCGACGTCCCTCCGCCACTCCCTACGTTACCGCTCTGTTGATTCTCGCTTAAGCCTTGTTCAACCAGCCCTTGAAGGATTTCGTCGGGCACTGAGATAGCCGGGCGCGCCTTCGAGCCAGCGACAGCCTGCCCGGTCGCAGGATCATAGTCCACGCCAGATATAAGCAACGGATTTCCCGCGAAATTGACGCGATTAGCGCTCCCTCGAAGGCTGACCGCACCGTCCGCGAGATCGTAGGTCTTGGTTACTTGGGCTTGCACGACTTGCGAGGAGCTGCCCACTGCGCCGGTCGAGCGCACGACGATTCTGGCGACCAGCGACGTGACTGCCGTGGGCGAGAGAAAGGAAACCGAAAAGTTGCCCGACGAAAAGCTTTGCGCGCGGCTCGGAAGAATCGGCGGATGGCTGAAATTTTTTCTAATTTCATCTTTGCTCCATTCAATTCCCGCTTCCGCTACGTAAAAAGCCTCCATGCTTGCCCTCATATTGGCCAAGAGCTTGAAGTCGCTTTGCAACATAACTCTCGCGCCCACACCCACAGCCACCAAGAGAGATAAAATCAGCAGGGAGCTATAGAGAACCATACCCCGTTGGTCGTCGAACCGCATGTGACCGGTGCGCATGGTTTCCTGCCTCAATTGCGAAGTTCCACGCCCGTCGAAAGCGTGGATGTTAAGTTTCCGCCTATTTTCGGGTCCGGATTCTTCACCTGGACTGCAAAGGCGATCCGGATCCGCTTGATCGCCTGCAACGAAGGAGCGTTGCCGAGATCCGCGCCGGCGCCGTCGTAATAGCTAAAGAGTTTACCCGCCGTCGGGATCGCCACGTTGGAGACAAGGCAATCACCGTTGCGCCGAATGATGTTTGTGCCGGGGCAACTGGAAGTCGGACCGGTAAGTTCGTAGCGGATACTTTCCCGCGGGTCCGTATCCGCGCAGTTGCCGTTGCCATTCAAATCCATCTGAACATGAATCATAGTCGCCGTGGCGGCATAGAACCGGTTACAGACAGTATCCGCGTCGTTGTCAGGATCATCTACGCCGCCCCGCTCCGGTGGCGCGCTGCCTGTGCCCCATGACCCGGCGTTTTTCAGATCCCAGACCATGATCTCCAACGCTCCCCGAGCATCTTCCAGGGTTGCGATTTTGGTCTCCTGTGAGATGTGGTGAAACAACTCGGAGCGATAGAACCCGTAGAGCCCGGTGATCATCACCGACCCAAGTAAGAGCGCTACCAATTGCTCGGTCAAAGTCGCGCCGCGATCATTTCGAACAATTCGCATCATTAATGTTCGCCGACAAAGACCAGGGTCGTCATAGTGATTTGGTGGTTGTTGTAATCCCGCCAGGAGAGCGTGACATCGACCTGTTTCAGGCTCGCGCTGAGGGAAGAGTCGGCGATCTTCCAACAACGTTCGAAGATTCCTCCGGCAGATCCGGTGGCCGACAGTCCGTGATCGCCCGCTGACGGGCAGCGATTGTCATTGACCAGATTCACTTGCGCTTTGAGCTGTTCCATCTTGTCTTGCGCCAGATGGAGAGCGACAGTAAAGTTGTCGTTGGCAGTCTGTCCTCGAATGACTCCAACCGTGCTCAGGGAATAACCCATTATGGCAACGACAATGATATTCATGGCGACCAAGACCTCGTTAAAGGTAAGTCCGCTTTGCCGTCTGAGCAAATTCGATAACTTGGCCATAACTTCAGCAATCCCCGCTGCAATCATTAGGTTTACAAACGCGGACCCTTCCCGTCGCACTGACGATTACCTGTTTGCAAAGTCCCTCAGGGTGGCGGAGTCGAACCCGATTCGCTCCAGCCGTTCCCCTTGGTGAGAAGGAAATCGTGCCCGCTTTGGTGATGACGATCCCCTGCGGCAACGGCTTCGTGGTGAGAGCTTTGGAGTCTCTCTGGATAGTATAGGCAGAAGCGCCGTCTGAGTATTGTAATTGAAAGCCGATGTTCTCCGCGGCGGCCCGCATCTTGATATTATGGAGTTCGGACTGAACCTGACGCGCCGAGCTGTCGAGTTGATAAACAGGAAGGAGCTTACTCCAGTGAGGAATTGCGATCGCCGCTAGAATGCTCATAACGGCCAAAGCAACCGTAATCTCTATCAGCGAGAACCCGCCCGGTGTAACCAGGGGCGAGTTAGGTCTGCCCCCACGCATAGGGGCGGACAATACGTCTGCCCTCACACCTTGTCAAGGCACGCGGGTGCTAA
>WNGM01004725.1_pt1 | contig 11116 bp, 13 predicted proteins | sample 5400571 | NCBI WGS metagenome assembly WNGM01 (sample SAMN13153378, study PRJNA577476) | soil metagenome | isolation source: 100 cm soil or saprolite under Garry oak tree replicate 2 | place: USA:California | collected 2016-06-15 | reverse complement strand
GTCATCCTCGGACGTTGGAGGAGGTTGGTCGGGAGTTTGGGGTGACTCGGGAGCGGATTCGGCAGATCGAGTCGAAGACGTTGTCGAAGTTGCGGCATCCTTCCCGTAGCCAGAAGCTCCGCGACTACCTCGAATAACCTAACCGCCTCGAGCCCCCTCCCCGTCAGCGGCCTTTCAGAGCTTCCCACCGATGAGTTTCGTGGTGCCCGGCGGTCCTACGGATGGCTGGCGTGCTGGACGCCAACCCATCGCGACCGACAAGGAGCATCCACATGGCCGTGATCATTTCGGAGATGTCGATGTCACTGGACGGCTTCGTCGCCGATCCCGCCGACCAGGTAGGGCCGCTGTTCGACTGGTACGCAAACGGAGAGGTCGAGGTCCCGACCGCGGAGGCCAGCGCGGGCTACCTGCGCGAGACGATGGGGCGGATCGGTGCGCTGGTCGCCGGGCGGCGACTGTTCGACATCGGGCGCTGGGGCGAGCACGGCCATCCCTACGGGGTGCCGGTGTTCGTGGTGACCCACGACGTCCCGCAGGGATGGCCGCGCGTTGCGGGCAAGACCCCCGGTCGCTCGTTAGCTGGGGCGCGCGCCGCGGGTGGCGGTGGGCGAGGGCGACTCGGCCGGCGTCGCCTCGGCGCCGCTGTCCTTGGCCGAGGTCTTGGCCGGCGAGGCTGCCGGCGTGGCGGCCTTCGACTCGTCGCCGGGCTTGGGCGCAGCCGGCTTCGATTCGCCGGCCACCAAGCCCTTCGCCTTGTTCGCCTGGTCGGCCAGGCTGCTCCCGACCTGCTCGACCTTGCGGCTGGTCGCGCTCGACACCCGCTCCTTGCCGACGTTCACGGTCTTGCCGACCTCATCGGTCAGCCGCTGCACCCCCGGGTTGTCCAGGAATGCCCGCATCGCCTCCACGATCTGCTGGTAGCGCTCACGACCAGCCTTGGTCCCGAACACGTATCCGGCGCCGAGGCCGACCAGCAAGCCTGACCTGAACTTCATCGCTACCTCCCTGGAGTGGTCCTCTCTACGTGTCTACCCCGCCCGACCATGTAAAACCCCCCGGGCACGGGCCCGCCTGGCCGGAGCACCCATTATCGTTCCCGCGGGCGACGGATGCGCCCGCCTGGGTGGTGCGGTTCGTCGCCGTCCTCCCGCAAACCGAGATGAAGACCCGCCGATCGCTCGTGTACCATCACGCCCGGCCCGCCGGACGCCGAACCGGCCGGCCGCTCTCCTTCCGGCGTAGCTCAATCGGCAGAGCGGGGCCCTGTTAAGGCCAAGGTTGTAGGTTCGAGTCCTACCGCCGGAGCAGACCACACTCCAGAAAACCGTCACCCTGGCCCTCGGTCAGGGTGAGGTGCAGCCGCACGGCGTGCCGCGTGTGATCGTAGCGGACCAGCAGGTTCAGGCTGGCGAGCAGCTCCCGCAGGTCAGTTTGCCCCAGCTTGCGAAGCTCTATGCCCTTGACGGGGAAGGTTGCCAGCAGCTCCCGCACGGTGAGCGCGTCTGGCCGCGCCGGGTCGGGCTGCTGCTGGATGCGGGCGTGGGGTGCGGAAATTCATTCATGCAGCTCGCTAGTACTCGTGCAGGAGACCGCCGAGCAGATCGTATCGGTGTACCCGGCCGTCGCGAGCGTCATGGATCGCGTCCGAGCCGGCGGGTGGATCCGGCGATCCGAGCCGGAGCGCCCGATGCGGCCGATGCGCGTTGTAGTGCTCGATGTAGACGCGCAACACCTGCTCCAGGTGTCGGCGTCCCACGATCAGTAGCCAGTCCAGGCACTCGGCGCGGACCGTGCCGACCCAGCGCTCCGCGAACGCGTTGGCGTTGGGCGCCTGGACCGGTGTCAAGATTACCCCGGCGCCCTCCGAGCGGAAGAGGTCGTCGAAGGCCCGGCAGAACTTGGCGTCACGATCGCGCAGCAGGAACTGGACTCATCGTCCCTGCTCGCCGAGCACCAGCAGCAGGTTCCGCGCCTGCTGGGCGACCCAGGCGCCGTTGGGATTGGCGGTCACGCCGGCCAGGTGGACGCGGCGGGTGTCAGCTAGGGACCTGCGTGAACGGCGGCCTGGCGACGCTCGGGTTCGCCGCGCGGACAGGATGGGCGGCGATGGTCGCGCTGCGCGGCCCGGTATCGGACCCGCAGGTGATCGACCGGCGCCGCGTGCAGCTCGCCACTGGAGGAGCGCCCACGCAGGTCTACCATGCTGCCCGCGAGCTCCCGCCCGCCGCAGCCGAGGGGCTGGTCGCCCAGGCGCACGAGGCGGCACGAGATGCCGCCCGCAAGACCATGCGCGGCGCCGTGACTGAGCTGGAGCAGACGGGCTACCGGGTGATCGGCGCTGGGCTCATTCTGGCCAGCGGCCGGCTTCCGGCGGCACTGAGCGACATTCTTGCCTCGCATGCGCTGCTGCATGCCGCCGAGGGCGAGCTGTTCCGCGATGCGCTCGCTGATGCCGCCGCAGCCGCCGGCCTGGCGGTCACCGGGGTACCAGGGCGCTCCCTTTACGCTCAGGCCGCCGCGGCGCTCGGTCTGCGCGGAGACGAGGTCGCGATGCGGGTGACGGCACTTGGCCGTCCGATCGGCCCGCCCTGGCGACGGGAGCACAAGGAGGCAGCGCTGATCGCCTGGCTCGCACTGGCAGTATCCTAGGGTGCGCCATGACCGAACCCGCACAGCTACGAATCGCCCCCGAGATCTTGGACCGCTACCCGGGCTACCGAGCGGTGGTTGTGTATGCCGAGGGAGTCCGCAACGGCCCAAGCGACGACCAGAGCCGAGCGCTGCTCCGTGCCGCGGAGGAACGAGCACGAGTCCTGTTCGCGAACTCCCCCGTTCCGGAGCATCCCCACATTGCCGCATGGCGTGCGGCGTACGGACGCTTCGGCGCCAAACCGAGCCGGTTCCGCTCCTCGGTCGAGGCGCTCGTGCGCCGGGCGCTCACCGACGAGCTCCCTCCGATCAACCGGCTCGTCGATCTCTACAACGCGATCAGCGTCCAGTACGTCCTGCCGGTCGGCGGTGAGGATCGCGACCAGCTCATTGGCGATGACGTGCTGCGCTTCGCTTCGGGCAGCGAGCCCTTCGAGACCTACGAGCGCGGCAATCTGGTCACCACCACGCCAGAGCCAGGCGAGGTCGTCTGGGCAGACGACCTCGCCGTCACCTGTCGTCGCTGGAATTGGCGGCAGTGCGCTCGTACCGCCCTCACCGAGAAGGTCGAGAACGCCTTCTTTGTGCTTGACGCTCTCGCCCCCTACAGCGACGACGACCTCGAGGCCGCCGCCGCGGCGCTCCGGGACGGATTGCTACAACTCTCACCAGGCTGCTCCATCGAGACCCGCAGGGTAGAGCGAGGATGAGTCGCGATATCATGACTGCATGACTGCGACCTGACGATTCGCCTCAGCGACGAGGAACACCGCCGCCTGCGGGCCTACGCTCAACGCCACGGCTACAGCTTGAACGAGGCCTTGCGCCGGATGATCACCGAAGCCGGCTCTGGCGCACATCTCGTGATGGAACCGTCGCCGGATCGGTGGGCCTCGTGATCTTGCCCGCTATGTGACGAACAGGGTCTTAATGGTCTTCTACCGCACCTGGCAGCCGTTGCGGTCGAGCGGGTCCAGCAGGTCGAACACACCCTGCACATCTGGGCCCACGCCCGCGCCGCCACGGCCGCCAGCCCCCACTGCGGGCATACCTCCACCAGAGTGCACAGCCGCTACCAGCGCCGGCTGGCCGACGCGGCCCTGGGCAGTCGGCGGGTGGTGCTCCGTCTTGGGGTGCGCCGCTTCTTCTGCGACCACCCCGACTGCCAGGCGCGCACGTTCACCGAGCAGCTCCCCGGGCTGACCAGCCGCTATGCTCGGCGCACCGTGCTGCTGCGCAGGCTGCTGGAGCAGGTGGCACTGGCGCTGGCAGGCCGCGCCGGGGAGCGGCTGGCCGGCCGGCTTGGGCTGCCGGCAAGCCGCGACACGCTGCTGCGGCTGCTGCGCGCGCTGCCCGATCCCAAAATCGACCAGGTCACCGTGCTCGGCGTGGACTTATCCCGACCCGGGGGTTATCCCGACGCGCTTGGGGGCGGGCACGAGGAGCCGTGGTGGCGGGCGGGTCCGGTGAGCGTCCGGGGCTGAGTGGAGTCGGGATAATTCCGCTGCCGCTGGCGCGTGGGATGCGGAAATAAGACACCCGCTGTGAGCTGCAAGCTCGCACCAGCGACCGCCTCGGTGCTGCGATGCCGCTTCCTACATCTCCACCACAGAGGCCATCCGGTGCTGCTGAAACTCGCCTACCTCATGTTGTGCCGCTTCGTCCAGCTGCTCACCTTGCTGGCCCACGGTGACGCCGCCAAGGACCTGGAGATCCTCGTCCTGCGCCACCAGCTCACCGTGCTGCGCCGCAACACCCCGCGACCCAGGCTCGAGCCTGCCGACCGCGCCCTGCTCGCCGCCATCAGCCGAGCGCTGCCACGGGCACGCTGGTCGTGCTTCCTGGTCAAGCCCGAGACCCTGGTGCGCTGCCACCGGCAGCTCGTCAAAGGGGCGTGGACCTACCCGCGGCGTGGACCCGGACGTCCGCCACTCGACCCGGAGGTCCAGCAGCTGATCGTCCGCCTGGCCACCGAGAATCCCCGCTGGGGCTACCAGCGCATCAGGGGCGAGCTGCTCCGCCTTGGTGTGCAGGCCTCGGCCACCGCGATCCGCGCCACCCTGCGCCGCCACGGGCTCGACCCGCCCCGCGGCGGACCGCGACGACGTGGCGAGCGTTCCTGCGCCAGCAGGCCGCCGGGATCCTCGCCTGCGACTTCTTCACCGTCGACACCGTCTGGCTGCGACGGCTCTATGTGTTGTTCTTCATCGAACTGGACACCCGCCGGGTCCACCTGGCCGGCGTGACCGCCAATCCCGACGGCGCCTGGGTCACCCAGCAGGCACGGAATCTGCTGCTGGTCTTGGAAGAACGAGGACGCCGGGTGCGCTTCTTGCTGCGCGACCGTGACGCCAAGTTCTGCCGCGCCTTCGACGATGTCTTCCGCTCGGAGGGCGCCGCCGTGTTGCGGACACCGGTCCAGGCGCCCAACGCGAACGCGGTCGCGGAGCGGTGGGTTGGCACGGTCCGCACCGAGTGGCTGGACTGGCTTCTGATCGTGGGGCGTGGGCACCTGGACCGGGTCCTAATGAATCTACGTGAAGCATTACAACCGGCATCGTCCGCATCGGGCGCTCGGGCTGGAGGCCCCAGGTCCACCCGCCGATCTTGGCGTCGCTCGCCAAGCTCACCAAGATCGGGTGCACCGACATGACCTGCTCGGTGGTCTCTTGCACGAGTACCGGCGAGCTGCATGAACGGATTTCCGCACCCCACGGGCGATCGGGCGAGCTTCTTGTTCGTGCGATGCCAGAGAGCCTCTTGAGCTGCGATTTCCCCGGCGGAGACCAGCGGGTGCGGCACCTGACGGCACGTTACGATCCAGTCCGGGGACCGTTAGGATCGGCTGGTGATCCTGCGGTGCACGAACAAGCTGCTGGCCGTGATCAAGCCGGCGCAGCTCGCGGACAGCGCGCCTGACCGCGAGGACTGGTATGCGAACCTGCTGTGGCTCGGCGGCCGCAAGTGCCTGCTGCTGACCCACGCCGCCACGCTGTTCACCATCTTCGAGCCCGATGTCCGCGCCAGTGGCCTGCGCGATCCCGGCCGCCTGGTCACCGGGCTGATCCAGCGGGAACTGGAGCGCGAGCACCTGCCACAGGACACGTTCGGCGTCCTGGAACCCGGGGAACTGGTCCTGGCCGAGACAGCTGACCGCAGCGTCCTGGGATGCATGAACGACATGGCCTTCCTGTGCGAGGCGGCGGTCGACCGGTCCGGCGGCCTGGCCAGCACCGGCATCGGCGAGCTCAACCGGTCGCTACGGCGCAACCTCAACAGCGCCCGCGGCTACACCCCGCCGATCGAACTGACCATCCAACGCCTGCGCGTGAATATCCGGTGGCAGGTAGATCGGCCGGTGCTGTTGACCGGGATACGCGGCGAGGTTCGGCTGCCATTGTCAATGATGCGGGGCATCGTGCGCTGGGCCCGGGCGTGAACGGTCACCGCCCTGGCCAGTGATGAGGGGGGATGCCATTTTGGCTTCTTGGTCAAGGCGTTCGGCTATCCGCCTGGCCGCCTGACCGCCTGCGCGTCGTCTGCGCGGCATTCGCGAAGTAGTGTGCCGATCCAGCTGATCTTGCGGGCGCGCGCCCGCCGGACCAGCGCCCGTCCGTCTGGTGTCAGGTCGACGATGATTCCGCGTCGGTCATCTGCGTCCGCGCGCCGCACGACGAGCGACAGCGAGGATGCTGTGCTCGGCCTGCTCCGACTCCTGCTGGAACGGGGAGTCGACGTCAACGCCCAGCGCGCAGACGGATGACCGCGCTGCACGCTGCCTGCTGGAGAGGGCTCGGCCGGGTAGTTCAGGAACTTCTCGACGCCGGGGCAGATCGCACGATCACCGCCACCACCGGACGTGGCCATCGGGCCATATCCGCCGTCGGGCGCCGCTATAGTCAGGCTGCGGAGGACGGGCGACCAAGCGCAGGAGGAACGTATGGCGAAGGCGGCACGGGAACGGCTGGCGCGGCTGCTCGACGACTCCGAGCCGGCCGGGTCGTTCAGCGCTCAGCTCCTGGCGCCGGCGCATTTCCTTCAGCTTGAGGTGACCGGCGCCGGGCTTGTGAGCCTTCCCGTCCGCGCTCCCCAGGCGAAGAAGCTGATCGCGGTGGCGCGACCGGCGATGTTCGGGCGCGGTGAGGAGACACTGACCGACACCAGCGTCCGCGACACGTGGGAGATCACCCCGGACCGGATCACGCTCGGCGGACCCGGCTGGACGGCGCTGATGAACGACGCGCTGGAACACTTCCGGGACGAGCTCGGGCTCCCGCCGGCAACACGGCTGCGGGCCGAGCCGCACTCGATGCTGGTGTACGGCAAGGGACAGTTCTTCCTCCCCCACCAGGACTCGGAGAAGGACGACGCGATGGTGGGCACGCTGGTGGTGTCGCTGCCTTCGGCGCATACTGGCGGGGAACTGGTCGTCAGCCACGCCGGGGAGAGCAAAGCCTACCGCGCCTCGAAGCAGGAGCTGACCTTCGTCGCGTTCTACGCCGACTGCCGGCACGAGGTTACGCCGGTCAGGTCCGGGCACCGGGTGACGCTCACGTTCAACCTGCTCTCCAGCAGCCAGACCCCGGCGCAGGCAGTCGGACCCGTCACTCAGCTGGCGGACTGCCTGACCGAGCACTTCACCACGCCAGCCACCGCGCGCTACGGAGGCCGGGACCTCGGCCCGCCGAACCGGCTCGTGTACCTGCTCGACCACGAGTACACCCAGCGGAGCCTGCACTGGAACCGGCTCAAGAACGCCGACGCCGAGCGGGCCGCGTTGCTGCGCGCCGCCGCCGAGCGGGCCGGCTGCGAAGCGGTGCTGGCGCTCGCCGAGGTGAAGGAAACCTGGGACGCGTGGCCGTCCGACGACGACCCGTGGGACGACTACGACGACCACCAGGACGAAGACGACGAAGAGGACTACGACTCCGCCCGGGACCAGGGCAGCGGCCACGACGACTACCAGCTCAACGAGCTGATCGACGACGAGATCACCCTCGGCTGGTGGACCAGCCCGGACGGCACGGGCAGCGAGACGATCTCGCTGCATGTCCCCGACTTCGAGGTGTGTGCCAGCACGCCGAGCGCGGAGCTGGTGCCCTACCAGTCTGAGTACGAGGGCTACGTGGGCAACTACGGCAACACGCTGGACCGGTGGTACCGCAGGGCTGCGGTCGTCGTGTGGCCGCGGGACCGGGCGTTCGCGGCGCGCGCTGAAGCCGGGTCGCAGTGGGCTCTCCAAGAGCTGGCCAACCGCATCGAGGCCGGAGACCTGGAAGGGGCACGTGCCGCGGCGGAGTCACTCGCGCCGTTCTGGAACACAATCGGATCGCAGCCCGGACTGCTGGGTACCGCGCTGCACGTGGCGGCGAGCCTGGGCGTTGCCGAGACGGCGGCGATGCTGCTGGAACCGTTCCGGGTGGAGACGGTCGCGCCAGAGCACGCGGGCGCGCTGGCGGTGGTGGCCGGGCAGTACGGCCAGGAGTGGACGCGCGGCATCATCGACGGATGGTTCGGGTCCAAGCACTCCTTCGAAACGGACCGCTACGAGTGGGTCCAGCGGCTGCCCGAGCTATGCGGGACGCTGCGCGCCGCCGGGGCTCCGGAGGTGGCGCGACTGCTGGTCGCCGGGACCTGGGCCTGGATGAGTAACCAGCTATGGTCCTGGGTCAACACCGCGCGAACCGAGGTCCGCCAGCCGCAACTCGAAAAACTGAGTTCGCCGCTGGTGCGGCTGCTGGAGGTGGCCGACGACAAGCCGCGGAACGACATCGTGGCGGCGCTACGCGGGTACGGAGACAACATACTGGGGTGCCTGATGCCAGCACTGCGTTCGGCGGACACGCTGCCGGCGGACGCGCGGCGGGCGGCGGGGTTCGATGCGGTCGCGCGGGACTGCGTGGAGCGGCTCGGCGCGGTCATCGCGCGGCCGCTACGTGACGAAGACGACTGGTCGATCCAATGGACCGGATGCGGATGCGACCTTTGCGACACGCTGGGGACGTTTCTCAGTTCCCGGTCGCGGCGGATCTTCGAGTGGCCGCTGGCAACGGACGGGCGGCGGCACGTGCACGTCCAGATCGACTCGGCCGGGCTGCCGGTGCGGCACCAGACCCGCCGGCAGGGGCGGCCATATACGCTCGTGCTGACCAAGACCAGTGAACTGTTCACGCGCGAGAACGACACGCGGCACAGGGCCGTGACCGACCTGGCATGGCTGACGTCGGCTTGGGGGTCAGCCGGGTGAACGCGATGACCGGACCTTCAACCAGTGCCTGAGTGCCGGGTCGGCATGCTCATCCCGCACCTGCTCGAGCAGTTCCTCCGCGGACACGAACCCGGCAATTATGTCGTAGGCCGAGCTTGGCCTGCCTTCGACATCGCCTCCACGGCGAGCGGTGCGTGCGCCCGGGCGACGCCCGGGTTGCAGGCCTCGATGCCGTCGCTTCCGCGGTTGGCCGATGACCCGCCCCGTGGCTGTCATTACGCCGCGCGTTTCCTGACGGACGGGGCCGGGCAGGAGTTTGGTGAGGCGGTATGGATAGAGGTGGCGCCGATGCTGCGCGGCGTGAACGGGACGGTGCTCGCCGATGTCCCGCGCACGATCCGGCGGGAGCAGGGCCTCGGCAAAGTGCGGGCTTGTCTTGTTGGTGATAGTCGGGTGAGTGGGCGGGATGGCGTAGAGCAGCAGGCTCTCCGCGACGGCTATGGTCATCGCGTGGATGATGCCGCCCTGCTCCACTGCTGGCGCGCCGCCGCGCCGCCCGGCAGCGACGCGCTCGCGCGCGAGCTGCTTGACCGCTGGCGCGAGCCGCACCGCCATTACCACACCCTCGCGCACCTGGCCGCGATGCTGGCTATCGTGGGGCAGTGGCCGGTGGTGGAGCTGGCCGTCTGGTTCCACGACGCGGTCTACGACCCGCGCGCTACCGACAACGAAGAGGCCAGCGCCGAGCTGGCCGAGCGGTCACTGCCTGCCGTTGGCGCCGCGCCCGCCACGGTGGCCGAGGTCGCGCGGCTGGTCCGGCTGACCGCCACGCATGACTCGGCCCCAGGCGACGGCGCGGGCGCGCTGCTGTGCGACGCCGACCTGTCGATCCTGGCTGCCGACCCTGCCCGTTACGACGCGTACGCGGCAGCGGTGCGGCGGGAGTACGGCCACGTCCCCGACGAGGTGTTCCGCATCGGTCGGGCGGAGGTGCTGCGACACCTGCTCGGGCTGCCGGTGCTGTACCGGGTCGTGCCTGAGCGGGCCCAGTGGGAGGTCCGAGCCCGCGCCAACCTGACCCGGGAGCTGTCGGCGCTGGCCTGAGCATGTCGACGAGCACGGAATTGCCCATGGGCGACGAGCGCGCCGGGCTTGGACAGCGTGCCGGAGTGTCGGGTTCACGGGCTGGTGATGCCGAGCAATGGCAGGAGGCGGGTGGCGTCGCGGGCGTTGCGGCGCAGGGCGGTGGCGATGTTGCGGTGGCCGTGGGCGTGGAGGATGCCGATGGCGAGGTTACTTGTTGACTGAACTAATCTCGACGGTAATCGCAGCTCAGCGTGTGGGTGCCGAAAACTCATCCACGTCATGCGACCTGGGCATATTCGTGGATGAGCCCGCCCAGGCGATCGACCCGCACGTCCCCTGTTGGAGCGGGCGGTGGGACGGCCGTGAGCGGTGCCGCCTGCCCGAGCGCACGGTGGGGCCGATGTTCGTTGTAGTGCGCCACATAGCCCGCCAGCACCGTCTCCAGCTGCCCTCGGCCCACGACCAGCATCCGGTCGAGCAGCTCACGACGGACGGTGCCGACCCACCGTTCTGCGAATGCGTTCGCCCGAGGTGCCAGCACGGGTGTGCGCAGGATCCGGATGCCTTCGGAGCTGAAGACCGGTCGAAGCTCTGGGCGAACGCGGTGGGGACGCGTCCAGTGGCGACTGGTCAGGGCTCGATGCCATCGCAGCAGGGTGTCGGCTGTGACCAGGCGATGGTGTCGGCGCTCCCTTGAGAGGAGTCGGCTCAACGCCGACAGGATGGCCCGGTCTGGCCAGGTAGGACGCGGTCGGGCGGCCTGTCGGCGCAGCACCGCGACCTCGTGTCGCAGCACGAGTGTTGCCGGCAGCTTTGTTTGGTGATCGTTCGGCCTGATTGCGTGGGGATGGTTCGGCAGTGTCTGGTGGGGATGGCCAGACGTCGCAGCGCCGACCGGTGCGGGTCGGCGCTGTGGTGGCGGTGTGGGTGGTCAGTCGCGGGTGAGCTCGGCGGCGGCGCGTTTGGCGCAGGTGTCGTCGACTAAATGCTTCCTGGGAGTCGCGGCGTGTATCGGTGGACAATGAGCATGGTGAGCCGCCCCGGGTTTATTGGAGGCTACGATGCTTTGGCTTCCGGATTGATTATAGTGTGGCCCTGCCCCATTAGCCAGTCTTTCTCATATTCGGCCGGGGGGATATTCCCGCAGGCGGAGTGGAGTCTGTCGTTGTT
>WNGM01004397.1_pt1 | contig 11122 bp, 10 predicted proteins | sample 5400571 | NCBI WGS metagenome assembly WNGM01 (sample SAMN13153378, study PRJNA577476) | soil metagenome | isolation source: 100 cm soil or saprolite under Garry oak tree replicate 2 | place: USA:California | collected 2016-06-15 | reverse complement strand
AATTTTTCGATGGAAGCTAGTTCTGAAAGCGGCATCCGGTTCTTCTTCCCAACTATCTTCGTGACGGGATAGCCAAAACCGACCACCATAGTGGGCTTGATATCAGCTGGGAAACCAAAATCCTTCCGCATCGCCTCTTCCTTGATTCCCGTATAGACTCCGGAGATTACTCCGTTGTTCCAGGCGGAGAGTTGCATTTGTTGTACTGCGCGTCCGGTGTCGATGAGGTGGAACCCTATTTTGGGGTCCGTCAGAACGATAACTGCGAAGTCTGCCCCGGCGACCCAAGGACCACTCGTACTATCCTCTGCCAACTTCTTGATCGATTCCTTGTTTTGGACCAGTATGTATCTCAGGTGTTGCTTGTTATTTCCCGTCTGGGCGGCTCGCGCCGCTTCAAGTACTTTCAGCTTCACGTCGGCCAGGACCTTCTTGGGGCTGAACTGCCTAACATCCAGTTTGGTCAGGATTGCTTGATGAGTATCCATTTCTCTCGGAGTGTATCCGAGAATAGGCCTAAGTTAAAAAATGTCCCCTTGGACGCTCAAAACGACAGGGTCCCGGGAAAAAGTCATGGTTGATCAGGTTACAGTTCAGAAGCAGGTGTTTGTACAAGAACCGAAGCTGAAAGACTTCTGTAACAAAGTGTGGATGAAGCTGGGCGTCCCGGCACAGGACGCCAAGATAACGACGGACGTACTGGTTCTAGCTGACCTCCGTGGCATCGAGTCCCACGGGGTCGCTCGTCTTCCTCGATATTATACGGATCTAAAGAACGGCTGGACAAAGCCCACGGACCAAAGCAAGATTGTGAAAGAGACCAAGGCGACGGCGATGATTGACGGTGGACAGAGCCTGGGCCAGGTGGTCGGGCACAAGGGAATGGAGTTGGCCATTAAAAAGGCCAAAGAAACTGCGGTCGGAATCGTTTCTGTTCGGAATTCTCACCACTATGGGATCGCGGGGTACTACAGTCTGATGGCCCTGGAATACGATTTGATCGGGATGAGCATGACCAATGCCGCACCGCTCGTGGTTCCTACATTCGGTAGGAACGCGATGCTCGGTACGAACCCCATTAGCCTGACCGCGCCTGCGGGGAAGGAGAAGGCATTCGTCTTGGACATGGCAACGTCGGTGGTTCCGCGAGGGAAGCTTGAGGTCTACGATCGCCAAGGCAAGAAGGTGCCTCTGGGATGGGCAGTGGACAAGAGCGGAAGAGGGACGGAAGACCCGCATGCAGTCCTCGATGCTCTGTCTAAGAGATTGGGCGGCGGGATTCTACCTTTGGGTGGGGAGGGTGAGGAGCACTCGGGACACAAAGGGTATGGTCTCGCTTTGATGGTAGACGTTCTAAGCGGGGTCTTGAGCGGTGCTGCCACGGCTCTCGGTGTCGATGTTAACAAGGAAAAACCGAACGTCGGGCACTTCTTCATGGCCTTGGATCCAGCGGCGTTTCGACCGTTGGAGGATTTCAAGAGAGAGATGGACCGGTTGGCCCGAGAGTTGAAAGATTCGCCGAAGGCGGAAGGCCAATCACGGATCTACGTTCATGGTGAGAAGAGTTATGCAAGGATGGAAAAGTTCCGGAAAGAGGGCGTTCCATTAGCTCCCAAGGTTGTGGAAGCTATGAAGCAGGTGGGGACCGAGATAGGCGTTCCCTGGCTAGGGTAGCTTCCCGCTCTTGGACTCCAGTCAGGGATTTCTCACCGACTATGCTGGGCTTCTTAACTTCGATATTTTTTCTATGATTCCGATATACACAGAGCCTTGAGAGTCTACAAAACGCTTTATTCTCCATCCGGTGCCTTCGAGTATTCTCTTCATCTCCTTCTTCGAGACAATCAGATAGTCAAACCATGGTGTCATGTACTTCTTGTATCGGACTCGGATGGTCAATTCGCCGGGCGTTTTTCCCTTTCTACGGTTGCGTCTGTGGTAGGATAGATGAAACTGCTCATTTGTTCGATAAGGGTCGTTGCTTTCGGCAATTATCAAAGCCTCTGAACTCGTTGAGCGGTAGAACTGCCTGAGTAATTGCTTCGCCCGGTTGGGGCTGCCGAAGAGTCCGAAGTTGTTGCCGATCATTAGAATCGTGTCGAACTTTCCGAGTCTTGAACTCACGTCTGTGATCGACATGACTCGGGCGTTCCGCAGGCCCCGCAGCTTGCAAACCTTGATGGCTAGGGGTGATACGTCAATTCCAAGGACATCGAAGCCTCTCTTCTGGAAATGGAGGGAGACTCTTCCGCCTCCGCATCCGATATCGAGTATTTTCCCCTGTGCGTATCGCATCGCCTCTTTTTCGTGTGGCCGCCAGTTTTTGTATTCGGCAAGGTAGTATCTGGGAAGTGAAGGGCTGGTATCGATGAAGCCGTCGTCTCTCTCCACTACCTCAACAACTTCCCTTCCCTTGAAACAGTCGTACAATTGGTGCCCGTAGGCATCCTGACGATCATTCAGCAAGAGGAATCTCACCCGCTAGAAGTTCGTGATCTTGCTTGTAAGATTGTCACCGGCTTCCCCAGGGGGCGGTAGCGATAGGACTTAGCGAGTGGCTGAGTTCCGTTGAGGCGTCTTATCAGTCCCAACAATTACCGACAGCAGCCCCACCGACAAGCTAAGGATTGGAATACTTTCCATGTTGGCTTCTTTCCCACTCCTCTTAGTTCTCGGAGTGCTGAGGGGTTTTGCCGTTATTCTATTTCTCGCGGGCTTGATCATCTACTCCGATGGCTTGGTCCAAAACCGAAAATTGGAAAAAGCAAGGAAAAAAGCCGCGGCAGCCTCAGAGTCCACAAAACGATGACCTGGGCAAGCAAAGCCCAGGGAGAGCGAGAAGGGCCAAATGCCTCGCCGCTTTCAGAACGAATATCGTTAATTCAATTAATAAGCGAATCGGGACCACGGTTCAAAAGAGACCAGACATCCCCTTCGGAGGCCGATCTCTTCAGACACCTTTCAATTTCACGCCGGGAACGGAGAACCTCTAGGGTTGAACAATGTTAGCGAGTAGTCGAAGGATATCCCAAGGATGATAATCTCCGGTTAAACAGGGCTTAAGAGGCATTTTGCCCAATCCTGAATTGTGGTCGTCGAAGAATGAGGAAACTAATGGTCCTCATCGGAGCAGTATTCGTCCTGCTCGGAATTGTCGCTGAGAGCCTGTACATTACCAGCGCTAAGGTCGCCTACGCCGGAGCAACAATCTCTGCTAACACGTACATGATCTCGGGTCTTTTCCTAATCGTCCTAGGACTAGTCCTGACTCTGTCTGGAGCAAGAATCCCCAAGATCCGGATTCCGCACGTCTAATCGCGGATTACGAATTCGACTTCTTGGAAATAGAGCCTAGCGTAGTCTCTACACTCTTCAGAAGTAGGCTCAGATTTTTGTTTTGACACCGGGTTCAATTCTGACCGGCCGGTGTCCTGATATTCCGTGAGCAATGTCTCGTACTCCAACGGCGACCAATACGATAGCGATTATGACGGCCAGGCTTAGCTGACCTAAGGACGAGTCGAGGATTACGAAGATGGAGAGAATAACGGTCAAAACCCCCACTATTCCGAACAGCCCTCGTACCCAAACCGGTGGGTGCTTTGCGAAGACTGCTGCTACAATTTCAACAATTCCAACGACAAGTAATGCGAAGGCGACGAGAAGGGCTAGGAAGCCGAGTGCGAACTGTGGGTCAATTATTGCAACGATGCCGAGGACCACGGCGATTAATCCTCCTCCAGCGTTTATCTCTCGAAACCAGGGCGCAAAATATCTCCCGTAAATGCCGGCGAAGATCCGCGATAACCCCAGAATGAAGAGCCCTATACCTAGAGTATAGGCAAGGACAGTCAGGGCAAATGAGGAGTCGGCCAACACGAAAAATGCGACCGCCAGAACTAATACGCCCGCAAGTATCTCTAGAACGCGCAGCCAACCAGGGCTTCTTTTCTCTATCAACTTAAGGTCCTTCCAGGCGTGGTTAACTAGGTATTTAGTAGCTTACCTTGGAGTTGTAACGGCACCGGAGGGAATTACACTTCAAACAGGCGTATCAGGTAAGCTGCCAGCACTGTAGCGACGAGGGGAGCACCCAATATCCCTGTCAGGCGCAAAACTGTTCCAATGTCAAACGGCCAATCGTGCATCTGGTGAATCTCCCGTTTGATAGCACCAATGGCTAGAAGTTCGCTCACAATTCCTTCGCTGAGAGGTCCATCTCCCGAAGCCTCAACCTCGCTCATGACCCGACTATGGCGAAGTCCCACCACCGATATGAGCCTAGAGACGTTCAAACCATAGCTTGGATGAATCACTCGAGGTAGAAATCAATCTGCGTAGCGTCGTCCTAGTTATTTTGGGAGCTGGACCAGTCGTCTAAAGTCCGTTTTGTCCTAGATGGAGGTTTCGGTCCTTTCTTCTTTACCGTCTGCAAGAAACGGTGCATCTGCTGCTCTCTCTTCTTGCTTGTCCAATAGTAAGCCTCGTCGATCGTTCCTTCTGACATGAGTACCGTCATTTTCCCTTGCCGTGTTCTGCCGGTACGCCCTCGACGCTGTATCAGACGGATCTCGGACGGAACGGCCTCGTAGAATATGACATGATCCACGTCGGGGACGTGCAGTCCCTCCTCGCCTATGCTAGTTGTCACGAGTAAGTTATGACGTCCTTGTCGAAAATCATCTAGAATATTCATCTGCTCGCTCTGGCTTAGACCCACGTCATCAGCGTCCCGGGTTGCCTGACCGACAAAGCGGACAGCGGAGACACCATCGAGCTTGTTCAGTCTCTCGACAAGCGTCTCGACAGTATCTCTGTACTGAGTAAAGACTATTACTTTCGCATCCTTATTCAACTTCATCTGCGCTTCGACTAGCTCTCGGAGCCTCTTCTGTTTCGGATGCTCTCTCTCCTCCATCGAGAATGCGAGCTGCCTAGCTTCAAGAATTTTTGGGTCTCGCGAGAGGCTCTTGCCCGACTTACTGCTGGCGGATTCGAGCTTTGCAAGATATCTTGTGAGATTGTGCAAACCCTGTGTCTCCAGCACGTCGATTGCATGACTCAACGACATCGCCTGGGCTTGCAGAATGATTGCTCCATACAAGGCTCCGGACCCTCCCCTTCTCAGACTCTTTCGCAACTTCTCCCCGAGCTCCAGCAGCATCCTCTTGTTCGCGCGAACACCTGTAGGCAGCTGGTGCATAGCTCTAAGCTTCTCCGTCCTCTCCTCCATCGCAGCTCGAAGAATCTTGCTAATTTCCTTGTAAGCTGAAGGAAGCGGGACCCGTTCCCAGTTTATGGTCACATCATTGACGTACTGAACTACATCCTCATCCTCCTCGGTTCTCATCTCTACGTTTGTAATGGCAAGCTTGTCACAGATCTCTTGGACCCGCTCTCTTCGAGCGCTCGGCGATGCCGTTAACCCGAGTATCAACGGGTTCGATGCCTGGCGCCTGTAGCTCTCAGCCACCTCAGAGTAAGCATAGTCTCGGACACACCGATGCGCCTCGTCAAAAACGATCAAACAGACGCGGCTGAGCGTATACCGTTCGCTCAGGACATCGTTTCGAATCACTTCAGGGGTCGCGAAAACCAGTTGAGATCCTTCGAAATCCATGACTCTCGTAGCTGGAGAGGTTTCCCCGGTAAGCTCCGACAACGTGACTTTCTTGTCCGGAAAATGTTCTCTAAAGAAATCGGCGTGTTGTAGAACCAATGGTTTCGTTGGGGCAAGCATGACTACCTTATCGTTAGAGTGTTCTGAAAGACGCTTTGCGGCTACCAACAAGGCCACTATGGTCTTGCCGAGACCAGTTGGTAGAACGACGAGAGTGTTGGCTTTGGCGGCGGACTCTGCAATAGAGCTTTGATACTCTCTTGCCTGAATGCCCAGTGGCTTGGAAACCTGCAGTTTGCCCTTGCGCCTGTTCTTCTAGGGAGGAGGCGGGAGGGGGTTTAAGGGTGTGCGCCTGATTTCTTGGATGTGTTTCCTGCCAAACGTCAGCAATAGCAGGGAAGCTGAGACCCAGGCGACGAGTGCGGCGTCCGCGAACATTGCCCGTAATGGTCTGCCGAAGTAGAGAAAGCCCAGCATCGCTAGAACTATCGCGAAGATGCTCAGCGTCTGGTATCTATCTAACAGTCTAAAGTCTCTCCGTCCAACGGACCAGACCTTGTAAAAGGTGGTGAGATAGAGCGCGAGCCCGCCTGCAGCTAGCGTCGCTAAGGAAGCGAGCGCCCAGTACGGGACTCTAAGAATTAGGAGACCTACCTCATCAGCTATTAGACCAAGGCCGGCCCCAAACACCAAGGCAGTGTCCCATCTCGTGCGGACATCTGTCGCAAAAACCATGATAGTTGACGAGGCCAGCAACAAGAGGACTCCATAGTAGAGATGATGGATGTGAAATCCCTGAACCCTGATAACAGGACAAGACTGAGTACACCTCGCCTCAAGAGCGACGAACAATCTCGCTACAAAAACGGCCATGGTGAACCCTACAGCAGCAAAGAGGAATCCTACTGGCCCTAGCAGTGGCGCGCTCTTTGGCCGGCTCAACCTGACCTAGTCCTCACTAGTCCGCCTTCTTTAGTCTATCCCGGTCTTTTGTGATTTCTGGCAGGGCTTTTAAGAAAAATCCTCATTTACAACTTTGTAACCTTGACAAGAATGGAAGACTGGACTCGCGCTATTCATACTGGTGACGAGTAGGCAGGAGGGAATGGGTTGTGACGTGGAGAGAGTTGAGGCACAACGGTGTGGCTTTTCCGCCGCCTTACGAGCCCAGGAACCTCTCTATCCGAATCCATGGCACCGTTGTCCAACTCTCCCCTAAAGCCGAGGAATTAGCCCAAGCGTGGGGAAAGAAGAGAACCACGCCCTATATCCAAGACTCAGTCTTCCAGACAAACTTTCTCTCAGATTTTCTCAAACTTCTGCCCGTAGACTTTGCAAATACAAAGTATTCCGAGATCGATTTTACCCCGGTATACGAGTATCAAGCAAAGGAAGAGCTTCAGAAGCAGAATCTTGATTTCAAAAAGAAAATGGCGGTTCAGCGGAAACAACTTCGCCTATCGCTTAAGGAGAAGTACGGGTTCGCAGAGATTGATGGAGTCAAGACTGAGGTCGCCAATTGGATGGTAGAACCTCCCAGCCTCTTCATGGGGAGAGGCAGCCATCCGATGAGGGGACGATGGAAGCCACGAATCCATCCTGAGGATGTTGTTCTAAACCTGTCGGAAAACGTTGAAGCTCCTCAGGGTAACTGGAAGGAGATTGTTCACGATCACGAGTCCATCTGGATCGCTTACTGGGTGGACAAGCTCAGCAATGTCCGCAAATACGTCTGGCCCAGTGACATCTCTGATCTCCGTCAAGAACGAGACAAGCTGAAGTATGATGCTGCTCGGAAACTGCAACGGCGTCTCCCGAAAGTTCGACAGTTCATCGACAAGAATCTTCTATCGCCTGACCTGAAGATGCGCAAGCTCGCAACGGTCTGCTATCTCATAGACAATCTAGCCATGAGGGTGGGCGACGAGAAGGAAGAAGACGAGGCAGACACGGTAGGCGCTTCAACACTTAGAGTCGAACACCTCAATTTCCTTCCGCACGGGGTCGAGTTCGATTTTCTAGGAAAGGACAGTGTTCGCTGGCAGAAAATTCTGAAGGTCGACGGAACGAATACGCCTATTCGCAAGAATCTTCAGGAATTTTCGGAAGGAAAGGGGCCAGAGGATCTGGTCTTCGATGGAATTACCTCTCAGCACGTGAACCGTTTCCTCAACAAGGCGATGAGAGGCCTAACCGCCAAGGTTTTCAGAACCCACCACGCCACAGAGACAGTTCAGACCTACCTACGAAGACATAACGGCTTCAAGCCCGAAGAGTCCCCGTATGTCAAGCTGCATCACGCCCGCGTCGCGAATCTCGAAGCAGCGATCAGATGCAACCACAAGCGGACTCCACCGAAGACCTGGGAGGGAACCCTTCTCAAGAAGCAGCAACGATTGGACGAGCTGAAGACAAGGGAGGTCAAGACGGACAAGCAGAAGATGAGGCTGGAAGAACGCATCCGAAAACTGAAGCTTGAGGTGGATCTTCAGAAGCGGACTCGCGATTACAATCTGAACACGTCACTTAGAAACTACATTGATCCAAGAGTCTACAAGAACTGGGCCAATAAAGCCGAATTCGACTGGAAGGGGATCTATCCCAAAACCCTCCAGAGAAAGTTTCTCTGGGCGTCTAGGTCCAAAGCCTGAATCGGCTATCGCGATTTCTTAGGGCCTTTGAGCCATCCTCCGATTCCAAGCTCCCTAAGCTTGCTATCCTTGTCGATTGTAACTGAGCCATCGTTGTGAAGTTGAAGCCGTCGCCATCTGTTGTCACTTGACATGCCGCGAAGAGTTCTTACCCTTGCGAAGTGCTCGACCTGTCCTCCCTCGTCGCTACTTCGGAACTCGATAATGCCGTCGCATAACGATTCAAACTGTTTATAGAAAGAGTCGGATGCGATTCCCATCATCACTGAATGAAACATTGCAAGACCCCGAATCTTTGCGTAGGGAATTATCCGCGTCCTCCAGATATCGACCATCCGCTTCTCATCTGTATAGTGACACATCACTGAGGTGTTGTCGTCAAGGTGCAGCCACTGTTTCTCGTCCTCAGCAACTCCCTCTCGAATCATGGTGACTACTTTGCTGCTCCAGTGATTTAGGTCGAAGGACTGGTGTTCGTAAGCTTCCCGTCCCTTTGATCGCATGCCCTCAGGCGTTTCGGGGTGTGCGAGCCCAGTCATCACGTCGTAGGTGTCCAGTATTCTGAGATGGTCTTTCTGCTCCAATTCTTTCATGTGCAATCCGAGTCTTGTTAGGGATTCTCTAACTTCGTGGGGCGAATGCATGTAGGTATGATACTCTGTGCGAGCCCCGTTTCTCAACGCACTGGCGGCTATTGTGAGCGACGTTTCGTACCACGGAGAATCTGGACCGAACTCTACGAGATAACTAGCTCCGAACCTGATTCCATTGGGAACAAGGTCCTCAAGGATTGCCAGCGCCAGCGTCCGTTCCATGGTCAGAGGTCCACGCTCTGTGCGTGTTCCGTTTCTCTAACACTTATGGTTAAAGCTGAACTAGATACCGGTGATGCAGTCAGCCCCCGAGAATCAAGTAATGACAGGCGAAGCTTGAGTAATCATTGGCAAAACTCAATCTGTTGATTACAACTGATGTCGTTGACCCGGCTAGCGTTCGGGTGCTCTCTAAATACGCGAGGGTTTTCAGCTCGACTGCCCTTGACGAGGCTTCGCTGAGCCAACTCTTACCGTCGATAGACATCCTTCTCGTGTTCTTCTGGCCCAGCTTCTTGACCCCTGAAAACTTGTCGAGAATGAGTAATCTGCGACTCATTCAGAGCATCCTCGCCGGTGTCAACCACATCCCCTTCGCCCAGCTCGACAAGAAAGTCGTTGTTTGTAGCAATGCGAGCGCCTATTCGGATGAGGTTGCCGAGTACGCCTGGTCTCTGCTACTAACGGCCGCCAAGCGAATAGTTGACTTTCACAACGCAGTCAAGACTGATCAATGGACATTGAGACGAACATTAGGCGGGAAAGAAGTAACCATTCTGGAGCAAAAGACGCTTGGCATCCTCGGATACGGCGGCATAGGGTCCGCTGTTGCACGAATGGGTAAAGGGTTCAGGGTGAACATCCATGCGTTTTCGAGAAAGCCAATTCAAGAGAAAGGCGTGAGATCGTTTCAGGGGAACAAAGGATTATCGAGAGTCCTTGCCGAGAGCGATGCAGTCATTATCTCGCTTCCATTGACGAAGTTCACCAACAAAATCATTGACGCTGACAAACTTGCCACGATGAAGAAAGACGCGATACTTGTGAACATAGCGCGTGGAGAGCTAGTGGACGAAACCGCGCTCTACGAGCATCTGAAAACGAACCCGGACTTTCGATACGCCACTGACGTTTGGTGGTATCGAGAAGGAAAAGAGTCCCTCAAGACCGTGAGTCCTTTCTTCGAGTTGTCAAACTTCATCGGGACCCCTCACGTGTCAGGTCCATCAGGTTTAGCCACCGGAAAGCCTGCCAAGTTTGCTGTCGCTAATGTTATGCGGTTTCTTAGGGGTCTTAAACCAAAGAATATCGTAGACCCGGCGGAATACCTTGTCACGGACAGGCAAGAATACTAGCTTCCAATCGTCATCCAGTAATCGTCTTTGCAAGAAGATCCAATGACACATTTCCGCCGGATATGACTAGCACGATTTTCTCACCGAGTTTCTCTATATCCCTGTTGGCGAGTAGGACAGCGGCCGGCGCCGCTCCTGAGGGCTCCGGGAAAATATGGGCTTCACGAATCAATAGTTTCATTGCCGCAAGAATCTCGTCGTCCGAAACATTGTAGACGCCATCTACGTGCTTTCTGCATGCTTCAAGAGTCAATTCTCCGACTGCTGAAGGGATAAGTCCGTCCGCGATCGATTTCGGGGAATCGAATGTGACAATCTTCCCCGCTTTGAGCGCTGCTTGGAGTTTCGGCGCTCCCTGCGGTTCGACCCCGTAGACTTTCGTTGCTGGTTTGAGCGATTTGATCGCGGTGGATATACCGGAGATGAGACCTCCCCCACCTACCGGAACTATTACCGAGTCGAAGTCGTCCAGTTGATTTGCTATCTCTAGCCCGCAGGTTCCTTGTCCAGCAATTATGTCAGGGTCGTTGAATGGATGGACGAGTGTCGCTCCGGTCTTGCTGACTATTTCCTTAGCTTTCGCATCACGATCAGTCGTATATTTTCCGTACTTGATCGCTTCAGCGCCGTACTCGATGATTGTGTTGACTTTCTCTTGGACCGCAGTCTCTGGTAGTATTACGGTGCATTTCTTTCCGAGAAGTCGAGAACTGTAAGCTACTGCCATGCCATGATTCCCGGAAGAGACTGCGACGATGTTCTTGGATGACAATTGTGAGATCTTGTTGTAGGCGCCTCGAATCTTGAAGACCCGTATAGGCTGGAAGCATTCGAGCTTCAAGTAGACCCTGCGATCGAATCTCTTCGAGAGTGATGGTGACTCCACGAGTGGGGTCTTGGTTG
>WNGM01030915.1_pt1 | contig 11123 bp, 10 predicted proteins | sample 5400571 | NCBI WGS metagenome assembly WNGM01 (sample SAMN13153378, study PRJNA577476) | soil metagenome | isolation source: 100 cm soil or saprolite under Garry oak tree replicate 2 | place: USA:California | collected 2016-06-15 | reverse complement strand
TCGATGCATGTTACCGCGAGCAACCCTTGCTACTCGGTCAGCCGCCGGTGAATGGCATGGAGTGGAGCAAGATGGGCGGGCTTTATAGGCTGGAGATACAGGCTACATAGGTATAGAACGGGCATAGGAGGCATATATGCCGAATCGCGCGACAATCAATGTCAAGACTCAGGTGGGTGTCGAGAGCACAGCAGGCACGGCGGTCGCTGCCAACAAGGTGTTACAAGCCTTTGACTTCAAGACCGGCATCAAGCCTGCCATCACGATGATCGGGGCATCAGGCAGGAAGTACGACTCATCGCAAGAAGAGAACAAGGAATGGATGGCGGGCACACTCACCGGCTCAATGGACTTCAACCACTTGCCCTATCTGCTCTCTAGCGCATGGGGTATCATCAGCCCTGCCGCACATGGCGCCTCTACCACGGCAAAGGACTGGATAGGCACGCCGCCCGTTACCGGGTCCGTCACGCCTCAGACGTACACCTTTGAACAAGGTGAGACGGCAACACGCGCACACAAGTTCGCCTATGGACTGGTGACGAAGTTCGGATACCAGTTCACCAGGGACACTACCAGCGTCACAGGGGATATCATCGGGCAACCTATCAGTGATGGCATCACCATGACGGGCAGCCCGACGCTGGTGGCACTCGCGCCCATTGCCAGCAAATACTGGAATGTCTACCTGGATGCGACCAGCGCCGGGCTTGGCGTGACGCAATTCCCCAATACGCTCATGTTCAGCTATGAAATGGGCAATATCTACTTGCCCGCGTGGTTTGTGAATAGAGCGGCGTTGGGCTTTACCTCGCATGTGGACGGCGATCCGACGACGGTAGCCAAACTGCTGGTCATGGCAGACGCACAGGGTATGTCGCTGCTCTCTAATCTGCAACTTGGTACCACCGCCTTCCTGCGGGCTGAGGCGCTCGGTCCCATCATTGATAATTTACAAACGCTCACCTTCGGCGGCGGCGTCACCGGCGGTAACTTTACTCTGTCGTATAAGGGGCAAACCACCGCCAACATCGCGTATTCCGCTGCTCTCACGTCAGCCACGGTCAATACGGCTTTTCAGTTGCTCTCAACGGTTGGCGCAAACTGTACGGTCACAGGCAGCGCAGGCGGCCCGTACATCTTCACCTTCAGCGGCACGCTTGCCTCCGATATGTCGGCAGTGACCGCAAACAATGTCAGCTTAACAGGGGGCACGCCAACGATGACCTTCGTGGCACAGGCAAACAACCTGTTCAGGCATGACATGGCGGTGAAGGTGAAAAATGTGGCCGATTTCGCGGACAGTGGCGGCGTGTATGCGATTGAGTGGGAGTTGGGCATCGTGGAGGACGGTGGTTGGGGCAAGGCGCAGACGGCCACCGTGACCAATCTCATCACGGCGCTGTAAAGGAGAATATATGAGCAATCAACCATTAACTGATGAGTTCCTTACCAACCTACGGGAAACCTATCGCGCGTCACAGCCTGTGCTTGATGAGACATTGCATGAAGCCTCTGAACTGAGCAAGTTCTTCACGGCCTTTCGCTACATGCTAGAGGTCATGCCGAGACAGTCTGGCGTGGACTATGCAACAATGATTTCTTGGCTTGAGCGACTGCAAACGCATCTCGACTCTTCCTATGGTTTGATGGGCGCCTTGCTCAATCTTGCGAAGGTTGCCAATGCCGTGATGACCGAACATGAAGAGGAAGGTGGCTGATGCCATTATCGCTCAATAACATCTCGAATAACGCAGTCAGAGCCACCTTCCACTATGGAGGAGAGGAGCTCGAAGTCGAGTACCGGCCAAATAAGATCACGCGCAAGCAGATCGCACGGATGGATGCAGCGGCAAAATCAGACGATCTCTTCATGCAACTTGATGCATTGACGCTGATTCTCACGGGTCCAGAGGATGAGCCAGGCACGGGACTGCTCAAGTGGTGGGACATGCTGGAACTCGATGGAGTGACACCTATTCCCATCACGTTTGATCGCTTTACGGATTTGCCGCCGGGCTTTCAGTATTGGCTGTTTAGCAGTATTGCGGAGGATGTGAATAGACACCCGGAAGCATTAGCGACTCAGATGGCGGTGACGCCCTTACCCCCCGGCAACGGGAAGTTATCGCACTGAGTCGCTACCTGGTCTTTGCACATAAAGGAGTCCGCACGCCTGAGTATCCCTGCCCTGACTTTCTGCCGCTCATTTACGCGGCCAGATTTTACAATGTGCCGCCGTGGGAGCTGATGGAGCAAAGCATCTGGTGGGAGTATGTCGCGGATATTGTCTCGGCAGGGGAGGCAGAGGCGCAGAAGCAAATCGCCGCATACGAAAGGTAAGGAGGCACATCTATGGCTGATCTGCTGGTGACGGTGATCGGTGAACTGACGATCATCGACGCGATGAACCAACTGGATAAGGATACACAGGTCTTCGCACTGAAAGCTATCGTCGATGCGACCAACTTTTGCGCGGATATGGCGCGGGTGACGGTGCCGGTGGATACGGGCGCTTTGCAGAATAGTGAATACACCGAGTTTGCAGAGCTGGAATCGGAAGTCGGATTCATGGAACCGTATTCAATTTTTGTAGAATTAGGGACTTATAAAATGGCAGCTCAACCATATCTCATGCCATCTTTTGAACTGGCAAAAGTAGGACTGCTCTCTGATTTAGACCATTTGATCTGAAGGACACGTCATGCAACTTGGAAGCATCTTCGTCAACTTCGGAGCCAATACCGGCGGATTCACCTCCGGCATCAATGAGATGAAGCGGTCTATGAGCCTCTTCTCCGGCTCTGCTCCTGCTCTGATGGCAGGCGTAGGCGCGGCGATCGCGGGCGTGGCTGTGGTCATGGGCGTCATGGCGGTCAAGGCCGCTGCCGATTTCCAACAAGGGTTAAAACGACTTGTGACCGGCGCTGGCGACACCACCGACAATATGCAAAAGATGGGACAGGCCATCCGTGCTATCTCCACCGATACAGGTGTCTTGACTGACCAGTTATTGCCCGCCATGTATCAGATCATCTCAGCAGGTCAGCGCGGCGCACAGGCACAGGACACGCTCAAGCTGGCAGCAGAAGGCGCCATTGTTGAGCAGGCCAAGATTGTCGATGTAGCCAAGGCTATCACGACTGCTATGACTGACTACGTGAAGATGCACCTCACGGCAACACAGGCCATGAATGGCTACACCCGCGCTGTACAACTCGGTAAACTCACCCTGGAACAACTCTCAGTAGCAATGAGTCCACTCTTGCCGATCACGGCCAATCTGGGCATTAAGTTCGCGGATGTGGCCGCTGCCATGTCCACTATGACCAACGCAGGCATCCCGGCAGATCGCGCCGCTACCTCCCTGCGTTTCATGTTCCAAAGCCTTGAGAATCCAACGAAAAAAGCTACAACGGCCATGACTGAGTTTGGCTTGAACACGGTCGCCGTGGCTGATGAGATGAAGAAGAGCCTGCCGGGCGCTCTACAAATGATCTGGGATGCAGCCAAGAAAGCAGGACCGGAAGGCAGTGTCCCATTCAATTCACCATCGGGAGTCTGCTGCTGCCGGTCCTCACACAACTCTTGGCGCAAATCGGACCGATCATCCAGAGCATAATCTCCTGGTTTTCCAATACCGACAATCTGGTGGGGGTAGTGAATACGCTCACCTACTACTTGCAGCCGCTTATCTCTGCCGTGCAGGATACTTGGACGTATTTGCAGCCGCTTATCCAGGGTGTCATCGACTGGGCACAAAAGAATGATGTGGCAGGCAAGGCGCTTGTGGTCGTGCAGGCGGCAGTGCAAATCTTTGCCGCCGCCTTGCGCTTCATCGTGCCGGTGATCGTGCAGGTAATCCAGGCAGTTATTCAGTTCGTCAGCGCCTTGTGGGACCGCCTGGGGCCTGCCATCCTCACCATCGTGGACTTCATACGCACGCACTGGACACAAATCTCGGCCATATTTCAGGGTGTGTGGGATATCATCACCGCTGCCGTGAAGGTTGCCTGGTCGGTGCTCTCCGGTATCATCCTCGTGGGTATCGATATCCTGCAAGGGCATTGGGGCAAGGCATGGGATGATATCAAACAAACGTTCGTTAATGTGTGGGAAGGTATCAAGCAGGCGGCTATCGGCGCGGTCAAGATCGTCCTGGGCGTGATTGCACTCCTGCCGGGTGCCGTCGGGGATGCTGCCAAGGCCGCGCTGAAGTGGCTGGATTCCTTGAATACGAGCGCCAAGAAGAGCGCATTGGACACGCAGAAGGCGGTTGTTGCCAATATTCAGGCCATGATAACGAGCCTCAATACCCAACTGGAGAACGCTACTACCGCCTCGCAACGCCATTTTATTCAGATGAAAATAGACGCAGCCAAAGAATCCCTTGCTATGCAGCAACAAGTCCTGCGAAACATGCAAGGCTTAACCGATGGCGTCGTGACTCAGACCACCAACATGGCGAACAAGTCCACAGCCGAAACCAAGCGCATGCATCAACAGGTCATCAACCACTTGATCCAGATGAACGATGAGGCCGTTGGACATAGTATCATCCCCAACATGGTGAACTCCATTATTGCCTGGTTCGGCAAACTGCCAGATGGTGCTATGAAGGCCATCTCATCGCTTTCGGGTCGGTTGGCAGGCTTCTTCAATGGACTGGCTTCTCAGGCGTTCAGTTGGGGATTGCACATTATCCAGAATCTCGCGGCTGGTATTACCGCTGGCTTCGGCGCGGCTGTGGCGGCTGCGCAAGCCATAGCCGATGCCGTCAAGCGCATCCTGGGACATAGCAAGCCCACCGAAGGGCCGCTCAAGGATGACGACCTGTGGGGCGCACACTTCGTAGACAACTTTGTACGAGGCATTCTAGCAGGTGCGCCGCGTGTGCAAGCGGCATTGGTTCAGATGTTAGGCGGCGTGGGTATACCAGGCGGCGGGCTCAACCTTGGCATATCCGGCTCATTTAGTGGGCCATCGGGCATTGCCTCATCCTTCGGTGGTATGATGTGGCTGTCCAGAATGCTTGGAGGCGCCCGGTATGATGCTACTCGCTTTCTTCAGGCCAGGCCGTCATATCAGGGATACTAACAGAAGGAACCTCTCTATCATACCTGCTGTGATAGAGCGTATGTATCATCAGGTCATAGGCGCGGCGTGCGAAAAGTTGCTGGACAGCAAGGCATTCTGGCTCGTCGAATCGGGCGAAGTCAACATAACTGTGATGCCAGATATCGAACAGATCATCAAGCAGCATGTAGGCGAAATGGGCAAAGTGGGTATCACGTTCGCTCTTTTGCTCAGGGTGCTTGTGGTGTGCTTGTACCCAGTTCTCTACCATTTGGGCTTGTGGCAGCGAAAGCCGAATCTTTTCCTCCTGATATCGCAAGTGATACTCCCATTCCCATGCAAACCTGCCCGCGTGACTAATGAACTCAAAGTCAAGCTTGGTTGCACCTTCAGAAAGTTGCTTATCCAATGCCGAAAGATAGGCTTGCAGTTCGTCATCTGTCCATTTCTTTTCACTCATATCCCCTCCTTTGCCTCTCATTCTAACATGGAGGCGCAATGAGCACATCAGGCACCATCGGCGGGGTCACCGTGCTCATTGAAGATGGCGGTACGCTCTCCATTCAGACGAAACTCGACGAACGTGACCGCTGTCGCTTCATCGCAGCCGACCCCACCGGGACAGCTATTTTTTTCAAAGACCAGAAAGTCGTCATCACCGAAACGGTAGCAGGCACGCTCTTCACCGGCTACGTCAATAAAGCCAAACGCCTGAACCTCGTGCCAGACCCCTTTGTCTGGTGGGATATCGATTGCTTGCCTCCTCAATATGCACTGGATAAGCGCACAAGTAACCGGCAATACACCAACCAGTATGCAGGCGCTATCGTAGCCGACCTCTATGGCCGCTACATGCAACCAGAGGGCGTCATAGCGAGCACCGCCGTGCAGATCGTGACGACGCCTGCTGACTGGAATATGGGCAGCTTATCAGGCGTGGTAGGCGCCTCGACTGTGGGCGATGGGGATTTAGAACTCTTGTCCTCTGACTCGCTTGGCGCGACCTTCAATAGCACGGCGCAGTGGAACCTTGGTACGCTGACCAATGTAGGCACCGGGACACAGGGCGATATTGCGCTCATCGGGCAGACAAAGAACTGGGATGACGGGAATAAAGGCACACGCACACTCTATGGACAGGGTAGCCCATCGGATAGCATCTCAAGCGGTGCCTATCGTCTCTTTTGCAGTGCCAACAATGAGACAAGATCACGGCAGGACTGGGCAGGAACATGGCAGAATGGCACGATAGAGGTTGATCTTGTGCTTGCTGGCGATAGCCTCTTTCCTGGCTTCACCTTCAGGACAACCAACTTTACCAATAGCGATAGCAGTTACGCTTACTGCGTTGAGTTGACCACTTCCAAGATTGCGCTGCGCAAAGGCACCAATGGCGGCTCTGCTACTTCATCAGAGATGGCATCGACTAGCTTTAGCCCGAAGCTCTCACCTGGCACGTACCGCGTGCGCGTGGTGATGAATGGCTCATCATTTAGTTGCTACCTCAATGGCACCTTCCAGTGCTCTGCCTCGGATAGTAGTTACGGCGCCGCCGGTTATATCGCATTGCGCAACCGGGATGGCAGCAACTCATCGCTCAACCAGCAGTTTGACAACTTCGGCGTGATGACCGCGCTCTCTGGCACGTGGGTAAGTCCTGCACAAGCCTTAGATGCCATTACGACCATTGCCGGGACCGTCATCTCCTGGGATGCATCGCTCAATGCCGCTACCATCAAGGTTGAGACATCGGTGGATAATGGCTCAACCTATCAAACAGCGAGTAATGGCGGGAGCATCCAGAATCTCACCATCGGCGGCTCAGGTGCAGGCAAGACGCTCAAGATTCGCGTCACGCTCTCAACGACTACCACAGTGAACATTGCCGATATCAAGAACCTGCAATGGACCGTGCAGGGTGGCTATGTGGCATCGGGTGTGCGCTCCACCGCGCCGCTTGGGATTGATAGCATGAAACGGCCAAATCAATCGGGCCTGGGCACGGCTTTCGATGGACAGGTCTACACAAAGTTTGGGACGGGCACCGATTCCATCATTTCCAATCGCGCCAAGATCGAGAGTTTGACCACCGATGTGTACGAGGTGCTTGGCAACAACTCATGGACTGACTGTGATGCCACCGTGCGCTTTCAGTTGTCCAGTGGCACGATAGCCGCCGGGATTGCGCTTCGATTCACTGATGTCAACAATTATTTTCGTCTGGTGGCCTCTGCCACGCAGCTCATAGCAGTCAAGAACGTGGCAGGCACACCGACCACGATAGCAACCGTGAGTAAGACACAGACCGTCAATTCATTCTATTGGCTTAGATTCAGGATTTTCGGTACCGGACCAGCTACCATACAAGGTCGAGTGTGGTTGGATGGGACATTAGAGCCTGCTGCATGGGATATCAACACGACGAGTTAACAATGGGGATAATTACTCAACAACTGAATAGAGGCGGTAGGCGTTGGAGTCGAACCAACCAAGGTATTACCCTTCGCAGTTTAGCAAACTGTTGCATTAACTACCTGAACGGAGGCGAGAGGAGTCGAACCCCCTAGGCGTTTCCGCCTCGCTGTTTTCAAGACAGTTGCCCACCGTTAGGCGTCGCCTCCACATTCAGCATAGCACATCTTGCAAGGAGGTGTGCTCATGGTAACTCCCTTAACAGTCTATGGCACTCACACCGCAGCCGCCACGATTGCGACGGCCAATACGCTCATGACCTCGACGGGGGCGGGCGCTGACCTCACCAAGACCACGCTGATCGGCACGGCTTCAGGCTATGGCACATTGCGCTCTCAGGGCAATGCGGGCGCGTGGCCTGCTGCCGGCTCACTTCCTGCCTTCAACGGCTTTGGCTGGTTGTGGGATGTGACCACACTCGAAGGGAATACGCTCGTCGGTGGCAACTTCACGCCATCATTCAGGCTCTTTGATACCACCGGACTCACCACGATTGATCTCTATTTCCGCGTGGCAAAAGTCAACGCAGGCGTCTATACGCAAATTGGCAGCACCTTCGTGAAATCTGGCGTCGTGATCACGGCTGTTTCAACCATTATCACTATGACTGCCGTTTCGCTTCCTACCACCGGCTTCAGCACAGGGGATAAGCTCTATATCCAACTCGACGCCAATATCACCACTCCGAATGGTAACGGTGTGACCACCGTTACCGTCGTGATGTCCAATTCCTCAACACTCGGACAGGCTAATAGCGTGCAACTGATCACGCAGGGCTACACGGCTGGCGGCGGCGGCGGTGGTGGTGGCTCCGTGGTTGGTGGATTTGCCATTGCTGCCACAGGCTCAGGCGTCAGCAATGCGCACTATGATATGTTCCGCGTCGTGCAGCACCCTGATCCATCGATGAGCCTGGCGAAAATGGGCCGCGTCGGTTCCTCGCTGGTGAGTTGGAATGCAAATTTGCCTTCCGCTGCCACCACCCTGGGCGTGCTTGTCTCGACTGACGGGGTGAACTTCTCGGATATGAGTCAGACTAACGGCGGTCCCCTGCCTGGCATTGCGAGCCAACAAGACCCGTGGCAGGATACCTTCAGCGTCGATAATTCCGCACTGTATACCGATACGCTTGGGTATAGCGGCAGTGTCTCTACCTGGACAGTGGACACCACCAATAGCAGGCTTACAGCCACCGCCGGGGCACGTGGCATCTTCCTCTATGGGCCGATGTCCTGTACCGATATTGACTTGCTCTGTGATATGGATGAGAGCGACGCCGGGGGACTGGTATGGAGCTACAGCGATGCAAGGGATTATTATTCCCTGGCGGCTTCTGACGCTTCGGCCAGCATAGGCACACCGAACAGGCTCACGCTCTACAAGACAGTGGCAGGCGTGCAGAGCCAGCTTGCACAGGCAACCATCGCCTTTACACGCCTCACACCACACAGGATACGCGCGACGATGCTCGCAGGCGTCATCACCGTGACCTTTGATGGCATAGCGGCCCTGTCCTACACCGATGCAACCCCGCTGCCCGCCGGGAGTCCAGGGCTGGTGCAGAACGCCAATAGCAATGCACGCTATGATGGCCGTGGCCTGCTCGCCACCCTTGACCTTGGCTTAGGCGTCTCTACCATCGCGAGCTTCTACCAGTTTTGGGCACAGCCACAGGGGGCGTTGTTATCAGGCAACCCGCCGGGGGATGTCGTGTCCTCCACCTTTGTCTATACTCAGGAAGTGCTGAACACGACAGATACCACGGTCTCTCCGCTCATCTCTGATATGACGATTGCCGTGTTCGGGCCGCAAATCGGGGCAGGTGCACTCATCCCTTCGGCATCTTATATCAACACGTACAACAGCGCCAACATGGACGATCTGAAAAACAAGTCCAATTATGGCTACAACGTTGACAAGAATTTCGCACTCTCATTCCTTGGCAGGACAGCACAGCCCGCGCCGTGGCTCCTGGTTGCGCCTGACCAGCAAATCTTTAACTTACAGATTGAGAATGCCAATGATGCCTACTCCAACCGGCAAATCCTGACAGGTGTTATCGGCACGTTTGCCGTGACTGAGCCGATCACCGGCAACAATCAGGCGAAATCATTCCCGCTGTCCTATCCCATTGCACCGAATACCGGGCCGCCACAGATCAAGCTCAATACCTTACCTCAAGCTGTGGCACAGAAAGGCGCAAGCGGCGCGGACTGGTACTATGACGTGCAGTTTAAAGGCGGTACCGGCTCCATCGCGCAGGATGGAGGCAACACACCGCTCTCAGGGACCGATATCGGCACTGTCTCTTACACTGCCATGTACATCACGCAGGTGCAGCGCGATAACTTAGCAGGACAGGCGGCGCTGGCGGCGCTTGAAGGTGGCGGAACAGGCATTGTCGAGAATGTGACCGATGTGAGCGCCTTAAATCTCACCGTGCCTGCTGCCAACGCCTACGGGGATATGCTCAACGCCCGCTATGGCATTCTTGGCCGTACTGTCACCTTTGATACGTACCGGCCAGGGCTAGCTATCGGGCAACTCTTGCCTTTCTTTGTGCTCCTGCCCAGCACGTATGGCACGGGACTGTATGGCACGGGCCTGTATGGCGGAAGCGCGCGTGCTTCCGCCAATGTGCAACTGCTCATCACCGGAGTGGATATCAGTATCCGCACGATGCGAGGCCCTGGCGGGGGCGCCGTATCAAGGCTTGTGTATAGCGTCACGGCTTCAGAAAATGCTAATTTAGGCTCCTGGCAACGTCGCCTGGCATCGATCAATGGAGCATGAAAGGAATAGATCATGGCAAATTTAACTGGCGCCTCCCAATGGGATGTGAATGGTACCCCTGCTGGCAGCGCCAAGGTGCCCGGAGTAACGCCCCTGAAGGCCTTTCGGGGCGGCAAGATACGTACTGATGCAGCAGGTGATGATTCGGTCGCGCTCATGGCAGAGATGAATGGGAGTACGAAAGCAACGTATACCTACCTCATTACAGCGACCGCACCCTATGCGACCCCGACTGACTGGGTGGTACTACGGGGCTCCACATCAAAGGTAGTAACTGTAGTTCGTACCTCGTTCGTTGGCTTTGCCACTGCTGCGACCAACATACTGTTTACGTATAAAAAGCACTCGGTAGCCAATACAGCGGGGACAAGCTCTGCCGGGACAATCATCCAGCGCGATAGCGCTGACCCGGCGCCTACTGCTTCCATACTCCTGTATTCAGCGGCCCCAACGATCAGTGGCACAGCTATCATCGTCGAGAACATCTGGACGCAGCTTGCAGTCACGATGACCTCTTCCTCAGTCCTGCCAACGCCTGTGGTACACGAGTACAGTTTAGGGGCGTATGAGCCGTGGGTACTGCATGGGGTGGCAGAGGAATTTGCGATCAACTTTGCGGGGGTGGCCGTTCCTGCGGGCGGACTGTACACGTATGAACTGACCTTCACAGAAGAGTGATTCTAGAAGGAGTCCTTATGACGCTTTATACCGTAGCTACCGGCAATACCATTCAGGCGCAAGATATTGACCAGTTGGTGAGTTGGCTCAAGGGTCTAGCTTAC
>WNGM01006978.1_pt1 | contig 11123 bp, 9 predicted proteins | sample 5400571 | NCBI WGS metagenome assembly WNGM01 (sample SAMN13153378, study PRJNA577476) | soil metagenome | isolation source: 100 cm soil or saprolite under Garry oak tree replicate 2 | place: USA:California | collected 2016-06-15 | reverse complement strand
GTGGGCATCGCCTACATCCTGCGGGGCCGTGGGGGAGATTTGTCCGGCGTCCAGGCTGCGCAGGGAAAATTGGAGGAGATTGTAGCTCATTCCGCGGATCAGCCAGACGGAAGCGCGGGGACCAGGTAGAGTTTGGGCGAGGGCGGGACATCAGTCGTCCGGCCCTCCGCCCAGGAACGACAAACATGCAGGGACGAAGGAAGGCCGAATTCAGGCTGAGGTCGATGTTTAAGGGGCAAATCGAATGTTGGAATGCGAGTAAGTGCGTACGCCGACTCAGATCAAGGAACAATAAGGCGTTCATCATCTTTTTCGCTTAGTACTGCATCGGCTTGCAGAGCCAGGCCATACCAGCGGGGTCTTTTCCGGCCATTTGACCGGTAACCTCGTTCAGCCAACTCAACGCGGAACTGGCCAAGCAGTGCGGGGTGTGGAGTCTCATGTACTGTAGCTATCCAGAAGGCTCGAAACGCATGAAAAAGAGTCCTATCTGAGATATTTAAGCCAGTTCCAAGCCTGCAGTACCGCGTGATAAATTGATCGAAAATTTCAGAGAAATCTTGCTGCACGTCTAGATTCATAGCTCTGCTCCACCAATCGTGCTTGTAATATCTACTCTCTTACTGACGCTACCAGGAGTTTTTCTCGCTACTGTAGTTGTCCTACCCCTTCAGGTACTTCGCACGAGATGCTGGCAACTTTCCCTCCCGGTCATTATGTCCCTGTGTTTGCACGGATACTATCCCTTGCTTTCTTGGATCTGATACTGGGATCCCCGTTTGGCCGGTAAGATCTCGCCGATGAGCCAGAGGAATACACTGGGGGAGGCTAGATGCAATCTAGCCTCCCCGCCATGGTTACTTACTCCTATCGAGTTGTATTCTTATTGTAGCGCATCTCAGCGACTTCTCCTGAGAATCACTATAGTCGAAGTCCTGCGAAAAAGCTATTCCCCCCAGGGTATAGAAAGGGTATAGATTTTGGAGAGGGCAACTGGTCCCCGAAGTGTATTAAGCAACGATGGGTGACTCCTGTAATAATGCTATGGTCCTTTATGCTCGGTGTCCGAGGTTGACTGCCTGGTGCTTCGGCTACGACTTGCTGATCGTCTCGTCGCAGTCGATTTTCGCGCCGCCGCTGTCTTTTGTGCATTTGCCTTAGCTGGAGTCGTTGTTTGTGAAGTATCACTTTCAGGTGCAGTTTCTTTGTCTTGCACTGCTTCCGCTTCGGTCATATCTTTGTTCTCGACCATGGCCTCCGACGGCGTTGCCTCTTCTAATAAGGGAGAGTTTAGTTCTTCATTAGTGGAAGTGGAGGTTTCTATTTCAGACGATGATGGAGCAATGCCTATGCCGCCCTCCACTGGAGGCAATGAAATGGCCTGGTCGGTTGGAGGAGAGGTCTCCAATTGATGCTCCTGTTCAGGCGTAGCTAGTTGTTCCCCATTAGAGCTAACAACGTTGCTCTCCAGTTCGGATTGTCCTTGTTGGTGCTCAACCCTTGCACTTTGTGGGGACGTATCAACGTGAGATTCCAGGTCTGGGGCGCGAAGCTCTGCCAAACTTGCTTCAAGTGTTCGTAAATTGGTGCTTCGCGCCTCCCGACCAGCCTGTGCTTTCGCAAATTTCTTCTCAGCCTTCTGTAGATCCTTTTTAGCTTCCTCGATTTCCAGCATCAGTTTAGCTTCTCGCCTGGCTTGCTTCTTTTGTCGCTGCAACGCTTCATCGGCGGTTGCAGATGGTTTGTTTTTGTTGCTTGCTGTTTTTGCCATGGTATACTCCTTAGGACACTATCGTTGGTTCCTGCTTTTCCCTTTCTCGCCTGGTCTCACTGCAACGCTGCAGTCGGCGAGAGACGTTCTCAAAGAGCTTCTCCTTGGACAAGCGGGCTTCCCGCTCGTCCAGGTTCACGCTCTTTGATTCCATGACGAGTTTTTGCCACGCAACCCCTATGCGATTACATTATCTGTACCTTCTTTTGTTTCAGTAGGATTACCCGCAGAAGGAGCACCTTTCGCTGGCTCACGCTCACGGTTGGGGTAGTTTGCCAGCACAAACACCGCAAAAAGGAACACTATAATCAAAAACAGGGGCACAGATATCATGAGAATGAAAAACTCCATCTCTTTCCCTCCTCGTTTCTTTGCACGCACCCGTTCGTTTGTGTGCCTTTTTCTGTGACGTATGAGTGCGTGCCTATTATCTCCATTACTCAGCAGGATTCTTCACCGCACCCGCACCTACATCCGTCACTTTCTTCAGCTTAAAGACGTAGAAAAGAAACCAGAGCGAGGGCACAACAATAATCAAGGCGATAATGATGCCAACGAGCAAAAACACCTGGGTCTCCTGAGGGCTGGATGCGTTTGCCGCTGTCACATCCGGTGGGATGATATAGGGATATTGTGACACCCCCCACGAAAGAAGCAGGAATGCCGCTTCAGCGACGATCAACACACGTGCCCACCTGTAGCGCCTGAACCACAAAGCTGCCGCTGCTGCCACACCGACCAGCATGGTCACAATCACCACGGGGATGGCTTTATCCAGCATCCCATGCCAGAGAAACGATGCCTCCGATGGCGCCAAGATCAGGCCCAGCAGACCAAGAGCGGCGGTCAGCGCGACCGCAATCAGCCCGCGTCGACGAAAGGCCTCGACCAGTTCGGTATCTCCTTTCGCGGTGGCCTCCACAGTCATATAGATCGCGGCGATGGTCACACACAGCGTCAATGCCATAGCTCCGATGGTCACGGTAAAAGGCGTGAGCCAGTCCGATCCAGTATTCGTGACAATCTGGCTGGTGTTTTGAATCTGGACGTGGCCGCTGGCAATGGATGCTGCCGCCAGTGCCAGGAAAAACGGGGTCATGGCGCTGGCCACACTAAAAATGCGGCTCAAGATCCTGACGTTCTGACTTCTTCTAATAATGCCATGCATTTTAAATGCGAAGGCCGAGCCACGCAAAACGATGCCGATCACCGCCAGCAACAGGGGTATGAAAAGCACCACATTGATGGCAGCAAAGGCTGGGGGGAAGGCCGTGAAAAAGACCACAAGCAGGAAAATCAACCACACGTGATTGGATTCCCATACCGGATCCATCGATTCATCGATCAAGGCGCTCTGGCGTGGCCCACTCTCTCCAAAGGCAAACAGCTCTAACATCCCCCCACCGAAGTCGGCGCCTCCAGTGACCGTGTAGATGATTAAGGCGAGCCACAGTATACTCAGCAGCACATCAGCTATTGTCATAGCAACACCAACCTTTCCTCAAACGGCCGATGGCTCAGCGGGGTTCACAGCTGTGACTGTGGCCCATTCCATTTTCGGTAGCGGCTGCCGCGCCAGGCGCAGTAGCAGGACAATCAAGATGATCGACATCAGGATATAGGTGATGGTAAAGACTCCAAACGTGAAATTGAGATACGGGGCCGTGGTGACGGCGTCACTGGTGCGCAGGAAATTATAGATGACCCAGGGTTGACGCCCTTCCTCGGTGACGACCCAGCCACATTCGACAGCTATGAAGGCCATCGGTCCACACAGGATAATCCCCCATAATAACCACCCGTATTCAGGAATTTTGCCTCTGCGCACGAAGAAGAGGATCCAGAACACGAAGGCCACGAGCATCATAAACGTCCCAAACAGCACCATCAAATCAAAGGCCAGATGGATGATGACAATCAAGGGATCGCTGGGTCGATCATTGGCAGGAACGGAGTTGAGCCCTTGAACCGTGGTATTCGGACTGAAGCCCACCAGCAGACTGAGGCCATCAGGAATGACCAGCCCATTGGTATACCAGGATTGCTGTGGGACATCGGGGATGCCCATCAGGTGCAGAGGAACGTCGTCGGAGGTGTTGTAGACGGCCTCCATAGCCGCAAGTTTGACCGGCTGCTGCGTCTCCAGGCTGCGCGCAATAGCGTCCCCAGCGATCATCTGCAAGGGGATGGAAACCAATCCAAGGGTCAGGCCGAGCAGCATGGCTTTACGGTGATATTCATCCCGCTTGCCGCGTAAGATCGCGATGGCATAGACGGTGGCCACCCCAAAGCCAATGCCGACAAAAGAGGCCAGGATCATGTGCACGACCTCGTAGGGCTGGGCGGCGTTGAAGATGGCCTGGAAGCTATTGATGCCGGTAAGTTTCCCATTTTGCACCTCAAAGCCGGCGGGTGTGTTCATCCAGGAGTTCACCGTGACGATGATGAGGGCGGCGAAAATGCCAGAGATCCAGATGGGGAAGGAGCAGATCCAGTGAACACGCGGCGAAAGACGATCCCAGCCGTAGAGGTAGATGCCCACAAAGATAGCTTCCACGAAGAAGAAGATGCCCTCAATGGCAAATAAGGGACCCACGATGGCACCGGTATAGTTGATATAGGACGGCCAGAGCAGACCGAGTTCAAACGAGATCACCGTGCCGGAGACGGCGCCGATGACAAAGATCAAGGCGACAGCTTTGGACCAGCGACGGGCGAGGAGCATCCAGACAGGGTCTTTGCGCCAGAGAGCGAGACCCTCGGCGATGCAGAGCATCAACGGCATACCCATGGCCAACACGACGAAAACGATATGGAATGCCAGTGAATTGCCCATCTGGATACGTGCAGCGGTTAAATTCGACATATACATTCTCCTTGTGTATGAAAACGCGTATTCGGCGCCGGTTCATCGACGCATCTGGCCGACCTGGCAATAGCCTTACCTTACCACTTAGTCGAATATTTGGAGGCTGTTATCTATGTACGTGCCTCCATACGTAAAAAACACTCAGTACCATTATTAGTGTACTGGCCTGGGAACAACTAGTCAACACTCAAATACACTGTTTTGCTCGCTTCTACAGATAACGACATGAGACCCGGTCGGGTTTTACCGGTATGTTTTCACTAGTTCATTTGTTCGTTCTCTATGAGTGGTAGAGCAAAATAGTGTCAGTAGTGTAAATACACTATATGGGCCAACTACATCATCTAATGGAAGAAGCACTTTGCTCAAAAATAGTGTGTTCATGGGATGTGTTTCGCTCCTCAGATCATTATACTGTAAGCAAGGATTTACATTGTTTTTCCAGCGAGATCATGTGACCGTAAGGGAACAAGAGTGAAGTTGAGCAGTGTTTCACTGAGAAAGGTAAGAGGAGCAAACATGGTACAATCTCTACCCCAGGCAGGAACCTACCTGCCCATTGAGGACCATGGGATCATTGGTGATCTTCATACGGTCGCTCTAGTCGGCAAAAATGGCACAATCGATTGGTGCTGCATCCCCGCTTTTGATGCACCCAGCATCTTTGGAGCCTTGCTCGATGCTGAAAAAGGCGGCTTCTTCAGCATCGCACCACAGGCCACGCCCGAAATGCGGCACAATCAGTACTATCTCCCAGAAACCACTATCCTTATCACGCGCTTTTTCACCCTCGATGGTGTCGGTGAGATCATTGATTTCATGCCAATCCAGCCTGCAAAAGAACACACGAGGCACCACCGCATCATACGCGCCGTGCGCGTCGTGCGCGGTCAACTCACTTTCGAACTGACCTGTCGTCCTGCCTTTAACTATGCGCGCGATACACATACCGTACATCTTTCGCAACGAGGAGCGGCCTTTCGGAACGCAGATTTGAGTCTAGGGCTTTTCTCTTCTATCCCTCTTGAGGAAGATGGCCACGGCGGTGTTGCCGGCACTTTTACGTTACAGCAAGACCAATGGGCCTATTTTCTCTTAGAAAGCACAGGCGAGCAAGCAAGTGAGTTACCACATCTCTCGCATGCAGGGTATCAGAAGATACTGGACGACACGAAACACTATTGGCGGACCTGGCTCTCGCAGTGCCGCTACCAGGGCCGGTGGCGCGAAATGGTGCAGCGGTCTGCCCTGACCTTAAAATTGCTGACGTATGCCCCCACCGGCGCCATTGTTGCCGCGTCCACCACGAGTTTGCCAGAGAGTATGGGGGGCGAACGCAACTGGGATTACCGCTATACCTGGCTGCGGGATTCCGCGTTAACCATCCACAGCCTGCTCACGCTCGGCTTCCACGAGGAGGCAGAGGCGTTTGTAGCCTGGCTTCTGGCCAGGGCTTCTGAGATGAAGGAAGATGGCTCTCTGCAAACGATGTACACCATTCATGGTGGCCACGACATGACCGAGATCACCCTGGATCACCTGGAGGGCTACCGTCACAGTCGCCCAGTACGCATTGGCAATGGCGCATACACGCAACTGCAGCTCGATATCACCGGTGAATTCCTGGATGGCATCTACGTGTATACGCGCAAAAGGGGCGTCTACTACCGTGGCTGGGTCTATGCACTGCGTCTGCTCAATTGGCTGGAGAAGAACTGGCAGGCCGGAGATGAGGGCATCTGGGAGGTGCGTGGAGGCAAGAGAGCGTTCGTGCACTCCCGCGTGATGTGTTGGGTGGCCTTTGATCGGGCCATTCGCATTGCGCAAGATCAGAGCCTCCCCGCCCCACTGGACGAATGGAGGGCCACCCGCGATACCCTGTACCAGGAAATCATGGAAAAGGGATGGAGTGAAGAAAAGCAGAGTTTTGTCCAGTCCTATGGCAGTGATGCGGTCGATGCGAGCGCGTTGTTGATCTCGCTGACCAGATTTACTGCTGAGACCGATCCGCGCATCGTGCACACCATCGAGCGTATTCAGCGGGAATTAATGCACGAACCCCACGTCTACCGCTACCGTGAAAACGCAGCAAACGATGGTCTCAAAGGAGTTGAAGGGACGTTTTCCATCTGCAGCTTCTGGCTCGTAGAGGCTTTGACGCGCGCGGGAAAACTGGAAGAAGCCAGGCAGAACCTGGATCAAATGCTCACCTATGCCAATCACCTTGGTTTGTACTCAGAGGAGGTGGGTCCCTTGGGTGAAGGATTTGGGAACTTCCCCCAGGCCTTTACGCACCTCGCCTTGATCAGTGCCTGTCACGCCCTGGATCAAGCATTGGATGGAGTCTAATCCGATCGGTTGTGACTCGTGAGAATGCACCGGAGCGCTTGTTGGGAAGTCGGCACCTATTCGAGACGATGATGAAAATGCAGCTAGAAACGAGGTTGCGCCTCTACCGCTGCGCGGTCATCTGGCTGCATGGAACGACTTGCCAACGACGCTCGTGCGTCTAAGCAGAGTCGTTCGGACAACGAGGCTAGCGCCTCTACTGTTACGCAGTCAGTCCCGACGAGCAGCGTGCGCTTCGCACAGGCAAGACGAAAGAGAGAACAATCTCATGACAGAAGAACAGAGCCAGATGCCTTCTACCGGAGAGCAGTCTGGCAGCAATTGGCTTTACACAGCAGAAGTGGGCCAGGAAGTGGCGCTACATACGACCACTCTTTCGCTCTCTTCTACTGATCAGAGCAACTCCTCACGCAATATACTTGTCTGCATTGCCCCTGAGTTCGGCAGCAATATGTACCGTTTTCGTGTCGGTGAGCATGATCTTATGTACACTGACCAGGTACTACTCAAAAATAAGAACTATACTGGTAACTTTGTCCTCTGGCCGTTTCCAAACAGAGTACGTGACAAGCGCTACACCTATCAGGGACAGATGTACTCGCTTGAAGATGTACAGAGGCCAGGAAACAGTGCCGCGCTCGTTCACGGTTTGGTCTTTGATAGATCCTGGCAGTATACTCAGCCTGTCATTGGTCCAGATGCGGTAAGCGTCACCACCTATATTGATGTCAATAATGAGAGTCCTTACTATTCGGCATACCCCTTCGATAGCCGGTTGTCCCTGACGTATACGCTCTCCGGAACTGAACTAACCGTTACCTATGAGGTACACAATAAAAGTTCTCGTGCGCTGCCGTTTGGCTTTGCCTTGCATCCCTACTTTTCTACTTTTGCAGACAAGCACGACGTTTTCATCAGCATTCCAGCGCAAGCTGTCATGGAAGCAAATGACGAGATGCTCCCGACAGGGAGAGTCTTTGATGTCAATAAGGTGATGTATGCCATGTATGACCTGCGTGAGCCTACTCCGGTGGCCTACCTCAAGCTCGATCATGTCTATACGCGTCTCAACAAGCCTGCGCTCAGCATTTTAGACTACAAAAAGCTTGCGATGCAGCTTCACCTATCGGCCACAGACGACTTCACGCATCTGGTGATCTATACTCCTGAACAGCTTCCCTCCATCTGCATCGAGTATCAAACATGCTCGACAGATGCCATCAATCTACATCATCAGAGCCCCACTCTTCGAGAAGCAGCTCATCTTCTCGAGGTGCAACCTGGCGCAACATATAGTGGAGCTCTACATTATACCATTGTATTTACTACATAAGTAGCAGTAAATACGACGGGTTCTCTATCCTTCCGGGGGAAATTCCATTCCTGTAGGGGCGAGAGTGGTGAGGAGTGGCCGGGTGGGCCTTTATGGTCGCCCGCCGTCCCCCTAAAGGATGGAGATCCGAAAAATAGCGCACCTGGACAGCAACGATGGGGTGTGGTAGACTCAGCAAGAGCCCAAGAGTGTAAGTGACGAACGACAAGTTCGAGCGTGTTTCTCAAGATCTGAAGCCAGTACAGGTTTCATCACGCGAACAGCAGAACAAAGGGCTCAATCTTTTTCGTTCCCGCTAGAGGCTTGCTCCAATTGGAGTGTGAGAGGAGGCTGCAATGTCCGGGTTAGATGCAAAACAGCATATGGACCACGATCGTTCCTTCGACAATCTGCTGGGCTATCTGTACGAGCCTGGAGAGGTCGCGTCCTTCGAGGGCGTTGCGGGCCGCAACCTCTCCAACCCGATCCCGGACTACGCGCCCGACGCCCACCGCGGGATCGTCCCGGTGCACCCAGCCGAGAACATGGACACACCCAACCCCGACCCGGGGGAAGAATACCAACACGTCAACACCCAGTTGTTCAGGACGGTGTCTCCACAAGACAATCGCTTCAAATTGGCCGAAGCGATGCAAGCTCCGTTCAACGCGCCCGATGACCCTGCTCGCCAGCCGACCATGGACGGGTTCGTCACTGACTACATCAATGCCTTCCACGCCGAAACAGGCCGTATGCCGCAGTACGACGAATACGCGCAGATCATGGCTTGCTACACCCCCGAGCAGATGCCCGTCTTCTCGACGCTCGCCAAGGGGTTTGCTTGCTTCGATCACTGGTTCTGTGAAGTGCCGTCGCAGACGTTCACCAACCGCTCGTTCTTCCACGCCGCGTCGGCGTCCGGTTTCGTCGTCAACGCGCCCTACGAGAACTTCCCAAAGTACAACACTGCGGAGACCATCTTCGAGCGGCTCGAAGCGGCAGGTGTGCCCTGGCGTGTCTACGTTGATCCCGACATGCGCATCAGCTTCACCGGATTGATCCATTCGAGCCGACTGTCCCCGTTCTTCAAGACACACTTCTCCTCGATCCACGACTTCTACGAAGACGCCGAGCGGGGAACGCTGCCCGCCTACGCGTTCATCGAGCCGAACATGGTGCACGGGCACAACGACATGCACCCGCCCGTCAATGCGCTCTTTGGTGGGCTCTCCGTCGACCCGCCCTCCTCGCTGCTCGGTGGCGAAGCCTACCTGGCGCAGATCTACGACGCGATCAGAGCATCCTCGACGTCCGGCGGTTCGAACTTCGCGAACACCCTTCTGCTCGTGACCTTCGACGAGCACGGCGGCACGTACGATCACGTCCCCCCGCCGCCAGCACCCTCACCCGACCCTGCGGCCCCTGCCGGCCAGATGGGGTTCCGGTTCGACCGTTCGGGTATTCGCATCCCCACGCTGGCGATCTCCGCCTACATCGACAGCCGCATGGTCGTCAACAAGGAGTTCCGCAGCACCTCGCTGATTCGCACACTGCGTGAACGCTGGTCGCTTGGAGGCCCGCTCACCGCCCGCGATGCGATCGCTGCAGATATCGCCCCCATCCTCAAGCGCGAGACACCGCGTCCTCAGGAAGACTGGCCAGACGTAGTCGCCCGGCCCGTTCCGCCGCTCTCTGAAGCGCTCGTCCGTCTCGACCGGCCACTGCCACCGCTGGGCAAATACCTCCTGGGCACGGCGCTCGCCTTCGAACAGTTGATGATCGGCCGGGCGCCTGCGATAAACGTGAACGAGGCGACCGGCAGAGAGGCGCTCGCGTACTTCGATCAGTTCCAAGCGGCTACCTTCCCCGGCATCGCCAAGGGGAGAGCAGTGTGAGGACGGCCGCCATGATGCGGGCTTGCTGAATGTCGTTGCAGAGACAAACCGGACTCACTCTTCCAGCAGGTGGACCTGTGCTGGCTATGTGGTACGTTCGTTCACCAGGGAGAAAGTTTTAGTGCTTGTCCAAGCACACATTGCGTGAGAAGTGAGACGAAACGAAGGAAATCTCTTCTTCACCAAACGCATCGTCGGAGAGACACGTTACTCGATGCTTGATCCAGTTCCGCATCAATCACCGCTTTGCGCTCTTTGATCTCTCGTCGCAGTAGGTGATCGGCCATCCCTTGCATCTCCAAGGTGGTTTGGTGCAGACACAGTTCCCGGTACAGCGTATCAGCACGACTCTTGATATCACGTCTCGCCGAGCGGCCGTTTTCTGCTGGTGGCCAATCAGGAGAGCGACGAGGTGGTGGTGCTGCCCGTGCTGGATGGTGTGGAAGCACTTGGAGCACCGGTTGCACGCACCATCGTTCCGGGAGCGTCGTGCGTGCATTTCGTACAAGCATGAAGAATAGTCTGTGAGAAACACAACTTGGGACGGGGCGCGCAAGCACTGTGGTATTGCTAATATACGGGAAATGCGGAAGAGTCAGCACATCGGGTACAAGACAGAGCGAGGGCAAGCCATACCAATTCCCTCTCCGGTACAGCTTACCCCTCGTCCACACACGACCGCTCATTGTCTTACTGCATGCCCATGCGCAAGCGTCTCATTTCAGGTTGCCGCACTACGTCGTTTACGCGCTCGCTTCAGCCAGTTGCTTCTTCCGGTCGACGTCCATGTTCCCCTAAGCAGATACCTCGGTAAGTGGTCGTGCGACGGTCTCCAGCGATTGGCCCTCGGCGTTGATGCCGAAGAACACCTCGACCAGCCCGCCCAGGATCATGAGGCCGCCCCCGATGAGGTATCCAATCGTGAGG
>WNGM01010284.1_pt1 | contig 11124 bp, 9 predicted proteins | sample 5400571 | NCBI WGS metagenome assembly WNGM01 (sample SAMN13153378, study PRJNA577476) | soil metagenome | isolation source: 100 cm soil or saprolite under Garry oak tree replicate 2 | place: USA:California | collected 2016-06-15 | reverse complement strand
ATCAGGTGATTAATCTTTGGTTGAAAGAATCAATATGCTTCTATTCCAAATCTCTTAACGAGTCAATACTCGATCCCCTACCTGGACGATTTTTCAGGCGGGCGGCGCAACCAGATCGGCTTTGCCTTGAGGGACTTTTGGAGATAATCTGCAGGCGATTCATGCGAGGTATTCTTATGCGAACGCAATTATTACTGGCCCTTCCGCTAATCGTTCAGTTGACGTCGATTTCGGTCGCCCAGAAAGTACCATCAACTCAACAAAATCTGCCGGAAGAGGACGTCGTTCGGATTACCACCAACCTGGTCCAAGTTGACGCCGTGGTTACGGACAAGAGCGGGAGGCCCATTACGGATCTTGGGCCGGGCGAAGTGCAAATCTTCGAAGACGGCCGGCAACAAAAGATTACTCACTTCACGTACATCGTCACCGGAACGGGCGAAACGACCCGGGCAGTAGCTTCGGTGGCGCCTGACAAGAATACGCCCGCGGTGCCCACGCGGCTCAAGCCGGAAGATATTCGCCGCACCATGGCGATCGTGGTTGATGATTTAGGACTATCGTTCGAGAGCACCTATTACGTACGCCGCGCCTTGAAAAAGTTTGTGGATGAACAGATGCAGCCGGGCGATCTGGTGGCAATCATTCGCACCGCCGGCGGCATGGGGGCCCTGCAACAATTCACCTCCGACAAGCGCCAACTTTATGCGGCGATTGACCGGGTGAAGTTCTACATGGGCGGACGCGGCAACATCGGCGCATTTGCCCCGGTCGGATCTAATTCCCTTCCACCGGGTGCGAGCGGAGATCTGCAGGCAGCGAGTGATGACCTGAATCGATTTCGCGAGGATGTTTTCGCCGTCGGGACCCTGGGCGCGATCAGTTACGTAATTCGCGGGTTACGCGAGTTGCCCGGCCGCAAATCAATAATTCTCGTGTCAGACGGCATCAAGATATTTAACGGCATTAACTTTCAGCGCGAACAAAGTTTTAGCCGGGCCAATGCCGCGCCCGCGAGCAACGACCGCGTTCTGCAGGCGCTGCGGCGCCTTACAGATCAGGCTAACCGGGCGTCGGTTGTCATTTACGCGATGGACGCGCGCGGTTTGCAGACCCTGGGAATCACGGCCGCCGATGACGTCTCGGGATTGAACGTAGATCAAATTGAAGACCAAATGAACAACCGCCGCTCAGACTATTTCGAATCGCAGAATGGATTGAATTATCTGGCCCAGCAGACAGGCGGCTTCTTCATTCACGATACGAATGATCTGGCGCGGGGCATTCGGCGCGTGCTCGACGATCAAAAAGGTTACTACCTGATCGGCTATCGTCCGGATGAATCCACGTTCGATGCGCGAACCGGGCGCCGAAAATTTCACCATCTATCATTGCGGGTGACGCGTCCCGGAAAATTTAACGTGCGGATGCGGAATGGATTTTTTGGAATCAGCGACGAAGAACAACAGGCGGGGCCAAAATCGCCGGCGCAGCAACTCATCGGCGCTCTCACTTCACCGTTTGGCTCGTCAGGCGTCCACGTGCAGCTGACTTCGTTATTTAGCAACTCCCAGTCCGGCTCGATTATGCGGTCGCTGCTGCACATCGACGCGCGTGATCTGACTTTCACCGACGAAGCTGACGGCTCGCATAAAGCCGTCGTTGACATCCTGGCGGTGACGTTTGGCGATAATGGCGTTCCCATAGATCAGACGGGCCCTTCTTACACCATCAGCCTGGGGCCGCAGGCATACAAGACAGCGATGCGGGACGGCTTTGTTTACACCGTCACGGTTCCGATCAAGAAACCGGGTGCTTATCAACTAAGGATCGCCCTGCGCGATGCGGCGACCGGGCGAGTTGGCTCAGCCAGCCAGTTTGTCGATGTTCCCGACATTAAAAAGAATCGGATTGCCCTTTCGGGGATCGTGGTAAACGGCATAACCCCGGCCGAATTCACGAGATTCTCAAGTGGAAGATCGGCGACGCCCGCTGCCAGCGGCGGTAGCGCCGCGAACGACAGCGCGGGAAGTCAACCGCAGGCTGCCTCTTCTAATGGAACTTCGAATGCAAATACGAACGAGCTTAACGGTGCGCAGCCGGGCGCCGCGGTTCGTCACTTCCGCAAAGGCATGGGCCTGCAATACGGATTTGTGATTTATAACGCCCAGTTGGATAAAGCTTCAGGACGGCCGCAACTGACCACGCAAGTGCGCCTTTTCCGCGATGGCAAGCCCGTCTTTACCGGGAATGAGAATCCTTTCAAAGTTCAGAACCCGGGTGATCTAAAGCGGCTGATCGCAGGCGGGGCACTCCAGTTGGGAAGCGATCTAACTCCCGGCGAGTATGTGCTGCAAATTATTGTGAATGACACACTGGCGGACGAAAAACATCGCACCGCAAGCCAGTGGATGGACTTCGAGATTGTGAATTGACCTCTCGATCCCAAACACCTCCAGTTTCTTCAACGACGTGAACTTTCAATCCTCGCGGGACACAGAATGTTCTCAAACGGCGGCGTATAGATTAATCAAAAATCCTCGCTCGTGTTGTCGAGCTCTTCGAGTCCAAGAATATTACTGTAGAGCACGCTCTTTGGATTGTTGCTTAGTGGCATATGGAAATACAGAAGGCCGATATTTTTCAAAATCATCTTCCGGACGCGACTGTCGAGTAGCTCGGCATTGGCTGGTTGTCCGAAATTGACCGGATTCATCCGCGCGCTTGAGACTACCGCAAAGCGCCCATCCACACGATAACTGAAAGCAAATTGCCAGGTTTCCTCTCGAATATATATGTCCTTTTCAGTAAGCCCAATAACAATCGCGTTCGGATCCCGAGCCAGCTTTGGGTATCTGCGTTTGATTAGATCGACTAACTCCTCGGCAATGAACTGATTGCGACGGGCGTCAAATGTTGCTGACTCCGTAGGAAGTACCGGAAGGCTAACAATGCTGATACCAGATTTCCGTTTGTAATTAAGTGCCAGTTCACGTAAGGGTGGTGACGAAAAGTCACCTAAGGGAACAAAGTAGAGCTTTTCTTTAGCTAAGGCTTGACCCTGCAACGAAGGGGCTCCCTGGAGAAGCCTGGCTGCGCAGTTGGGATCAAGCGTCTGGAGAATCTTATATTGCTCAAGCGCCGCACGCTTATCATGCGTGGCAAGATACGCCAAAGCTAAACCGTAATGGGCCTTCTCATCGCTGGGCTTTAGCTCGATCGCCCGCTGGTAAGCCTCGACCGCTTCTCCGTACTCTCTTAAATAGTCATAAGCGACACCGAGCTGGTAGTACGCCACCTCACTCGGATTGAGACTAATCGCTTGCTTATAGGCGTCGACTCCTTCGGCGAACTGCCTTAAATAGACATAGGCATTCCCCAGAAAAACATAAGCCGAAGCACTGGGTTGTTGTTTAACTTCTCGTCTGAAGACCTCGACTGCCTCCCGATACCTGCCCAAATCGTAATACATCCTGCCGGACCAGTCGTAAGCACAGATATCATTTGGATCGAGCTCAATCGCCCTCTTAAAAGCCTTCTCCGCATCCTGATACCGGCCAGACTTGTAATACGTCACGCCCAGACCGCAGGATGCGCAGGACTCATCTTCGAGGTGCGTCGCCTTCTTGAACGCCTCTGCTGCATCTTCGTACCGCTCTAACGCGCGATAAGAATCGCCAAGCTCTACGTATGCACGCGCAAATTTAGGACTCAGATGGATTGCTTGTTGATAGTCAGCGACCGCCTCTTGATACTGACCCGAAATGAAATGTCGCTTGCCTTTTATGAAGTAGATTTTTCCGAGCACGGCTGGCACCATCAAAGCAATTATCATTACGAGCGCGACGAAGATCAGCCAGTTGAAGATCACTCGTTTTCTCATAAACCATCTCCTATCTGCTGAGTGCTCGGGGCTGTTTGTAACTCGCGTGCTTGGTGGGAAGGTGTTAAATGAACTGATGAGCGGTTCAGGGCTGTAACTGCTGCTCACGCCGGCGAGCTATTCAGCATCACCGAGCCGTGATCAATTTCAGAATGGCACAGAGAATCAATGAAGATGCGATATTTCTGGGGCCGAAATCCCGCGAGGAGAAGTTTACGTTCCTTTTCGATAGCTATTAAGTGCTGCTCCTGGACGCCGACCGTAAACTCATAACGTTTCGTGAGTTTGAGCGAGAGCAGGCGAAAGTCTTTGATCAGGGGCTGTCCGTCAACCAGAATCTCCAGATTACCGGCGAATTGATCGAACGAGAAGTCGATCCGATGTTGCTCGCGCACGCCGACCATAAAACTAAATTTCATGATCGTTTGTGCGTGATTTTTTGCGGCGCTTCTTTTTCCTGAGACCCCAAAACAAGCCGGCGCCGGGAACGACAACTACGGCCCACAACCATTGCCAGTTGTTCGCGACAAATCGCTTGGAGGCCTTCCAGCTATCGACGTGAACGCGAATGGGCTTCTCCAGGGTCTTGTAATAAATAGGTTTCTCGCCTCTGCCGGGAAGAAATATCGTGGCCGTGGCAGTCAAAGTCAGACTCTGATCGCCGGATTGCAGTGGGGTGACGTACCATTCCCATTCACCGAAAGGTTTTCCGGCGACCACCTGCTCTTCGCCAGTACCGGCGATATGAAAGGCAGCCGGATCTCCGGTGAGCGTAACTTTCATGATTGGACTGACTTTGAGCGTTTCAACTTGTGGCTCGCCTCGACCTTGAAGCCCCTGGGTCAAAGCCGGGCCAATGTCTTCAAACGATATACGGGCTTCGATCTTCTCGATTTGTTGTTCCTGCATGTCCTTTGGAGGATTGAAGACTATCTTGCTCTCGCGCAGCTTCTGTTCTTCGGCCTGGATCATACCTTCCCAATCCGTGCCCACCGGTACCGGGCTCGCTGGGGGTGACGGACTCACCGCCGGAGAAGGATTAGCTGTCGGACTTGGAGGTGGGCTGGGCTGCGGCGTAGGGATTGAGCCCGATTCAAGCTGCATGTTAACCGGGGAAGTCTGACCCAAATCCACTCTGATTGGCCGTTCAATGACGCGAAAACCCGGCAAGGCGAAGCGCAGCGAATAATTCTGTCCAACGGCGACGCCATCGAATCGATAACGTCCTTCGACGTCGGTAAGCTTGGTTCGGATGGAACCATCCGGCAACTTTAGAGTTACCTGAACGTTCGGCAGGACCGCTCCTGACTTGTCAGTGACAACTCCTGATACGTGAGTGGTGACTACTGTGACGCGGTCGGGACCTGGTTTCTTCCTTTGCGGATCAGCGGGTAACTGGCCGGCAGTCGAGAGCACCCCCGCGAGCACCACAACTAGTAAGGACAAAATTGAAACGAGTTGCATATCGTTCCTCCTGGCCTGGATGAGACTTTTCAATCTTCTAAAAAGGTCGACGCTTGCGCGGATAGATAGCCCTCACGACTGAGATGACTTGCTTGTCCTTCAACTGGCTGGTCAGCTCTGTTCGACGCGGTTTTCCTGCCTGGCTGATTGCCGCTTTTCGCGCCCGGCGTAAGTACGAGCGAATTTCGGGTCTCGCGAGATCGGATGTTTCTTTGATCGTAATGTGGCGGATCGATTTACCGGTTCCTTTCAGAATCTTTTTAGGGTCCGCGAGCGCCGCCCCGTCATTGAATCCGAGGTTGACATGCTTTGAATAAACCGCGATATGACAAACGCCATCGCTGAGGCGTTCGCTCGTCCCATAACCAATCGCCACCGCGCTGTAAGCGTCGTAAATATTTTCGTAACACGGCGCCATTTCCTCAATCACCAGCGCCCGCAGCTTCAGAGCGAGATCGCGAACTTCACGATCATAGGGTTCGAGAAACTTCCGCAGGGCTGGCGGGGCCGAAGTTGCCATGATTGTTTTTCAAACAGTTATTGCGAAATTATCGTTGACGCAGAGGCGAGCAAAATTCTCGCTTCCGGCTACGTCTCACTTTGAAAACAATTTCCGATCGGCTTCGAGTTGCGAGCCGCCCACATAGAACCGATCGAACCAACTATTCTTTTTTCCGCTGATCGCCGTGGGCTTTTGTAAGACGAGTTTGTCTGGTTGCTTGGCTGCTGTTTTGTCCGCCGCTTTTTTCGACGCCTTTTTTTTCTTGTCGCCAAAGACTTCTTTCATAAGGGTCCGAAAATGCAGGTGATCAAAAACGCGCACCGCCTCGATGGCGTAGCTGGTTGCCACCCGGCAGTCGTCGATCTTTATCAGGTGATCGCCGTTCCCGGTCTCGCCGCTGGGTGAAAGATTCGACGAACCACTGAAGACGGTTGCACCAGGCAAGCTGAAATCCGTCACTACAAACTTATGGTGAATATTTATACCCTGGCCTCCGGCCCACTCGCTCTTGAAAGGTTCAGGTGCAGTCGCTGCCAGAAAAGCAAAATCGACCATGCCAATCGAACCATCAGGTTTTCGAACTTCCATGCCGCCGACTTCATTAACCACCCCATAACTGAAAAGCGGTTTCTTTATCAGGCGGTCGAGCGCTTCTTTCGTCGGCCCCGATTTGATTTGGTTCAGAAAGGCGATGGAGTAGAGCACTGAAGAGGTCGCACCGTCGATCGCGCCACGCACCGGGTTAAGCGACAGGTCCGAAGACTTGTGCGGGGAAAAACAGAAGCTGACGGTTGGTTTATCGGGGGCGTTTACGGCGTGCCACGTTTTTGCCAGGTCGTTCGAACTAAAAGAAGCGGGATCCGCAAACGCCGCGTCAAATACTTTGCTGTAAAGCATGGCAATGTCGGACTGGGTGAACACCAGAACATTGTTCGCCTGAATATAAATCCCGCGAAAACTGAAATTAGTTGAACCTGCGGACACTTTGAACGGCACGCCGTCGCGCCTGGCGATAAACACCTTGTGATGTTGCAAGCCCTGGAAGTGCGTGCGCTTGATGTTTCCGGCGCCGGCTGAGTCGCGCAAGCGCGCGGCGGCCTGCGATTCAGGGCTGTCCATAACTCCATGGCCGGTAACGACTCCTGTCTTTTTGTTCTTGCCGGTTGAGTCGTCGATGATCGCTCGGAGTCGCGGCCCAAGCTTCTCAAGTCGCGCGACCATGTCGGGCTCGTTCAAATCATAGGCAAACACGTCCACGGTAATCTTTTGTCGCTTACTGCTTCATCAAGAAAATCGAAAATCAGCTTGTACGCCTCAAATCCCAACCAGTCGTAAATATTGCCTTTCATTTTCTTGAAGTCCAGTCCTTTGTCGGGATCATCGGGGATAATTTGGCTGCCGATTTTGTTCATGTCGGCATCTTCGGGAAACCTGTCGCGAAATGCCTGTGATGAAGCGAAGTTGCGCGTAAATCCAACATCGAGAAAATCATGATAGGTGACCGGATCAAGCGAGAGACTTAGCGTGACCGATGTTCCCTGTTTCAGCACGTTGTCTTTAGGCATGTGCATTTTGGTCGCCCGATAGGTGTAGGTCCCATCTTTCGGATTCTGCGGAAAGTGCACCCAGCGAAATTTCTGAAAGGGCTGTTTGGTCGAAGGAAATTGCTTTTGCTTGCCTCCGGTGACGGCTTTCTCGACCGGTTTGTCGTACGCGAACGCAATCCGATTCAGAAGCGGCTTGAATTTGGCGGACTTTGGTTCCTTACATTCAATCGCAAACCCGACGAAGTCCGGCTCAGGCTGATCGACATCAAAGCCGATCAGGCACATTCGCTCCCCACGCCAGAGTTTCATCGAAAATCCGTCTTTGGTGTCACTGGTTTCAAAATCGTTCATGGTCGTCTCCGGAGCCGGTAGTTTCCTGGCCTCTTCATGGGTGGTTATGAGTGTTGCTGATTAAATGATTGGATGTCATTAATCAGAATTTCGAAAATCCAATTAGTCAGTGAAATGGGAGCTAACAAGAAAGGCTCTCGTCAGCCGACGCGCGCGACCCTTTGAGAATACCGAGAGAAACACAGAGCTGGTGGTGAGCCTCTCGGTGTGCGCCCTTATATCACGAAGACGCAGTTATGTGAAACTATTTGCTATGGAGTGTATCTATAACGTAAGCGAGGAGCTATGGTCGTTTAGAATTCGCGTCGAACGGCAACTTTAGGGGGGGTCTTGTCAGGTACGTTCGTGGTGGCAGCGCGTTTAACGCACACGTTCAAATTCCGTCTCAGTATGTTCACCGGCCACGCCCTCGAGCATCACGCGCCCGCTGGGCAATAACTTTGTTACGCGAAAAGAACGCTCAGAGCCATCACGACCTGGCATGAGCTCAGCGCGGAAAACAACAGTCATGCCGGGTCGCGCCCAAGAATTTCCCTTTTCGCCGCCTCTGCGACCACGGCCAAGTGTGTTGCTTTTCTTCATCAGGATTGTTCCAGCTGCCCCCACCGCACCGGCCGCCAGCACCAAACCTCCCAGCAAACGCCTGGTTCGTTTCTTCATGCACTAATCAGGCCAAAGAGTCCGAGACACACCTGCGCGGCAAAGAGTGCGCCGGCGTTATTGGCACAACGGATCAAGTCTCACGTTAATAGTCGGCAGACCACTCAACGCGCGATCGGCATTAATCTGTGTGTACTGTGCCCATTCGGCGGGCAACTTGTCTTCAGCAAACACGGCCTCGACCGGACATTCAGGAACGCATGCATCACAATCGATGCAGGTCTCGGGATGAATTACGAGCATGTCATCGTCGAGGTGAAACGCTTCGACGGGGCAAACCAAAGCGCAATCAGTGTAACGACAATTAACGCATGGTTCGGCGACGATATAAGTCATCTAAATCAGCCTCCAGGTGTGATTTGGTTACTGCACCAGCAGCCAATCAGTCAAAAACTTCGAAACTATATTAAGCATGAAATGCGCCGGAATAGAAGCTACGACGTACTCGCCAACGACACTGCGATGCGGCGATCCAATCCGGCGCTGTCCGGGGTCGCGTTTTCGGAGCTAGTCCGATTGTGAGGAACTAACGGTTAGAACTGGGCCGGAACCGGAGAAAACATAGAAAGCCAGGTCCCGCCCGGCCTTCATTTTTGTCAGCAGGATGATCTGTCCGGTGTGCATTGAAATGGGGAGCGGAATCACAACTGCTTCCCTCTTTCTTTTAGTTAGCTGATCGCTCAGAAAACGCTTAACTTTCCGATTCACAAAATTTGGAAGCAATTGGTTCGGTGCTGAACTTTTGAAAGTTACACGTTCAGAGATTTCAGAAAGTAAGGTAGTGTCTTGCAAGATACTACCCGAACCAAAAAAGAATTGACACACTTCTCGTATTTGGATATGGTGCATTCGCTCAAACACCCCTGCACGAACTCCTGATAATTCGTGCCCCCCCAACAGCAAGGGAAGAGGAAATGCACTCTCCATCCACCCCGCAGCCGACGGTTCATCGTGCAGCTCCGAGTTGCAACGCTTTGCGCCCGCCAACCGTTTGCGCTGCCTTCCACCGACCCAACAGGAGCTCCCATGAAAGACCCAAACTCAACACAACCCAGTCCACTTTCTGGATCACGCCGTCATCGAGTCGAAAATGGGAAGTGTCGTCTCGATAGACTGCCCCTTTGCGGGTTATTACTCCTGCTTCTCGCGGGAACAGGGTCTTCGGTTAAGGGCCAGGGATGCACGAACATCGGAGATGGCGACAGCAGTATCTGGGGACAACTCAAAGATAATTCAACGGGGGCGGTAATTGCGGATGGCGCGGTTCTGCCTCGTTACACCATTCTCCGTCTTGATTCGATTGCCACGGTCTCAGGGTATTGTCACTCTTGTCCTGAGTACATTCGGACCATCAATCACATTGATATCTGGATGGAAGACTCTACGACCGGGTGGGACGGTAGCTACAGTGTCGGATATGTCGTCGGAAGGAATCCGGATGGAACGACTGCTTACTTTACCACCCTGGATACTCAGTCCTCGAACTCGACCGGGCCCGCAGGAAGCAACCTGATGTTTCCAGGTACCTACCATTTCAAATTCCAGGCAGCGCTTAACAACGGAGTCTGCGGGAACCTGCCGCCGCGCAGCGACATCCAAACCATCACAGTTTACGTCCGCGAGATTGGCGATGATACGAACAACGGTCCTACCAGTTGCCATATGAGCGTGGGAGGGCCGATCAATGTGACCAACGGCAACACGTATTTGTCTCAAATCGACTATCGTCTGCCTGGTTTTGGCGCCGGACTCGAGATCAAGCGCACTTACAACGGTAACCTTCTCCGGGATGCCCTTTTCGGGTACGGCTGGTCGTCGATCCTGGATGAGTCCATCGAAGCTTACGGTAGTACTTTCCTGCGTCTGAACTGGAACGATGGCCGCGCTATCTACTTTTCCCGGCCTGCGTCTACGAGCGTGTTTACTCCCCAACCACAGTTAGATTTCCGCGCCCTGATTGTTAAGAACGGTGACGGCACCTACAGTCTGACTCTCAAAGACGGAAGCATTCATCAGTTCAGTTCAACCGGGAAGATTCTTTCAATTGCCGATCCGAACAACAACCAGATTGTCTTCACTTACAACGGCAACGGCAAAATATCGGCGATCGCGGACCCTGCCGGACGAGTAATTACCCCAACCTATGCCTCAAACGGAAGAGTCGCCACACTGAGTGACAGCGTGGGAACCTTCGCCACCTACACCTATGACTGGTGGTGGTCGGTAACTTCAGTGACCTATGCCGATGGCTCGAAATACAACCTGGGGTACGATTCCCAGCACCGCCTGACCAGCATCACCGATGCCCTGGGAAATGTCATCGAAACGCACACCTATGATTCGCAGAGCCGGGCGCTAACCTCTGAGATTGCCGGCAACGGCACCGAGCGCTACACCTTAACCTACGTGAGTGACACAGAGACTGATGTAACCGACGCGCCCAACCACGTAACAAAATACTTCTTTGACAAGAGCAAAGCCCGGAACGTGGTTACGCGAGTTGAAGGCAGTTGCGGTTGTGGCAACTCTCAGGTCAGAACGTGGACGTACGATGACCAATTGAACGTCCTTTCTGAGACCGATGCTCTGAACCACGCCACCAGTTATACGTACGATACCAGGGGGAAACGTCTCACTGTGACGGACGCCACCGGCACTCTCACCTACACTTACAATGCACTTGGCGAGGTGCTGACGCAGACTGACCAGATGAGCGG
>WNGM01009995.1_pt1 | contig 11124 bp, 11 predicted proteins | sample 5400571 | NCBI WGS metagenome assembly WNGM01 (sample SAMN13153378, study PRJNA577476) | soil metagenome | isolation source: 100 cm soil or saprolite under Garry oak tree replicate 2 | place: USA:California | collected 2016-06-15 | reverse complement strand
AGTGACATGTCACCTGATGTACGCTGACTTTCCCTGCGCATGCTTCTATACTCTTGAATGAGGAAGTGGTGGACTGTGGAGAGCAATACTTGAGCTTGATGAGGACATCTCAAATCATGCAGCCGGCATGAGATGGCCCAGAGACACAGGAGGATAACGATGGAATTACAAGAACAGCTCCCAACCATGATAGAGGTTCGGAATCTCGAGCACGTAGGTTTTTCGAGCGAGCAGATTGCTCGCCTTTTGAATATCAAAGCGCTCTATCAGCGAGGTGCTTATCACGAGGCCACTCCTGAATACAAGCGGCTGGCGTTCGTCCGCTGGCTCTACCAGCAGGGTCGCCTGCAAAGCTAAGTCGTGGTCACAACGTATGCGCAGGGGAGGATGGGGAATGGAGCAGAACATTTTCTGTCGTTTCTCGTCCTCGCGGACAAGAGGAGCAGACTATGAGCCAGTTACAATTGTCGCTGCTTGGCGAACCACTAGTGAAGCATGATGAGCGCACGCTCACCTTCTCTACGCGCAAGGCGCTGGCCCTGCTGGTCTACCTGGCCGTGGAAGGGGGATTGCACCCGCGCAAAAACTTGTCCGAATCGTTCTGGCCGGAGCTGGACGCCGAACACGGGCGAGCAGCCTTACGAGCGACGCTGCTCGAACTGCGCAGGCTCTTTGAGCGCTCTCATGAAGTGAGCGAACGGGCTCACCTGCGGATCGAGCGCGATCTGCTCGGCATCGAACAGGACAGTTCGCTCGTGCTGGACCTGCGCCTCGTCGAATCTGCCAGCAAGCTGGCAGGGCGCGGGATTGAACCGCTGGCGGGCCTGGCGCGTGAAGCGTTGCTGGCACAGCTCGAGCAGGCCATGCGCCAGGCGCGCGGTCCGTTCCTGGCAAACTTCACGCTGCGCGACTCGCAATTCTTCGACGATTGGACTCGCCAACAACGAGAGTACTGGCACCTGCGCGTACACCAGCTGTTTGATGCCTTGTCGACGTTGTACGAACGGGCCGGAGATGGAGAGCGCGCCATCGATACCGTGAGCCGCTGGCTGAGCTTCGATCCGCTCAATGAAGAGGGCTACCGACGCCTGATGCGACTGCGCTTCTCTCAAGGAGATCGCGCGGGGGCCTTACGCGCGTACGCCAACGGCCGAGCTGTGCTGGCCGACCAGCTGCAGGTCGAGCCGGAGCCCGAGACCGTGGCTCTGGCCAAGCGCATTCGCCACACCGCTCCTCTCCGTTCTGCTCAGGTTCGGCCACCTCAGGCTTCACCCGGACAGCCGCCTTCGGACCTGCTGGACGGCCCGTTCCTGGGACGATCAGCCGAGTTTGGCACCTTGATCGAGAACTACCAGCGTGCTCAGGCCGGACAGCCCCAACTGGTCCTGCTCCAGGGGGAAAGCGGGATCGGCAAAATGCGCCTGGCCACCGAATTCGTGCGCTGGGCGCAGGCACAGGGGGCCGATGTGCTGGTAGGGAGAGCCCTTCAAACCGGGAGGCAGCTCCCGTTCCAGCCCCTCATCGATATCCTGCGCCGCCAACTGGAGCAGGAACATGCCCCCGATGATCTCCTCAATGATGTCTGGCTGGCCGAACTCTCCCGCTTGCTGCCCGAGCTGCGCGATCGCTATCCCGATCTGCCCGTTCCCTCGTTGGATGAGGCGCTCGGACACACTCGCTTATTTGAGGCCACCGCTCGCCTCGTCCAGCTATGGGCCGCGCGACGTCCCCTCGTGCTCTTGCTCGATGATATGCAGTGGGCGGATACAGCGACGCGCGACCTACTGCTCTACTTCACGCGGAGCCTCGCCGAGCAGCCCGCGCCGGTCTTGCTGCTGCTCAACATGCGCACGGGGGCTGAGAGCTGCACCGACGCGCAGTCCACCTGGTTGATGGCCCTCAAGCGGACGCGCATTTCGCTGACCGCACTGGTACTTACTTCTTTCACACAAGAAGAGACGCAGCGCTTCGTGCAGGCGCTTGCTTGGGCAGAGCAGCCAATCGAGGTGGGAGACGACGGTTCAACCGGCGGATGCCCCGAAAATAGGGAACCCTCCACATTTCGAGATGCACTGGCGCCCTTTGCCAACTGGCTCTATTTTCAGACTCAGGGGCAGCCGCTTTACCTGGTGGAGACCCTCAAAGGGCTGCTGGCGCGCGAGATCATGCTCCCTTCGCTTCAGGAGAATGGCTCCTGGGGGCTGGTGCTGAGGGCCGGGCTGTTGGCGCAGACACCGGTCGGCGATCTGATTCCACAAGCTCTGCGTGAGCTGATCCGCTCCCAACTCGGCCGGCTCACCCCGTCCGCCTGGGCACTACTGGTGGCTGGGGCAGCGCTGGGACAAGGACTGACCTTCGAGCGCCTCATTCAGGTGGCCCAGCTTGATGAGCAGGAGGGTTTGCGTGCCCTGGAGGAACTCCTGCGCAATGGATTGCTTTGTGAGGGGACAGTGGTTGAAGAATCGCAGGCATTCAATGGATATGCCTTTCCTCGCGAGATGATTCGCGAGGTAGTGTATCAGGAGGCAGGGACGACCCGCCAACGGCTCGTGCAGCGGCGTGTGTTGCTCGTCATGCGAGAAGAGGAGGCCCTCCTCCTTCATCCCGCTCCCGACAATGGGAATGCATCAGCAGAAACCATGAATGGGCAGGGACGGTGGGTTGCGGCTGGAACTGTTGGTGCAGATTTGCACAGGGCCTTCGCAAAGAATTCTTCGTGCGCGACCGGAAGAAAATCAGACGCAGGAGCAGGCGGGCAGATCTTACTGGCCGACCGTGAATGGGGTGCAAGGGGACATGTTGCTCCAGACTTTCCAAGATCACCTCCAGGCAGAACTTTCCAGAGCTTTTTTGAGATTCGCTGAAGAGGAGGGAAATCACAATGGCAAATCAGCAACAGTTGGACCTGTTAAAGCAGGGGGTAGCCACCGCCTGGAACACATGGAGAGAAGAGCATCCCGACACGCCGATCACACTGAACGGAGTTGACTTGAGCGAGGCCAACCTGGGCGAAGTCAATCTTGCCCGGGCAGACCTCAGCCTTGCCAATTTGAGCCGGGCCGATCTCAATAATGCGAATCTGAGCCAGGCCAGGCTTGCCCAGGCCGATTTGAGCGGGGCCAATCTCGCTGGGGCCGATCTGAGCGATGCGGATTTACGCGAAGCCAATCTCAGCCATGCCGATCTCAATGGTGCTGACCTGACAGGAGCCAACCTGCAGGGTGCGGATGTGCGCGAAGCTCTACTGGAAGAGGCTACGTTGGAAGGAGCGCTCATCACTTCGGAGCAACTGAGCCAGGCTAAAGTGGGACCCGACAGTCTGTAGGAGGTTGAATGTGACCGTGAGTGAAATCGCGGTAGATAGATTGCGCAGGGATGCTGGTGCTTACAGGAGGATCAGAAAGGGATAGGGAGATGTCATATACGCAGACGAGGCATGATAGTGTGCCAGAGGGACAAGGAGTCCCGGACGGTGTTCTGGTTGAGCAGGCTCTAGCAGGTGATCAATGCGCATTTGAGCTCCTGGTAAGTCGATACCACCGTCCGTTAGTGAGCTACATAAATGGCCTTATCAAAGATGGTGAGCAGGTTTATGATGTGCTCCAACATGTCTTCCTCAAGCTCTATGGTTCCTTGCCGGTACTGTTGACGGATGTGTCGCTCAAGGGCTGGCTGTTTCAGGTGGCGCGTAATCGCTGTGTGGATGAACTGCGCATGAGATATCGGAGGACAGAAATTCCTTTCTCCAAGCTTGAGTGGAAGTACCGGGAGGAGGAACTGTCACCGATCGAGGCTATCACTGACCCTGAGCCGTTGCCGGAGGAAGCAGTCGAGAGGATCGAGCTGCATTGTTTGCTGCAGCAGGCCATGCTTTCACTTCCCCCAAAGTTTCGTTCAATCGTACACCTGCACTGTTTCCGACAACTGAGCTACTCGGAGATCGGGCGAATGCTCAAAATGCCGGAATCTACTGTGAAAACCTACTTCTCCCGCTCTCTACCGCTCTTGCGTAGAGAGCTTACGAGCAGCGTACGCTTTGCATCCATCTCGTAGTGCGAAACCTGTATACTTTTTTATGCACCAGCAAACGCTTCCTTTCACAGAGAGCTTTTATCATGCAAGAAGAGAGCAAAAACGTTTCCCCAATTGTAAGGGCTGAAACACTCGGTGTGTTCTCACCGTTTACCTCTCATCCCTTCTTGCCAGATAGTGTGCGGGTGTGAGGGAAGCAGCTAATCACTGCGACGTATCGTTTTTTTGTTGTCATTTCATAAGGAGGAACAACATGCAACAAGTTTTGAGTAACTATCGGACAATGTTTTTGTTTCGCGGTATTGCCGCCGTCCTATTCGGCATCATAGCGCTTGTCTGGCCGAATATGACGCTATCCATCCTGGTGTTCGTGTTTGGCTTGTTTGCCGTCATCAGCGGCATCACTGCTGTGGTAGCAGCCCTGCGGAACACGGAATTCCCGGGGTGGGGATGGCTCCTCGCCGAGGGCATCCTGGGGGTCCTGGTGGGAGTGGTTGCCCTGGTATGGCCCGGCATCACAGCGCTCGCTTTCCTTTACCTACTGGCGGCCTGGGCGATCTTGACTGGCGTTTTTGAGGTTATAGCTCCACTCGCCTATCCGATGAGCGGTGGGCGCGCAGTGTTGACAGCGCTAACAGGAGTCATCTCGATCATCTTCGGCATCCTGATTGCTGCCCAACCTTCGTCTGGGCTGCTCGCCGTTGTCTGGCTGATTGGTGTCTACGCGATTTTGTTTGGGATTATGTACATCGTGATGTACTTCCAAACACGCTCCCTGGCTGCAAGCCTGGCCTGAACAGCGAACATAGAGGCGATATCCTGCTCGCGATCTACTCCACATAGGCTTGGATCGTGAGCGGGGATCGCGGTTCTCCAAGAAAAGATGCAGTGGAATGAGGAGAGGAATATGCAGCGGTCTGGCAAAGAAGAAAACGAACGGAAGCAGGCACGCCTTCCAATGACTGAAGGCACCGAGCAAACAGCAGGAAGCGCTCCAGAGACTCAACAGCGCCGCAGGAGAGCAGTCGGATGCTTGCTCCAGGTGTTGGCGCTACAAATCACGCTCTTTGGACTGCTGGCCTGGTTTGTTCACGTCCATCCCATTCTGCCGATCGATATAGCGATTACACGCTCGTTTCAACAGAACCACGCTCCGTGGCTGCGCATCACGATGCTCGCCATCAGCTATCCGGGGAATTCACTCCTCCTGCCTGCCCTCGTTCTCCTGACAGCGGTGTTTCTCTGGCTAAAGGGTTTGCGTTTAGAGGCGGTACTGGTTGGTGGGCTTTCGACGATCAGTTTGCTCCTCAACATTCTGCTGAAGATCCAGGTCAGCCGTCCACGCCCGACGGCCAATCTCGTACACATCGTGCAGGTAGCGGTAGGATACAGCTTCCCGAGCGGCCATGTGATGGCCTATATCGCGTACTGGGGACTGCTCTTCTCCTTCGGCGTCATCCTTTTCGAGGGAAGGCATTGGTGGCGTACTGCCTTCTTGGCGACCTCGGCAGCGCTCGTGGTGCTAATCGGCCCCTCTCGGGTTTACCTCGGAGACCACTGGGCCAGCGATGTACTCGGTGCCTACTTGATCGGCGGGGTATTATTAGGCCTCGCCGTGGGTATCTATCTTCCACTGAAAGAGCGCGGCGTGCTGGAGACGCCAGAGGCACGGGCCAGCATGAAGGAAAAGAAGGCGTTGAGATCATTTCCGACAAAGCGGTGGTTTTGAGCTCGCGAAACCTCCCGGAACGTTTGTTTCTGGCTAAGCGAAATATCACAACCCAGAAGTGCATGGAATAGGGAGTACAAGGCATGTCTCAACATACGACTGAAACTGAATACGGGAAGACATTAACTGATGCGTCCCCTTCAGGCCGCTCCCGGCTGAAGAGGCTCATCAACGCATTGACGGTCCTGGCGTTTGTAGCCATTGGATCGGTTGCACTGTACGCGATCTCATTGATCGTAACGGCGGTCATTGTCCTGCTGCTTTCCGCGCTGTTCGCCTACTTCATCTATCCGCTTGTGCAGTTTTTCCAACGCCGCCTCACACGGCCTCTGGCAATCGCCGTTGCCTTTCTCCTGGTAGCTGGTGTCCTGGCTGTGGTTCTGTTTATCGTGGCTTCCTCCCTCAATCCGCAAGTAGCTTCGCTCGCGAAATTTATTCAATTTCTTATGAGCCCTGCGGGAGAGCGTCGGATTCAATCGGTCGTTGACCTTTTGGGAAAGGTTGGCATTACCAAGGGCCAGGTTGACCAGCTCAAGAACCAGCTCATTTCTCAAGCGCAGGGCGCGCTCTCAGGACTGCTTCCTTTTTTGATCGGGGTGTTCAGCAACATCCTCAACTTCATCATTGTGATAACGCTCAGTGTCTACTTTATCCTTGATGGCCCTCGTATTATTCGCTGGCTCAGCTACAAAACTCCAGTAAATCAGAGGGGTACAATCACCTTCCTGTTGCGTACCCTCGATCAGAGTCTAGGTGGGTATCTTCGTGGTACATTGCTGCTTGCGCTCATTGGAGCCCTCTGCACGGGAGTTGTGCTTGCTCTGCTGCATGTCCCGTATGCTGCTTTGCTGGCAGTGCTCTTTTTTCTGCTCTACTTTCTTCCGGTGATCGGAACCTATATGATAGCGGCACTATGCATCCTGGCAGCTCTACCGGAGGGATGGGTGGTGACGCTGATCGTGGCTGTTTTTCTGGTGCTGCTCCTGGGGATTGTCATGGGGGAGATACTTGCACCACGCATTTTCAGCAGCACCGTAGGAGTGCATCCCATTGTGGCCATTTTCGCGCTCTTTGCAGGAGCAGAACTCTTCGGATTGCTTGGGGGGTTCCTCGCTATCCCGGTTGCTGGCGTCCTCCAGCAGATCATCGTGGCAATCTGGCACAGATGGGAACTTGCACATCCCAAACTGTTCCCGCCGGAAGAGGTGCCGTATCAACAAGCAGCGTTGTTGCCAGGACAAAAGGCAGCGCCAGTTGATACACCCGCCCAAGATGTAATCAAGCCTATGATGATCAGGAATATGCCGTGTATTCATAACAAGGCTACGACGATTGCCTTACCCGATGGAGGCTTCTAATGCGACGCTTGTAGCGATGCATCCTTCTTCGTAGGTGTCTATGACGTCTCGCATGGTCACGCTACACCAGGGGCTATTGTCGCTGTTCTAGGAGCGTTTCTGGCGTGGATTTTTCTCCTGGGAGGGATTGTAACCTTGCTCTGCGCACAGGGATTGTTGACGTGGCAGCGCTGGGCACTCTGGTTGACGATTGGCCTGGAGATCACCAATCTGATGGTGGGTTATTGTGCGCTAAAGCTGCGGCTGTTCGCCCCGTGGCTCATTGCTTTGAGCATGATTGTCGCAGGAGGTATCCTCCTCTATGTACTGATAGCGATAGGCATTCGCATGCTTTCCCACTGATAATGCTTACTCGGAGAGTAAGTATAGATCGCAGGCAAACATTTCTGCCTGAATCAGGTTTTTCGCCATGGACTTTGAGAGAACATTGCTTACCACGAAAAATTTCACGCCTCTTCCCACACTTTTTTTCACGCGCTCCAATTAAGCTGTAAATATAGTACATTGTATCACTGCTGAGCGCAGCGCGCTCCTCGCATCTCGCCTGAGCGAAGTTAGAACGCACTCCGCCGGCAAGATGGTTTCCAAAAGGAATGTGATTCGTTGCAGTGATGGCTTTCAAAGTACTTGGCCCTATACTGGAGAGCGGACTCTGTTCCATGTGATCTCACATGGCGGAGGCGCTATCCAGAACACAGAGTAGTTGGTGCGGGTACATGTCCTGGCCAATGCGGATGGTTCCCAGGATAGAGACTTAGGGCCGCACCCTCACATGTCGTTTGTTAGAAAAGAAGGAGAAACATTGCATGGCAAACATCATCGAAAAAGCGCGTGCCGAACACGCATACAACAAGTACGTCAAAGGGTTGGAGTCCGTGGCCGGTCTTGTTGACACCCTCAGTGGACCGGGTCCATTCACCATCTTCATTCCTACGGATGCCGCCTTTGATAGCTTATCTGATGACCAGCAGGCTAATCTTTTCGCGGACCCTGGGAAGCTAGCCAAGGTACTCAAGTATCACATCGTGCCGGGGTATTATACAGCGGACGACCTGCTCGATCGTCTCTTCCTCAAAACGCTCGAGGGGCAGCGGCTCAGAGTGTGGTCGGACGTCTCGGAGGTTCCACTGGGTGAGGAAGAAATCGCTACCTACGGAGACGCGCTCAACTACATCTCTTCCGACACGGTGACCACCGCTGTGCGAGAAAGCATCAAGATCAATGGTGGGCATGTGGTTCAGGCAAACGTGATCGCGGACAATGGCATCATGCACGTCATCGACAAGGTGCTCATCCCACAATTCACCATGCTCTAAACACACGTAGCACACCGCTCGTTCCGGGTTGGATGGCTCTGCCTGAGCCTGGATCTAACTCGGAACGCACGGGTGATTGCTGTGACGTTTGCCACTTTCGGAAACTCACGATGCTCTGCATTGGCCGGTGCATTTCCATCCTATGGGAGACAAGGAATTCGCTCATCGCCGCTGCTCGAGAAAGAGGAGAATCGCTAGAGCAACCTCTCTTCGTCGGAAAGGATACGTACTTCATACCGCATATATAGAGAGAATGGAACCCATGCGGACAAAGAGGAGCAACATATGTTTGAAGCAATCTTCAGGATTACCGCCCAAGTCAAAAGCGACGAGCTAGGGCAGCGCGTCTTTCGCGTCACGGAGCGAGAGGCACCCGCCAACGACGCGGAGTTCTTGTCCCGCCTGGCGACGCTCTACCAGCAGGAGGTATACACAACGCTTCAGCCAGGCGATGACTTGACGGTCGCGGTTCGGCTCGACCTTCCACCCAGAGAGGTGGAACGAACTGTCCATCTGCGTGAGGACCTGCTCTTTGAGGGGGAGGATATGCCGCAGGCAACAGCGGACCCACTTCCTTTCATGCGGGCGTTCTATGAGCCCTTGATGCAGCAGGTGGAACCAGGCGATGTCTTCACGATCACTTTCCGGATGCAGCGGCCTTAGCAATGAGCTGCGTGGCTCTCCTGAAGGCTGGAGCGACAGGATGGGTGGCTCACTTGGGCAGGCGAGGCTGTAGTACAGCATGCGGGTTTCCCTCCCATCGCCCGCTCAAGTACCGGTCGAGGGCTGAGCAGCCCGTGTGTGGCTCACATACAGCAGTTCATGAAGACGGTCGGCCACGCTACTTCGGCTTTCTGCCGGGCTTCCTCTGACTCAATCCCCGCCTGAAGCCAGAGCACCTTCGCCCCGATCGCAATGGCCTGCCTGGCGATATCGGACGTTACCTGGGCCGGACGCAATACCTCGACTATATCCACAGGGACATCGATTTCGGAGAGCGAGCGGAACACCCGCTCTCCGAATAGCTCATCGCCTCGCGGGTTCATCTGTAGGATGCGATATCCCTGGCTTTGCAGGTAGCGCTGCACCTGGTGTGCAGCCTTTGAAATATCAGCTGAGGCTCCAACGACTGCGATAGTCCTCGTTTCGGCGTAGATACGCGGGAGCTGCTGCTCCGAGCCTTTTCCATCATCTCATTACCTCTCTTTCTCCTTGACCCACTCACCCTCTAACGGATAGCTCGCCTGCTCCCACTCCTGAAGACCGCAGACGTAGAGCATCACTTGGGTATAGCCGTGTTTGTTTCTGCTAATGCTCCTCAGAAACCGCCTCTTTCTCGGACAAGCGACCCACGGCGTAGCGATGAGCAGTCTGCATGGAGATCGAAAATGACGTTTACCTCCCGCTCATCGCGCTGGGCGTAGATCATCACGATGTTCTCCGGCACCATCCCCACTAACGCGACCGGATGCACCTTGGCCCACCAGGAGGCTACAGCTTGCCGATTTCATCAAAAATGGCCAATGACCAGTATGTTATGAGGTGGTCATAATCGGAGCCTGACAGCAGGTATCAGATGGAGCAGGCGATAATATTTGCTCATGTTAATGTTGAGCGACTGCTGAAATGATGATTTCCACCTGCAAGATGCGATAGCACAACCTACCATCAGGCGGATTCTGTCTGCAGTTGTCGTTTTCTGTACGTTCCTTTAAGCTCAAGCCCATGCGATAGACGACGTCTAACGCCAAAAAACATACAATATCATTCAGATCGATATACGAAGTCCTGAACTGGAGTAAATTGAGCTCCCCAGAATGTACTGTTCTCGGTATTTGACTTACAAACACCAAATCACCATCTAGAGAACATACTTGGCCAGAGGAGGGTAGACACATACCGGCTGTAACAAATGGCGGCTCACTCCGCTTGTTAGGACAAGCTAGTCTGATCAGGCAGCACCTCTTTTCTCAGAGTGGAGATGCATGATTGCTGTGCTTCTGAACTTCATCTCGTGACACGAGAGGCCCATGGCTCCAGTTGGACCGTGGGATTTGTGCGCCGGAACCGGATCGCTCCCCGTGCTGGATTGCCCTGACTGTGCATCACAGGGATGCCGGAGCGCGCAAGTGCTCCTTGTGCTCGCTCAAAGAGCCTGTTGCTCCAGATCGAGCCTCCCAGCACGAGCCAGGGCGGGCTTGAAGGAGTGACCTGCGCACAAAACCGGTCGTAGAGATGCTGAAGCTGGCTGATCCCCTGGTTGAGGAACGAGGCCACCGGCTCTTCGTTCGCATGTTGGGAGATGAGCGGACCCAGTGCCAGCCAACGAGGCGGGGAGAGGGTGTCCAGCAGGGGGTCCTGCTCTACGGTGTTGCGCAAGGTGGCGGCGGAGAGCCCGGTGCGGGCGAGGATCTCGTTTGCCAGAGGCAACGTGGTGCCCTGGTCCCATGCCTCACGCCACCACGCCAGCAGAAAGCGGGCAAATGTGATGCCTTCAAAGCTGTGGGGCAAATAGTCCCAGATGGCACAAGGGCTCGCAAAACAGATGACGTTGTTGGCATGATCATAATACATCGCGTTCCAGTGGCTCCCGCAGGCGACCGTCACCGGATTGCCTGGCATGTCTGGCAAACCGTAGGGGTTGTGAACATCGGTGAAGACTTCGAGCGCCTGGACATCGAAACCATCA
>WNGM01004680.1_pt1 | contig 11127 bp, 10 predicted proteins | sample 5400571 | NCBI WGS metagenome assembly WNGM01 (sample SAMN13153378, study PRJNA577476) | soil metagenome | isolation source: 100 cm soil or saprolite under Garry oak tree replicate 2 | place: USA:California | collected 2016-06-15 | reverse complement strand
GTCCGCAACCTTGTATAGCGCGACAATCTGGATGAGAACGGCGCGGCAATCAGGATGAGAGCCGGCGGCCGTGAGATAGGAATAATTGCGCTGAGCCTGGGCCGGTGCAAGCCCTTTTTGCCGGCCCCGTCCTGCAGTTGTCGTATGTCAATAGCGACTGGGCGGGACAAGCTGCAGATCCAGCCATGTCCGCAATGCCCCGTCAGCGACGGACCCGAAAAAGGCGGGCTGTCGCGAAGGGCCAATAACTACCGAGTTCCTACCGCCTGACGGCTATTGCAATTCAACCAAACTCGATCTGTAATGAGCTGGGCTGCTGATCCCGGGGGCGAGTTGGCACCTATGCGTATAAACCGACATAAGATCCGCTGTGCTTCCACCGCCGGGACTTTACGGCGGCGGGGTGGTGTTACGCGGTGAGGTACTCGATTTTGTCGACGGCCAAGGTCAGCCCATTCCCGTCCTCAATGATGCAAACATCAAGCGCACAATCGTTGCGCCGTTCATTGGCTACGTCCCGAATATTAATGTGCTCGGCGGTTCGATTGGTTTCGGCGCGATCGTTCCCTATGGCAAGTCATGCGGACATTTGTTCCAGGCAAATCCAAAGCTTTGTCAATCCGGGTTCGGCGACCCCTATCTTGAAACGCAATGGTCGCGTTTCTTCGGAGTCGTGAGACCACCGAGATCTCCTGGCGCGCTGCCGATCATGCAGGGCCTTTCGATCGCATTAGGCTTTGGTGTGGTCGTGCCAAGCGGCCAATACAATTCGACTGATCCCACGACGCGGGCGTTGAGCGCTGGCAGCAACATCTGGGACTTTGCACCACACATCGCGTTCACGTACACATCAGCACCTATCCTTGCGGATGGCACAGAATTCAGCACCAAGATCTATTGGAACAAGTACCGCACAAATCCCGCGACGCAATATTCAACCGGCGATCTCATCAATATTGATTTTGCCGTTTCAGAACGGATCGGAAGGTTCCAAGCCGGGGTCGCGGGTTTCTATGCCTTTCAGGTGGCGGACGACACGCAATTTGGAATCCCAGTTCCGCCGGACGGACAGCGCGTCAAGATTCTCAATTTGGGAGGTGTGCTAGCTTATGACATGCCCGAGTTTGGCGCACTGATAAAAATAAAGACGTTGCAAAGCGTCTTTGTTGAGAACAGTGCACACACACGCGGCATTGTAGTTACTTTTGTCAAGAAACTTCATTAGCAAATATGGCGGCGCTCATAGCTAAGGCGGCGAAGAGCGCGGGCTCCAAAATGGCAGCGTGAAGCCTAGAAGCAGTCAGCTAACGCAGCCGAAGTCCACCGCCTGGCGGCATTTTACTCTTTGTGGAAATTATTCATGTCCGCTTCGGGGTCATGAGCGACGGATTTGCGATGTCCGAGATAGGTCCCCTGACAGCGGAAGTCGGACGCCCGCTCGAAATCGACGCTAATGGGCCGATTGTGTTGCCAAACTATTTTGGACGCCCGAACGAGCAATATTGATTCAAGACCAGCCACCGAGACGCAACGTTGATTCAAAAATCTGTTTGCCACGATTCGAATTATTGCGAGCGAGCTGCTCCCTGCGGAGTTTTGCAACACAATCGGCCAAAAGCGAACATTGCGGATGCCAGAAAATCCGCACGGTTCACGCTCCGGTCAACGAGTGCTGGCGATCGGCAATTCGAAGGGCCGAACCTTGGGGCCATCTCTTTCTAGCCGGCTGTCTCCATTCTCCTCACACCTTGCCGTCTCGTTAATGAACGCCTGAAGAAAATTCATGATCCCACCTGCACGGCGGGCAAGGTGAATTGAAATATGGCGCCGCGAGGTTCATTCGCCTCTGCCCACAGCCGGCCTCCATGGGCGTCGATGATAGACCGGCAAATCGACAGCCCCATCCCCATGCCGCTGGACTTCGTGGTGTAAAATGCATCGAACACGCGCTCGAGATGCGACGGATCGATGCCCGGCCCGGAATCGCGCACTGCCACAAGGACGCCTGTGTGGTCTTGGTCGGTGCTGATCAACAGCTCTCGTGCCCCTGCCTCAACCGAGCCCATTGCTTCGACCGCGTTCAGGAGCAGGTTCAGGACCACTTGCTGCAATTGAACGCGATCGCCGTGAATGGGAAATAATCCCTCAGAAAGCCGGGTCTGGACCGAGACGCCATTTTTGATGACTGCGCTTCGCCCCAATACAATTACCTCGTTGATCGCCTCATTAAGATCAAAGTGCCCCTTTCGCGGAGGCGCCTTCTTGATGTGCTCACGGACGCGGTCGATGATGTCTCTGGCGCGATCGGTATCGCCCACAACGCAGCTGAGTGCCTCCCTGACCTCGCTCAAGTCCGGTGGCTGCATGTCCAGAAAATTCTGGGCCGCTCGGGCGTTGTTGCGGGCGCTGGCGATCGGTTGCGTGATTTCGTGAGACAGCTCGGCAGCCCATTCTCCCATCATGCTCACGCGATTAATGTGGGCGAAATCCGATTGCATCTGCTCCAATCGCGCCAGCGCTCGTGCGCGATCCTCAATGTCCGTCAGTAGGATGTACCAGCGCGCGATGCGCCCGGAGTCATCGCGAATTGGGACGCCGCGGTTGTCAAACCACCGATATTCGCCGTCGAAGCGCCGCAGACGTAGTTCGTAGTTGAAGGGCATCCCGGAGGCCATCGCTCTCTCAAAAAGTTCAGCAATACGGGGCAGGTCTTCGGGATGCACCGCATCGTTTGTTCCCCAGTTCTTTATCCATTCCAGCGATCGGCCAAAATACTCGACGACTTGGCGATTGGCGGTTTCGAGTTCACCGTTCGGGGCCATGACCGCAACGAGACCGGCTATCCCGTCAAGTGCTGAACGTGAACTTCGTTCGCTTTCGCCCAGCGCCTCCTGGACGCGCATGAGCTCTTCAATATCCAGAGTCGCCCCAACCCACAGCAGTAGGGTTCCATCGCTTGCCCGGAGCGGTTCGGTGCGAGTGAGTAGCCAGCGGTAGTTTCCTTGAGCGTCACGGACTCGATAATTATGCGCATAGCCCTCGCCCGTGCGGAGACTGTTTGCCCAGTATTTGCGTCCTGCTTCTTGGTCGTCCGGATGTAGAAACGGGATATGGGCGTCCCACGGTGCGCCAATGTCGATGCCGAAACGTAGGGGATGATCTTTCGGAAGACCAAGGAAATCCCCTTGTCGTTTACTCACGAAGGTGAGGCTGCCGGACGGAGGCGCGTACCAAGTATACGCCGGAAGCACATTTAGAACGGCTTGCAACTGTGCCATGAATTCGGGCTGTACTTCGGCCTTCTTGCCTTCATCAATGTCGACAGTCATCTTCCGCCCGCGGATTTTGGGCTTCGACCGAGCGCCATAGCGTTCCCCCATGGCTAACTCTTTCGCTCTGGATACACTACGTCAGGCAAACTTATCGTAAAAAATTCGTGAGAGCCGCCGTCTGAATACGCGCCGTTCATCGAATGCGGCACCATCTGTCAGCTCCGGTGTTGAGCTTCCGACTTGAATTCGGCTGACAAAGCCTTGCGTGCGCCACGCACCGCGGCCGCTGTCCGCCCTGAAGAAATCTTACCGTATCGCCTGAGAATTGCCAGCCGTCGGTTGACATCGCCTGAGTGCGTCGGACCGCGAGAGAGCCGTCGCGCTGGAACGAGATGCTGTCGCTCAAGCAGGCCGCGATTGCCGGCCTTGGAGTAGTGGCCCCGCCTGGCTACGTTTGTCGTGATGATGTGAAATCAGGCGCATTGCGACGAGTGCTACATGATTGGATAGCAGGTGATGCCACGCTGACGGCACTCCCGTACCGGCAAGGCCCGCTGCCGTCGGTCCGCTCTTTCATTGAACATCTGGCAGTTGAATTCCCAAAAGCGGGGGTCATCTAATTCGCCCGATTTCTAGCTTACGGTTGAATGTCGGCCGACGACGTCCGGTAATGGAATGGTCCGGCCGTGCTCCTGCCCCGCCAGCGAGTAATGCTGGCATGGGGGCGACCAGCGCAAGGAGCACGCCATGTCTCAGAAACTCAATACTGCGATCGCGGTGATTGGCATCGATATCGGCAAGAACTCTTTCCACGTTGTGGGTCTCGATAAGCGCGGCGCGATCGTGCTGCGGCAGAAATGGTCACGGGGCCAGGTGGAAACACGGCTCGCCAACATGCCGCCCTGCCTGATCGGGATGGAGGCCTGCGTCGGGGCACATCATCTCAGTCGCAAGCTCAAGGGTCTTGGTCACGATGCCCGGCTGATGCCGGCGAAGTACGTTCGCCCGTATTCGAAGGGACAGAAGAACGACTTCCGCGACGCGGAGGCGATCGCCGAGGCGGTCCAACGCCCAACGATGAGATTCGTCGCTACAAAGACCGCCGAGCAGCTCGACTTGCAAGCGCTGCACCGCGTGCGTGAACGCTTGGTCAGTCAGCGCACCGGCGTCATCAATCAGATCCGCGCATTCCTGCTGGAGCGTGGCGTTGCGGTGCGACAGGGGCTACGCTTCTTGCGTGCCGAGCTGCCGGACCTCCTTGCCACGCGCACCGAGGCCCTGTCGCCACGCATGACACGGGTAATCGAGGACCTGGCTGGCGACTGGCGCCGGCTGGACGAGCGCATTGAGAGCCTTTCGACCGAGATCGCAGCGCTCGCCCATCAGGATGCGGCATGCAATCGGCTGATGACGGTGCCCGGCGTGGGGCCGATCATCTCGAGCGCGATGGTTGCCGCAATTGGCACTGGAGATGTGTTCTCCAAAGGCCGCGACTTCGGCGCCTGGCTTGGACTGGTGCCCAAGCAGATATCGACTGGAGACCGCACGATCCTCGGCAAGATATCGAGGCGCGGCAATCGCTACCTGCGCGTCCTGTTCGTGCAGGCGGCCTGGGTCGTGCTGATCAGGCCAAAGAGCTGGGAACGCTACGGGCTCAAGCCCTGGATCGAAGCGGCTAAGAAGCGGCTTCACCACAACGTTCTCGCGATCGCGCTCGCCAACAAGCTTGCCCGTATCGCCTGGGCCGTCCTCAACAAGGAGCGCAACTTCGAATGCAACAGCATGGACAAGATGGCGTCCCGACCGGCGTGAGTGTCGCGCCGTGCTCGGGTCCGTCAAGGCGTGGCCTGGCAGCACCGGAGCGAGAGCGAGGTAAGCGCGACGGCCAGCCTTGACGACCCTTGCGCGCGGCGTCTCGGCACAAGCACGGGCCGGGACGAAGGAACGGCCGCAAGGCACGAACAAAGGAACTGCGCGAGATGAGGAGCTGCCGATGACGTAAGCTAAACATCTCTTACCCGCCGAGGTCTGCGAGAGGATGAGACGAGATGGAGGATCGGTCTTCCCGGCGCGTGCGAACACTGGTGACCCAAATGGCCCGTTCGAGGCCTGTCCGGTAATGAGATCGCACGCGCGCTGATATCCATGATGGCCGGGAGCACAAGCGCGCTCCAATCAGAGGCCGGATACATTGATGCAAGACCGCAAATCCGCCAAATCGACGAAAACCTCTTGCGACGCACGGCCGGACCATACATTGGGGTCAAACCCGGCCCTCGGGCGCTAACTGCGGCACTTCCGCTTAGCCCCCACCAGCGGAAGTCGACAGGTCGTCGCGCGATGTCTCAGGAGTGCCACGAGCCGACATCAACTTGGGCAATGCGAATTTTCTGCTGAGAGTCATGTTTCCCGCACCGCAGCAATTATCTCGCAGCCAATGTCACCATAGCCAGGTAAGAACAACAGAGCTTTGTGGCTCGCCATGCGCGATGGGAACCGGAACGCGGATTGAAGAGTTCCTATTCCCCAGCTTAACCGCAGGCAACCTGCCTGCTCTGCGTCGAATAGGTGGTTTCGAAGCTTTAGGAGCCAGATGATCATGCAGATTTTCAACCGATCGGTGAATGCGCCGATTGTTTTCGTGCTCATCGGTTTGCTTGCGGGAGCGCTCGTCGGTTACGCGACGATTCCCGCCGAAAGATCGGCGATCAGGCTCGGTCCAATCGACATTGAAACGCAGGGCAAGAAGCCTTCCGTGGGCGACGAATTGACGAACGCTCAGACCCAGCACGTTCTAACGATTGTATTGATCGGCGGCCTCATCGGTCTCGGTTGCGGATTTGCAGTGCAGCGCCGCACCAGAATTTGAGCAGCTCGTTTTCGGGGGTCTTGGTGACTTCTATTCGCCGGCATATTCGATGTGCGCTTCGGGTCAAAATGCGAAAAACTCGCTACGAGCAAATGTTTTCCGCTCTTTCCCCATGAACGGACATTGCCCAGCGCGGTCAGTACGGCAGACAAGTGCCGATATTGTTGCAAAAAGATTTCGGGCACATGAGCGAGTAACATTGATTCAAGATCAGGCGCTAAGTCGCAATCTTGATTCAAATAATCATTCATCCGGATTCGATTATTGCGCGTTTCGGCTTTTCGGCTGCTCCGCAGCGACTTTTGCAACAATATCTGCCAGAAGCAGACATTAACGCCTACATCTCGCGCAAACCTATTGGCCGGGCACGACTACGCGAGGATCGTCAGCCCGCACGGAAGTTTGCAACTGGGCGGGATCAACCTTCTTGCGCTGGGTCCACTCAACAAGGTTGGCCGGGCGATACGTTGGATCAGCGCGCCACCGCTGGAACACGCTGACGTCGATCGTCTCGTTGACGTTGATGTGGGTTCCGTTTTCCCGAACATGCGGCTCTTGGCCGATGGCGCGATAAAGAGGCGAATAAACTATAGCGTACAATCCTTCGCCGAACGAGTGATAGGAATCAATAATCGGCGCTTTCAGAGCATCTCCATCCAGAGCGACTTCCGAACGGAACGAAAGTCCGTGCGATTCCGCCTTCTGCATCAGCCAGCGCAGCGGAGCCTGAGCAAGAAGATCGTTCTGATAGCCGCCCCCAACATTAGCATGGGCACCTACAAACCAGCGCTGCTCAACGTTGGGGAGCGGCCGATCCGGCGGTCTCTTCGCGTTCGGATCTTTGGGGTGGCGAACGGACCAAAGTGTGGGAGCGAAGTCGCTGCGGTGCTCATCGATGGCAAGGGCGTGATAGCCGTGCTGGATTGGGATGAACAATCCTGTCTGGAGATAATCGAATTGGGAACGGCTAATGCCCCGGATATTCCCAGCCGCCACGCCGACGGAACCGACGGTATCCCACACGCCGACTACGTTCACTTTCGCGGGCTGGGAGTATTTGAGTAGCCATTTTTCCTGCTCTGTCAGCTTGCTGGTGTCTCCGGACGTTTCAATGTCCTTCAACGTCCAGATGCTTTCCTCGTTTCCCTTCGCGTAGCGATCAAAAATTTCGGTCAGGCCGATGGGTGAGCCTGCTTTCAGAATGCCTTCGAGTGCGACCAATGAAGCCAGGCTTCTGGCCGTAAATGCGCCCCGGCTGAAACCGAAAATGAAGATTTCATCGCCGTCGTTGTAGTTTTCGATAAGCCACTCGTAAGCCAGGCGGATGTTCTCATCGAGCCCGTGGCCGAAAACACCGCCCAAGAAACCGTTGACCCCGACCTCATAATAGACCAGCTGAGGCTTGCCATCCTTGCTTTTCGCGGCGCACAGCGCGCGCATGCGCCAGACGCTCGTATTGCTATTAATGCTGTTCCATGTGCCGTCGAGAAAAATCGCGAGGCGCTTTTGCTGCTGCTCTGCGCCTGCAAAATTCGGCTGGCTACCACTTTTCTCCACAGGACGAACCCAGATCCAGGCGATGGCCCCGATGACAAGAATGACCCCGATCGTGTGTGCGATCCGCTCAATCCAACGCCAGACTCTCAAATGTGCGATCCACACGATCAAATGCCAAACTTTCATAGCTTAGCTCCCGGCTGCATGGCGCTGGCTGACCCAAGAAAGGATCGGCGATCCTTGCCGGAGAATAAGCCGTCCGCTGATTCGGTGCACGTCGCACGCTAAAATGGCACGCCTCGGCGGGTTTCTCGGACTAAAAAAGGGACGCCGCCAGCAGACCAGAATAGCCCCCCGGCGTCCGCTAATGGGATGGTCCGGCCGTGCTCCTGCCCCACCGGTAAGCGAACCTTGCCAGGGGCGCCAAAGTCAAGGAGCACGCTATGTCTCAGCAACTCAGCACGACGATCGCCGTCATTGGTGTCGATATCGGCAAGAACTCGTTCCACGTTGTGGGCCTCGATCAGCGCGGCGCCATCGTGCTGCGGCAGAAATGGTCACGCGGCCAGGTGGAATCACGGTTTGCCAACATGCCGCCCTGCCTGATCGGGATGGAGGCTTGCGTCGGGGCACATCATCTCAGTCGCCAGCTCAAGGGCCTTGGTCACGATGCCCGGCTGATGCCGGCGAAGTACGTTCGCCCCTATTCGAAGGGACAGAAGAACGATTTCCGCGACGCGGAGGCGATCGCCGAGGCGGTGCAACGGCCAACGATGAAGTTTGTGGCGACGAAGACCGCCGATCAGCTCGATCTGCAGGCGCTGCATCGAGTTCGTGAGCGATTGGTGAGCCAACGCACTGGCATCATCAACCAGATCCGCGCCTTCCTGTTGGAGCGTGGCATTGCCGTGCGGCAAGGGCAGCGCTTCTTGCGCGCCGAGTTGCCGCGCATACTGGCCGCGCCCCCCGATGTCCTGTCGCCACGCATGGTGCACGTCATCGAGGACCTGGCTGGTGACTGGCGCCGGCTCGATGAGCGCATCGAGGGCTTGTCGGGCGAGATTGAGGCCATCGCCCGCCGAGATGCCGGTTGCGAGCGGCTGATGAGCGTGCCGGGGATCGGGCCGATCATCTCCAGCGCGATGGTGGCTGCCATTGGCAATGGCGATGCGTTCGCAAAAGGCCGCGACTTCGCCGCTTGGCTGGGGCTCGTCCCCAAGCAGATCTCGACTGGGGATCGCACGATCCTCGGCAAGATATCGAAGCGTGGCAATCGCTACCTGCGCGTCCTGTTCGTCCAGGCGGCGTGGGTTGTGTTGATCAAGCCCAAGAGCTGGGAGCGCCACGGGCTCAAGCCCTGGCTCGAGGCGGCCAAGAAGCGGCTGCACCACAACGTCCTCGCGATCGCGCTTGCCAACAAGCTGGCCCGCATCGCCTGGAGCGTTCTTGCCCGTGGCCGGAGTTTCGAGGCGAGGATGACCAACGAGGCCAATGCCCAGCCTGCTTGATCGCCGAGAGCGAGATGAGGACGCGATGATGTAACCCGAGGCTTCTAACCCGCCGAGGTCTGCGAGAGGATGAGACGAGATGGAGGATCGGTCTTCCCGGCGCGTGCGAGCACTGGTGACCCGAATGGCCCAATGAGGCCTGTCCGCTAATGAGGTCGCACGCGCGCTGATATCCATGGTGGCCCGGAGCACAACACGCTCCAATCAGAGGCCGGATACATTGATGCAAGACCGCTCACCGCCACCTCGACGAAAACCTCTTGCGACGCACGGCCGGACCATACATTGGGTCAAACCCGGCTGTCGGGGCGCCAGCGCGACACGTCCGCTTAGCTGCCGTAAGCGGTCTTCATTTAGGCGTCGCGATAGGTCGCAGATGTGCCAGTTGCAGAAGTGAACACGATTGACATTCTCGATAGTGAGGGTGGTGGTTTTCACCTCTGAAGGCCCATCAGTTGGGAGTACCCCGGTAAGACATCGCGCCACGCCCAGCCAGATCGTCGCATTCGAAGACGACAACTGTACTTTCGCTCAGCTCGATGTAGGCTTCTGAAGGCTAGTGCGGCGATCAGGGAGGGCAAAACGATGACGGGCAGCGAGGCAGTATCGGAGAAGCCGTCGCTCTATGATCGGCTGGGCGGGGTCTACAACATCGCGACGGTGGTCGAGGATTTGATCGACCGGGTCATGGTCGATCCCAGGCTCAACGCTAATCCGCGGGTGGACGAAGCGCATCACAAAGTACCGCCGGCAGGATTCAAGTATCTGGTGACCGAGATGCTGTGCTGGGCGGCCGGCGGGCCGCAGCACTACTCAGGCCGCAGTATGGAGGAGTCCCACCGCGATATGGCGATCACTCCCGGCGAGTGGGAAGCGTTCATGGACGACGTGCAGACGACCCTTGACAAATTCTCAGTGCCGGCGGCGGAGCAGATCGAGGTCAAGGCTTTGGTTGAGAGCACGCGTGCCGCGATTGTCGCGCCGGCAGCGTAGCTGGCCGAACCATTTTCGATGGCATCCGGTAGCTCCCCCTCACCTGGCGCGCAAGACAGAACGGCTATCGCACCATGACCGGGCTCTGAAGGGGCTTGCTCGCAGCGGTTACTTGGAGGCTCCCGGACTGGTGAGAATGGCGCTGGTTCAACGAAAGCGACTGGGACCTTCAGCGGCCATCTACGCCTCGCCACCGTCAACGTTTCGGCCAGCGAGCGGGCTGCGGTGCCGGCGTTCAGCACGCAGCGTGACATAGTGGAGTGGTCTCCGACGAAAGAGGAGCAGAGCAGCTCATGGCCCTAATTCCCGATGCCACCACGTTCCAGAAGAGGCTCGCCGCCCTTCCACTCCGAACCTACCAGGCTGGTGAGGTCGTGTTCCCCGCCCGTTCGAAGACCGGCCAATTGCTAATCCTCAAAAACGGTGTGGTTGCCATCGTCAAGGAGGATGTCGAGATCGCGAAGGTCGGGGAGCCTGGCGCCGTCTTTGGCGAACTCTCCGCGTTGCTAGATCAGCCACACACGGCTGATGTGCGTGCCGTGGAAATATCGCAATTTTACGTCGCCGACACCGCCCTGCTTGTGCAAGACCCAACGGCGCTGCTTTACATTGCCGCGACCCTGGCGCGCCGTCTCAACAGCGCGAATCAGGCGCTCGTTGGTCTGAAAAACCAAGTCGAGACTGGCCAGCCTCGCGACGTGCTTGGCAAAACTCTTGAGAAGATAGAAGGACTGCTGGGGCCCAGGGGTGCCAGCCTCGTCTATGCAGGGTACCCGTCGGATCCATATTCGTAAGGCGAACGGTCGGCTTTGTCAGGCCGGGTCGACACAAACTGCGGCCCGATCCGGGTCTCGGCTGGTCTGCAAGTCCTCCATCGCCTCTCGGACCGCTACTCCACGGCTGCTGTGGGTCAAAGACGGCGGTCGCAACATGTCCGCAATGAGTCCGCTTACCCACCGATAGCGGCTGGAGAGCAGACATCGCGCCT
>WNGM01006372.1_pt1 | contig 11132 bp, 9 predicted proteins | sample 5400571 | NCBI WGS metagenome assembly WNGM01 (sample SAMN13153378, study PRJNA577476) | soil metagenome | isolation source: 100 cm soil or saprolite under Garry oak tree replicate 2 | place: USA:California | collected 2016-06-15 | reverse complement strand
CGAAAGGGGTGTTATCCACCAATTTTGGCCTTCACAAGTGGATAACTTGTGGATAAACCATTACGGGCAACAAGATCAGGTCAATGTGCATACCATCGTGTATCATTGTGCATCACAGTGACGAGTGGGTTTATAGAGATTTATAGAGAGGAATACGGTGATACAGAAAAGTACAGGTACGTGGGGTCTATGGAAGACTAGAAATGTTGGAATTTGCGGAGTTTCCATAATGAAGAGCCCTGGTTGGAAGGGTATTACGATTGGTCCAATAGAACTCCATGGGAGGGCAAAATGGCACACGCGTATTACCATGCAAAGAGTTCGGCGCGAAAATTTGGCGGTATTGCAAAAGACTATCTCACAGCGCACGAATTTATGGATCATACCAAAGCTCACGTCGCTGATTGCAGACATCGTCTTTTTCTCCATAATGCCTGGGGCATCTTCCTGGCGGAAAAGATCTTGGGAGCAACGCTTGCTCGTGCGTCTGACGGTAAAATCGTACCGCTACGTCCCATCCTGGAACAGCATGTGATCGAAGATTTCGGCTTCATTCCTACCCTGAAATATTGTTTCGGCAAGCTGCCGGGCCTTCCTCTTGTCAACAACGAGGACGACAACATCGCGCACAGCCAGCAGAGCGCCGCGGCATTTGGTGGGATATGGAGCGATTATCTCCATGTACACCAGACCCTCAACTCCTCGCGCGAGGTCCTGGCAGATAGGCGGCATCAACGCATGCTGCACAATGCCTGGGGCGTCACTCTCTTGCTTCGCTTGCTTGGAGACACTTTCACCCGCGCATCCGATGGTATAACTGTATCACTGCGCCCGGTACTTGAAGAGCATATCCGGCGAGACCTGGGGCACATGCCTACGTTAGACGAGAGCGTTGCAGATATTGCCATTGAGCCATGGATGTACCGGGGAGCACGAGCATTATCAATAGTCGATGGGAGATCGAACATTGCGATCTGAAGGGAGCAAGAGCATGCAGCGGTTACTTACAGCACGCGAGCTTATCAAGCTGGCTGAAGAGTATACGATGTTAGAACGCTGGGAGCAGGCCCGGCATAACGCCCTGATGTTGTGTGGGGAAGCCGCACATAAGGTGCAAGTAAATATATTATCTGTATGGTGGGATAGGAGAGCACGCTGCGACTACATATTTAAAATCATTATAAACGACGGCAGCGACAAACTTCTATGGTATGAGCAGTTTGACGCGCCAATTCCTCCAATTGAGGAAGAGTCTCTACCTGGCATGTTAGAAGATGAACAGTACCTTGAAGACCAGGACGTGAGCGCTACTGTTGAGGATTTAAGTGAGGAGTTTACGATAGATGTGAGCCCGTACGAGGAAGACATCCCAGATGAAGATAGGGTCGAAGATAGCAGCCTATACGAGGAGCAGTATATGGAATATCTTGCTGAGATAGAACAATGTGATGATTCAATCGATGATGCTTATGGCTTTCCCGTCCTTAACGCCACCTATGTTCTTGATAGGCCACCTTCCATATCGTTCCCGCTAATTTACATGCAAGAGGACACATCGACGCAGCGCGTACTCGGCCGTGAAGAGGTCATTAAACTGGGCAAGGAGCATAAGGCAGTGGCCGACTGGGAATGCATTCGTGCGATCATTGCCAGTACCTATGGGAAGAATGCATACAGGACAGAGATACATTATGTAGCACAGTGCTACAATGATGAGTATTGGTATGGCGAAGGACAAGAGACGATTGTCTACGATAGAGAGGGCGAACGGTTGCATCTCGACCCGCTTCTTCCCATTTGGAGGACGGAAGAATATCTTGTTGAACTGGGCGCAAGTGCAGATGAAGACGAATGGCAATGGGCGGACGTAGAGGATTCTCTCGCTGGACTTGGTGCAAGGATAGACGAATACAGGTGGTTGGACATAGCAGGAGATAGGCTCATCCAGAGAATGTTTGCTGAAGCAGGAGGAGTCAGTATCGATCTCGAGGATGTTTCAGACTTTATGCGACTGCAGCGTGAGCATACACGACCTGCCATGTACGCTCAATTGATTACTCCACGAGAGATGGTGTACCCGGTCATAGATAGTACGATTGCTGCCAGGTTGGGGATAGTAGCAACCTGAGTAAGTGCATGATCCGACCACTGCTTTTGTCGGATCATGAGAATTTCTTTTGTTGCATTACATATGTATATAAGAAATGTGTTTAAGAGGCTATTTGGGACTATCGTAGCTTGGTCCCAAAAAGTAATTCTTCAATATCGAAATTGATCCGGTATTGGCGTGATATTTATCCGGCGCTTATAAGGAGAGGTGTACGCTTGCGACGATTATCGGTTTTGCTCGCCGAATTACAAGCGCTTTCCCCTATGCCAAGTGATGAAGAGTTAGTAGCTCTACCGGAAGAGGGAAGTCGTCGGTTAGACAAATATGTAGAACTTCTAGAGGCGATCCGGCAAGAAACAACAGCTGAGTTTCCACCAGAGGTCGTTTCCGTCCTCTTGTCGTCTTTTGGAGTAGGAGATGGGTATGAAGTCTATTGGACAACAGTACACCTCATCGAGTCCTTTCCAGATGAACACGTATTATATGCATTCATTCAGCAGGCCACGAAGAGTCCGAATCCGGGTACAAGGAAATGGTGCTGTCTATTGCTGGGAAGGCGACGGAGTATCGATGATCTTCCGTTTCTGCTTGATAGATTGAAAGATGAAGTGCCAGCCGTGCGTACAACAGCTTTGTTGTATGGAATAACCTTGCTTGCACAAGTCTATCCACTGCCACAAGCAATGCCTGTCGTGGCTGAGTTGTTGAACGACGACCAGGAGTCAGTTCGTGAATATGCTCGCGAGGTCATGGCAACGTTACGAGGATGAGAACGGCACTAATGCAGCGAAAATAGGCACTGTGGATGGTGTTAGGGGTGCAGACAGAGCACATGTAAATCTTCTGCAAGTACCATGGTCAATCCGACAAACACAATTAGTCCAGTGCTGGTATATAAAGCCCATCTCAACGCGTTTCGGTACCGTCAGATACACCCAGCGACTACTCATCAGTTCTTGTAAAACACAGGAGGATCGATGTCTGAACAGGATGTAATAACCTTATTGGAAAGCAGATGTGGACCGCTGAAAGACCGGTGCACCTACACACAGGGAAGGCTCACTGGTCTTTCGCTCGCCCACTGCTGGCTGCAAGATCTGCCCTCGGAAATTGGGGAGTTAGTGCATCTGGAAAAACTCTATGTCATAGACAACTGCCTGACGCAGTTACCCTCGACCATTGGAGCGTTAACACATCTGAAAGTGTTGAGTGTCTCTGTTAATCGCTTGACGCAGTTGCCATCGGAACTCGGGGAGTTAAGGCATCTGGAAACATTGCATGTCGCGAACAACCGCCTGACACAGTTACCCTCGGAACTGGGGCGTTTAACCAACTTAAAACAGTTCGATCTCTCTGACAATCAGCTTGAAAGGCTTCCTCAGGAGATCGGTCAACTCGTCAACCTGGAAGTGTTAGACCTCGATGATAACCCCTTGACGTTTTTGCCTGCGGAACTGGGAAAGCTGCTTCATCTGCAAAGGTTGACATGCTTTGATTGTCAACTGGTGACGTTCCCACCTGAAATAAGCTTGCTTACGAGCCTTGTATCCTTATCGCTCTCAGGGAATCACCTGACAACGTTGCCTGCTGACATCGGCCAGCTCAGACAGGTGCAATACCTGGACCTGTCTCATAATGACCTGGACCGTCTCCCACCGCAGATTGGTCAACTCAGCAATGTACGGGAGTTGAATCTGACAGAGAATCGCCTGGAAAGCTTACCGCCGGAGATGGGCCGATTAGAGGCTTTGGAAATCCTTTCCTTATATTACAATCATTTGACCACATTACCTGCCGAGTTAGGACAACTCAAACATTTGAAGCAGCTGGGTATTGCTGGCAATCCACTCAAAGCCATCCCCAGTGAAGTGAAAAATTTAGCGGCGTTACAAGATCTCATCCTGGATACTCCTCTTTTCGATCTCTTGTCAGAGGAAGTGATACAGTTTCTCGACAAGCAGAAGGTGGATCTTACCGTAGAGCCATAGTAGCCATCCCTTCCATCCATCGGCTGAAGCAGGCTACATAATACCCCTACCTGTGGCGATAGAAGATGCGTTGGCTTATATTATTGTTAACTACGCTCGATAGTATTGGGAATTCTCCACTTGACTGCGTTAGAGGACCTATGAACTTTCTGTACCAAGGAGTAGTTGCATGGATTTCGCCGGTATGGACCAGGTCGCGCACTTTCAACGCCGGTTAGCAGAAACGATAGACTGGTGTGCTTCACAAGACTGGACAGCTAATCCTGCGGAAGGGCTGCGTAGTCCCCAATTGCGCCCACCTGAAATTACGGACGATGGACGGGCAATCTTTGAAGCAAGGCTTCCACGTGAGGAGACTGCAAAACTGCTTGCGATTAAGCACGCAGAAACACAGCGACAGTGGCAGCAGAATGTGGAACAGCTTGCGATGAAGCGAGCTACACTCTTGTACACCCAGGGTACTTCTTTCCTCCAGCCTCTGCAGCTGCGGCCAAGCGGTCGCCTCCTGGCCTTCGACCCTCAAGGTACCCTGAGTGATGGAGCGGCCAATCTTGCCACACAGGGCTTCTTTGATGACGACAATGTGCCAGCGTGGGACACCTGGATCTCTTTTGTCGTAGAAAGTACAGTGAACAGTACGTCATGGCATTCGTTCGCTTCTTATCTGCTGAGTTGGGTGCCCGAACCGTTGGTCGAGGTGGTTGAGGCTGGTATTAATGTGAACCCGGAAGAGTGCATTCGTTGGGCAGCAGATCTCGATACCCATCCAGATTGAAATAGCTGGGCGGCATTGGGAAGAAATGGATGTGCTAGAAACCCAGCGGTCCTCGATTGCCTCTCCTGGACAAGTGGTTCGTGGATATCAGGTGTTCTTCGCCAGCCATCTTGGATAGTCCCGATTGCTGAAATCTATGAAAAAACGCCCTTCTCCCGACAAAAATCGCTCATGGGGCTATTTCTGTTGGAGTGAGGTGGGGCTGCTGTGAAGGTGTTCGCAACCACTCCAACACCTCCACCGCCAGCGCCAACTCCTCCGCCCAGTCCTCATCCATATACGCGTAAAATCCCTCTTCCAGCATCTCCTTTGGGCCATCCTCGCGCAACCAGGCCAGGATCTGCTTGTTCTGTGCTAACGGGCAGCCCCAGGAGTGATTCCGTATCAACTCGGAAAGTTGACGTAACGAAGACGGCATACGCATATCTGGCCAGGCGTTCAGGAAAGGCGCGAAATCATCGATCCCATCTAACATCGCTTCCAGGTACGCACTGGCTACCAAGCTCTCTTCCTCGCGTCCTGGATGGCCCGCCAGTATCCAGCGCCAGAGCGCCAGCAAATAGTTTGTAATCGCCTCCTGCTCCTGCTTCGGCCACATTTCGCAATGTCCATAGCTCAGTTTACCGAAGACGATGAAGAGATCCGGCAAGTTTCTCCGCTCCTGTGCGTCACTCATTAATTCCAGCACACGCGGCAGGAAATGTCTGAAGTCGTTCTCATCGCCCCAGGTGCTCATAGCCTTCCATACAAACCGTTCCAGATCGTAGCCGTCCAACTGGCGTAGCGCTTTGGAGGCAATGCGGTCCTGATCGGCTCTGGAAACGCAGCATGTACAGCCTACTACTGGATGGTGCAAAGGATAGCTGGCGAAGATTGCGTACACCTTCTCAATTGCTTCATGTAAGGCTGCTTGTTCATCCATAAGATGGTATCTGCTTTCTTCGCTCCGTGAACCCTTTCTCTTGCGAATGGTGAGCGTGTGTCTTGACCTCCGCGGTCAGTTCCATCTCCCTGTCTCCAAGAGTGGTTTTCCTGGTCTAGTCTATCACATCTGGAACAATTTATTTTTCGAAAGTCCCTAAGATGATGACCGATGCACATGATCTCCTCTATAAGGAGAGAATAACTGGACGCCAGTTCACTGCAACAGCAGCAGCTCAACTTATTGCTGAAGGGCATTACGCTGTAACGGGCCAGTCTGGATGCCTGGATTGATAAAAGCACATCCTATGTCCATCGCATCGCTCTGAAATTTGTGATGAGCATCAATCTGAATGCCATAGGCGGCACGGCAACGCCGGGAAGCAGTAGCTCTGGGATCCCGCCTACGACAACCAGTGTCGAAACCACTATCGATTACAGTAAATTCAATGTCCCTGTGACGATTCAGGCTCCGGCAAATGCAACTCCCACCAGCGATTTGCTGAAGATTTTCCAGTAGTTATTTGTCTAAAAAGGTCGATACGACCTGGTGAAATTCCTCCGGTTTTTCGCGTTGGGCCCAGTGTCCACAGTCCTGGAGGATGACGAGTTCAGAGTTAGTTTTCATGTGGTGCCGCCTGCGGCGGCACCACATGAAAGAAAAAAAGATTTTGCGAGGACACCTCGCGCTCCGGCAGGGGGACTGCGTCCCCCTGCACCCCCTAAGCGAAAAAGCGAAGTTATCGCTAGATACCCCAGAACAACTGGCAATTTTACGGTTCATATTCTCCTGTGGCCGGGTAGGTGAGTTTATCATCTATAATTTTGAGGAATGAAGTCAACTCGTGGGGTTTGGCGGTTTTTCTGCTCTGGATGTGGAGCACCTGCCAGCCCTGTACTGTGAGGGCGTCGGCGATGAGGGAGCGGTGGCAGCGCCACCATAGAGCTTCTGCACACATGATGGCGACGGTTTTCTTTGCAGCACGATCTTCCAGTTCTTGCAGGCCCTGCTGGAATTCAGGGGTTGCCATGTAATCGGCGTAGCCGCGAAACGCTAGATTCTGCCAGCCCAGGTTGATGGAGTCGCTGGATGGGTGGCGCAGGCCACCCAAATTTTTTTGGTGGGTATAGGCGATGCCAGCCTGTGCGAGAGCAGGCGGGAGCTGATCCTGGCCGAACTGGGGGTTGTGCCGCGACTGCGGAATCGTACGTACGTCAACGAGCTCCTGGATGTGATGGGCCTGGAGCAGATCCAGAAATTCTTCAATGGTCCTGGTGGAATGGCCGATGGTGTAGAGGGTTTTCATATCTCACGATTGCTCTTCCTCGAGATGGCTCACATACTCTCGCGAAGCGGTATCAACCGTGTCATACGCTTTGGCGAGCAGCGAGGAGATATTCTGGCCTGCAACGGTGAAGGGGGCATCACCCAGGCGTTTGAGAATCGCTTTATCAACCCTGGAGGCAGTAGGGTTGACGGTAAAGCTGTCCAGGGCTTCGCCTGCCTGCCAGAAGGTGTCAAGGTGATCTTCGAGAGACAGGGCGTTTTCGGCAGGGGTTGAGTCATCTGCGTCAGGGGAAGGGGAGGCGCTCTCGGCGGGCAAGGACGCGGCACGCTTGTGCCTGAGGATTTCGATGATCTGTTCTTTGGTGCGTCCGCGCAGCTTGAAGATCAAGAAGGGGTCTTCGTCGAAGCGCTCGGCCAGGAGGTAGTAGACGGCGGCGATATGCTTGCAGGGATTGGCCCAGTCGGGGCAGGAGCAATCGGTCTCAAGCTCTCTGGCGGCGGTGGGGAAGAGGGAGAGCTGCACGACGGAAAAGGCTTCCTCTATGTTGGTGGGCATCTCACCGGCGAGGAGTTTTGCCGCGAAGATTGCCTGGTCGGCCATGGCGTCCGTGACCTTGTCCCAATCTTGATCTGAAAGCGGCTTCAAGTGGATTTCAACGTTGTAGGGCCGGGGCCGCGATCCCTGGACCTTTGCTTTGACCTGGCCGGGCTGCACGTCAATGGAGAGTACCTGGCCCTGGCGAGCATAGGAGCGGCCACGAGTCAACCTTGCCCCCATATTGAAGGATTCCAGAACGCTTATCCAGCGTTTGGACCACCAGGTTGAACCGATTGCCCCGTGTTCGCTTCTGGTTTTAATGCCACCCTCGACTTTTATAGGCCGGGATGGTTCGAAGTAATCCCAGTAGTCATAGCGTCCTGGCATGGTTTATTCTCCTACGGCTTCGCGACTGAGCGCGAACAGTTCTTTGAGCTGGTCGGTCGACATCTCGGTGAGCCAGTTCTCGCCGCTGCCGATGATGTTTTCGGCGAGGGCTCTTTTACGCTCGATCAGCATGTCGATGCGCTCTTCCAAGGTTCCGATACAGACGAACTTGTGTACTTGTACGTTGCGCTTTTGCCCGATGCGAAAAGCTCTATCGGTGGCCTGGTTCTCGACTGCCGGGTTCCACCAGCGGTCGAAGTGGAACACGTGGTTGGCGGCTGTGAGGTTGAGGCCGACGCCGCCAGCTTTCAATGAGAGGATGAAGAGGGGCGCGCCGTGGCGATCTTCCTGGAAGCGCTGGACCATGAGATCGCGCTGTTTTTTGGGCGTGCCGCCGTGCAAGAAGAGGACTTCGCAGTCGAAGGTTTCCTGGAGGTGGCGGCGCAGCAGGGCGCCCATCTCGGCAAACTGGGTGAAGATGAGGGCCTTGTCGCCCTCGGCCAGAGCTTCTTCGAGCATTTCTTCCAGGCGGGCCAGCTTGCCGGAGCGGCCGGGCAGGCTGCTGCCGTCGCCGACGAAGTGGGCGGGATGGTTGCAGACCTGCTTGAGCTTGAGGAGAGTGGAGAGGATCAAGCCCTTGCGTTCGATGCCCTCCGAGTTTTCGATCTGCTCCAGCATCTCTTTGACTACAGCTTCGTACAACGAGGCCTGTTCGCGGGTCAGGTTGCAGAAAACTTTCATCTCCAATTTATCGGGCAGGTCGGCGATGATGGTTTTATCGGTCTTGAGACGACGCAGGACGAACGGCTGGATGACACGCTTGAGGGCTTCAGCGCGGTCCTTGTTGCGGTACTTCTCGATGGGGATGGCGAAGTTGGCGCGGAAATCTTTACCGGAGCCCAGGTAGCCGGGGTTGAGGAACTCCATGATCGACCAGAGTTCGGATAGGCGGTTCTCGACGGGTGTACCGGTGAGGGCGATTTTATGCCTGGCGTTGAGCGCTTTTATGGCCTGGGTCTGTTTGGCGGCCTCGTTTTTGATGTTCTGCGCCTCGTCGATGACGACATATTCCCACTCGATGGGGTCAAGGTGTTCTTTGTCGCGCAGGGCGAGGGCATAGGTGGTGATGACGATGTCGTGATTTTGCACCTCCTCTGCAAAGGCCGCGCCTGAGAGACGCTCGTGGCCGTGGTGGACCATGGCCGAGAGGGAGGGGGCGAAGCGCTGGATTTCCCTGTGCCAGTTGCCGACGATGGACATGGGGCAGATGATGAGCGCGGGGCTACGCGGTGGCGAGTTTCCGTTGGAAGAAGCCTGCTCGCGATCATTTAACAACAAGGTAATGAGTTGGATGGTGTTATGGCAAAGAATATTATCAGCTACAAAGTTATGATGACGCTCGACTTCAAAATCGTATACCCATCCGTCGTATTGTACTTCTTCGATTTCTTTGATCCTACAATAATACACTTCCTGGTCAATCAGGTGCTGTAACTGCATCCTGGTTGAAGCTAGCAGTTGCCAGTCGAGCTGCGCGTAAGCAGCAAGTGTTTGAACAGTCCACTTTGAGGCTGGTTTCTCGCGATACGCCTGTTCAGCTTCGCCGCTTAGAATACCATCAAACGCGGAGACCACCCGTTTCAGACTGGTGGGTGAAAATTGCTGCGAGCCAACAACATAGACGGTGGGCATACCAAAATGGCGAATGGGAAGCCCGGTGGCAGCAACAACCCGGGCCATAATCTCAGATGCTGGAATGCCTTCAACGTTGGTATTATTCACTTGCTGGCAGATTTCCTCCAGCAGATGTTGTTTTCTCTCACCGATAAAGCCTATCTCCTGGCAAAACTTTCTCGCGGCATTTCCACCCAGGACGCCTATCTGGTATGAACGAAAAATTCCTGAACCGTTGGTTGCTCGCTTCTGCTTGGTGGATATGCGCATCCAGATGCCGAAGCGCCGGAGCAGGTAAGACAGTTGCTGAATAAGCATGGGTGAGGCTGTACTTATTTCGATACTGCGCATACTTGCAACTACTGAGGCCTCGGCTTCAAAAAAATTGCTCAAGAATATTCGCACGCTATCGAGATCAGCTTGCATGATGAAGTCCGGGATGCGCTTTTCGCGCGAGAGCTTGTTCCACTCGTAACCTCTAGATTCAAGGAAGCGTCGATATGACGTGCTGTAAAGTTTTAGAACGAACGCTCGATTACTACTATGAGCATAAATAGCAGGACGGTTGATCTGGATACCATACTTTTCGCTCACGCGCAGAAGACAGCGCTTCAATTCCTCAAGCACAGAGGCATCTTTCTGCGTTATGCCGACTTCCTTTAGGTTTCGAGTTTCATATCCTTCGGCGATTTGCCAGGCGAGAAATTTAACAAGATCAGGATCCTCTGGCTTGCCTTCCCAAACAAGTTTTGCTGGCACACATACATAATCGCCAACGTGAAGGTCATTTGTCCAACCCTTGCTTGTAAGGAGCTTATGGGGATACGTGATAGTCACATTGCTGCCATCTTCCAACCGAACACTGCGAAGGCGTGTGCTGACTTGCTGCCGGTAAAGGCGCTTGATGGGAGCTTGCACAATACATCCAGTTGTTTCATCGATCGAATTGGTAAGCAGTTGCTCAACAGGTTCAGCCCAGTAGCCCTCGCCATCGAACGTGGCTTCTCCGGCGTAACGCTTCCAGATATCCTCGGCTTTTTGTAGCGTTCCGTTCATAACAATGAGAGTCGTTGCGCGGGCGCACTTACCAGTTCCCATATCGTCCGCCAGGCAAGCGCCGAAGCCGAATTGTTTGAGGAAGGCAAGCCAGGAAGTGCCTTTGAGCTGGTAAGGGCGGAGTGTGCCGTGGAAGGTGGCGGGCTGCTCGATGGAGGATATCTTAACACCGTTGGACAGGTTATCCAGGAGGTCGCGAATCCAGCCATCGCCAGCGATATCGAGCACGGGGAGGCCCAGGTCAGAGGTTTCCCGCCCCAGGGCGAGGCGCATGGCTTCGCCGAGGGTGATATTACCGTTGGCGTGCTGTTTTTTGAAGAAGGCGATGGCGGCTTCGATCTCTTCCGGGCGCAGTTCGACCCACTGGCCGCGCACTTTGATGAGCGGCATTTTCA
>WNGM01008956.1_pt1 | contig 11133 bp, 12 predicted proteins | sample 5400571 | NCBI WGS metagenome assembly WNGM01 (sample SAMN13153378, study PRJNA577476) | soil metagenome | isolation source: 100 cm soil or saprolite under Garry oak tree replicate 2 | place: USA:California | collected 2016-06-15 | reverse complement strand
TTCTGGCGCGGGAGAAGACTATGATTCGTGGGTCGAGGCTGTGATTGCTTTCTACGGAGACGTCAAACCCTCCATGCTCCAGGACCTTGAGCGCGGCCGTAAGACTGAGATCGACTTTATCAACGGTTATCTGGTGACGTTAGGCCACGTGTCCGGAGTGCCGGTACATATGAACGCCGCAATTACTGGCCTGGTACACCAGATCGAACGTGGAGTTCTCCAGCCGACACGAGAACGGATGAACGAGCTAGCTGATCAAACCTGTCAGCGGATCCGTGGCAACAGTATTTGACGGCCAACTCTGACCGCTTGTCCCATTTTGGACGCCGCATGTCACTTTTCCTGCAAATGCTGGTTCTTCGCGGCATATTGTCCCGTGAGCAGGCGCATCGCCAAGAACACATGAGGGGTAAAAAACGCCGCGTTGAGACCTGCATTCGGCGTTACGAGCAGCACGAGTCATTTAGTGACATAGAGGAGTTCTACATGAAGAAGACTCTGATTCAGTACGCGGTGTGCGCGCTTGCGGTCGCTCTGATGGTGCCGTTGGCGCGGGCGCAGTCGCAACCGGCAGGATTGCAGGCCGCCTTCGCAAAAGATGCCGGAACGCTTTCCGACAAATTCACCGGACTCGCGCGCGTTATGTCGGCCAAGTACGACTGGAAGCCCGCCCAGGGCGTTCGCTCCGTCGCCGAGGTCTTCAACCTGATCGTTAAAGAGAACGGCCTGCTCGCCGGCGTGCTTTCGGGCACGCCGAATAAGGGGGCACCGCCCGCGCCCATCACCGATCCGGAGAAAATGCAGGAAGCCCTGAAGGCTTCTTACGTCAATCTGCAAAAAGCGATTACGGCACTTTCCGACAACGACCTGCAGGCGCCGGTGAAATTGTTCGGAAGAGACTGGACGAAGCAGGACGCGCTGATGCACATTCTCGAAGATCAACACGAGCATCTGGGGCAGTCGATCGCATACGCGCGCAGCAACGGCGTGGTTCCGCCCTGGTCTAAGTAGGAGCGCCGCGCGGCGGGACAGTCAGTTCGCGTCGTCTAGGACGGAGTATCGATGATATTTAATTTCTGGAAATTCAAAGGCGGGAAATCCAAGAGATGCAGTGTTTGCGCCCTTGCGCTGCTTTCTTTCACGGCCGGATCGCTCATTAGTGCCCGCTTTGCTCACATTGACCACGTGAGGGCCAACAGCAATCGCGTCTTCGAGCTTCGCATTTATCACACTGTACCGGGCAAATTGTCGGCACTGGAATCGCGGTTTCAAGACATCTATTCAAAGCTGTTAGCCAAACACGATCTGCAAGTCGTGGGTTACTGGGTACCTGAGGGGGCAGCCGATTGGGGCAACACATTCGTCTACGTCGTGGCTCATTCCAGCCGGGAGGAAGCAAAAAAGAACTGGGACGCGATGCTGGCCGACCCTGAGGTTCAGGAGGCAATCAAATCCGAGCAGGCCAACAAGCTGGTGGAAAAGATAGACCGAACGTACATGCGGTCCACGGATTTTTCGCCGATGAAGTAGTGTCGCAACCCGCAGAGAAGAGTAAGAAATGCCAGGTCGTTCCACTGATTAGGTTTTCCGACAGAAAAGGATCATACCGGAAACAGTCTATGAAAATCCGTTTTTTGGTTTCACCCATAGTTGCTGCATTCTTCGTGTTGAACTGCTGGGCGCAAAATGCGCCCGCGAGCACTCCGCCACCTAACTCCTTTCTGGAGCGTTTAACCACCCTTACCGATTCAGACCCAAGACCATGGACGGCAGAACAGTTTGCAACCATGGGGCGCATCCGCGATGCGGCGATGACCGACCCGAATGCATACAACATGCTTGCGCACCTCACGGACAATATAGGTCCGCGGCTCAGTGGTTCGCCGCAGGCTGAGGCCGCTGTCGAGTGGGTAACTGCCAAGATGCGGGAGATGGGGACGAGCGTCACGCTGGAAAAAACAACTGTTCCTCATTGGGTGCGAGGAAAGGAAGACGCAGTCTTAACCCTGTGGCCGGGAATGCCGCCGGAGACAACGCAGAAGATCGTTGTCACAGCATTGGGAAACTCTGTGCCAACCTCGGCGGATGGTCTTACTGCAAATGTGATTGTCGTAGGCTCTTTTGCAGAATTGAGGAGCTTGCCCGTTGATGAAATCAAGGGAAAGATCGTCCTGTTCAACAGGCCTTTCGATAAAGAATTAACTGCGCAAGGGTTTGGTCTCGATTCGTATGGGCAAAATATAGCTTATCGTGGCATCGGCCCATCGTTGGCGGGTCGCTTGGAGCCGCGGCTGTGCTGGTTCGCTCTCTGGGCAGCGGAGACTTTCGGCTTCCGCACACAGGTTTGACTTTGTATGGCGAGGGAGTCGACAAGGTTCCCGCAGCTGCAATTACCGCTGAGGATGCAGATCTGTTGGCGCGACTTTCAAAACAAGGACCCGTTACGATGCGCCTCACTCTTACGCCGAAAACTCTTCCTCCGGTAAGCAGCTACAACGTAATCGCGGATTGGAAGGGTTCGGAACACCCCGAAGAGGTTGTATTGGTCTCCGGACATCTGGATTCATGGGATCTTGGAACAGGTGCAATCGATGATGGCGCCGGGGTGGCTATTTCAATGCAGACGATCCATTTGTTGCAGTCACTGAACATCCGTCCGAAACGCACAATCCGTTTTGTCGCCTGGATGAATGAGGAGTTCGGCGTCAGTGGCGCGACAACATATCTCCAGGAACATTCCAGCGAACTCACTCATCACACAGCTGCGCTGGAAAGTGACTTAGGTTGCGACCATCCAATAGGCCTCACATTCTTTGGCGCGCCTGAGGTTGCCAGGTATCTCGCGCCCGTTGCGAACGCACTGGCACCGATTGGAGCAAGCGTTCTCACCAGATCTGACGAGGTAACTGCGGAGGATATCGCAGGTATGGTCCAGCTAGGCGTTCCCGGTCTCACGCCCTCGCAGGATTCGCGGTTCTACTTTAACTATCATCATTCTGCGGCGGACACTCTTGATAAGGTTAATGTGCAGCAATTGAATGAGAACGTAGCGGTGATGGCTGTGACGGCATATGCCCTTGCTGATGCATCGGAAGCAATGCCTCGTAGGAAATAGATTCCGAAACCTCGGTCACAGGGTTAAAGTCTCCTGCCACGAAAGTCGGCTATTCGTTGAAGCCAGGCTGCGGTTTCCCAAACCGCCGCAACTGCGAAACGCTCCTTTGTAGGCTGTGGTGCACCGCACCAGATCCCCTGTGAACGGATCCGTTTCAACAGTATTTGACCCCCAACTCTGACCGCTTGTCTAACTTCGGACGCCGCATATCACTTTTCCTGCAAACACTGGTTCTTCGCGCGATATGTTCCGTGAGCAGGAGGATCGCCAAGAACGTATTGGCGTTGGGCTGACGCTGTGACCGACAGCGCCTACAAGGGGAGAAGAAGCGAATGAAATCGAGATTGGCAACTTCAATACTCCGTCGCTCTTTACGCATGAATTTAGGGTGGGGGATTCTGGTCTCCACGTTACTGGCGGTAGTCGTAACGGCTGCAGCCGGGACGCAAAGTGCTCCTGCCGTCAGTTCGGCAGAAGCGCGAAGAGCGATTGAAGCGCGTGTGGCGCTGGACAAGAACACAATCGAGAGGATGCTGGCTCCGGATTTATGCGTCCAAACTCCTGACCAAAAACTAACACGGCAGGAGCTTATCGATGCAATCTTCTCGCACCCGTATACCTTAACAAGATTTGACGCCACCGTGCTCACGGTCGAACCCAGAGGCAACGAGTGGGCGGCACTCGTACTTGAGAAACTAGAGCGCGAGATTAAGGACAACAACGGCAAAACGAGCAAGATCTACGCCATGGGGGTTGCACGGGATGGCTGGGGAAAAGTGAACGACAACCAGTGGACCCTCCTATGGTCCGAGCAACTGGGCCAGCAACAGTGGAAGGAGGAGAGACCACCGATCGCAAACTGGTAAGGGGGTTTTTCAGTGATGTCCTCCCCCGGTCCCGATTTCAGCTACAGGTCATCTCATAAATCGGTTTTAGGAAGGGCACGGCTTCAGCCGTGCCGTCTAAAGCCAAGAAAGACGCGGGCCTTAACCCGTGAGGTATGCTCGCCTCCAACCGTCGATTTATGAGACGGCCCCTAGGGCGTGTTGACACTAAATAAGATTCTGTGATGACGAGAGGAGCGTCTTCATGGGGACTTTACTTCAGGATGTTCGCTATGGTTTGCGCATGTTGGTCAAGAAGCCCACATTCACGACCGTGGCTATCCTGACGCTGGCTCTGGGCGTGGGAGCCAACACGGCCATTTTCAGCATCGTGAATGCCGTGTTGCTGCGTTCTCTGCCCTACCGCGATCCCGATCGTTTGGTACGAATCTTCTTTAACGAGCCCGGCGTAGGATTGCGGGACGTTAGGTTTTCCAAGCCTGAACTGGATGACCTGCAGACGCGAGCGGGTGTATTTGAAGATGTGACTCCGATATTTGAGGGTAGCGAGGATTTGACCGGCGCCGGACAGCCGGAGCGAGTCGAGGGAGTCAACACCAGTTTTAGCTACTTTTCCATGCTTGGCGTGATCCCGCAAATTGGACGGCTGTATGGTCCGCAGGACTTCGCGCCTGGTTTCGCTCCAGAGGCCGTGATCAGCGATGGCCTATGGCATCGCGCCTATGGCGCCGATCCGAACGTTCTCGGCCGTACAATCTGGATCGACAATGATCCCCTTAAAATTATTGGGGTTCTGCCACGCGGCTTTCGCCATCCTGGACCGACGACTTCCGGCGACGCGGAAGTGTTTTGCGCCGGCGGATTCAGCGCAGATCCCTTTCCCAAGCCAATGCGTGGTACCCGGATTTTAGTATCTGGAATCGGACGTCTTAAGCCTGGCCTGACACTGGAGCAAGCTCAGGCGCGGCTCACTGCCATGGCTACCCAATTACGCCAGGACTTTCCCACTGATTACCCGCCGCAGGGCAAATGGACAATTGAGATTCAACCATTGCAAGAAACTTTGGTAGGCAATGTTCGGCCCATGCTGCTCGTGTTGCTCGGTGCGGTAATCCTGATCGTTTTCATCGTATCGTTGAACATTGCCAATCTCCTCTTGGCGCGCGCTTCGGGGCGACAACAAGAGATGGCGGTGCGGTTAGCCCTGGGGGCGAGCCGCGGCCGCATGGTGCGCCAGATGCTCACCGAGTCCATGCTGCTGTCGCTCATCGGCGGTGCCGTGGGAATCGCATCCGCCGTGGGTACTTTGCGTTTCATCCTGCGCTTTGTGCCATCGAACGTTCCCCGGCTCAACGAAGTACGAATCGACTGGGTGGTGCTCGCGTTCGCTCTGCTGATTTCCTTTCTTACCGGCTTAGTGTTTGGACTTGCTCCAGCGCTTCATTCGGCAAAAGGCGCTCTCTCATCGGCCATTCGTGAAGGCGGTCGGGGGTCCGGCTACAGCGCTAAGACCGGCCGATTGAGGGATATTCTAATCGTCTCTGAACTGGCGTTCGCCGTCATACTGATGGTCGGAGCCGGCCTGCTGCTACGTACGCTGCGGGATCTGTTGCAGGAAAATCCAGGCTTTAATCCAACCCAAGTTGTCACGGCAAACATACAGCTTCCGAATCCCAACGAATCGGAGATGGATCCGTATCTCGATATTCCTCGCAGAGCCGCCTTTGATCGTGAGTTGCTGCGGCGCATGAAGGCAATTCCGGGAGTGGAACTCGCCGCAATCACCTCAGCTCTACCGAGCTCCAATCCCAACCCCAACGCGGTCGGTGGCTTAGCGAATGAAGGCTTAGCGATTGAAGATAGACCGGTTGAGTCCTCGCAGGACCTGAGCGCCGAGAGAATTCGGATAAGCTCCGATTATTTTAAGGTGTTACAGGCGACGCTCCTAGGCGGCCGCTCATTCACCGAGGGCGATGAAGACGGCAAACAACTGGTGGCCATCATCGATGAAAGCACCGCTCGTAAGTATTGGCCGGATCGCGATCCGCTGGGCCGCCGAGTGAGGTTCGCACGAGACCCTACCAAGCCATGGACGACCATCGTGGGTATCATTAAGGATATCAAAAGCGACGGTCTCGACATCGATGGCGTTCCCCACATCTATGTTTCGACCTATCAAGACAACAGCAAGAAACTGAGCGTGGTGTTGCGGACGTCTCTGCCCACGACCCTGCTCGAACCACAGATTCGGCATGAAATCCAGAGCATTGATCCCGGCTTGCCGGTATTTAATGTTTCTTCTATGAACGACATCCTTGATCGGTCACTGGCTTCGCGCCGTTTTTCTGCCGATCTGGTGGGCGGATTTGCTGGACTGGCGGTGCTACTGGCCTCCATCGGAATTTACGGCTTGTTGGCTTATATGGTCGGACAAAGATCGCGGGAGATCGGTATCCGCATGGCCCTGGGCGCGCGGCGGGACGACATTCTGAGAATGTTCTTACGCAAAGGGGTCGCGCTTGCTGGCGTGGGAATCGTTGCTGGATTGGTCTTTTCTGCATCCACTGCGTCGCTGATGGCAAGCTTGCTCTATGGGGTGCGCCCCCATGATCCGGCTGTGTTTCTGATCGTGCCTCTGCTTTTACTTGCAGTGGCCGCGCTGGCTAGCTATCTCCCAGCACGCCGCGCGACGAAAGTGAACCCGATCGTCGCCTTGCGCGAGAGTTGAGGACATAGGCTTTGGACTTCTGAATATTGCGATTCAACATTAGCTACTCAAGGGCGATGACAACGTTATAGCATCAGTGGTACAGACTGCGACTGCGGGTGCCATGCGCTTGCCACGCCCATGAAGATACTGGATAGTCCTGTAGAGAGAACCGGGAAGCCCAACACTATCCGCAGTGACCTTGGTTTTGGCGTCGTTTCCATGGTCATCTCTGGGTACACAACTCCCGGACCTGGCGATGTTGCCCTCCGCATCGGCCAACGAGCAGCGCTCGTTCCCACACCGGGTGCGAAGGTCTACGGGTTAGTATTCTCACCCACGCGGTCCGAACTGGATCGCCTCTATTCTGAATCGAGCGTCCAGGCTTACAAGCCACAGGCTGTGCTTAGTGGAGCATCTGGGGACATTTGAACCTGACGTTTTTGCGCGAACGAGCCTGCATCTGCGTCTCAAGCAGCCCATGCGGCTCGTGGATCATTTGTATTTTGTTGCGGAGCACGATGACCATCACCTGGCAAAGATAGGGGAGTTGATCGATACGCATTTCCCAAAAGGATAGGAGTGTAGCACTTGATTCGGTCCGAGCCGAGGTTGCGGAACGTCTTTGACCTGCCGCGAACTGCTCACAGCGGAAACGACCGCGGCTCGCATATCATTTCCTCCTACCGCGATTCGATGCGAGCCCTTTTTGGGTCGGTGCATGATTTCGGATGCCCGATTCGCCAATCACTCGGTGTTTGATTCGCTGTAAATGGGTTTATCCCAATTTATCCCAATAAGCTGCCAACTGTGCCCAAACCGTCCAGAGGGAGCCGAACGGCGTCTTTAGTTTTCAGCAACTTACCAGCGAGCCAGGGCGCAATCACCCGTCTTGAAAACCGTTAGGCTCGAAAGGGTCTCGGGGGTTCGAATCCCCCCTCTTCACCAAATTTACTATCCCTTGTGACTCCAATTACTTCCAACGTGCATAGCCATCGATCCGCTGTCCCCGGTGTATCGTGTTTTGTAGAATCGGCTGAGAGTAACCTACTCAAACCTTTAAATTGGTGTATAGGCGGATCCGCGACTTCATCCACGCCGGTTGATGAAGCTCGGCAAATCCCAAGCGTCATCCGGTTCCGGGTCAGAGCATGAAGGGAAAATCCGTGAAACCCGACTCGCGACGTGAGGGTCACGCGCTCAATTCTTAACCTTGAACTTTCGGCAGCTTGAAAGAGCGCCTTTCCGAATTACTCGAACTCTTTTTCGATTAAACTACATTCCTAGTGGGGCCCTGCCTTCGATTAGGCATCGTCTCTTTGTGGAGATCCTATTGGTGGCACTGTCCAGAGGAAGGTAGTATGCGCGCATCTACCCCTCCCGAACGGATCTAAAATGGAATCGAAACTCACACAGATATTATCATCAGTCACCGTGCTCGGAGCGTGGGCATATTCACTGGGATGGATCAGAACTTCTTATTACTTTCGAACTTTTGGAGTTGGACTGGAATCAGTCGAGTACTCCGTTCAAGACTATCTTTTCGTGAGTTGGTACGTTCTGCAGAACGTCGTGTTCTTTGTTTTTCTCTTGTGGATCGCGCTAACTGCCCGGCGAAAATGGGTTTACGGGATCGTTGGTCTGTACCTTCTATTACCATATCTTGTTGACAGTAGCTATTCGCATCTCAGTTCGCCCATGTGGGGCGGGCTTTTGGGATGGCTTGTGGCTGTCCCGCATTCGATACTGAAATTCATCCCCTTTCTAGTCTTGGGTGCAGTGTATCTAGTCCATAAGGATACGCGTACGCGATTTGGACAACCTTCGTGGCCGCACGGGAGTTTTTTTCTTGTCGTGCTGTCAATTGTGATCGTCGCCTGGTCGATCTCAGCGGCAAAGCATTTTGGAAGCTCCGAAGCAAACGATGTTCTGCGCGATCCGACAAAATTCCTTCTGCATGTGAAACTTCATACGTCGGAAACTGCACCGGACTTGAAACCCATAGAGGCTCAACCGTCTCTCTATCTTCTATATTCCAGTCCGCACCGATGCATCCTGTTGAACACTAGCGGTTTTGAGTTCGGTCACACTGGGGCACGGATCACAATTCTCTACGTTTCCCCTGAGAAGATCGAGTTGATCGAGGGTTCGAGAGAGGTTCATCTAGATCCCGGGCGTCTTTTTTGGTAGCAGTTTGAACCGTAGTGTAAGCGTCCCCGCTGAAATTATGATGGCGCAGCTCGATAGAACACAGAAGCGTCCGACTAAGGGAGACCATGTCGCGCTGGAGAAATCTTGACGGACCGAGAGCTTCGTTAGCGTGCCCTCGATTCCTAAACTCACACTGCACCCTTGCGATTTGCTGACCCAAGATGATCTTTGACGTACAACCCTAATTCGCCATTGGCCACAATCAATATAACCGCCGGTCTTGTGTCCTCAGCCATAACCTCCGACAGCAGCGACAGCGCTCTCTGATCATCCTTACTGGCACGGGCCGTCGCGCCACTAGGGTGGGAATGCCATTCACCGATATATTCCAAGCCACGGCCGTTGGCGGCTTCACAGCGAGAAACTGCCGATCGCAAGCCTGCTGAAACTCGGATATAACACTGTTGGGCACTCGTTACTACTTCCGGCGAGGGTAATGCAACAGAGACTAACGCCACTTTCCGAGTCATGTCAAAAGAACCAAGGAGCGCGCCACCGGTTTCATTCGGCAGCCGTTGCACACGATAGTTCGTCACCATTTCCTGGACTACAGAATCGAACACAATGCTCCAACCGCGCGCGTTTAACCCAACAGTTCCCTTTTTGCGTTGACTTGATAAGAACTAGTCAGAGCGCGCCCTCATCCGCACAGGAGTTTTTCTAGTTCCGCAAGTTTGAGACGATCGGTCTCGAGAACACCTGCCCGGTCCATTCGCGCAACGAGATAACGGACGTCCTGCACTGCAGGACCGGTGAGGCAGCCGGTCGTATTCACGAAACGTTGCGCTTCTTCCCGCGCCGCTTCCAGCCACGCCTGCTCGATGAAGAACAGCACCTTGCACAACCAAACATCGCGGCGCGAGTCTCCGCGCACGATGCCAGTGCTGTACGCCCAGGCCTGCTCCGCCATCTCGATAGTCACTGCGCCTGGATTCAGAGCCGGCAGTTCGCGGCGGTCGAACGGCCGCTGAACGAAGAACACCACGCTGCACGAACCGGGGACGTGGTAGACAGGAACGGCCTGTTCTCGGACGAGCCACATGAGAATGTGATTGGTCGCCACCACGGGCGCGAAATGCGCAAAGTCCTGCTGAACGATCAGCGAGCGTCCGGCGATGAGGCGGGGGAAGTACGTCCGCATGATCGCGTTGGCCAGCTCCCACGACTTCATCGCGTCGACGAACAGGAACTCGATCCGATCGCGGAACCGCTCCGGTGCGAGCAAATCCTCCTCATGCAACCGAATGAGACGCTCGTAGGGCTTGACAATGGCTTTCGTGTGATCCAGAAAGCTTTCGCCGTCGGGAACCCTCGGGCATCCGAGCCGCTCGGCAATCGGGGTCATCCAAGCTTCCCATCGAAAACGGTCGAACGCCTCGATTGGCCGCTTCGACCGCGTTTGCGGATTCTCGGACGCGCCTCGGGCGAGCGCTAGCGTGACGGCTCCAAGCCAGCAGCCAAGCTCTACGATCTTGCCTTCACCGGTATACGAATACCGGGCGTACATTTCTGCTAGGCAAAGCTCGGCGTCGGTCACCATTCCCCGCGCGTTGGGAGGCCGCTGATACCCGCGCGACAGCAAGTCGAGATTCTCGGCCCACGCTACCCATCCGTTCATGCCTGCCTCCTTCGAAATCACATCGCTGCGGTAGCTGCCTGGTAGGTCTCAAGGACAGTTGCGGGAAACATCGGTGGGCGCTCAACGCGCTCCCATCCGGCCGGGTTCAGGAAATGTCCTGGCACGCATTCCTTCCAGGCGTTCCGACCGTGGCGCATATAAACGAACACGCCGGGATTCGACAGCCGCAGCAGGCGCTTGCCCCGTTTGAGCGCCGCGTGGAGCAGCCACGCGTCCTCGGCGAGACTGACTTCCGGGTAGCGCAGCCCGTCGGTGAATAGTTGTTTTCGGAAGACCAGCGTGCCGCCGTGCACGTCGCCCAGGAACATCTGTCGGTGCAGATCGCGACGGGTCGTCCAGAACCGGCCGTCCGCCGGTTCCAGCACAAAGGCATTCTCGAGTCCGGTGACGTCAGCCTGCTGTGTCAGCAGCGGGGCGACTTGGTAACGCAGGCGTTCGGGCGCATACCAGTCGTCGTCATCCCAGTGGGCGATGATGTCGCCGCGAGCCTGCTCGCAGGCGAAGTTCCGCTTCGCGCCAATGGTCCTTCTGGTCGCGCAATGAAAATACCGAACGTCGGGCGCCCCGAACACGAGGTCGTCAATCGCTCGGTCGCTGTCGTCCACGATGATGAGCT